>Ga0272443_10000395_pt1 | contig 83078 bp, 66 predicted proteins | sample SSMAcet12_FD_193581 | JGI IMG/M metagenome (GOLD analysis project Ga0272443, IMG submission 193581) | Marine sediment archaeal communities from Little Sippewissett salt marsh, Falmouth, MA, United States - SSM-Acet-12 | ecosystem: Environmental > Aquatic > Marine > Wetlands > Sediment ...
CTGAATATACACCCCAATGAATAAATATACCGAATTTAGCCTGCTGGAACCATTCTGGTATCGGACGGCTGTCCAGTGACTCCCAGGTTGGTTCGTAAATCTGTGCCTCCAATCCACATAATGATGAAAGAACAAGGCATAGGACCAGTTGAACATAACTATTTTTCATAACTGTTATTTATAAACTTCTCAGAGAATGTCATACAGGTTCTCAGGTTTTGAAAAGCTGTTATCATTTTATTACAACCGGTAATTTTATAACTGAGGGGTAATTTTTTGAATGATGAATATAATTTGTAGCTACTATTCCTTCAGATTCGTCATAATTATTACCCCCTGTATTCAGGTTTCTGTCGAACCTGGGAAAGTTACTGCTCGACACCTCAATTCGTATCCTGTGTCCTCTGGCAAAAAAATTACTTGTACACATAGGGGTCAGTTCTATTTTGTACACTTCCCCTGGTTCCATAAAAACTTCCCTGTCATATCCTTCCCTGTACCTTGCTCTCTGAATTGTTTCATCCAGGTTAAAAGCACGCCCATCAGGGTACACATCAATTAGTTTTACAGTGAAATCAGTATCTTTAACATCAGATGAAACGTACAGTACAGTTTCAATAAAACCACTCACCTCCGCACCTTCCTCCAGTACATCTGAAGTATAAACAAGTATGTCATTCCTCATCTCCATCGCTCTCTGGTCATAAGCCCCGACATCAATAGCGTTTCCATAGCAACAAAAGTTACCCCCGTATGAAGTAACAGGATTATAAGGATCATACTTATATACATCAGGATTATCAATTCTTCCCGGTTGATTTGTACTTAAAATTCCATCACCCGTAAGGCTGTTGGCATTTCCCCCACTAATAAGATAATAATCAATCATTTCCGTATTATCCGGAGGCCACTTATCTGCATATTGCCACTTATTAAGTCCCATCGTGTAATACTGAACATAGGGAAGATCTTCAGTAAATCCATTATCCACTTCCTTAAGCCAGAAATCAAACCATCCGTAAATGAGGCTGTCATAGTTCATCCTGGCATCCCCGATATATCTTTCCCCAATAATCATCTCCCCTGAATCGCGCCAGAAACCACAGTGTTGTGACGGGGCAATTACCATATACTGATTATCAGCTACTTCCCTGTCTCTAATATTATTATGTATATGATTTACCATAGCAATATTGGGGCTTGAAGCTATGTCATACCATGAAATGAACCAGAAACCTGGTACGCCAAAGGGCATATTGTCATGATATAGTCCACCCTCATACCATTCAGGATCATTGGGTTTGCGGCTTATCATATCCTGCCAGACACTTTCTGCACCTCCCAAATAATTAAAAATATCATTTACAGGCAAGTGCCAGAAAGCCTCAGACCAGTCAACTTCAGGCATGGTCGGAGCAAGGTCATAAAAGCGCTGTATTCTTAGCAGGTCCTCCTGCTTCATTCCCTGTGGCGGGCGTGGCCTGTATTTATCGTGCTGTGTATCGTACAGCCATTTTGTGAATAGCATTTGTAACGCTCCTCCCCTGAACCAGTTTCCCTGTTCGTAATATTCAGCAATCCTTCCCACACCCGCACCAAACCCCATTGGTACCATTGCAGCATGAGAGGGATGGTCAAGAGCTGCCACAGCCATCTGCCATTCAGCAGTAGATGAACATCCCTGGGTCCCTATCTTTCCATTGCACCATTCCTGCTCCGCCAACCAGCTGAAAGCGTCATACCCATCTGTCAGTGGTAAACCTAGGATATCCCAGTAACCTTCTGAAAAAAACCTTCCTCTTTCATTCTGTATTACATAGGCATAACCTCTTGAAACAGCTGCATAAGCACTTCCATATACCCGTGTATTTTGTTCTCCACCCTGGTAAGCATTAAAATTGTAAGGTGTCCTTACGAAAATAACAGGCACCGGATCATCTGTTTTCGGCCTGTAAATATCGGTGGATAATCTTATACCATCGCGCATTGGTACCATCACCTTCTGATCAATAAAGGCAATTTCTTCGAGATCTTCAATATTTACAGGCTGGCCTGTAATATTACATAATGTTGAAAAAAGAAATAGACCGAATAATAAATTTTTGAGGAATTTCATAAGACCAGTTTTTTCGCTTGTTAGTATCTCTTTCTATCTGTTAACTTTTTCGCAATAGCAAGTTATCCTTGTTGTTCTACAGGGATTACCATACTTTTCAGCATATACCTTATTTATCATTTCATCTAAGGTAAGAAATTTTCATTCATTTCAGACAGGATACAACCGTGTTAATATTTGCAGGCCTGTATACAGCTGACAGGTATTTTTTTCATTTGACTTTTATATTTCACCAGTATCAGTTCAAATGATAGCGGTTTAAGAAACTCTGAGTCCGATGAATGCCATAAGGTATAAGCTTGTATCCACCACCTTGCCAATTTAAACCTCGTTTGATAGCATGCAGCAGATAAGTGATAATACAAACGGATATTAAATAACATGGAGAACAAAAATGTTAATATGTAATAATACATTATATTTATCGGCACTAAATAAAACCTTAAGAAATGAAAAGTATTTACCTTCTATCAGCCCTGTTAATATTACAATTAAATATTCAGGCTCAAGACATTAATTCTCCCGAGGAATTTCTGGGTTATAAACCGGGCTCACAGTTCACAATGCATCACCAGGCACTTGATTACATAAAATATCTGGCAGACGAATCCGAGAATCTAAGTTATCTGCCATATGGCAAATCAAATGAGGGAAGGGAACTGGGTGTTGCTTTTATTTCTTCAGCGGAAAACCTTGCAAACCTGGACAGAATAAGAAAATCCAACCTTATTAATACCGGATTTATGGAAGGTAAGGCTGACAGCTTACAAAAACCATTTGTTTGGCTTGCCTATAATGTACACGGGAATGAGTCTGTAGGGATGGAAGCAGCTCTCGTAACCATGTATACACTTGTAAGTAACTCATTTGAAGGTGTTAGCGATTGGTTAGAAGAATGCATTATCGTTATTGACCCCTGCCAGAACCCTGATGGTCGTGACCTGTATGCAAACCGGTACAGCAGGTCCAAATCCATTGAGCCTAATCCCAATCCTGACGACTGGCAGCATCACCAGGGCTGGCCGAGTGCAAGGCTTAACCATTACCTGTTCGATCTGAACCGGGACTGGGTATGGCAAACCCAGGCTGAAACCAGACAACGCATAAAATTATATAATCAATATATGCCTCATGTTCATGCCGATTTTCATGAGATGGGTGCTAGTTCAACATTCTTCTTTGCACCTGGTGCTGATCCCTGGCATGCCGTAATAACGCCCTGGCAGCATAATTTTCATGAACTAACTGGTAAAACAAATGCTGAGCTTTTTGATGAGCAGTTCAGACTTTACTTCACCAAGGAAAGTTTTGACCTTTTCTGTCCTAGCTTTGGAGATACCTGGCCTCTTTTCAACGGAGCTATGGGCTTCACTTATGAACAGGGCGGAGGAGGATATGCAGGCCTGGCTCTTGCTGATGAAAGCGGTGATACCCTGACCCTGGCTGAAAGAATAGAGGGTCATTTCCTGGCTTCTATGGCCACAATCAAAACCAGTTATGCAAACAGGAAAAAGTTAATTTCAGAATTTAATAATTACTTTAAGTCGGGTCTGACAACTCCAGTTTTTGAATACGAATCGGTTATAATTAAAGGTGACAACGACAGATCATCATTAATAGACCTGTTGAAAATGCTTGACAGGAATCAGGTTAAATACAACCTTGCCGGCAATGAGGGAAAAACATACAAAGCCTTTGATTATCTGTCGAACAAGGAAGGGCAGGTTAAAATAACTGAGGGTGATATACTGGTAAGTGCCCGGCAACCCCAGTCGCATATGGTAAAGGTATTGTTTGAACCAGACTCCAGATTTGTTGATTCTTTAAGCTATGATCTTACAGCATGGGCACTGCCTTATGTCTATAATATCAGGGCATACGCTGTTAAAGAAAGAATTTCCACATCTGATGACGAAGTTAGGCTGACGGAGGTTAGTAATGCCGTACCGGAAAATAAACCATATGCTTATATCGCAGATTTTAATGGTTTTAACGAGATTAAATTCATGTCATCCCTGCTAAAAGACAAAATCAGGCTAAGAAACATGTTAAAACCATTCTCCACATCAGATAAGGAATTTAAACGGGGCAGTTTAATCATTGCCCGGGGAGATAACCAGGACATTAAAGGTAACTTTGACAAGAAAGTAATAGAAGCAGCAAATAATGCATGTGTTACTCTTTATCCGGTATATAGTGGTCTAGTCCAAAAAGGGAAAGATCTGGGTTCCAATTACGCCACTCTGAGTTATAAACCTGAAATAGCTCTTGTCGGTGGTGAAGGAGTATCTACAGGAAGTTTTGGAGAACTCTGGTATTTTCTTGAAAAGGAAATAGAATATCCCTATACTATCATCGGACTGGATTACCTCAGTTCAATAAATCTATCTGAATATGATATTATAATATTGCCATCCGGAACATATAGTAAACAGAAGGAAATACTAAATGATTTTGTCAAGCAGGGAGGTCGCCTTGTTCTGTTTGAGGACGCTATTAAACTGTTCGCCGCAGAAGAGTCAACAAACCTTTACAAAGCAATTGAGGCAAGAAAGAAAGAAAAAGAGAAAGATGAAAAGAAAGTTGCCAGCAGCGATACATCTCACCTGAAAAAATTCGAGAATCAGAGAAGGGAAAGACTGAAAGAAAGATCAGCAGGTAGTATATACAGAATAGGAATGGATGACACTCACCCCTATGCTTTCGGACTGGGTAATGAATGGTTTATGATGCGGACGTCCTCCGATCATTATCCATTCCTGGCCAAAGGGAACAACATAGGCTACATACTTAACAGTAAACCAGTATCGGGATTCGCAGGAAACGAATTCCAGGAAGAAGTAAAAAACACAATCGCCATTGCAAGTGAAAATATCGGCCGTGGTGAAGTAATATATATTACTGATTCACCTTATTACAGGGCATACTGGAAAAGTGGCAGGGTGCTGCTTGGAAATATATTATTCAGGTAAAAATGAAAAAAGTAGTCGAAAGGTTTATATCATATGCCAGGATAGATACACAATCAGACGAAAATTCGGACAGCTGCCCAAGTACCTCAAATCAACTGATTCTGGCTGAATTCCTGAAAAAAGAAATGGTAGCTTTAGGTCTTGAGGAGGTATACCTGGATACTAACGGTTACCTGACAGCCAGCCTGCCCTCTAATACAATAAAACAATTACCTGTATTGGGGCTCATAGCACACATGGATACCAGCCCTGATATGAGTGGAAAAAATGTTGATCCTAAGATAATATCTGACTATAATGGAAAAGATATCATACTGAACAAAAAAGCAAATATCGTGCTTAGCCCTGCAGACTTCCCTGAGCTTAAAAAATATCAGGGTTTTGACTTAATAACTACTAGTGGCAATAGCCTGCTGGGTGCTGATGATAAGGCCGGTATAGCAGAAATAATGACTGCTGTTGAATACTTTATTGAGAACCCGGCTATTGAACATGGGAAAATAAGAATCGGATTTACTCCCGACGAAGAAATAGGCAGGGGAGCTGACAAGTTTAATGTGGATGCTTTCGGAGCTGATTTTGCCTATACAATTGATGGTGGTGAAGAAGGTGAACTGGAATATGAAAATTTCAACGCGGCACTGGCTGTAATAGAAATAAGCGGCAGAACCGTTCACCCGGGAACTGCCAAGAACCAGATGATAAACTCTATTCAGCTTGCTCATGAGTACAATTCAGTATTACCCCCTTTCGAGCGTCCTGAACACACGGAAGCTTATGAAGGATTTTTTCACCTGATTGATATCAAAGGGGATGTTGAGAGAACACGTATCAGGTATCTTATAAGAGATCATGACAGGAATAAATTTGAAGAAAAAAAGAAACTGCTTATTAACATTGCCAGCCTGATGAACAGTAAGTACAGGAAAAAACTTATCAGGGTAAATATCAAGGATCAGTACTTCAATATGAGGGAGAAAATAGAGGAGCATTATCATATTGTCAAACTGGCAGAAAAGGCAATGAAACAAGCTGGAGTGAATCCGCTGGTAAGACCAATCAGGGGAGGAACCGACGGTTCACGATTATCTTATATGGGTCTCCCCTGCCCCAATATTTTTACCGGTGGACATAATTTCCATGGAAGATATGAATATATACCTGTGAAATCAATGTTGAGCGCCGTTAATACTATAATAAATATCATTAAACTAATCCCTGAATCATATTAAAATTTCACTCATGCAAAGATTATTTGTTTTTTGTTGTCTACTGCTGCTTTTCTCGTGTTCACAGGATAAGAATTTTATAGATGCATACAACGGTATCAGTACTGATGAAATGAAAAGACATGTAAGCATTCTGGCTTCAGACGAGTTTATGGGGAGGGCACCCTTTACACCGGGGGAAGATCTTACGACAGAATACCTTAAGAATGAACTTATTAAACTCGGGTTTGAACCCGCATTTGGTGATGATTACTTCCAGGATGTACCAATGGTATCAATAAGTTGTGAAGTAAATAACCCTGTAAGGGTAAATACTGCTGATAGAGAATATAAACTGATGGCCCCGGATGATATAGCAGTTATAAGCCCAAGGATTGAAGAAAAAATCAAAATAGAAAGTTCAGAACTGGTGTTTGCAGGTTTTGGTATAAAGGCACCTGAATATGAATGGGATGATTTCAGTGAGCTTGAGGTAAAGGGTAAAACTATTGTTGTTTTAGTAAATGACCCGGGGCTTTATACAGGCGACGAAAATCTCTTCAAGGGAAGGGAAATGACCTATTATGGGAGATGGACATATAAGTATGAAGAAGCTGCCAGGATGGGAGCATGCGGAATACTTATAATACATGAAACGGAAGGTGCGGGGTATCCATATGATATCCCGAGGAAAAGTTCCATAACACCTAACCTTTACCTTCAAACAGGAAATAAAAATTCCGACAGATGTATGTTTACCGGCTGGCTCAGCGCAACAGCGGCTGAGGAAATATTCAGGGATGCAGGCTATGATGTTGATGAGCTCAGAATGGAAGCCTGTAAAAAAGGATTTCGGGGTTTCAACATGAATGCTACTATAAATCTTGAGCTCAATAATTCATTTACTGAGAATAATTCTAAAAACGTTGCAGGAGTATTAAAAGGCAAAACGAACCCTGACGAAGTGATAATATATTCAGGTCACTGGGATCACTTCGGTATTGGTGAAAAGGAAAATGGTGATTCCATATATAATGGTGCTGTTGATAATGGTACAACTATGGCCATGGTATTCGAAACAGGAAGAGCTTTTACGAACTGCAATGAAAGACCAAAACGGTCAGTGATGCTCTTCTTCCCCACTTCTGAGGAACAGGGCCTTCTGGGTTCATTATATTATACTGAACACCCGGTTTTTGATGTTGATAAAACGGTTGCATGCATAAATAACGACCTTGTATTACCTATCGGCAGGATGAAAGATGTTATGATAACAGGTCACGGACAGTCTGACCTGGATGATATGCTTGAAAAAGCAGCGGCAAAACAGGACAGATACCTTCTTCCTGATCCCAACGCGCATACCGGAATGTACTTCAGGTCCGATCACTTTGCTTTTGCAAAAAAGGGTATTCCCTCCCTTTATGCACGGGGTAATTGTGATTCGCGAGAATACGGTAAGGAATGGGCAGTACAACAGGAGCGTGATTATATTAGGAACCGCTACCACAGGCCAGCTGATAACTATGAACCTGAAACATGGAATTTTGAAGGTATAAGGGAAGATGCACAACTTGCATTTGAGCTTGGGTACATACTCGCGAACTCAGCTGCCTGGCCCCAGTGGAAGGAAAAATCTGAATTCAAGGAGATCAGGAAGTGATGCTAACCTGATTATGCTACGGGGATGCGAACCTCCTGTGCGAGGTTTCTCGGTATTATCCATGACAAAGTGTCATTCGGCCTGATTATTGATAGGTGTTCCATACCCCTTGAATCTGTGGTTCAAGGAAGCATTATGAACAGGGACATGACAGGAGGGCACATGGATATTAATAAACTTATTAAGAAACACAATCGCATTATTTCACTAATTGCAGGGAAGCAGGTAAGGCAAAGCATCAGTTTGATTAAAGAACTAATTGATGTATCAAAAAATGGCGATTACAGGCAGCAACTTGAAAATATTGAGAACACCTATAAGAATATGGTTAAATATACCATCGAGGGTGTTCATGATCCTGAACGCCATAAGGTGTTATCGCGAATGTTGCAATCATTGCTTTTACTGGCAGATAATGTAAAACAGGAAATACTTTCAAGTTACTCAGGTTGGCACACTTACTGGCTGAAAGAAAACAACTTAAAGGAGCAGAGCCTTGCGGGGAGAAGCATAGTTGAAAAAGTTGACGACCTTGTATTTAAAGAAGAGCTCGATGAATGGCTTAAACAGGCAGGCACAGTTTCACTGGATCCCGAATCGGACTATGTGAGAAGGCACAGGCAGCTGGTGAATAAAATCTTCAACCATTTATGGCTTACCGACAATTACGGGGAGGCAGAAACTGAGCTTATAAAACTTATAGTAAAGAGTGGTAAGTTTGAATGGCATGAACAGAGTATATTTGTAAGTGCCATTACTCTCAGCACACTAAGATTCTGGGAGTCAAAAAAAATAGAGATACTTGCATCTGTTTACAAAGATAAATATGAGCAGGTTAGTGAAAGAGCCCTGGCAGGTTTGCTCCTTGTATTGTATTACTATGACAACAGGATAAATGTATATCCCGAAATAGAAAAGTTACTCAAGGAATTGTCAGAAGACAGTAATTTCAGGGAACATGCTAAAATCACAATCCTTCAGATTATAAGATCGGGAGAGACTGAGAAGATTAGCAAAAAGCTGCATGACGAGATACTTCCGCGAGTTGCTGAGCTAAGACCAAAGCTTGAGGATAAACTTGACCTCGATAATCTTCTTCCTGAAGACCTTATGGAAGGGAAAAACCCCGACTGGTCGGACATGTTTAAGGAATCAGAAGATCTGTACAAGACAATGGAAGAGTTCTCAAAATTGCAAATGGAAGGTGCGGATGTATATATGTCTGCTTTTGCAAATCTTAAAAACTTTGATTTTTTCCGTACAATTGCAAACTGGTTCATGCCATTTTATCCCGATCACGAAGCAATTGATGTGCTTTTCAGGGATGAAGTACTGGCCGGGGGTACAAATGAGCTGGCAGAAGCACTGTATAAAACACCCTTTATATGTAATTCAGATAAGTACAGCCTGGTACTTAACCTGCAACATCTTCCTGCAAGCCAGAAGGAAATGATGTTAAAGGTCTTCAGGATGGAACTCGAAGGACTGGAACAAATGAGGGATGATGAGATTGGCATTGACCCCACAAAAGGATTTAAGACCAATGTCACCCAGTATCTGCAGGACCTGTACAGGTTTTTTAAATTATCGCCCTATAAGAAGGAGTTTGATGATGTTTTCAGAAGCACACTCCATTTCCACAGGACTTCAATGTTTACAATGGTACTTAAGGACAGCGAATCGATATCAGCTTTTGCAGATTACTATTTCGGCAAGGACTTCTATGTTGAAGCCCTGGATTTGTATAAGGAAATGATAGATGAGTATCCTGATGAAGCCCAGTTATACGAAAAGGCCGGTTACTGTTACCAACAGATTGCCGAGTACGAGAAAGCACTTCAAATGTACAGCAAGGCGGAGTTACTGGACAGGAAGATATGGACACTCAAAAAGATTGGTTTCTGCAACAGGAGGCTGGGAAGACACAGTGAAGCTCTGAAGAATTACTTTGAAGCTGAGAAAATGGATCCCGGGAATATGCATACAATAGCTATGATAGGCCATTGCTACCTTGATATGGAAGATTTTGACCTTGCTCTCAAATACTATTTCAAGGTTGAGTATAATGACCCTGAGAATATAAGAATACTGAAACCTATAGCATGGTGTTATTTAGTCCAGGGTAAATATGAACAGTCAAAAAAATACTTTGATAAGATCAGCAAGAGCAAAATGACAGGCCATGATTTTATTAATGCAGGTCATCTTGCTTTATGTATGGGAGAAAGGCTCAAAGCAATTGAGTATTACCGTAAGAGTATTGTTGAAGCTAATATGGACAAGAGTAATTTCCTGGAAATTTTCAATGATGATATTGATATGCTGGTATCCAATAATATTGATCCGGATGATTTACCTATAATTACTGACTACCTGTTCTTTGATCTTGAGGATTAGGGAAGCTGTCAATAACTCCCCGGGGCCTCCCTGGAGCACCATGTTCCCTGTCGTGACGAGGTCTCCGGTTAAAGCGTGTACTGTCGCCTGAATCGTTCCTGCGCCTGAATTCTTTCATCATTTCACGCCTGTTACGATCAAACTCTTCAAGTTTTTCAATCTGATCCTTCCTCAGGACTGGGTTTATTTCATTCCATTGCTCATCCATTAGTAATTCAAAATCCTTCCAGAAAGAGGCATTAAGTTCCCTGAAACTCTCTCCATACTTTTCAATTATAAAGTCCAGTTCAGCTTTCTGAACAGAATCGGGTTCAACCACCTTATAGAGATGTTCCTTGAAATAATTTTCTGAAGCGTACATACGCACAGGCCTCATCCTCTTATGTCTCAGCTGTGCTGATGTCAGTATCCCGATAGCGAAGCCCAGCAACAGGGTCATTATTATTAATAAAGTAATTCTCAGTTTCATAATTTAAATTCTTTTAATTAGCAAGGAGACTAATCAGGACGCCATCAACCTCATTGTCAATCCCGAGAAGTGTATCATAAGACAGGGATCCCTGGCTCATCAAAATACTAATAATGAGTATTATAACAGCTGCCGCAGCTGGTATAGCCACTCTCATAAAAATATTGTCGAAGGATCTGACCAATTCACGTTTACCATTTATCAGTATCTTCCCTGATTCAATTTTTCTCATAAGCCTTTCACTGAATCCCTCGCTGAACCTGTGATCGGTAAGCAGTTCTCTTTCAAGAGTCTCCCGTTCACCTTTCTCAAGGTCAGTCGACAGTGAGCGTAAGAAAAGATCTTTAATTTTTGCAGCTCTCATATTACATTTAATCTAAGTCCTTTAATAATTCCTTTAATTGGTCTTTAGCTCTGGAAAGCCGTGACAAAACCGTTCCAAGGGGCAATTCCAGTATTTCGGCCGTTTCTTTGGAACTGTACCCTTGAATCGCACGAAGTACAACAACTGATCTGAAATCGGGATCAAGTTTTGAGATTGCCATGTTAACAAATTCTTTTATGTCCTTCTCTCTTTCTTCATTACCTGATGGTAATTCTATCTCCTTAACATCTTCTTTTTCATCAGATCTGTAAAACAATGACAGGAATCTTTTATTGCGCCTGATTTCGTTTAATGACTGATTAATGGCAATTCGCTGAATGTAAGTGCTCAATTTCGAATCACCCCTGAAATCCTTAAGATTCTTATACAGGCGTATAAAGGTATCCTGACCAACATCCTCAGCCTGCTGAACATCACCCAGCATGCTCTTTACTGTTCTGGCTACCATATTCTTATATCTTCTGACAATCTCACCGAAAGCATTGTTATCTCCATCCAGAGCACTACGGACAAGATCCTGATCATCAGAACGGATATAATCATACTTCACCATACACAATAGTAAGACAATTAGAATGAATGATTTATTCCCTATCTAGTTAGCTTTGTTAATAAATTCAATTTCCAGACGGGGTGTATATCGTATCAGGTATAGACGGTTATTCTCAAAACCATTCATAAGTCCGGTACGTTCAAAGCTGAAGTCGACCTGCAGCAGGTCAGGTTTATGAATTGATGGCCTGTACATAAATTCCGATCCATGTATCGCAAGCCCGCTTATAAAGTAATACATAATATCATAACTCTGCCATGCATAGCTTCGGACCGGGGGTTCCATTCTGAAAAATTCAAGATATTTTTTCAGGAAACTCCTTATATCGTCCTGCTTATAATCCACCCAGTTAGGGGTAAATAACATTATGCCCAGTTCGTAGAAGTACATTGGATCGAGATTATCAAGCCATCTTATATCCGGATAACCAATCAGTTTAATGTCATATTTCCTCAGCAGGTTATGCACATTACCTATTACTTCACTCATCACGGCTTCGTTATCAGAAGCTAGAATAATTAGGTTCTGTCTATCCCTGGACAGTGCATGGTCAATGATATTTATGGTGTCGTTATAAGCTGAGCGACTGGTAAAATATACCTCACGGAGATTAATATCACTGAAAGGAACTTTCAGTCTCAGTTTTCTGTATATTTTATCTTTAAATTCTCCGGAGAGATCAGCGCTCCAGGCTGTATCGGAATGTACCAGTACCAGGTTATGATCATAATAATTACTTATTTCTTCTGCCATTGCATCTTCGATCACATCCATAGATGGCTGTACCTTAAAAAGGTATGGATTGAGCCTGAGGATTTCGGAATTCTGTGAAGCAAGGGGAGACACGATAGGTATTCTATACCTCCTTGCATACCTTGCCACCTGTTCAAGGTTATCAGCATAAACCGGACCAATTATAAGGTCTGCATCGCGTAAGCGCCCTGTTTCCATAAAACGGTTCACCCTTAGTGAATCACGCATAGTATCAAAAACCTGTAAATCAATATCCAGGCCTTTTTGTTTCAGTGCATCAATTGCCAGTAAGGCACCTTCATAAAACTCTATAAAAACTTCACTGCGCGGATATATCCATCCTTCAGGTCTTTTTACCAGTCTATATTTCCTTTGGCCACGGGCATCGTACTCTGATGAATCGATATATGATCGCTTGCTATTCTCATCAAGCATCAGGGGAAGCATAAGGGTCACCTTTATCTTCCCTTCAAGGTTTTTAACAGGTGTATAGTCAACGGGGGTGCCGTCAAACAAATAGGTCAGTTTGGCATCGCTTAAGAATATTGAATCAATCTCAGGCCTTGACTCTTCTTCTCTGTCTGAAGGGATTCTTATCACCTCTCCTGCCCTTGGGAATAATATTCCACGGTTTACTCGCCTGATATCCCTTATACTAACATTATATTTTCGAGAAATTGAGGAATAGTTTTCCCCTTCTTTCACTGTGTGCTGGATGATACCCGGTTCATCTGTCTTAAAATACTGTGGTTGTTCCCTGAACTGTTTAATTGGTATAGCCAGTTCAGCCCCAACCGGCAAGTCATAAATGTCAATTCCCGGGTTGGCATCCGTTATCTGGTCTTCCGGAACATCATATTTCTTTGAAAGTGAATATATTGACTCCCCTCTTTGCAAAATATGATAAGTAAATCTATCGTTATCCTTCTCTTCCTGTTTTCCAGGTTCCAATACTGAAACAGGTATTTTCAGAGCCTGCCCAATCCTTATACCATATACAGCAGAAGGGTTTTCCCTGGTAATTATTTCAATAGAGACGTTATAGGCTTTTGATATAGAGTAAAGTGTTTGTGAAGTATCAACAATATGAATATAATATGCTGTTCCTCCAATTACTACCTTGTCTTTTGATCTCTCCACCCTTTCCTGGGCATTGAGGGCTGATGAGAAAGCTACTACAAAAAGAATTGATAAATATAATCTCAGCAGGATGTTTTTCATTGATTGGATATTATTCAAAGCGCAACAAAGTTAAGAAAATATCCTACAAATTTATTGCCAGGATAAGTGATACGCAGGCAGAAGAAGTATAGGTGTGATTTTTATTCTATTTGTTTGGTGTCCAGTACAACGTCCTATGTTGTGCTTACTTTATTTCACTAAAATATCTCATAAACTGTATCCGTTCATAGGCTGAGGGGTTGGAGGTTTTTTCCTGGCTCAGCTTCCCCCTGAACTGTTCAATGGTATTATAACCTTTCTCATCCATCCACTGGTTTAAACCACCCAGCATTTTTTGTATCTGATCTTTGCCATTCCTGTAAATTGTTGATACTACCTGTACCGCTCTTGCACCAGCAAGTAACTGCTTTATCATATCCTCTGCACTATGAATACCGGTTGAGGCAGCAAGATCACTATCAATTTTTGAGGACATGATGCCCACCCATCTTCTTATGTTTCCAGATTCTGCAGCAGTACTGAATGTATTTGAAGATTTCTCAGCAAAATTATTAATATCAAAATCAGGCGTATAAAATCTGTTGAACATTACAATACCATCTATGCCTGTTTCTGATAGTCTTTTTATCATCTGTGCAAGATTTGTGAAACTGGAACTCATCTTTATAGAAAGGGGTATCTTAACTTTTGATCTAACTTTTTCAATTATTTCGAAATGTACTTTTTCGATCTCGGAGGCTTTTGTTTTATCGTCAGAAGGAAGAATTGCTATATTCAGTTCAAGTGCATCAGCCCCTGCTTCTTCGAAATAATTTGCAAAATTTATCCATTCTGCTGATGAAACACAATTAATACTGGCTATCACCGGTATCATCACCTTTTTCTTGGTTTCTTTTATCAGTTCAATATAGGCTGAGAGTGTTCTTTCCCTTATATGAAGGTCAATATAATCAAGTGTTTCCGATTTAGCAGAGTAAATCATATCATTCTGGTATGCTTCTTTCAGGCTGGAATCAACTTCCAGCATTATCTGCTCTTCAAACAATGATTTAAGCACCACTGCTCCTGCTCCTGCTTTTTCAAGCTCAAGTATATTTTCTACCGAATCTGTCAGGCCTGAGCTACCGACAATGAGAGGATTGCTTAAAGATAATCCAAGATATTTAGTAGTTAGTTCTGCCATTTTGAGTTATTATTTTGAATTAATACAAGTTACTAATTTTATTTTGCTGGGGCTTTTGCTTTAAGGTATTCGTGCATTCCTTTAGCCGCTCTTCTGCCATCACCCATGGCGAGTATAACCGTAGCTCCGCCTCTCACAATATCGCCACCTGCGAAAATCCCTTCAACAGATGACTGCATTGTCTCCTTATCAACTTTAATGGTCCCCCAGTCGGTAACTTCAAGTTCAGGCATGCTGGCAGGTATTAAGGGATTGGGTGATACCCCTATAGCAACTACCACCGTATCCACTTCTACTTCATACTCAGATCCTTCAAGTGGTACAGGTCTTCGCCTCCCGGAACTATCAGGTTCTCCCAGCTCCATTTTCTGAACAATCATTTTATTGACATTCCCTTTTTCATCCGAGAAATATTCCACAGGGCTGTTCAGGTTCATAAATTCCACATCTTCTTCCTGGGCATGTTTCACTTCCTCAACGCGCGCGGGCATTTCTTCAATTGATCGCCTGTAAATGATCATTGACCTTGCAGCTCCCAATCGCTTTGAGGTCCGTACTGAATCCATGGCTGTGTTACCACCACCTATCACTGCAACATTCTTGCCGCTGAATACAGGTGTATCATATTCGGGATTTGCTGCATTCATTAAGTTAACTCTCGTGAGGTATTCATTTGATGAAAATATTCTTCTGTAATTTTCACCCGGTATATTCATGAATTTTGGTAAGCCAGCGCCAGAGCCAACGAAGAATGCCTTAAAACCTTCTTTCTTAAGGTCATCAACCTTCGCAGTAGTACCCACAATAAAATTTGTTTCAAACTTAACACCCATCTGTTTGAGGTTATTTATTTCCACATCAACAATTTCGTTTGGAAGCCTGAATTCTGGTATACCGTATTTCAACACACCACCTATTTCATGCAAGGCTTCAAACACAGTAACATCGTAACCCCATTTAACCATATCACCGGCCACCGCCAGTCCTGAAGGCCCTGAACCTATAACAGCCACCTTGATACCATTTTTATGCTCGACTCTGGGAACAGAGATACTCCCGCTATTCCGCTCATAATCAGCTGCGAACCGTTCGAGAAAACCAATTGCCACAGGATCCTTTTTCAGCTTCTGCACATAAAAGCAGTTTGCTTCACATTGCACTTCCTGTGGGCATACACGCCCACATACTGCTGGTAATGCATTTGTTTCTTTAAGTGTTTTGGCAGATTCCAGAAATTCACCCTGCTCAATTCTCTTAATGAACTTTGGTATATTTATGCCCACAGGACATCCGGTTATACAAGTAGGGTCAACACAGTCGAGGCACCTTTGGGCTTCTTTCATAGCCATCTTATCAGTAAGACCCATATTTACTTCTTCATGGTTTTTGTTTCTCACGTGTGGGTCTTGTTCAGGCATCTTCACTCTTGGTATGGAGGTGCGTTCTTTGGCTTTCATACTTTTGCGAAGTTCATCCCTCCAGGTCTGCTGGCGCTCAGATTTTAATATCTCACTAATATTTTCCATCTTAAATTCTTCGTTTTTCGTGTAATGATAATTTTAAATGGATTACTTATTTACTGTCTCAAGATACTTTTCATAATCATCTCTTTCCTGATCCTCATAGGCGCCCAGGCGCATAATCATCTCATCATAGTCAATTTTATGGGCATCGAATTCAGGTCCGTCAACGCATACAAATCTTGTTTTGCCGTCAACAGTTACACGACAGGCACCACACATACCTGTACCGTCAACCATTATAGTATTAAGACTGGCTATTGTGGGTATATTGTATTTTTTAGTAGTCAGAGCAGCGAACTTCATCATGATTGCCGGTCCAATGGCAACTGCCAGATTAATCTTCTCCCTTTCCAGGAATTCTTCCATACCATGTGTAACCAGTCCCTGCTTGCCATAAGATCCGTCATCGGTCATAATAATGATCTCATCTGAACATTCCTTCATTTCATCTTCCAGAATAATCAGGTCGCGGTTCCTTGCAGCCAGTACAGACAACACCCTGTTTCCTGCTTCCTTAAAGGCTCTTGCTATTGGCAACAATGGTGCTATTCCCACACCTCCCCCGGCACACAGTACAGTTCCTACCTGATCTATTTCAGTGGCATGTCCCAGCGGGCCAACAACATCAGCTATAGTTTCACCTTCATTCATAAGAGATAACTTATGTGAAGTAACACCTACTTTTTGAATGACAAGTGTTATTGTTCCCTTATCGGGATCAGCATCAGCAATTGTAAGAGGAATTCTTTCTCCCTTCTCGTTTATTTTGACGATAACAAAATGCCCGGCCTTACGCTTCTGAGCAATTCGCGGTGCGTCTATTACCAGCTTGACAACATTATTATTCAGGTGTTCTTTCTCAACAATTTTATTCATTCCTTGAAATTTATTTTGAATATATGTTTATTTGAAATCAAGTAAATCGCCGTAAAAAAATAATTTCCAAGTTTGAAATTTTTTTCAATGATACCAACCAAAAAGGCCACTTTCTGGCATATGTTATAAAGCACTAAAAAATCAGACAGTACTCGGAGTATTATATGTGTGGTGTTTCTTGTGAGGTGCTGAGTTCCAATCCATCCCCGGTCCTTCAACTATCTGTATTCCTTAAGGAACTTATTTACATTTCTTTCAATCCGGGCAGGAATGTCAGAAATATCCGCCTTCTCAAATATATCGCCGGTAATTTTCTCATACAATTCTATATATCGTTCCGACACTTCATTTACAAATTCATCAGACATTTCAGGAACCATCTGTCCTGCCTGTCCCTGAAAGCCTTTAGACATAAGCCATTCCCTGACGAACTCTTTTGATAGCTGCTTCTGAGCCTCTCGCTTATAAAATCTTTCTTTGTATCCATCTGAATAAAAATAGCGTGAGGAATCAGGGGTATGTATCTCATCAATCAGGTAAATCTGGCCGTCTTTCTTACCAAATTCATATTTTGTATCAACCAGAATAAGTCCGTGCTCGGCAGCAATTTCAGAGCCCCTCATAAACAGTTCCATACTATATTTTTCAAGCAATACGTATTCTTTCTCCGGAATCAGTCCTTTATCCAATATTTCTTCTTTTGATATATCTTCATCATGTAGTCCCTGTTCAGCTTTTGTAGTGGGGGTAATTATGGGATTACCGAATCTTTCATGCTCCGTCATCCCATCGCGGATTGGTATTCCACATATAGTTCTCGCCCCTGATTTATATGTACGCCAGGAACTGCCGGTAAGGTAAGCCCTTACAATCATTTCAACAGGATATGGCTCACATTTGTGTCCGAAAGTTACATTGGGATCGGGTGAAGCAATTTTCCAGTTAGGCACTATGTCAGATGTAGCATCAAGGAATTTTGAAGCGATCTGGTTTAATACCTGGCCCTTGAACGGAATTCCCCTGGGAAGAACCACATCGAAAGCGGAAATACGATCTGTTACGATCATAAGAAGATATTGATCATCAATATTATATACCTCCCTTACTTTTCCATGGTATATATTTTTCTGTCCCGGAAATCTGAAGCCTGTTTTTGTTATTGCCTGTGACATTGTATGGTATCTATTTATGGGTTATTGATCTATTATGTTATTTATTACCGGATACTGGTTATAAGTTACTTGTCACTCGTCACTCTGTCTCATCTGTGCTTTCATCCTTATCATATGCTTTGACGATATCCTTCACCAGCTTATGTCTTACTATATCCCTTTCATCAAACTCTATGATTGATATACCTTCAATCCCTTTCAATATCCTCATTGCCTGAAGAAGACCCGATTTTCTCTTATATGGAAGGTCTATCTGGGTAATATCACCTGTCATAATAAATTTGGAGCTCACTCCCATTCTTGTAAGGAACATCTTAAGCTGGCTTATAGTTGTATTCTGTGCTTCATCAAGTATAACAAATGATTGTTCCAGTGTTCTTCCTCTCATGTATGCCAGAGGTGCTATCTCTATAGTACCATCTTCCAGCCATGCTTCAAGCTTCCTGAAGTGTATCATATCTTTAAGTGCGTCATACAAAGGCTGAAGGTATGGATCAAGTTTCTCTCTCATATCACCCGGAAGAAACCCCAATCGCTCTCCAGCCTCCACTGCCGGTCTGGTGAGGACGATCCTTTTTACCTGTTTATTTTTAAGCGCTCTAACGGCAAGAGCAATGGCTGTGTATGTTTTTCCAGTCCCGGCTGGCCCTACTGCTATCAACAGATCATTTACATTATAATCTTCAACAAGATGAAACTGGTGGATGGTGCGTGCCCTGATTGGTTTGCCACTTATATTAAAAACAAGTGTCTCTTCCAATCCTCCTTCACTTGCCGCTTTCGACATTTCAGGATCAGAAAAGAGTCGCTCAATATCTTCCTGATGAAGCTTGTTATGCTTCTCAAAAAAATCAATCAGCTCATTAATTTTAAGTTCAAATTTTTCAACTTCCTCCTTTTCACCGATAGCTTTGATTTCGTTACCCCTGGCAATAATCTTTAGTTTTGGGTAGTAATTACGTATGCTGTCTATAAGAATATTATTGGTCCCGAAAAATATTTTTGGATCTATATCTACTAACTCAATTATCTTTTCAACCATATGCTATAACAACCTTTTTAAGTAAAAATACCTGTGTATTCTCAAAAAAAAACCTTAGGTTTGAATGGTACAAAGTAACCTATTTTTTTTACAAGAATATCATCTAATCCATAAGTTTTTAAGGATGCCTGTAATTACTCTTACTACTGAATGGCAAGCATTTGATTATTATAACGGCATATTGAAAGGTAAGCTGACGAGTCTTTGTCCGGGGACTGCCATAATAGAGAATGCTACAGGTTTGAGTCCTTTCAATATTCAGAAGAGTGCCTTTGTTATCAGAAACACCTTTGAACACTATCCCAAAGGATCCGTTCACATAATATGTGTGCAATCCGAATACAGTGAAAAAAGTCCACATGTTATTGTCGAGGCAAAGGGTCATTTTTTCATTGGTGCTGATAACGGTATTTTTCATTTACTACTTAACTCCGAACCAGACAGGATAATACAGCTGATTTCAGATAAAAATACAGGCAGGATTGATGAATCCAGGATATTTGCTGAAGCTGCAGCTACAATAATTAAGGGAAAAGGTATTTCAAGCATTGGAACTGAAAAGGACAGCATCAGGGAAATGATTCCCTTCAGAGCTACTATTGAAGAGGATGCCATTTCAGGGAGTATTATTTACATAGACACTTATGGAAATTCCATTTCAAATATCACAAATGATTTATTTAAAAGGGTTTTCAGTAATAAAAGGTTCCATATTGCCATCAGGTCAAATACAAATATAATTGACCACATCAGCGCCGCATATAACACTGAGTCAGTTGGTGAGTTGTTGGCTGTCTTCAATTCCCTGGACCTTCTCGAGATAGGAATTAACGGAACCAATGCTTCAGAATTATTGAGCCTGCAGGTTGGTGATATAGTCAGGATTGCTGCCCCGGGAAGCAATAAGAAACCGGGTTTGCTTTTTTAGATTTTTAAATATGGAAACAGATAAACGACTCAAAGCATTTAAAGAACTACTTGACATTATGGACAAGCTTAGAATAAGCTGTCCATGGGATATGGAACAGACTAATGAAAGCTTAAGAAAATTAACAATAGAAGAGACCTATGAACTTGCGGATGCCATACTCGATAATGATGACAAAGCAATATGTAAGGAACTTGGCGACCTGATGCTTCATATTGTTTTTTATTCCCGCATAGGTTCAGAAAAGAAAAGCTTCGATATAACTAATGTCCTGGAAGGTATCAACAAGAAGCTAATTTACAGGCATCCTCACGTTTTTGGTGACACTGAAGTTGTAAGTGCCACCGAGGTGGCCGATAACTGGGAGAAGCTAAAACTTAATGAATCAGATACATATAAACCTGTATTGTCGGGAGTGCCAAAATCATTGCCAGCAGTGGTAAAGGCCAACAGGATACAGGAAAAAGTAAGAGGTGTAGGCTTTGACTGGGAGGACAGAACCCAGGTGTGGGATAAGATACGCGAAGAGCTGCAGGAATTAATGGAAGAAGTAAGAAAAGGTGATAAAAAAAATATCGAGACTGAGTTCGGGGATGTTTTTTTCTCTCTTATTAATGCAGCCAGGTTATATGAGGTTGACCCTGAATCTGCCCTCGAAAGAACAAACAAGAAATTTATCTCCAGATTCAACTACCTGGAGAAGGTTACTATACAACAGGGCAAGTCACTCCGTGATATGTCACTCGAAGAAATGGATGAGATATGGGAAAAAGCCAAGAACCTCGAATAACTCAGCTATTTATTAACGATCCTAACCAGTCTGAAGCCTATATTATCATATCCCTTATTGAGATCGAAACTTTTTATTCTTGTATAAACTGAACAAAGATCCTCGCTATCCACCCAGCTTCCTCCCCTTATTACCCGGGAAACACCCTTAAGCGCTCCCATTGGATTTTCAGCAGGTGATACAGAATAATAATCGGCTTGATATATATCGTAGCACCATTCGCTTACGTTACCTGACATATCAAAAACCCCGAGTCTATTGGCCTTAAGCTGGCCTACTTTATTCAGGCCCCTGTCTCCGTTGGGCATTAACGGACATGATGCATCCCTGCTGTTTCTGTAGTACCAACCCACCTCATCCAGGTCATTACCACCGGCATAATCATTAGAAGTATTAATTCCCCCTTTGGCAGCAAATTCCCACTCTGCTTCTGTCGGCAACCTTCCACCGGCCCACTCACAATACATACGTGCTCCTTCCCAGCTTACGAGTATTGCAGGATAGTCGGCACAATTATCACGTACCCTGAAATTTCCATCCGAGTAATTTATCGGTACATCAAAACCTGTTTTTTCATAATCTTCTCCATATATCTTCAGAAAATATATCGGGTGTTCATTAAGCACAACAACATCACCACCTCCTTCGAAGCTAATATCATCAAGGTGATAATTAAGGAACTTGACAAATTCCGAGTTGGTTACTTCATATTTGCCGATCATAAAAGAGTCGACTTTAACCTGGTGTACGGGCTGAACAGTTCTGTCGCCATCTTCACTACCCATGCTAAAATAATTACCTTTCACCAATATCATATCAGTTTCAATATATGGCACAAACTCAAGCGGATCAGCATATACATATCCCTTTTCATTCCTGGCATAGGCCCTTGCATAATATTTCCTACCCGTTTCCAAACCAGTAATCCTGTATTCATATTTACCTGCCCCACCTTCCACAACGGCATAATTATTATTTCTTGTCGGGTTGCTGATAGTATCCCATACAACACCTCTTTCTATCACTTCCAGACCTCCGTCATCAACCAAATCTCCAATAATGGTAACGGATGAATAATCGACTTCAGTCACTGCAGCAGTTGATACTTCCGGAATACCAAGTTTTGTTGACAGGATTATTTCCTCACCATAGGATACACCTTCACTATTAATGGCATAAGCCCTCAAATGATATCTTGTGCCGGGATCAAGATTTTCCAGAACATCCTCAAATTTTCCTGTTCCTTTCCCGAAACTTGAAATATTGGTATCAATAGTAGGTTCCTTAAGCATAGAATAGCATACCCCGGCATCTGTTACCGCATGCCCTCCATTGGCAACAACCTCTATGTTAATCCTTATGGAACTTACCATTATCCGTCCGGGTTTACCTGTAACAACCGTCGGGGGTCCTGTTGTTTCAAACTCCTTAATTTCACCGTATCTTGTTGCGAATCTGTTCCTCGCGAAAGCCCTGAAATAATATTTTGTGAACGGTTGCAAATTTTCCAGCTTCACTGTGAAAGATGATCTTCCGTATGCATAACTTACATTATCACTCAACTGTGGTTGTGGCTTTTCCGAATATACTATTCCGTATCCAGTAAGCTTTTCTCCCCCACTAGTTATTATATTACCTGATGCATCGACTGTTTTTGAATGAATATTGCTGACATTCCCGGTCCTGACTACCGGGATACCATTCTTTGTCCTGATAGTAACATATTCACTGTAACTTGTTCCGGCATTATTTTTAGCATATGCTCTCACCCGGAGATCTTTATCCCTGGGAAAACCATCCACTATATTTTCGGTTTCCAGCCCCGTGTCATCAATTATTATTTTTGTCTCTTTAGCCCCAGTATCATCCAAAGGAATATATGCTATTCCCTTTTCATCTATCTCCAGCCCCCCTGCACTTTCAATATCAAAGACTGCCTTAACGTATGTTGCACCTATTTCTGAAATTGCCAATTCCCCCATTGAGGGATTTACACCTTTAACATTTATAGTTAATACTTTTTCTGTCATCAGGCTGTCTTCGTCCACCGCAATAATTTTGAGAGAGTATTTTCCCGCATCCAGTTCTGCAGTCTGGAGTGAATATTTAAACAGAGTGTCAACCCCAGAGTATATTTCCTGATCATTAAATGATACAGTCGCAGAGACCAATTCTTCCCTGTCATCGGCAAACCTCATTTCCAGATTAAGTACTTCACCATGTAATATACCTATGGTATCAGCCTTCTGGTTGTGTGAAACTGAAGGTGGGTTATTCTTACATCCTCCAATGAAGAAAGTAAAAATGGCCAGAAGGAGAAGGAGCCTAAGATAATCTTTGGAATGGTTCATTTCAAATCAGTTTATAAGTTACTAGGTTAAGGTCAGTACTAAGTTAGTCCATAACTCTAACAAAAATATAAAAAAGAAACCAATTAATCCATTATCTTATCATATTGATTCCTCAGTGACTCAAATACTAGAAATAGTTCATTAAACCTTTCAAATGCGTCTTTGCCTGGTTTCTGATCTGACTGACCTATCATTGAATACAGATACATAATCTGGTCCAGCAACATGGGCTGGGGGTATCTAATATCTTCCCTTGTTACCAGCTGGTGCCTGATTTCCATCATTTTCTCTCTTTGGATACGTTCGGCCCTGGCACGTCTTTCCCTGCTAATATTTTCTTCATTTCCGGGCTCCAATATATCATCAATATCTGCGATCAGGGAGGAAGTTTCCCTGTAGAGATTTACCACCTTCATACACAGGTCAAATTGTTCCTTATAATCTGAAAAAGTCATACCTGCTTCAATAATCCTGGGATCAGGAAGGATATCAAAACCTGCACTGTATGTTTGATCATCTGCTGCCAATACAGCCTTATATCTCGCGGGAATGACCTTTGGTTCGCGAAACCATCTGCTGGCAGAACCAGGAGGCAGATCTACATCAACCCTCAGGTCCCATATTAAACGATGGAAGCCTTTTGAGTTATCACCGTTTATTGTTTTAACTACCCGGTCTTTGCTGTCCCTGATTTCGATTACTGCTGATGAAATATCTGATGGGAGGTAATAATCCAGGTATAAACCCCTCCTGTCGGGTGATCTGTAAGCATCCTGCGGATTGAAAAAGATTATATTTCCATTGGTTGATGACGGGGTAAATTCATGCAAAGGGCTTATGTTATCCATAATCCAGAATGACCGCCCCATAGTTGATAATATAAGATCCTTCCTGTAAATTTTTATATCTGTTACTGGCACATCGGGCAGGTTTTGCTGCAGTTCATACCAACGGATACCGTCATCAAAAGAAAGGTACACACCATGCTCTGTACCTGCAAACAGCAATCCCTCCCGGTCAGGATCTTCCCTTACGACCCTGGTCGGGCAATCCTTTGGTATACCATTCGATCCGCTGGTTAAAAGCACCCATGTATCACCATAATTTTCTGTCCTGTATATATAAGGTTTCCAGTCATTGAGAAGGTACCTGTAAACAGCCACATAGGCTTTTGCAGGATCATGAGGTGATGCTTCTATTGTCTGTACCCTTCCTCCCGGTGGTATATCATTGGGCGTAACATTTCTCCAGTTCAATCCTCCATCTTTCGTTACATGTACAGGGCCATCATTTGCACCTGTCCATATCAGTCCTTCCTGAAGTGGCGACTCAGTAATTGCATAAATTGTACTGTAGAACTCTTCACCGGTTATATCCCTGGTTAATGGAGAACCTGAAATTACCTGTTTATCAGGCTCAAAAGCTGTAAGATCAGGTGATATAGTCTTCCATGTAACACCATTATCACGAGTGGTATGCACATACTGGGAACAATGGTATACCAGGTCAGGATCATGAGGCGATACCAGTATAGGTGCTACTCTCTGGAATCTGTATTTCAAGTCACCCGGATTATGACCGTACATGTTAATTGCTCCTACATAATACTGCTTTTCCTGTCCGGTGTTCTTATTAAAAACTCCGAACCGGCCTTTGCAGTTTGAGTATACTATATTATGATTACCCGGTTTAGGCACTGCAGGTCCTGTCTCGCAGCCACCCACAGCCATAAGATAATTATCCATGTTTAGCCACGCAGCTTTGCCGGGTATTGCCACTGTAGTATTATCCTGTTGCCCGGCATATAACCAGTAGGAGAACTGATCATCAACATTTACCTGATATAGTTCTGCTGTAGGCTGGTTATCCTGATCAGACCATGAATTGCCACCGTCGAAAGTTACATTTGCACCCCCGTCATTTGACTGGATAAATATGTCAGGGTTTGAAGGGTTGATCCACATATCATGATTATCACCGTGCGGAGTCGACTTCCTGGTCCATGACCTCCCTCTGTCTTCCGACTTATAAAAACCTGTTGAGTTTACATAAATAATATCCGGATCAGTCGGATCCACATCAATATTGGTGTAGTAAAAAGGGCGGTCAAGAAGGTATTCTTCACTGCTCAACAATTTGAAACTCTCTCCCCCGTTTTCAGAGAGATATATACCTCCATGGTCATTCTCTGCTTCGATTAATATATATAGATAGTCAGGAACAGCCTCGCATACGGCCAGGTCACTTTTGCCTACAATGCCTGAAGGCATATCGTTTTCAAGTTTCTCCCAGCTTGCACCGGCGTCAGTGGAGCGATATACCCCACCTTCTTCAGATCCTGAGATAATGGTCCATGGCTTTCTTCTAACAGTCCAGGCTGAAGCATAAATTATATCCGGGTTCCCGGGATGCATTTCTATATCACAAACACCTGTCTTATCCGAAATGTAGAGTACATTCTCCCATGTTGCTCCGCCATCAGATGTTTTAAAAACACCTCTTTCCCTATTAGGTCCGAAAGGGTTACCAATGGCTGCAATATAGCATATATCAGGGTTCTCAGGATGTATGACAATTGCACCGATCTGCCCGGCTTCTTTTAATCCTAAGTGTTCCCATGTCATACCCGCATTATCTGATCGATATACTCCCTCGCCCTTAATAACATTACTTCTTACAGCGTCTGACCCTGTACCTGAGTATACTATATCAGGATCTGACTTCGCCACTCTTATAGAGCCAATTGACCCTGTATTGAAAAATCCGTCAGACACATTTTTCCAGCTTAACCCATAGTTACTGGTTTTCCAGATACCTCCTCCGGTAGCACCCATATAAAAAACCGATGCCTGTGACTCTATTCCAGCTACAGCCGTTACCCTCCCGCCCCTGTACGGACCAACCATCCTGTATTGCATATCACTGGCGCTGTCTTCAAATGAAAAATCCTGGGCGGAGATTAGCGCTGTAAAAGTAAGAGCAGATAGTATAAAAGCTAGGTTTTTCATCCTTATTTTGTATTTGAATAATTTAATCAAACCAATATAGGCATTTCCCTCAAGGCTTTTTATATTTTATAACATTTTACACATATCTTAATTCCATCCATGTGTGAATTTATTCTGTTCACTTTATCTCTTTGTTATATAAAGATTAAAAGCCTGGATGCTTGTAAGACAGTAATGTTTTCTCAAAAATTCACTTATTTTTGCATAAATATTGAGGATCAGATAATTATTTATAAATAGAAAAAATGTCTTTTAATGATTGGTGGTTAAAATCGAAAAAGCATATCTACCTGGGAATATTGTTTGGATTATCTATAGCCCTGGTAACTTATTTAATGCCCCGTGAGGGTAAATTCAGGTATGAGTATCAGAAAGGAAGGCCATGGATGCACGAAGTTTTGATTGCTCCCATGGATTTTCCGGTATATAAGACAGAAACTGAACTAAACAGGGAAAGGGATAGTGTTCTGGCATCTTTTGTTCCCTATTTTGATTTCGATACATCACTTGTTAATTACCAGTTGAACAATTTCAACTCTTATTTCAATGAGATGCGGCTAAGGAATGCAGGTAGCGAGAATGAGCTTTCTGCATCTGACTATGAAATGATTCGTACTGAGCTGGCATCTATCATGGATGAGGTTTACGAAACCGGTATTTATGAACGTGACGAATTTACAGAAACGTTCCACAACCAGAATAAGAGCATTATGCTTGTTAAAGGGAACATAGCAGAACCGGTTCAACTGAATGAGCTCTTTACTCACAAGGAAGCATACGAGTATGTTAGAAATAAAAGACTTGAATTACAGAATAAAATAGGCGATAATGTTAACCTGAATGTTTTCGGATTCCTGAGCTCAATAAGTATGGGTGATTTTATTAAACCGAATGTCGGTTACAACGAAGTTAAGTCCAATGCTGAAAAGAATTACTTACTTAAAGATATCAGTCTGACACGGGGGATGATACAGGAAGGTGAACTGATCATATCAAAGGGTGAACTGGTTAACAATTACCGGTTCAGGGTTCTTGAGTCGTTCAGGCAGGAATACGGAGAAAGAATGGGGATCTATAACTCATGGCTCTTTATCCTCGGCCAGGTTCTGATTGTAAGTGCGTGCTTCTTGATATTGTTCCTTTTTCTCTATCATTTCAGGCGGGAAGTACTTGACTCTTTCCTTAAAACTCTCTTTATTATCATCCTGTTATTAGTATTTGTTGCACTTGTTAAGATAGTAATTATGCTACCTGGAATAAGTGTTTACCTAATCCCATTAGCTTTAATACCAATTATTATCAGGACTTTTTATGATCCCCGGTTAGCTTTGTTTATACTTTTGGTAACGCTGATGATAACCGGTTTTATCGTACCCAACTCTTTTGAATTTATCTTTCTCAATTTCCTTGGAGGGGTTGTTGTTATATTCACTCTTACAAATACATACAGGAGGGGAAAGCTATTCTTCTCAGCCTCTATGGTATTTATCACTCTTTCACTTGTATACTTTGGGATAGGAATCATTCAGGAAGGTGATGTAAGTGAGATAGACTGGTCAAATTATGCCTGGTTTGCCGGAAATTCAGTCCTCCTGCTGTTAAGTTATCCTCTCATTTATATATTTGAAAAAACATTTGGTTTCCTGTCTGATGCCACCCTTTTTGAGCTATCCGACACTAATCAGCCACTGCTACGGCAGCTTGCAGAGGAAGCACCAGGATCATTCCAGCACTCTATGCAGGTAGCGAACCTGGCAGAAGAGGCAGCCAGATCAATAGGAGCAAACCCTCTGCTTATAAGGGCTGGAGCACTGTATCACGATATTGGTAAAGTTGCTGGCTCAGAATATTTTACTGAAAACCAATCAGAGCAGTTCAACCCTCATGATGTGCTGGAACCGGAGAAAAGTGCAGAAATAATTATCGGGCATATTAATAAAGGACTTGAGCTTGCGAAAAAATATAACCTGCCACAACAAATAATTGATTTTATACGGACCCACCAGGGTACAACCAAAGCTTACTATTTTTACAGGCAATACAAGGATAAGTTCCCTGATAGCGATATTGATCTCAGTAAATTCACATATCCCGGCCCTAAGCCTTTCACAAAAGAACAGGCCATTCTTATGATGGCAGATGCTGTCGAGGCATCATCACGAAGCCTTAAAGAGTACAGTGAAGAAAAGATTAGAAACCTCGTGGACACCATAATTGATAATCAGATGGAAGAAGGTCAGTTTACGTTAGCCCCTATAACATACAGGGATATATCCCAGATAAAAGAATGCTTTGTAAGCAGGCTTAATACTATTTATCATGCCAGGATTGAATATCCCGATAAGAATGAAGAGTAATTATCTCATATCAATAATATCAATACCGGGGTACTTAGAGGGGGCAAAGGTAAAAAATTCATCAGGATAAGATTGCCTGAGATTGTAATCAAGAATCTCGATATACAGGTCAATACCATCTTTCCTTCTGTATTCCACAAAGGTCAGTTTGTTCTGTCTATCTATTACCAGCCTTATAATGCTGAAATCATTACCTGAAGGATCTTCCGGGTAAAGGTCTATTACACTACCCTGAGGTAGTTCTTCGACAACTCTGTATTTGAAATCCTCTTTATACATATCAAAAAGACTTGAGGGGGATGTAATAAAGCTGTCATCATCAGATTCAGGTAAGGTAACTGTTACTTCCTGAACTTCGGGAGAAAGCGTCCAGATAGATGATCCATTATACCAAATGGTATTATCAGGCAATTCGAGCATGTACATGTTATTCTTTATAATAACCTGCCCTGCAGACTCCTGCGTTGTGTTTTCCACTTTATCATGCACCTTAAGTAAAAATTTCATACTTACTGAAGGTGCTGATAGTGCTGCTTCCGAGAAACGATCAAGGATAGCGGTTGCCACAGGGTCCTTCTGGGCACTTACTGAAAGCCCTGCCAGAAGGAAAATAATTATGATTATGCTTTTCATACTTTTTTACTCTAAGCCTTGCAAAATACGTTCCAAACTGGCCAAATCGGTAATCAACACCTCACGTGCTTTGCTTCCTTCATAAGGTCCAAGGATACCCGCAGCTTCAAGCTGGTCTACAATCCTGCCAGCACGGTTATAGCCCAGTGACATTTTCCTCTGAATAAGAGAAGTTGATCCCTGTTGTGTTTGAACTACAAGACGTGCTGCCTCATCAAACAGACTGTCTCTTTTCTTAAGATCCACTTCCTGGAAATTTTCATCTGTTTCACTGATATATTCCGGTAGAATATAAGCCTCTGTATATCCCTGTTGTGATGCAATATAATCAGTTATCCTGTTAAGTTCAGGTGTATCTATAAATGCGCACTGGGCCCTGATCAGTTCAGTACCATTGTATATTAGCATGTCACCCCTTCCCACAAGTTTCTCAGCTCCTACACTATCGAGTATAGTCCGTGAATCTATTGACGATGAAACCCGGAAAGCCAATCTTGCCGGGAAGTTAGTCTTGATTGTTCCGGTTATTATATTTGTTGACGGGCGCTGTGTTGCCACTATCAGATGAATCCCTACTGCCCGTGCCAGCTGTGATAACCTCTGGATAGGCCCTTCAATCTCTTTACCTGCAGTCATAATAAGATCTGCAAACTCATCTATCACAAGTATGAGATAGGGCATGTATTTATGGCCGTGCTCAGGGTTCAGTCTCCTGCTGGTGAATACCTCGTTATATTCCTTTATAGACTTAACCTTTGCTTTCCTTAAGCGCCTGTATCTTGTATCCATCTCAATGCATAGTGAATTGAGAGTATAAACCACCTTCTGTGTTTCGGTAATAATAGGATCATCAGTATCAGGTAATTTGGCCAGGTAATGTTTTTCAATTTTATTATATAGTGTTAGCTCGACCATCTTGGGATCGACCATAATGAATTTGATCTCAGCAGGATGTTTACGGTAAAGAAGGCTGGCAATAATTACATTGAGGCCAACAGATTTGCCCTGCCCTGTTGCACCTGCCACAAGAAGGTGAGGCATTTTCTGGAGGTCAAACATAAGCAGTTCATTGGTAATGGTACGGCCAAGAGCGATAGCCAATTCATACTTGCTGTCCTGAAATGCCTTTGTGCTTATAAGCGACTTCATTGAGACTATTTCAGGGTTTTTATTGGGAACTTCAATACCCACTGTACCTCTTCCGGGTATAGGAGCTATTATGCGAATACCAAAAGCTGACAGGCTGAGTGCAATATCATTATCAAGTGATTTTATTTTAGCTGTTCTGACACCACGCTCAGGAACAACTTCATATAAAGTAACCGTTGGTCCTACAGTGGCAGAGATATGCCTGACCTCTATATTGTAATCACGGAGTGTCTTTACTATTGTTTCTTTCTTCTCAATTATTTCAGAATCATCAAATCCTGTTTCAGATTTATGGTCATCTAAAAGGCTTATTGGTGGCATACGGAAACTTGATAGATCAAGCCTTGGATCATAGCTTTCTTTGAGCCTTTCCATTTCTTCTTCCGTTAGCTGGTCATTTGCCTTTGCTTTGGTAATCGAAATTGAAACTCCATTTTTATCTTCACCGGGTAGTAACTCCTTTATTATAGGACCACCGCTTAAATCTTTATCATTTGTGCTCTCATCTGGCTCTTCCTTCTGATCATCCGCACTTTCATCAATATATTCATCATCACCAGGCCGGTTTATTTTAAATTCTGAATCCAATTTTTCAGTTTCATCAGGTTCAGATTCAACTTTTCTTAACCAGGGTATGTAGTTTCTTATCTTTGTGAAAGATGGCCTAATGTTAAATACCAGAATCGTGTAAGAGATAAACACCACAAACAATAATATCCCTGTCCCGAGCTTCCCCATGAACGCATTTAGCCATTGACTGATGAAATAGCCATGTGCACCTCCCGGTCCACTGCCAAGCATACCATTGGCGTGACCGAAAATGTAAGAAAGGACTATCGAGAGGAATATTGTGCCAAGTACCAGGTTCCTGCTTATCCTGAAAGCATTTATTCTCTTTATGTGCAACATTCTCAAACCAATTGCTGCCAGGATAACCGGTATAAAAAATGCTGCCAGTCCAAACCCTTTATTTATAAAAATATCAGCAAACCAGGCCCCACTTTTGCCAGACCAGTTATTAACCTGTGCTTCTGCTCCCGAAATAACAGGAGTTGCAAAACTCTGATCTGCTTTCCACCAGAAGAGATAGGCAATAAATGCGAAGAATAGATAGACTGAAAAACCTGTTATAATAAGTCCTGTAATAAATTTTATCCTCTCGTCTCTTAAAACAGAATAGTCTCTTCTTTTTGCCGACTTATTTTTATTTTTTGCTTTATTGTTCTTTTTACTTCTCTTTTTCATCCTTAAATATCAGTATAAACAGAAACACCGGTATACCTGTATTAACCTTCATCTCCTCTTTTTAGTGTCATAAAGGTAGTAAAATTATGTTGATGAAGAAGAAATCATTGGATGGTTCAAAGGCTCATCATGCTTGTTATAAGCTCGTCCATTGACTTACGGTCAATCCGTCTGAAATCACCGTTCTTCTCAAATACCTTGTCCGGTACCGGTCGCTGATACAAACCTTCAGCTTCGAATTCAATTACGGCATCACCCATCATGAAAAAGAAATTTATCAGAACACCGTCAATATCCTTGAATGGATTAGAACCATTAGGATGCTTAATGTTAAGGTCTTCGGTATACCATATATCATATGTAAAGTCCTTTTCTGGTATACTGACTACCGCTTTATGGCATTTGAGATTAAGGATACTGGATACCTGGCTGGTGTTTTTGATAGATATGTCTTCCATTGGATTTATACCGGGGGGTATTTCATCAGCCGGACCTTCCCAGTAATACTTCATATTCAATACCCTCAGAAATGTCTGGACCTGGTTTTTGTCAGGTTCAGTTATAATAAAAACTCCGTTATTACCTATAGGAGAGGTTATTTCCATCACCGTTTTACTGTCTTTGAACTTTACTACCATACTGTTTGGCATAAGTTCATCAGGAAGGAATGCATTCCTGTCGTGGATAGTTATTTTATAATGGATTTCTCCTTCGTCAATGGATTTGAGGGAAGACTCTTTACAGCCGGAAATACCAAGAATGATTATTAAAAATAAGTAATAAAAAGGGACCGTATACCTCACCCTGAAAATGAATTAGGTTTTATAACTGAATGCAAAAATAATATTTTTTTTATATTAACCACCAATAGATTTATATTGAACGCTGATATTTATAATATTTCTTCCAGGCTCGTTCTTTTTCGGGCTGCAGACTGGAATTTATGACTAAATGTTATAGATTTGTGTTTTTCCGTATAAGAGGAATCCCCATGGGATATACAGTTAAATAATTTTTTGAATATGAATAAACTTGCAGTTGTTGCACTTGGAGGAAATGCGATACTCAGGGGTGACCAGGTTGGTACTATTGAAGAACAGGAACAAAACACAACAGATACACTTGAAAATCTTGTACATCTTATCAGGCAGGATTATGATCTGGTTATAACGCATGGCAACGGCCCACAGGTAGGTAATGTACTGATGAGGAATGATGCAGGGGAACAGTTATATAAGATAGCGCAGATGCCACTGGATATTTGTGTTGCTGATACACAGGGTGGTATAGGTTATATGATTGAGCGGATGCTTCTAAATGTACTGAATAAATACGGTATCACTAAGAACGTGGCCTGCCTGGTAACTCAGGTCGTAGTTGATAAAAATGACCCGGCATTTGCTGATCCTCAGAAAAGAGTGGGCAAGATTTATAACAAGTCTGCTGCTGACGACTTGCACAATAAAAAGGGATGGATCTTCAAGGAAGAAGTAAAAGTCAAGGGTGGTTACAGAAGAGTTGTTCCCTCTCCCAGGCCAATAAAAATAATGAATGATAAAATAATTGAGAGCCTTTCAAGACAGGGTAATATTATTATCGCCTCTGGGGGTGGTGGTGTGCCTGTTTATGTTGATAATAATAATAACATAAGGCCTTCAGAAGCAGTTATTGATAAAGATATGGCCTCTTCCCTTCTGGCCTCGGAGATAAAAGCTGATGAGTTTTATATACTTACCGATGTCCCTTATGTTTATTTAAACTACAAGCAACCGGGGGAGAAAGCCCTTGAGCATATTGATTATAATGATACACTCAGGTATTTGAATGAAGGACAATTTTCAAAAGGAAGTATGGCACCCAAGATTGAAGCATGCCTGAATTTTATTAAATCAGGTGGCCAGAAAAGTGTTATAACAGAAGCATTTAAACTCGAGGATAAAAGTTATGGCACGAAAATTACCATGACATACTGATGTCAGAGATCGGCAAAGACTAATAATCATTGTTATGAAAACCCTAAACCCCTAAACAAAAAAACCCGATTAAACAATTAAACAATTCAACAATTCAACAATTCAACAATACAAAAAGTTATGGCTTACAATTTACGAAACAGAAATTTTCTCAAGTTACTTGATTTTGAACCGGGTGAGATAAAATTCTTACTTGATCTATCCAATGATCTTAAAAAGGCAAAATATGCCGGTTTCGAGCAGCAACGGCTTAAAGGAAAAAATATAGCTCTCATTTTTGAAAAATCATCCACCAGGACAAGATGTGCATTTGAGGTAGCGACCCTTGACCAGGGTGCTCATGTTTCATATATTGGACCTACCGGCTCGCAGATAGGTCATAAGGAATCAATGAAAGATACAGCAAGGGTACTTGGCCGCATGTATGACGGGATCGAATACAGGGGATTCGGCCAGGAGATAGTTGAAGAACTGGGCAAGTATGCAGGTGTTCCTGTCTGGAACGGCCTTACTAATGAATTTCACCCCACACAGATACTTGCTGATTTTATGACTATGATGGAACATTCGAATAAGGCTCTTAACGAAATCAGCTTCTGTTACCTGGGCGACGCAAGGAATAATATGGGTAACTCACTCCTTGTTGGTGCTGCAAAAATGGGTATGGATTTCAGGGCTGCGGCTCCAAAAGAAGTCCAGCCGTCTGAAGAACTGGTAGCATCCTGCAGAGAAATAGCATCAAAAACCGGAGCAAGAATAAACATCACTGATAATATTGATGAAGCCGTCAGAGGTGTCGATTTCTTATATACCGATGTATGGGTATCTATGGGTGAACCTGAAGAAGTATGGGAAAAGAGAATTAAAATGCTTAAGCCTTATCAGGTCAATAAGAAACTTATTGAAAAGACCGGTAACCCTCAGGTGAAATTCCTCCATTGCCTTCCTGCTTTTCATAACCGTGAAACAAAAATTGGTGAGGAAATATACAGTAAATACGGCCTTAACGGTATGGAGGTAACTGATGACGTTTTTGAATCAGAACATTCAATCGTTTTCGATGAAGCCGAAAACAGAATGCATACAATTAAGGCAGTAATGGTAGCCACCCTGGGAAGCTAAAGGAACAATGAACCGGGCAGGACGAGTAAGCTGGAAAACAGTGAGTTCGCGAGTCCCGAATCTACGATTCGAGTATCCTCGAAAAAGCTGAAGCTTTTCGGGACGGTGATTGTGGCAGGTGGGAGCAAGCAATGATGAACTTTGAATCATAACTCATAATTCATAACTCATAACTCATAACTCATAACTCATAACTCAAAACAGCCCTCTAATAAAATAGAAAGTAATTACAAGCGAAGCTGCCAGTTTAAGTCCAATTCCGGCCATAAATCCTATAAGGCTCCCAATGCCTGCTTTTAAGGCATACCTTAAGTCGTCCTTATAAAGAAGTTCCCCAACCACTGCACCTAAAAAAGGTCCAATAATAATGCCCGGGGGGCCAAAAAATAAACCTACGAGAAGGCCAACTGTAGCTCCCCTGATACCGTACTTTGTTCCGCCGAATTTCTTTGTTCCCCATATGGGTACAACATAATCGAACACCGCAACAGTAACTGCAATTAAACCCAGTATAATTAACAGATTGACCCTGAATTCAGCAAAATCAGTGAAATGTAATAAAAGTATTCCTATAAAACTGAGTGGCGGACCCGGTAATATCGGTACAAGACAACCGATAATACCAACAATCATCAAAGCTATAGCAAGCACAAGTAATATATAATCAAGCATGCTTTATTCTAAAATCGCCACCGTTTAATCAGGCACAAGGGACTTCCATGATAATTATTTCTCACCCAGATCCTCGAATTCAACATTTATGAACTCATCTGTTGTCTTTGAGTCATCTCCCTTTTCCTTATCATCTGTTTCCTTTTCTGAGATGCTAACTTTTTTGTCATTATCTACTTCCTTTGATTCAGATGAAATGCCTGTATCAGAATCTCTTATGAACGAGAATACATCCTCAAGTCCGTCACTGAACTTCTCAAAATCTTCCTGATAAAGAAAAAGCTTGTGCTTTTCATAAAAGAATTTTCCATCCTTATTAAACCTCTTCTTGCTTTCAGTAATAGTAAGGTAAAGATCATTCTTGCGTGTTGATTTTACATCCAGGAAATAAGTTCTGTTGCCTGCTCTCACAACTTTTGTGTATACCTCTTCACGCCCGCTTGAATCATTTTCATTATTGTTATTTAACTCACTCGCTTTGGCTTCGTTCTCTTCCTTCATAAAGCTGAATTTAGTTTGGAAATAATTAATGCTGTCAAATGTAACAAATATTTTCATATATCAAAACCCGTAACGCTGACCTTATGCCTGTCACAGTTTTATCTCTCTGACTGTTTTGTGTGATCGAGAAAAAGAGTATTTTTGCACTCAACTAATTTAGTGTTCTTTTTGATGATAAGCAGGAGATTATTACGTATTAAAGCTTTGCTTGTTTTATATGCCTTTAACAGGAAAAAGGGGGACAGTCTTGAAGCAGCTGAGAAAGAACTTCTGACCAGCCTGAAGAAAAGTTTCGATTTATATCACCTCCTTCTTTTACTGATCGTTGAGATTATTGAAGTAGCCGAAGAAATAATTGAATTAGCCAGACAAAAGAAGATCCCTTCTTACGAGGACTTAAACCCAAATACAAAACTAATTGATAACAGGCTTGTAAAGCAATTGTCGGTGAATACTCAATTGAAAAACTACACCCGTACGGCAAAGCTTTCATGGAGAGATGATAGCAAAATACCGAAAAAATATTATAATATACTTAAAGAGTCCAGCCTGTATAAAGAATACATGACCAGCGGAAAAAGCAGCTTCGCGGAGGATAAAAAATTCATTTCCAAGCTTCTGGATCTTATTCTTATGGAGTCGGAAGAACTCGAATCGGTACTTGAAGAAAAAAGCGTTTACTGGAATGACGACCTGGATTTTATATCGATCATGGTTGATAAAACGTTGAGGCAGTTTAAGGAAACATCAAAAGATGATCACGAACTGATGAATCTGTACAGATCACCCGATGATGAAATTTTCGCAAAAACACTGTTGAGGAAGACTATATTAAATACAGGAAAACTGGAAGAACTAATTGACAGGAATACCACAAACTGGGAAATAGAACGTATTGCACTTATGGATACCCTGGTTATGCAGCTGGCAATTACAGAAGTAATGGAATTTCCTGAGATCCCTGTTAAAGTAAGCCTAAACGAATATATTGAAATAGCAAAGTTTTACTGCACATCAAAAAGCAGTACCTTTGTAAATGGAATTCTGGATAAGATAGTAAAAGAGATGAGGGAGAAAAATATGTTCAGGAAAATAGGACGCGGACTTGTTGGAGAGCCCGGTTTGGAAGAGAGTGAAAACAATGAGAAAATATAATTTTGCATGAAACTGATACCCCTGTATCTTATTTTGGCAATCGCCTTTTGCAATTGTAAGAACAATGCACCGGACAATGTTAAAATAAATGAGAACGGCGACGGAGCACCGGAACTTGAGTTTTCAAAGATGGAACATGATTTCGGAAGAATTGAAGAAGGGGAACAGGTTGCATGTGTATTCACCTTTAGGAACACAGGCAGTGCCGATCTCCTGATCACCTCAGCTACAACAAGCTGTGGTTGCACAGTACCGGAATTTGATGACAAACCGGTGCCTCCTGGTAATAGTGGAAAAGTGGAAGTTGTTTTCGATAGCTCATTCAGGAATGGAGCACAGAGTAAGACTATTACAATCAGGTCAAACGCGAAAAGACCTGTTGTAATACTTAAAATTAAAGCAGAAGTAATAACTAAAAAATGATATCTAAAAATGAATAATTTAGCGTATTTGTATTTGATGGGACCAACACCAGAAGGTCAGAATCCCCTGGTAACGTTCTTGCCTTTAATATTGGTATTCGTGATATTTTATTTCTTCATGATAAGACCCCAGGTAAGAAAACAAAAAGAACTGACTAATTACAGGAGCTCGCTGAAGAAAGGGGACAAGATAATTACTACAGGAGGTATTTACGGCAGAGTAACTGATGTGAAAGACAACACCGTTACGGTGGATGTAGGAGATAATATACTTCTAAAGATTGATAAAAGCGCTGTCCTGAAAGATGCAAGCGATATCGAGAAAAAAAGATAAGCAGGCAATAATTTAAACTGGCAGCATTATGGAACCAGAAGAAAGCTCTGGAAGAGATCTGAAAAGTATATACAGCTTGCTTAAAAAAAAGCTTATAAACCGAAATGTAGCTGTTTTTTCTTTCTTCCTGCTGCTCTCATTTATCTTCTGGTATATTAATGCTCTTAGTAAAGATATTACAGGTTCTGTCAGTTTCCCGGTAAGATATACCAATTTCCCGGAGAACCTTGCACTGGTAAGTGAGTTACCTGATAAACTGACTTTACAGATGGAAGGCACTGGATATTCATTATTGAGGGCCAGGATAAGTGGTAATAATACACCCCTTATTATTGATGTTGATAATTCAGGCTTGTCTGTCAGGGATAGTGAATCAGAACTGGAATTCTTTATTCACTCGTACAAACTCAGGGAATCTTTTATGAGACAGCTCAGAAACAATTTTGAGATTACCTCTGTTAAGCCTGACTCAATAAATTTTGTCTTTGATAAGGTAATAGTAAGAAAAGTACCTGTCAAACCCGATATAAAGATCAATCTGCAGAAGCAATTCATGATAAACGGTAACATCATTACAGATCCTGATTCAGTAGAAATATCAGGGCCCAGGAAAATTATTGATACAATATTGTTCGTTGAAACCGCATTCCATGAATTTAACCAGGTTAAAGAAAAATTTTCACGTAACCTGGAAATAAAACCAATACCCAAGATAGGAATTTCACATAAAAAAACTGAAATTACTGTTCCTGTTGAGCAGTATACTGAGGAAGTCATAGATGTCGGTATAAGAATAATCAATAAGCCCGATACTGCAGACGTAAGGTTATTCCCTGATATGGTGAGTGTTCAGTTTAATATAGCACTAAGCGATTATAACAAGATGAAGGAAATACCTCTTGACGCCGTGGTGGATATGAAAGATCTTGATGTCAGAAAAGTTGACAGGCTGAAGGTTGAAATGCATAACCTGCCCCCTTTTATTGCTAATGTCAGATTTAATCCGATTCAGGTTGAATATATTATTGAGAAGAAATGATTTTCAGGTTAGGTGTAACTGGTGGTATAGGAAGTGGAAAATCCACGGTTTGCAAGGTATTCAATGTTCTTGGAATTCCAGTCTTCTCAGCTGATGACGAAGGACATACTGTGATGGAAACTGATACCGGGCTGAAGAATGATCTGAACAGACTCATAGGCGAGGACCTATATGCCACGGGAGAGCTGAACCGGAAGAAATTAGCTTCCATCATATTTAATGATGATTCCTTACTTGAAAGGGTAAATTCTCTGGTGCATCCGCGGGTTTACGCACGATACCAGCTCTGGTGTAAACAACAACGAGCCAGTTATATAATTTTTGAAGCAGCCATCCTGTTCGAGGCCGGGGCTGAAGATCATGTTGATAAAATACTGGCTGTATTAGCTCCACTCGAAGAAAGAATAAACAGGGTCATGTCAAGAAACAGGATGACAAGGGAACAGGTGATGGAAAGGGTAAATAAGCAGATAAAGGAGGAGGAGATGATAAAACGTTCTGATTATTATATAAATAATTCGGAAAATACAATGATTATTCCTGAAGTTATGAAAATTCATAACAGTATATTAAAATACCTTGAAAAATAAGGATATGGGAAAATATGCCAAATGGATAGGTGGTGGTTTGGGTTGGTTTTTCGGTGGCCCTCTGGGAGCACTTCTTGGATTTGCTGCAGGATCTATTTTCGATGGACGAACTCAGAACCAGGCAACAACAAATTACAGGGGAAGAAATTATAGTACAACTGCCGGAGATTTTGGACTTAGCCTTATTGTGCTGGTTGCAACAGTAATGAAAGCTGATGGTAAAGTCGTAAAATCTGAGCTCGATTTTGTTAAGAATTTCTTTCGAAAACAATTTGGTGAGGAAACAGCAAGTGAAGCCTTACTGATGCTGAGAGACCTCCTTAAGCAGAATATACCTGTTGCTGATGTGTGCAGGCAGATAAGCAGAAATATGGAATATTCATCACGATTACAGCTGATACATATGCTATATGGTATATCACTGTCGGACAGGTACGCAGATCAAAGGGAGCTTGATGCAATAGAATCAATAGCTGGATATTTAAATATATCACAAAAAGACAGGGACTCAATAAAAAATATGTTCCTTCCATCAGACGATGCTCACTATAAAATTCTAGAGATAGAACCTACAGCGAGTAATGAAGAAGTGAAGAAAGCATACAGGAGAATGGCAAGAAAATATCATCCGGATATGGTAAGCCACCTGGGTGAAGATTTCAGGAAAGTAGCAAATGAAAAATTTAAGAAAGTCAATGAGGCATACGAGAAAATTAAGAAAAGTAGAAATATGCCATAAAAAAAAATTAATAAATCTGAAACACAATAAAAATGGTTCTTAAAGACTTAATGGCAATTGCCGGATCCCCGGGCTTATATAAATTTATTGCGCAGGGGAAAAATGCAGTTATTGTTGAAAACCTGGAAACCGGTAAAAGAACATCGGCACATGGGGCAGCTAAAATAAGCTCCCTGGAAGATATTGCTGTATTTACAGAAAAAGAAGAAATGCCGCTCTCAGAGGTTTTTAACAAGATATTTGATAAAGAAGACGGTGCTGTATCTATAAATCATAAGTCATCCCCAGATGAACTTAAAAGCTATTTCACCGAGCTCCTTCCAGATTATGACAAAGACAGGGTTTATGTCTCGGACATAAAAAAGATAATTCAGTGGTATAATATTCTTCATTCATTGGATATGTTGAAAAAAGAAGAGGAGTCCTTTGACAAGAGCGAAGATGCTCAGTCAGTTGCAGAAAATAATGTGAATGAACTTTCGGATACAACAAAAGATTCAAAGGACGACAAGATTAAAACTGAATAGGAAAGCTATATGACTAAGCTGATATGTGCAAATGTCTTTGTCCCATTGAGAATAAACCCCTCTCATAAGAGTGAACAGGGAAGCCAGATCCTGTTTGGAGAGAAATACATTATCATCGACAGGTCTGTGAACTGGGTGAAGATCAGAAATGACTTTGACGGGTATGAAGGATGGATGGATGGAGATCACCACCTATATTTTGAAGAAGAGGATAACGACAAAGTTGATATCCTGGCAACCAGTACAGTTTTTATGACTGATAATGAAATGCCAGTTTATCTTGAAGCAGGGTCCGTAATATATAACTTTAATAAGACAGAAAATTCCTTTAGCATTGGCAATAGCAGGTTCAATTGTAAAAGTGAGGTAATTTTAAGTCCTATGAATGAGTCTGTAAGCCAGACAGCACAAAGATTTCTGAATTGCCCCTATCTTTGGGGCGGTAGAACGAGTGGCGGGATGGACTGCTCAGGTCTTACTCAGTTAGTGTATAAGCTTCATGGATATAATCTGCCCCGCGATAGTTATATGCAGGCAGATGTTGGTGTTACGGTCAGCTTTCTTGAAGAAGCAAATGAAGGAGACCTTCTTTTCTTCGACGACGATAAAGGAAACATTACGCATGTCGGACTGTTCATGGGAAGCAGGTCAATGATACACTGCTCAGGCAAAGTCAGGATAGACAGGATTGATCACCAGGGAATATATTCAGACGAATACAACAGGTATACGCACAGGCTGAGAACGATAAAAAGAATAATTAGTAATGATTGATTATGAAAGATGAATTACTGCCAATAATAATAGTAATTGTTATTCTTTTGGTGATTTATTTTGTAATGAAAATCATCAACAGGAAGTTAAGAAAGCGCGTTAACAGGTCTAATTATCGAAGAAGCAGAAGGTTATAAAGATGCAAGGACTTTCTCCACTATTTGCCTTTCCCTTGCCTCAGACTGGCCATTAAGCTCAGCTGCCTTTGCTTTTATCTCCTCACCAAATTTCTTATCATCCAGGCCCTGGGTATTTACACATACGTTCAGATAAGCTCCCTTTATACACGAACGTACAGCCAATGCTCCAACACCCGCATCAGTAACTGAATTCGGATTTCCCTCTTTCACCATCTCTTCTATCAGTTCATATGCTTTAAAAGCTATTCCCATTACCCTGAACGGCACCAGAATAGCATTCTTTGTAGCCGCCTCTATCGCCTCTTTTCTCACCTTCTTTTCTTCCTCGCTTACACGCGGCATTTTGAAAGCTTTCATTATCCTGTTAAAAGCATCAGTATCTTCATCGACAAGCTTCAATAACTCATTCTGCATCAGTTTACCTCTTTCTGCCCATTCTGAAAACTCTTCCCACCGATCATCCCATCCCCTTTTATGTGAAGAGATATTGGCAACCATTGAACCAAGCGATACACCCAGTGCGCCAAGGTATGCAGATACTGAGCCGCCTCCAGGTGCAACGGATTCAGAAGCTGTCTCATTCATAAATGATTCAAGACTGAGAGAAACTAGCTTTCTTATTTGCCTGTTCCTGATTCTGTATTCAATTATTTTTTTTTCAGGATTAAATTCTGTCAGTTCATTCAGCCCCATCGATTTAACAGCAATTTTTATGAGTTCACTGTCGGGTACGCCTGTAGATCTTTTCTGCTTCCTCAGGAAATACCTTCCTGCATCCAGCATGGCTGATAATGGTATAAGTCCTACCAGTTCCGAGCCGCTAACTCTTAAACCTCTTGATTCGGCACTTCGGCATACTTCATCAAAAGCAATATGAACCGGAGTGACGGAGATGTTAGTAAGATTCATTGATATCTGTGCTATACCATACTCTTCAATATACCACCCGATAGCTTTCACTTCTTTGAGGCTGCCGGGAATCATTACCGGGTTTCCATCCTTGTCCTTAATAATCTTTCCGGTCAGCGTGTTCCCTTCTCTTTTAACGCGGCCTCTTTCCCTTACATCAAAGGCAACAGCATTGGCCCTCCTCGTTGAAGTTGTATTCAGGTTAATGTTATAAGCTACAAGGAAATCCCTGGCGCCCACTGCAGTTGCTCCGGCACGTTCATTGAAAGCAGCAGGGCCATGATCAGGCTTCCACTCAGGATCAGCAAGCTTCTTCTTCAGGCCTTCATATTCTCCTGACCGACAAATGGCAAGATTTCTTCGTTTTTCAGTATATGCTGCATTCTCATAACAATAAACTGGTACTGACAATTCAGATCCAATTCTTTCTGCCAGCTTCCTGGCATAATCCACAGTCTCGTCCATTGAAATGCCCGAAACCGGTACCAGTGGGCATACATCTGTAGCACCCATCCTGGGATGTGCGCCCCTGTGTTTTGACATATCAATAAGCTCAGCGGCCGTTTTAACTGCCTTAAAAGCAGCCTCTACTACAAATTCGGGAGGTCCCACAAATGTTACCACTGTTCTGTTGGTATCTTTCCCCGGATCCACATCCAGCAGGCTGATATGCTCAATCGACTCTATGGCATCAGTTATTTTCTTAATAACCGACATATCCCTTCCTTCACTAAAATTTGGTACACATTCTATAATCTGTTTGGACATGATACTAGTGTTGAAATGTTTAATTGTTTAATTGTTTAATTGTTTAATTGTTTAGTTGTTCAAGGGCTTTGTCTACTTGCCCCATCATTCCATTATTCCATCACTTCATCTACAATATACCCATTTAGTATTACCCTATCAACAAGTTTACTAGCATATGCATATGGCAAAAACTCAAAGGTCGGTATTTCACGGGTAATATATATATTCGCCACTTTACCTTTGCATATCGAACCGTGAGTATCTGAAAGGCCCATAGCATAAGCTCCGTTTATCGTTGCCGCATTCAATGCCTCCTCGGGTAGCAGCCTAAGTTTAATACAGGCCAGTGACATAATAAATTTCATATCTCCCGCAGGGGATGAACCCGGATTATAATCTGAAGCCAGGGCAATTGGTAATCCGCTATCTATCATTTTCCTGGCAGGCGGATCATCCATTCCAAGGAAAAAGGATGCGCCAGGTAATAATGTTGGCATAGTCTCACTGTTTTTCAACGCATCAATCTCATCTTCACCTGTGAATTCAAGGTGGTCAACAGAAAGAGCATCGTACCTGGTGCCAGTCTGTATCCCACCCGAATAAGCCAGTTCATTGGCATGTATCTTTGGACGCATCCCATAACTTATTCCTGCCTTTAAAATACGTTCAGTCTCTTTTACCGTGAAAAAACCTTTATCACAGAACACATCAATAAAATCAGCAAGGTTTTCTGAAGCTACAGCAGGTATCATTTCATTTATAACGAGATCAACATATTTTGATTGCCTGGAACGATACTCTGCAGGTACTGCATGAGCCCCAAGAAAAGTAGCCTTGACTGACAGAGGTGTATTTTCCTTTATACGTTTTATCACCCGCAGCATCTTAAGTTCCGAGTCTGTTGTCAGTCCATAGCCACTTTTTATCTCAACAGCACCTGTACCCAGTGATATAATCTCATTTATCCTGACCATAGATTGTTCGTATAACTCGTCCTCAGATGTTTCCTGTAATAGTTTTGATGAATTAAGTATACCGCCTCCCCTCTGAGCTATTTCTTCGTATGACAGGCCCCTTATTTTATCTTTATACTCTATCTCTCTGCTGCCAGCATAGACTATGTGGGTATGTGAATCACAGTATGATGGTAAAACGAATCTGCCATCAGCATCAATTATCTCTGATCCCTCTTTATCACCCGGGTAATCACTCATTTCTCCATATGAATGAATAATGCCATCATTTAAGTTTATCCAGGCATTACTGATTGTACGGAGCTCCGACATTGAATGTCCAGCCTTATACTTAACAGGCTCATCCTCAACTTGTAAAAGTCCCTTTATGTTTTTTATTAAAATGTCCATAAAATATGGTTTTGGGATTGACTAAGGTAACAATATTTTTTCTTATTTTTGGTGACTACAATTTAACCAATTCCGATCCAGATGAAAAAAACCATTATCACATTTCTGATCATAATAACCTGTATATCTGCGTTTTCACAAGAAGAAAAAATAAAAACCGGTTGGAATTTCGGAGCACTCCCTGCTGTAACTTACAGCACTGACCTGGGATTCCAGTATGGTGCTGTTGTTAATCTTTTTGATTATGGAGATGGAACTAAGTATCCAGCTTACAATCAGAAGTTTTATTTTGAAGTTTCAAGGTACACAAAAGGAAGCAGCACATACAGGTTGATGTATGAGACCAAGACATTGATCCCGGGGATTAACATAACATCTGACATAGCATATTTAACTGACCAGGCATATGATTTTTACGGTTTTAACGGCTACGATGCGGTTTATAATGAAGTCTGGACCGATAGCGACCTTGAACCCACCATCTATAAATCCAGGTTGTTTTACAATACTGACCGTAAACTATTCAGATTCAAGAATGATATCAAGGGAAGACTCGCCGGGGAAAGATTCCAGTGGAACGCTGGACTTGAACTTAAAAATTTCACATTTGCCCCGGTGGATATTGAAAAGTTAAACAAGGGAAAGGATGAAGAAGACCTATTACCTGATATCCCGGGTTTATATCAGAAGTATGTGGATTGGGGTCTTATTGATCCTGAAGAGGCTAATGGAGGTTTTATAACCACTGTCAAAGCAGGAATTACATATGACACACGCGATTTTGAAGCAAATCCGATGAAAGGTATCTGGTTCGAAACCGGTGTTGAAGCATCACCCTCATTCATCAGTGATGCAGGATTTGCCAAATTTTTTGCAATATACAGGCAGTATTTTACAATTATACCAAGGGACCTTTCCTTTGCATACAGGCTGGGTTACCAGACTACTATAGCAGGAGACGTACCATGGTACCACCAGAACCAGATAATTACATCGGTACTCGCAGGTACTACATCTGAAGGACTTGGAGGAAGCAAGAATGTAAGAGGTGTTCTGAGAAACAGGATTGTCGGAGATGGACTGTTTTATGCCAATGCCGAGATCAGATGGAAAGCGGTAAGGTTCAGCCTGATTAACCAGAATTTCTATGTCGGCTTTGTGGGATTCAGTGATTTTGGTATGGTAACCAAAAAAATTGACATCGAAATACCTGACCAGGCTGAAATGTCTGAAGGTGAACAGGTTGAAGATTTCTTCAATCCGGATAATGAGAAAATGCATATCAGTGCCGGAGCTGGATTGCGCCTTGTAATGAATGAAAACTTTATTGTGTCAGCCGACCTTGGTAAGGCATTAAATGAACAGGATGGCAATATGGGATTTTATATTGGATTAAATTATCTATTTTAATCAGGGTAAGAGCCCACCCAGGGCAATGCCTATATAGTTTCCTATTGCATATCCAATAACACCTACTGTCAGGCCGGTAATTATTATCTCCTTGTTTTTCAATGCACCCGCAACTACCGGAACGAACGGGGGTGAATAAACAAGTGCCGTGGTTGTAATCAGGAAGTCATCAACATTAACCCTGAAGATAGCTGAAAGTATAAGGTGTAATATCAGTGAGCCAAACACTACGAATGCCACAAATAATACAATATTTACATATTCAATAGTAAAAAACCTGCTCAGATCAGCCATTGAAGAGACTACGAAAGAAAATATTAGGATGAGATACATTCCTGTCTGAAATGAGTTATCAATCCTGTTAACTGCCGGGATCAATGAAGCCAGTATTCCCAGGGTAGTCACTCCCAGTATTGCTATCATCATCTGTGATTCTGCAGATCCAAGCATACTTAAGCCACCGGCAATTGCAAAGATAAGTAAGCCTGTACCAAGTGACTTCATAATATTTTTAAAGGCTCCTTTCGATACCAGCCGTCCATAATCTTCAACACTTTCTGCCTCCTTTGCCAGGCTATCAGGGTCCAGGTCGGTACCCTTGTACTTGAATTTAGGTAAGAAAAAACCGAACAGGCGTGGTGCAATAGTGATCAGGAAGATAATTACAATAGCCCCTATAACCAGGTCACTGGTATGAGTCATCAGGAATAATTCATTGTCAACATTAAGGGCAGCTTTTATTGAAGCCACGTTTGGTGTTCCCCCAGTATATATACCAATAAGCATGCCGGCTACTTTGCCACTATCATCGACCAGATCCCTGAAGATATAATACCCTGCTATTACCACCAAAATAACTGAGACAAGGGCCAGGACCATTGATAAGAAGCCTGTGCTGGCATACTTTATCCATTTACGAATTTTTAATGAAAATAACAGTAATGGCAGTGCGAGAGGAATAACAACAGTCATTATCATATCCTGTGTACTGGCTATCTGGTTTGCAAAACGATCATCCTCCCCTATTGCACCCTCCTCTATAAGCATGTTGAACTCAGTTGCGGGGATAGCTGCCCTTCCCAGCTTGCAGGCTATATATTCATCACTGCCGTGGGGAAGTATTCCTATATTACCAAAAAGCAGCCCGAATGCATATGCAATAACAATTGTACCGAACTTACTGAAAAAAGACCACTTACGGCATAATAAAATTACAGCAACAGGAAATACAAGGTAGAATAAAGCAAGAAGAATAATCTTGATCATACCAGGAGGCTTTTGGTTAAGAAACCAAATATAAAAATTCAGCCCGGTTTGAGATACAGTTTATTTGAAATTAGGTATTTATACTTATCTTATTAAATAGCTGAGAATGAATTGAGAATGAATTGTGTTCTTATCTCATCATAAATAATTTATCACCGGTTTTTTTTCTTATTTACAGTCTTCAAAACTCTTCTGATATTGCTCAATTGCTCTCTGGCTCATCCCCATGCTTGAGAAGCCGCCATCATGGTAAAGGTTCTGCATTGTAACCTTCCTGGTAAGATCTGAAAAAAGCAGTATTATATAATAAGCTGCTTCTTCTGCTGTAGCATTACCAAGCGGAGACATTCTTTCAGAAAAATCCATCAGGGCATCTATGCCGCTTACCCCACTTCCGGCTGTGGTTGGTGTAGGTGATTGCGATACAGTGTTAATCCTTACTTTCCTGTCCCTGCCGTATACATAACCGAAGCTCCTGGCAATAGATTCAAGAAGTGCTTTTGCATCTCCCATATCATTATATCCTGCCAGAGTTCGTTGTGCAGCAACATAAGTAAGTGCTACTACTGAACCCCACTCATTTATTGCATCCATATGATACGCTGTCTGCAATATTTTATGAAAGCTCAATGCAGAAATATCCAGGGTTTTACTGAAATTTGGGTAATTAATATCAGTATATGGTATCCCTTTACGAACATTAGGTGACATACCTATTGAATGCAAAACAAAATCAATTTTACCATTGTACTGCTGCAATGCTTGTTCATATAATCCTTTAAGATCTTCTGTGCTGGTAGCATCGGCTTCAATAACTCTACTACCTGTTTTTTCAGCAAGCTCATTTATAGTACCCATTCTTACAGCGACCCCAGTATTTGAAAGAATAAATTCAGCACCCTGTTCATGTGCTTTCTCAGCTACCTTCCATGCAATTGATTTATCATTCAGGGCGCCGAAAATGATACCCTTTTTTCCATTTAACAAGTTTTCTGCCATAGTTTTGATTTTAAGGTCACTAAATATTGATAAACCATCCAGTCCTGTTTCAGGTCAGGTACCTTTAATAAGTTCCATGGCGTTTTCAAGTGATGCCTGAGTAATTTCATTTCCACTCAATAATCTGGCCACTTCCCTTAATTTTTCTTTATTGTTTAACAATTTAATATGCGTAATGGTTGAATCCCCCTCGTCTTCCTTATAAACCAGGTAGTGCATTGTACCATGTGCAGCCACCTGCGGGATATGTGTTATATTTATAACCTGCATCCTGCTCCCCATTGCCGAAAGGATATTTCCAACCCTGGTAGCTACCTCACCGGACACTCCTGCATCTATTTCATCAAAAAAGATGGTAGGGAGGCTTTTATTATCAGTCAACAGTGATTTAAGGCTAAGCATAACCCTTGACAGTTCTCCTCCCGAAGCCACTTTACCAATATTCTCCGGCAGGGTTTGCTTATTGGCTGAGAATAAAAATTCAGCATGATCCCTGCCATGTTCTGAAAAACTTTCATTTTGGTCCAGTTTGACCTCAAACCGTCCATTGGGTATTCCCAGCTGAACAAGCAGGTGCTTCATCTTTTCTTCGATGAATGGAATATGATAGTTCCTGTTTTCGCTGATTCTGTTTGCAAGCTCATTTAACCTGCTCAGCCTTTTATCCATCATTTCTTCAAGCTCCGTCAATCTTTCATCACTTGTTTCAATACCTGATATGGCACTTCGTATTTCTTCCCTGATTTCTATAAGGGATTTAATATCCGCTGCACTATGTTTTTGTATTAATGAATTCAGAATATCAAGGCGCTCTGTTACAGTTTCAAGCCGGCCAGGGTCACTTTCAACGGAGAAAGCCCTGCTATTAAGTTCGTTACCAATATCATTAAGTTCAATAAGTACACTCTCTACTCTTTGAATAAGGCTATCAGAATCCGGATAGAACGTTACTATTCTTTCAAGCAATTTTCGTACTTCATGCAAGTGATTCATTACTGAATAATCATCTCCACTTATTAATTCGGAAGAATTGCTAAGCGCTTCATTTATTTCCTCCGCATGAGTCAGCAATTCCTGTTCCTTTTCAAGATCTTTTTCTTCTCCTTCCTTTAATTTTGCATCATCCAGTTGTTTGAGCTGGAAGGAATAGTAATCAAGATCTGACATCCTCTTGTGCCTGTCAACTGACAGAGTATTGTATTCCCACTGAAGTCTTTTATATTCATCATATACGGTCCTGTATTCCTCAAGCAGAGTGGTATGATCAGCAAAAGAGTCAATAACACTCAGCTGAAACTGGTTGGAGCTAAGTAAAAGGCTTTGATGTTGTGAGTGGATATCAATGAATTTGCTCCCCAGCTCTTTCATAATATCCAGTGTAACCGGAGAATCATTTATAAATGCTCTTGATCTCCCGTTTGGTGAAACCTCCCGTCTCAAAATAACCGGATTCGTCTCATCAATATCGTTTTCCCTGAAAAACTCTCTTAGTGTTACGCCTTCGATATCAAAGAAGCCTTCAACCACACATTTTTCAGATTTGTCGAGCAAAGTTGAAGAATCTGCCCTGTTACCCAATATGAGCGATAATGCCCCCAGTATTATAGACTTACCAGCGCCTGTTTCACCTGTTAAAACTGTAAATCCCCTGTCGAAATCGATTTCTAGTTCTTTAATCAAAGCATAATTACGGACAAGCAGTTTCTTCAGCATATTTAACGTGGTTTATTGCTGTATCTTTTCATATTCTGATTTGTTTGCAGGATCTATCTCAGCCAGTATCTGTACCGCCCTGCTTTTCTCTTCGGGAAATGCTTCACTAAAAATATTTATCAGTTCGTCTTTCTTAGCTTCCATCACTATGGTTAGGTAGTACATGAAAGGATCAGGTCGCTTCCGGTAAACATCCTGCAGTAGCCTCAGTGTTTCAACCATATCTGTTCTGGCTTCGGTAATACTTGATTCCAGGCGATCAAGCCCGTTTATATGGTACCTGTAAATATAATCCCTTACGTTTGAATATTCCCTGTTAAGAATATTATTGACGAGCCAGTATCTGTTCCTGTTGCGTGAACCATCATAAGGCTTCCATCCCGGCTCCGGAACATTCTGGGCATTGTTGACTATACGTTCACACATCTCAAACATTTCTGTACCACCACGCGGCGAAAACGAGTCATAGTCGAAGCCCATGATAAGGTAGGCATAATAACTCAATAAGGATGTAAGGTTAGACCGGTGCATCGTAGGATCAAATTCAAGTGGCTGAAACTCTACATACTGGAATTGTATATTATTATCAACAAAATTAAGCATTGTTGTGTTGTAAGTGGTGTTATATACCGGTCGTCGTGAGATTATCTGGAAAGTACCCCTGAATTCATCTGCAGAAAGCTGCTCTGTAAGGTTTATCATTATACTGCAGTCGATTCTTTCACTGTAACTATATACATGATTGGTCCAAACAGTGTTATTCATGAATTCATAAATAGCTCTTTGCATCGTCTGGAAGACCTGCCTGTTTGAACCCTGTATCCTTTGAGCGGATATCTGTACGGTACAATTCAATTCCTGTGAATTTAATTGCGGAAAAGAAATAAAAAGGACAAAAGATGTGAGCACTGATATTTTCTTCAAACGACTCATATTCATAACAAAATTACATTATCGTTTCAATCTTATCCAGAATATCTGAAGCAACCTCGGCTTTTGATTTTAACTCAAATTTTTTAACAATATTGTTCTTATCAATAAATGAGACTTTGTTTGTATCTGACCTGAAACCTGCACCCTTGTCTCTTAAAGAATTAAGCACTATCAGATCCAGGTTTTTCCTTTTTAGCTTATCCAGGGCATTTGTTTGCTCATTCTCTGTTTCCAGAGCAAATCCTACCAGTATCTGTCCGGTTTTCTTTATTTTTCCAAGTTCTGCTGCAATATCAGTTGTTGGTTTCAAACGGATCACCAGTCCTTCATTCTTCTTCTTGATTTTCGATCCTGAAACCGACTCCGGAGTATAATCAGCCACTGCGGCAGCCAGTATAGTAACATCACTATTAGAAAAATGCTTTTTTGTTGCTTTTGCCATTTCGACTGCAGAAACAACATTCACTATTTTAATTCCTTGTGAATGAGGATATTGATCAACAGGGCCCAGTACCAGTACTACCTTAGCGCCTCTATTAAATGCTTCATCAGCAATTGCTATTCCCATCCTTCCGGATGAATAATTACCAATAAAACGAACAGGGTCAATATTTTCGTGGGTGGGACCCGCATTAACAAGTATTGTTTTACCTCTTAAGACGGACTTTTTTTTTTAAAGAAGTTTATTACAGCATCAAAAATTTCTTCCGGTTCAGCCATTCGCCCTTTCCCTTCCAGTCCGCTTGCCAGCTCCCCTGTACGGGGCTCAATAATTTTGCTATTCCTGGTCTCCAGCTTTTTGAGGTTCTCTGTTGTTGCAACATGTTCAAACATATCAACATCCATAGCAGGTGCAACAAATACCTGGCAGCGAGCCGACAGATAGGTTGTCAGCAAAAGGTTATCAGCAATTCCAGCAGCCATTTTTGCTAAAGTGTTTGCAGTTGCCGGCGCAATCAAAAAAATATCAGCCCACGTTCCAAGGTCAATATGACTGTTCCATCTTCCGTCTTCTGGATCGAAGGAATCTATCAGCACAGGGTTCTTTGAAAGGGTGGCCAGAGTCAGAGGTGTAATAAATTCTCTTGCTGCAGGAGTCATAACAACCTTTACCTCTGCACCTGCCCTGACTAGCAAACGAATAATAACAGCCGTCTTATAGGCAGCTATTCCTCCTGTTACTCCCACTAATATTTTTTTCCCTTTGAGCATAAGCTATTCTGCTTTGCTTATATCATGATCGGGTTTGCGGTAATATATCTTATCCTCTTCAAACTCCTGAAGAGATATCAATGTGGGCTTTGGAAGTCTTTCATAGAACTTGGATATTTCTATCTGCTCACGGTTTTCAAAAACCTCTTCAAGATTATCGGTATATGATGCAAATTCTTCTAACTTCTGGTTCAGTTCCTGTTTTATTTCAACGGATATCTGATTAGCCCTTTTGGCACAAATCATAACCGATTCGTAAATATTGCCCGATTTTTCCTCAAGATCTGCTTTGTCTCGAGTGATTGTAGTTGCCGGTGCGTTTGTCTTCCTGTAATCCATTTATTAATTATTTATTCTATCGTTTCATCAATTTGTAGATACTGAGCTGTTGTATCGTATATTCTTTGTACTTCTTTACCGAACTCCGAGTCGGGAAATTCCTCGACAAATGAATAGTATTCATCAAGGGTTACCTGAAAGCGTTCCTGTTGTTTTTCAATAACACTGTTCAGGGCGTAAAGATAACTCGATTCCAGCTTGAGGAACATCAACTCCTCCCTGTGTTTTGTATTTGGATAATCCTTCAGGCTGTTGTCCAGGGCTACCACGGCAGCCCTGTATGCTTCCATATCATAATAAAGCTTCGCATTTAAATATGATTTTTCCACCAGCTTATCCTCAAGTTCCTTTATCAGCTCCTCGGCATCACCCACCTTATCGCTGGAAGGGTAACGTCTCTGGAAGAAGGTAAAGGCTTCTATAGCACTGTTTGTATATGACTGGTCAAGGTCGGGTCTCGGTGATAACATATAATCACAGTAGGCAGTCATAAATGTAGCCTCCTCAGCATTTTCACTGTAAGGGTATGTTTCAGCAAAGTTCTTATATGCAGCACCAGCCATAATATAATCTCTCATATTATAGTAACACCTGGCATTCAGCCAGTTAAGCTCCTCGGCCTCAGCCGTTGCACGGTAACGTGGCAATATCTGCCCTAATAGCTCAGATGTACGCACGTATTTACCGGCATCGAAGTATTCATATGCCTTCGTTTTTTTTAGCTCGAAGTCAGTACTTTTCAGCAGTTTCTCGTATTCGCCACAGGATGAAGCTAAAACTGAGATTATCAATAATATAAATCCCTTATACCTCATAATAAAAAATGTTGTGCAAAAGTAGTAATTTTTTTTAGAAATATATACATTATTCTTTCGAATAGTCAAGTACATCAAATCCCGTACCAATGTATTATTTAAGGGTGAGTCCGGGTAGTGGGTTCCCATCTTATCTAAAGCTATACCGGGCAGGGTGAGAATGGGTTTATTACAGCAGGTTTAAGTGGTTTGAGTAATAAAAACCCGATTCAACAATTTAACGATTAAACGATTCAACAACCCTTAAGTCCTTAAACCCTAAATAAAAATTAGGTATAAATAGGTATTAACTACTCAGACCTATTACCTATTTTTGTGACCAAAATTAACTTAAACTCCTACTACTGTGGATATATTTGAAAAGATAAGCGCAAACAAAGGTTCACTGGGTCAATACCAGGAAGCCGGACATGGTTATTTTACCTTTCCTAAACTGGAAGGAGAGATTGCTCCAAGGATGAAATTTATGGGACGTGAAGTCCTTACATGGAGCCTGAACAACTACCTGGGACTAGCAAATAATCCGGAGGTCAGAAAAACTGACCTGGAAGCTGCCGAAAAATACGGCCTTGCATATCCTATGGGTGCCAGAATGATGTCAGGTCAAACCACTATGCATGAGAAATTCGAAGCAATGGCTGCTGAATTTGTCGGAAAGGAAGCAGCATATCTTCTCAATTATGGTTATATGGGAATGGTTTCTATTATAGATGCCCTAACAGACAGAAGAGACGTTATAGTATACGATTCTGAATCGCATGCCTGTATTCTTGACGGTCTGCGAATGCACATGGGCAAACGTTTCGTCTTTCCACATAATGATATTGGTAACTGTGAGAAGCAGCTTCAGAGAGCTGAAAAGCTTGCTGAAGAAACAGGAGGTGGTATACTCGTGATTACTGAAGGTGTATTTGGTATGGCAGGTGACCTTGGTAAACTTGATGAAATTGCAGCACTGAAAAAGAAATACAGTTTCAGGTTACTTGTTGACGATGCTCATGGGTTTGGTACCATGGGTAAAACTGGTGCTGGTACAGGTGAACATTTTGGTGTACAGGATGAAGTAGATGTTTATTTTGCAACTTTCGCTAAATCAATGGCAGGTATCGGTGGATTCGTGGCAAGTTCAAGGGAAATTGTAAATTACCTGATGTATAATATGAGGTCGCAGATATTTGCTAAATCACTGCCAATGGCAATGACAGTTGGAGCCATTAAAAGACTTGAAATGCTTAAATCAATGCCCGAACTGAAGGAAAACCTCTGGAAAATAGTAAGAGCTCTGCAGTCCGGACTGAAAGAAGCAGGACTCGACCTGGGAAAAACAGAATCACCAGTAACTCCGGTATTCCTTAAAGGTGGAGTGACTGAAGCTTCCCAGGTAACTCATGACCTGAGACAGAACTATAATATTTTTTGCTCGATTGTTATATACCCTGTGGTACCCAAAGGTGTCATTATGCTCAGACTTATACCAACAGCCATACATAATCTGGAAGATGTGGAATATACAGTAAACGCATTTAAAGAAGTCGCAGAGAAATTGAGGACTGATTTTTACCCTAAAGAGGTTCCCGATTTCAGAGCATCAGTGACAGTGTAAACAAATCAATTTGATTTACAGCGAATAATAATTCGATTTACAACTTCACCGCTGGAGTGAATCACGCAGACGGCCTACAGGGTCGCCTGGATGGTTACACCTTAGTATTTGTCGAACGCACCCATATATCTCGGAGCTCTTTTACATTATTGAATATCTTCATAATCCAATTTTCCTATTTTTATTTATTTTTACTTCCTGTATGCCGGATAAAAAATACAATATATCATGCTCGGGAAGCAGTATTGACAGGAGAAACTTCATCAAATGGTCATCTCTTGCTACAGGTACACTTCTGGGCCCGGGTGTTTTTGTTTCATGTGACAGAAATTCACAAGAGACAGATCCATTCAAGGAAGAAAGAATAATAAGAACTGCATGCCCTGCACACAATTGCGGAGGCAGATGCCTGCTCAAGTTATACGTTCAAAGCGGTATAATCACACACATAGAAACTGATGACCGTCAGGGTGATAACATTTCTGACCCACAATTAAGGGCTTGTATAAGGGGCAGATCGTACCGCAAAAGGCAATACCATCCTGACAGGTTGAAATATCCCCTGTCAAGAACAGGTGAAAGGGGCGAGAACAAATTTAAAAGGATAAGTTGGGATGAGGCCTACGATATAATGCATGATAAGATATCAGGTGTAATACAAAAATACGGCAACTCGGCAATTCACGTACCATATGGAACAGGTTCTTACACCAATACAAACGGGAGATGGCCGGCATCAAGACTAATGAACATCCTTGGTGGCAGCCTTGGCTATTATAACAGCTACAGCTGGGCGTGCATTAACATTGCTACCCCAACAATTTTTGGAACCCTCGAAACGGGTAATCAGCGCCAGGACTGGATGAACAGCCGCTATATACTTATGTGGGGATGGAATCCGGCCGAAATGAAAGACGGCACTAACAGTGATTATTTCATAAGGAAAGCAAGGGAAAATGGTGCCAGGGTCGTATGCATCGATCCGCGAATGAGCCCAAGCGCAGTTGCCCTGGCTGACGAATGGATACCCATAAGACCCGGCACAGACGCAGCATTAATGAGCGCCATGGCCTGGGTGATAATAAATGAGAACCTTACTGATAATGATTTTATTAATAAATGCTGCTCAGGTTTTGATAAAAAAACTATGCCTGCAGGCTACGAGGATGAAGAATCATATAAAGACTATATCCTGGGGATAAGGGATGATATACCCAAAACACCTGAATGGGCAGAAAAGATAACAGCCGTTCCTGCCTCTACCATAAGGAGAATAGCCCTTGAATACGCAATAACAAAACCTGCTGTGCTGTACCAGGGATACGGTATGCAGCGAAGAGCTTATGGTGAACAGGTTGTAAGAGCAGGTGCTACCCTGGCAGCCATTACCGGGAATATTGGCATACCGGGCGGCTGGGCCAGCGGTCTCGCTAACCAGGCCGGAGGAGGTCCTTTCTGGACAGTTTTTCCCTCGGGGTCAAATCCTGTTAAGGCTACAATACCCGTTTACCTGTGGACCGAAGCTGTGTTGAGAGGAAAAGAACTCGGGCCTGAGCATGGACTAAGGGGCGCGGAAAAACTGGATAATAATATCAAATTAATATGGTCTGTTGCCAGTAATATACTCGTAAACCAACACGGTAATATAAACCGAACAGTGGATTTACTGAAAAATCCTGACCTGCTTGAATTCATTATTGTACAGGATAATTTCATGACTCCCTCTGCAAAGTATGCCGATCTTGTATTGCCTGCCTGCACCCAGTTTGAGACATGGGGTATAACAGACGGCTGGAAATATGGGGAAGAGGTATTCCTGTCACCTAAGATCGTCGACCCTCCCTTTGAATCGAAAAGTGATTATCGTATATGTGCCGACCTGGCAAAGAGATTCGATGTATATGAAGAATATACCGAAGGAGGAAGGGATGAAAAGGACTGGGTGGCCTGGTTTGTAGATGAGATATACAGGAAAACACGATTCCCGGACATGCCCACATTCAGAAAATTTGAAGCAAGTAATATCGGAGTTTACGTGAAACCTGTATATGAGCCAAAAATATCACTGAAAGATTTTACTGAAAATCCGGCAAAATATCCACTGCGTACTCCCTCAGGTAAAATAGAAATATTCTCTATTGAACTGTACAATGCAGATCAACCCTATGAAATACCCCCGGTAGCCAAGTATATAAGAGAATGGGACAATCCCTTTGATAAAAATGCTGAAAAATATCCCATCCAGGCTATGGGGCATCATTATAGCCCGCGGGTGCATTCCACACATGATAATAATGAGTGGACCATGAATGCCTTCCCACAAAGGGTTTTCATCAATCCTGCAGACGCTTCAAACAGGGGAATAAAGAATGGTGATATGGTCAGGATATGGAATGAAAGAGGAACAATGATACTGCAATGCAGGATCACCAAAAGGATTATGCCCGGCGTGATCGACATCCCACAGGGTGCCTGGTACAATCCTGATAAAGATGGCACAGACAGGGGCGGTAATGTTAATATTCTCACATCGGAAAGATGGACACCTTTTGCCAAAGGAAATGCTCAGCATACTATCATGGTTGAAATTGATAAAGCCAGATGAGAAGATACGGATTCTATATCGATACTGCTAATTGCACCGGATGCAAGACATGCCAGGTGGCCTGCCAGGATAAGAATGACCTTGATCCGGGACTGCTATGGAGAAAAATAATTGATGTAGAAGGAGGTGAATGGGTTGACGATAATGGAATATTTTCGACATACCCTTTCGCATACCATGTATCCATGGCATGTAATCATTGCAGCGAGCCTCTGTGTGTAGATTCATGCCCGACGCAGGCTATGCATATCACGGATATAGGTACTGTTGATATTGACCAGGACAAGTGCATCGGTTGCGGATACTGCACATGGGCCTGTCCCTACGATGCTCCCAGACTGAATCACCGCAGCGGCAGAATGTCTAAATGCAACCTTTGCTACGACAGGATAACCAGTAATCAGAACCCTGTATGCGTGGATGCCTGTCCGATGAGAGCACTCGATTTCGGATATATTGATGAACTGAAGGAAAAATATGGCAGCAACAGGTCCATATTTCCCCTGTACTCTCCTGCACTCACTGAGCCGAACATAGTAATCAGGCCTCATAAAGACAGCCTCAAGGCTTCAGAAAAAAATGCAATAATAGCTAACAGGGAGGAACTGTAATGGAAAATTATAATATCTCACTTGCTCTCTTTACCTGGCTCACGCAGGCATCAATAGGAGTAGTAATAATGAGAGCTGTATATATGAGAATTTCAACGGACAATGATAAAAGAAAAATTACAGGTCAAAAAATGCTGTTTACCTCACTGGTGATGCTTGTTGCCGGCCTGCTTTTTTCCTTCGCACACTTAAATTATCCACTCCACGCATATAATGCGATAAATAACCTCGGTAGCAGCTGGATGAGCAGGGAGATACTCGCAGAAGTGATACTCCTAACATTACTTCTATTATGGTATCTTGTTAATAGGTTTAAAATAAAGAAATTATCACATGTAATCCTGGAAATACCTGTAATTGTTACCGGGTTGTTCCTTGTATATTTCATGATCAGGACATATATGTTGCCTACATTATATGAATTAAATCATCCCTCATTTCCACTGTCATTCATTAGTACGGTACTTCTCGGAGGTACCTCCCTTATATACTTTTTTATTAAAAAGACTGACCCGTTCCCTGCAGTTAAATTTAAAATACTGTTTACGATATTATTGTATATAACAGTTTTTAACTATCTCATATTCAGGATATATAATAATAGTCTAAAATTATTTGACTTATATTCCATATTTTGCCTGGCAACAATCATAAGCTCGGTTCCATCACTTATTGCCTCGGTCAAGAACAAAAACAGGATTTCAGATGTTTTATTCCTGAGCCTTGCATTGATTACTGATTTTCTTTACAGGGTTTATTCTTTAACTTACACAAACCCGGCCTTATGACAGAAGGATGGAATGAATTGGATGATAATTTCTTTACAGCCTATAATATGTTGCTGTCTTTTGCAGGCAGCTTTATTCTTTACCAGCCTGAGAGAGATTGTATTAATGATATTATTGAAATGGACCTGTTTAAAAAGCTGCCTGTGAATAGCGATAATCCAAAATTTATACACGCTGCCTCTTACCTAAGGAAGATTAATACTGAACATCCGCTGGATTATGATTTGATAATAAATGATCATCTCGAACTATTTGGCGGGAAAGGTCATGCCCCTGCCCCTCCCTACAGCTCAGTTTATATGTCACCTGACCATATAATGAATGACACAGTGAGCATAGAAACGGGAAAAATATACAATGCCTATGGCTGGACATCAAAGCTAAAGGGTGAAATACCTGATGATCACCTGGGAGTGGAATTACAGTTCATAAATCTTCTCCTTAACAAATACACTGAGCTTGAGGATGATGTATGCCGGAGGGAGATAAGGACTGACCTTTTAAAATTTATCGGAACATATATTAATCCCTGGATATGCGAGTGGAACAGGTCGGTACAGGAACATGCAGAAACTGACTTTTATAAAGGAATAGCCTATCTCATAACCTCGGGAATGGAGGATATTTATTCAACACTCGAGGAAATTGCCTGACAGGTAAATAATCACTTCAGAAATTGGGATTAAGGAAACTTTCAATTGCCCCAATTATATATTCCTTCCAGCCAGTGGAAATATTATCATATGCATCCTCAGGTATGTTGGTGTGCTCAACCATAATCTGTGTTTTACCAAAATCACGTATCATAATAATGGTGGCAATTGATCTTTCATCCTGTTCACCAAAAAACCATTCCTGCACTATCCTCTTATTTTCCTGTACTTCAAGAATCATTCCTTCAATATCCCCCTCCCACATTGAGAACAATGAACCTGGCCTTGTTTCCATCACTGCAGGATAGCCAGACCATAATTCAATTGTTACAGGATTTGTAAGTGCTGAATATACATCTTCAATATTGGCATTCAGAGAGAAAGTCTTCTTAAAAGTCTTCATATTACTGTCTTAATATTCTAACCAGGGTGCTTCAAAAATACCGAAATTAATATTAAATCCTATTATAGTTGTATTATGAAGTTCTGCCTTTAGATAGCTACTGCTCATTTTATCAGGTATCGGAATAAATTATTTTAAAAGAATCCGTAGGTTTGTATTAAACATATTAATAGTAAATAACCATGCCCAGAATAGATATATTACTATAGGAATAATGAATTTTAAGCTTGTCTCCGGATACATCCCTACAGGTGACCAGCCAGAAGCAATAAAACAGCTTGTTGAAGGACTGGTCAGTGGAACACCTTATCAGACATTGCTGGGGGTGACTGGTAGTGGTAAAACGTTCACCATAGCAAATGTAATTGATAAGATTAACAGACCTGTGCTTGTCCTGAGCCATAACAAAACACTTGCGGCCCAGCTCTACGGGGAATTCAGACAATTCTTTCCTGAAAATGCAGTTGAATATTTTGTTTCATACTATGATTATTATCAACCGGAAGCTTATATCCCGGTTACAGATACATATATTGAAAAGGATCTTTCTATAAATGAAGAAATAGAGAAATTAAGACTCAGTACTACCTCATCGCTTCTTTCAGGGCGAAGGGATGTAATCGTTGTATCTTCAGTTTCGTGTCTTTACGGAATAGGAAATCCTGATGACTTCCACAGCAATACTGTTCATGTCAGGAAGGGAGACAATATTTCCAGAAACCATTTCCTTCGTAAACTAGTTGATAGTCTTTATGCCAGGAATGAAACGGAATTTAAGAGGGGTACATTCCGTGTTAAAGGTGATACTGTTGATATTTTTCCGGCCTATGCCGATATAGCTGTAAGGGTCATATACTGGGGCGATGAAATTGATGAGATTGAACTCTATGATCCTGTGTCGGGAAAAACAATTGAAAAGCTAGATGAATACATCATATATCCGGCTAATATTTTTGTAACAACAAGGCACAGGATCAACCAGGCAATACACCAGATACAGGACGACCTGGTAAAACAATCAGCCTATTACAGAGAGATTGGAAAAATTCCCGAGGCACAAAGGCTTGAACAACGTGTTTCATATGATCTTGAAATGATAAAAGAGCTTGGCTATTGCAGCGGCATAGAAAACTATTCACGTTATTTTGACGGCCGTAATCCCGGTACACGGCCCTTTTGCCTTATAGACTACTTCCCTGAAGATTTTATTACCATTGTGGATGAAAGCCATGTCAGCATGCCACAGATAAGAGCTATGTACGGTGGCGACCATTCAAGGAAACAAACACTGGTTGATTATGGTTTCAGGTTGCCTGCAGCCCTTGATAACAGGCCCCTGAAACTGGAGGAGTTTGAATCCCTGGTTGGACAGGTAATATTTGTGAGTGCCACACCAGCCGATTATGAACTTGAAAAAAGTGAAGGTGTTTTTGTAGACCAGGTTATTCGACCAACAGGATTGCTGGATCCTCCGGTGGAAGTAAGACCAAGCATAAACCAGGTGGACAATCTTATGGATGAGATCAGGGAAAGATCCTCCAGGAACGAAAGAACGCTGGTTACAACCCTTACAAAGAGAATGGCGGAGGAACTAACTGCATACCTTAGCAGGTATGAAATAAATTGTAGGTATATACATTCTGATATAGACACCCTTGACAGAATCGAGATAATTGAAGGACTTCGTTCAGGCGATTTTGATGTTCTCGTTGGTGTTAACCTCCTCAGGGAAGGGCTGGACCTGCCTGAAGTATCCCTGGTAGCTGTGCTTGATGCTGACAAAGAAGGATTCCTGAGATCATCCCGCTCACTTACACAAACTGCAGGCAGGGCTGCCCGTAACCTTAATGGCAAGGTGATAATGTATGCTGATAACATTACCAACAGCATGCAGATGACTATAGATGAGACCAACCGCAGGAGGGATAAGCAGCTTAAGTATAACGAAAAGATGGGAATAATCCCCGCGCAGATAATAAAAGCCACCGGGTCAATACTTAAGGAATTACATAAGCAGGGGATTGAATCCAGGGCTTACGTGGAACCCGAAAAGCCTGACCTTGCAGCGGACCCGGTGGTAAAATATATGTCGTCCGAAGCCCTTGAGAAAGCAATTAAGAAAGCCCGTAAATCAATGGAAAAGGCAGCATCCCAGCTTGATTTTATTGAAGCAGCACGCTATCGTGATGAGCTGGCAGAGCTGGAAGCGCTGCTGAGAAAAATGAAGTAAGCCTCACTGGCGCGGATTTTAATAACCCAGCCGGTGCGGATTGCCCGCACGTATCCGGAGATCCGTGCCAGGGGGTTATCTCTACTGCTCAGCAAGCCACCGTTCGACATCTATAGCAGCCATGCAACCACTGCCGGCGGCTGTTACAGCCTGCCTGTAATAAGGATCCTGCAAATCGCCACAGGCAAATACACCCGGCACCCTGGTCCTCGTTGTTCCCGGTACGGTCTTCACATATCCCACATCATCCGTTTCCAGGAATTCCCCGAATACATCCGAATTAGGTTTGTGACCTATTGCAAGGAAGAAACCGTCAATCTTTATTTTAACCGTTTCCTCATTCTCTTCACCTTTGTTTTTGACCAGTACTGCCCCTTCAACACCGTTCTTTCCAAAAAGGTCAACTGCCTGGTGCTTCCAGAGAATTTCTATATTTTTAGTCTTAAATACCCTTTCCTGCATAGCCTTTGATGCCCTGAAAACATCACGTCGTACAATCATATATACCTTACGGGCAAGGCCTGACAGATAGGTAGCCTCTTCACATGCTGTATCACCCCCTCCTACTACGGCTACATCCTTACCTTTATAAAAGAAACCGTCACATGTGGCACAGGCCGAAACACCCATCCCGGCATATCTCTTTTCTGCTTCTAAACCAAGATACTTGGCTGTTGCACCTGTGGCAAGTATAACCGCATCAGCCTCAATAGTCTTATTATCATCTATTATAACTTTATGAGGATAGGATGAGAAATCCACTCTGGTAGCAATACCAAAGCGAACATCAGTACCAAACCTCTCTGCCTGCTTCTTGAAATCTTCCATCATCTGCGGACCTGTTACACCTTCAGGATAGCCGGGGTAATTTTCCACTTCAGTGGTAGTAATAAGCTGCCCCCCCATCTCCATACCGGTATAAAGCACAGGCTCCAGGTTAGCCCTTGCTGCATATATTGCCGCTGTATAACCCGCAGGACCGGATCCTATAATTAAACATTTTACCTTCTCATTCGCCTGTGAGCCTCCTTTTATGGACTCATCATCATTGATATTCATAGTTTTTATTGGCTCCATATTTCAAAAATTTGACTGCAAAATTACAAATTTTGAATAAAAGACATATAAGATTTTTATCGATATGATTACATCCTGCATCGTATTCTTATCAATTTATCAATATTAATAGTCAGAGCTATGTATTGATCGATATTTATTTCATCATTAAATATACCTGAAGTCGATACATGATACCCCGTTTTTTAAGGAACTGAAGCTGTAATGAATCATCATTGATCTGACAACTTGTTTTATCTGCTAAACGATGCATCACAATAATGTATTTAAGGTCTTTATTATACCGGGGATTAAAATTATCAGAACCAATGAACAAACTGATAATACCAGCTATATTATTTATTCTTCTTTCTGCATGCTCACAAAAAGAGAGACTTGAGTATCCACATTATGATATAGAATTATCATTATTGCCGGCAGAACAATATATATCCGTCACCGGTTCCTGGAAAATACCTCTTGAACCAGGCAATGGAACAATCGAGTTTTATTTACATAAGCAACTCGAGGTAAAGCAGTTGCTGTTAAATGGAAGGGATATAAACCGATTATCCGTAGAAGAAAGTGATATATCTTATATGCCCGATGCAAAAAAATACACCATAAAAACCGGAAGCCTGCGTAATCGTACTGCTACGATAAGTTTCAATTATGATGGCAGGATTACTGACTGGAATGAAGAGAGTTCAAGTGTAATAGGTGAAGAATGGACTGAGATGGGTTCGTCTTTCCCATGGTACCCCTACAGTACTGATTACAATCCTTTTTCCTATGAGGTTGAAATACTGACTGACGGTAACTTATGTACATTTATGATGGGAAGTGAAACCAGGGATGATTACTATGCCATTTATAGGGCGGAGAATCCCACAAATGATATGGTAGTATGTGCAGCAAAAGATCTTAAAACGATATCAAGCAATCAATACCGTTGTAATTTTAAGCTGGCTCACACAAGCTTTTCTGAAGAATTTACAGACACACTGGTTTCGGATATTGAAGCTATTCTCGGACTGTTTAACAACTGGTTTCCTCCCGGTAATAATAAGATATGCCTTGTGGAATCTATGAGGGAAAATGGAAGGGCATACACACGCCTTGGAGGTATATACCTGCCAGGATTTGACGAATCTAATTATTATAAATTGAGAAAACATTATACATGGTATCTAGCCCATGAGATAGCGCATCTCTGGTGGTACAGGGCTAATTCAAACACGTGGGAAGGCTGGCTGAACGAGAGTTTAGCCGAGTATTCTGCTCTGAGGGTATTAAGGGAATTGTACGGCCAGCAGTATTTCAACGAGTGGATAGAAGCTAAAGAGCAAAAATCAGAAGGCACAGCTCCGGTATGGCAGCTTAATTGTAAGGGGGGGCAGGCATTAACGATCCTGTACGATAAAGCTCCTCTTTTACTTTATGAACTTGAACAGAAAGCTGGAACGCATTCATTTGAGCTATTCATGTGGTCACTTCTAAGGCATAAGGCATCAACGACGGAAGAGTTCCTTAATATACTTGAGGAGAAGCAAGGTAAAGAAGTAAAAGAATGGTTTATAACAAGGTTGAAAGAGGCATAGGCATTTATGTATTCAAAACCTCATCCTGGTATGGGATTAGACCACACCAGGATGGATGGTCCAAGGAGGTTCAGTAGTATAATCTTTAATCAATGAGTCTTGTTCTCTGTAACTACCTGTCCGTCAAAGAGATTAATAATTCTATGTGCAAAATCAGCATCATGATGCGAGTGGGTAACCATTACGATTGTTGTACCCTCACGGTTAAGTTCAGTCAGGAGGCTCATAACTTCATCCCCGTTTTTTGAATCAAGGTTACCTGTGGGCTCATCAGCCAGTATTAGCTGGGGATTTGCCACCACAGACCTGGCAATTGCCACCCTCTGCTGCTGTCCGCCTGATAATTGCTGTGGAAAGTGTTTATTACGATGACCTATTTTCATTCTTTCCAGCACTTTCTCAACTTTCTCTTTGCGCTCTGATGCTTTCATCTTGAGGTAGATCAGTGGTAGTTCAACGTTTTCGTACACATTTAATTCATCAATGAGGTTAAAACTCTGAAAAACAAAGCCAATATTTCCTTTTCGGAAAATAGTCCTCTGTCTTTCTTTCAATCTTGCAACCTCACTGCCATTGAATTGATAATCCCCTGAGGTCGGGTTGTCCAATAAGCCAAGAATGTTCAGCAGTGTGGATTTTCCACATCCTGATGGTCCCATAACAGCAACAAATTCGCCTTCCTTTACCTGAAGGTTAATATCTTTAAGAGCCGTTGTTTCAACTTCTTCTGTCCTGAAAATCTTTGTTAGGCTTTCAGTACTGATAATTAATTTTTCCATTTTATTATTTTGGTTAGTAAATGTTTTTTCTATTATTTAAATACAAGCTTCTCATTATCACCAAAGCTTTCATAGTTAGAGACGACAACTTTTTCTCCGGGCTGCAGCCCATCAAGAATTTCGTAATACATAGGGTTTTGTTCTCCAAGGCTTATATCCCTTCTTACGGCGAAATTACCGGAAGGATCAACCACATAAATCCACTGACCTCCAGTCTTTTGGAAAAAACCACCTTTCTTAATCATAATGGCTTCCTGCGATTCACCCAGCTGCAATTCTATGTGATATGTTTGCCCTGAGCGTATATTTTCCGGTACAGCACCTGTAAATACCATATCAATCTCAAACCTGTTGTCTCTTACCTGTGGATACACCCTCCTTACTTTAAGTTCATATTCCACGCCATTCCTTTCGAAGTGTCCGAGCAAGCCGGTCCTCACCCTGTCAATATAATGCTCATCAATTTCTGATGTCACCCTGTGAGAGGTAAGCACGTTTATCTGTCCTATTCGCTGCCCGCGTGAAATTGACTGTCCTATCTCTGCATCCAGTGTCCCAAGCTGACCATCTACCGGTGCTTTAATATTCAGGTTTTCCTGACGCAGACGCACAAGTTCAAGGTTCCTTCTCATATTTTCCAGATTATCTTCCATCTGGGTGACCTGTATGTTACGGAATATGCTGTCCTGTTTCTGGCGTTCTATATAAAGTTCATATGACCTGCTGGCAAATTCATAAGTCTCTTTAGAGGTAAGGTATTCCTCTTCAGCTATCAGGTTATCTCCGAACAACACCTTGTTACGGTTATATTCACGTTTTTTCTTGGTAATATCATATTCCAGGTTAAGCAGTTCCCTTTTAATCTGTAACCTTTCCTGCTCCATAGTGACCATAGTATTCCTGAGGAAATTCGATTTTTCAGCCAGTTGTGCTTCGCTGTCAAGAATGCTCATGCTCAGATCAGGGTTGCTCAGACGGAGTATTATATCACCTTTCTTTACCATTGATCCTTCCTCTATCAATCTTTCCTCTACCCTTCCACCCTCCTGCGCATCAAGATAAATTGTTGCGATAGGTTCTACCTGACCAGTAATCGTATGATAATCGTCGAATACTCCATACATCACTTCATCTATTACCAATCTGTCTTCAAACACTCTGTAGGTAGAGATTTTTTTAGTAAAAAAGGCAAAATATATTATAACTATCAGGAATACACCAAGGGCTATGTATCCTATATGCTTTTTTTTCAATCCTTTCTTTTTTTCTAATTTACGATCCATGTTCATATTCAGAGTATTTATTTATTATTACTAAACGTTCCGGGTTCCGCATTCCGGATTTTCCTTTACTTTTCACTACTCACTTTTTACCTTTCACTATCGATCTTTTACTTTTTACTTACACACTGTACTGTCTCCGTACATTTATTTTATAAAGTCATCTTTTACCTCTCGCATTTCATCCTTCTCATCTCCTCCACTCCCCAGTCATATAAAAATTAACAGTCATTTCCTTCAGTTTATACTGAAGTTCCGCGCTCAGCAGGTTTATTTGTGCAGCAAACAGTGCTTTTTTAGCCTCTGCAAATTCAGTTGCATTTGCCAATCCGGTTTCAAATTTCTTATTAACAGCTTCAAACGACAGCTTATTATACTCAAGGTTATCAACTGCTGACAAGTATTCATCCTTCACTGAAGTAAGCTCAAAGCATGCCCTGCTAACCTCATTATACAGATCATTCTTTTCCTGAAGGAGTTCGAGTTCTGAATCTTTTAAATCCAGTTTTGCCTTACTAATATTGTTTCTATTGTACCAGTTACTAAAAATTGGTATGTTCAGGCTTATACCAACATACTGGTTAGTGTTATTACGCAACTGTTCAGAGAAAGGAACGGGGTTTTCACCCGGAACCATAGCATCATAGTAACCGGTTCTCCAGCCTGCAAACACTTCCATTTCAGGACTTGAAAGCCCTTTGGCAGCGACCAGCAGTTTCTTCCTGGCTTCAGTCTGCAGTTGAAGTGACTTGATCCTTGGTAATATTTCTTTTGAACTGCTGTATACCGTATCAGCATCAACCTGGCTATCAGTATTAACAATCAGGATTCCGGTATTTTCGTCTATATCAAAAGGTAGTCCCGGCTCTATCTGCAACAGCAATCGCAGATCCTCCAGGGCAATGCCTGCGTTTGTTTTTGCCTGACTCAGCAGCAGTTTATCATTTGACAGCTGGCTTTGAATTTCAAGCAGTGTTGTCCTGCTTTCAGCCCCAGTTTCAACAAGAACTTCTGTCTTGTGTAGTTGCTGTTTGCTGACTTCAACCTGTTCGACAGCTGATTTTACCGCACCTTTAGCCAAGAGGGCAATATAATAGGCATTGACAATATCCAGAGCCATGAGGTTTTTTTGCTGTTCTTCAGCCTGCTTGCCACTGAGGTGTAAATACCTTGCAGCTGAAATCCTGTTAAGCTGTGCAAACCCATTAAAAACAGTTAACCCTGTACCAAGGTAATAGTAATTTGTAATGTTCTTATTGAAAGTAATTGTATTGGTCTCGGGGTCAACAGATCGTCCAAAATTCATGGATCCCTGTGACTGCAACCGGAGATCAGGTAATAACTCAAATCTCCTGGTCCTTAGATCCGAATGCAATTTGTCACTGATAATCAGGCTTCTTTTTAAAGCAATATTATTTTCTTCTGCATATGCCAGGCATTCCTCAAGAGTCCATAAATCCTGGGCTGATGAAGCTGTCGGAAATAAAAAAGCTATAAAAGAAATTATGATTATAATTTTAAAATATCCCCACATAATAGTCTTTTTTTCAATGCATGTTCCAAAGTTCGTGCCTCTAAATTTAATTCGTTGATTATCTATATTATACAAAAATTCATAATATGTATAGGATATAATTTGTATTATTTCTTTACACTTGTAGTAGTAGTATGTACACTTTTCATACATTTGTATTTGTTGCCTGTATTGTTTAAAGGCTACTGAGTAAGGACCTGTAATAATATTTTATGATCTATGGCACAATAAATGGAGTCTGAAGTTCAGTGATATTTCTTTCAAATTATTTTTTGGTATGGAAAACGGCCGGATTCTGATAATTGATGATAACCGTAGTGTTTTAAGTGCCCTTGAACTGCTGTTACAGGACGAATTTTCTGATATAAGATATCTGACTGGGCCCAAGGAGTTACCCAGATACCTTGAGTCGGATGATATCGATGTTATTCTGCTTGATATGAATTTCAAAGCTGGAATCAACACTGGCAATGAAGGTATATACTGGCTCAGGGAAATACTCAAATCCGATCCTGATATAAGTGTTGTAATGATCACAGCATACGGGGATATTGAGCTTGCTGTTAAAGCCATGCGCGAGGGTGCTGCAGATTTCGTTCTTAAACCATGGGAAAACGAGAAATTGCTGGCTACACTTCATTCGGCATTAAAACTTAGAAAAAGCAGGAAAGAGATAAATAAATTACAATCACAGCAAAAAAGCCTTAAGAGCTCTCTGCGTGGTGATCATTATAAAACCATAATTGGTTCATCACATCACGTATCAGAAATGATGAGGGTAATTGAAAAAGTTGCGGCTACTGATGCTGCAGTACTCATCACCGGAGAGAACGGTACCGGCAAAGAACTTGTGGCAAATGAAATACACAAAAGATCGAAAAGAAGAAATGAAGTAATGATAAGTGTCGATATGGGAGCTATTACTGAGACGCTTTTTGAAAGCGAGCTTTTCGGTCATGTCAAAGGAGCGTTCACCGATGCAAAAGAAGACCGTGCCGGTAAGATTGAAGCTGCCAATGGCGGGACTCTCTGCCTGGATGAGATTGGAAATTTGTCGCTATCACTTCAGGCAAAACTTCTGAACGCATTCCAAAGCCTGCGTATAACAAGGGTTGGATCTAACAGGTCAATACCCGTTGATATAAGACTGATATGCATAACCAACAGAGATCTTGACAAGATGGTAATTGATGGGCTCTTCAGGGAAGATCTGTTATACCGGATCAATACAATACATATTGAAGTACCTCCACTCAGGGACAGGAAATCAGATATACCAATATTATCTGAATTTTTCCTCAAGAAATATTCAGATAAATATGGCAAACCCTCACTCAGGCTTACATCAAAATCGATTGAAGCGTTAACTGCATATGACTGGCCCGGTAATATAAGGGAATTGCAGCATACTGTTGAGAAGGCGGTGATTTTATCAGAGGAAGACATAATCAAACCCGGTGACCTGATGCTTAAATATTCAACAGGTGAAGTATTTGGGAGTACTGACAGAACACTGGGCGATATGGAAAAACAAATGATAATCAGTTCTTTGCGTGAAAACAACGGCAATAAGAGTGCTGCAGCCGAGCAACTGGGCATTACACGTCAGAAACTATATAACAGGTTAAGGAAGTATGGTCTTTAGAAGATTCAACATTAATATTATTATACGCTTATTACTGCTTGCATTAGTTTGTATCCTTGGGACGTTATATTTTATTAATACTGGTTTTGATATTTACTTCATATCTCTAATAGCTATTGCAATATTCCTGGTTCTTAATCTCATTAGGTATTTTAACCGGTCGAACCAGGACCTTTCCCTTTTTCTTTCTTCAATTATTAATGAGGATTCATCGCTGGTTTTCAATGAGGATACCGGGAATAAGAGTTATAATTCACTTCATAAGTCTATTAACAGACTGAACGACCTGATCAGGGAAGCAAGGATGAATATAATTATCCAGGAAAAGTTTTTCCAGGCTGTTGTGGAGAAAAGTTCCAGTGGGCTTCTGGCCTTTGATGATAAAGGCATTATTAAACTGGCCAATACTAAAGTCAAAGAACTGCTCGGTATTGAACACCTGAATAGTCTAAAACAGCTTCAGAGGGTAAGCCTTAGGTTGATCGATACTCTGGAAAGCATTGAACCAGGTAACAAACATTTGCTCGATATAATAATTAATGATTCGGCCGTTCATCTTTCATTAACCGCTACTGGAATCAAACTGGCTGATCAACATGTAAAAGTTGTTGCAATAAATGATATAAGCCACGAAATAGATAAACAGGAGATTGACTCATGGCAGAAGCTTATAAGGATACTGAACCATGAGATCATGAATTCTGTTGCCCCTATTACATCTCTTAGCACAACCATATCCGGCTTCTATAAGGAAAACGGAAAGCAAAAAAAAGCAAAAAGTCTTGATGACAAAACAGTCAGCAATACATTAAAGGGTCTTGCGCTGATTGAAGATCATGGTAAGGGATTGATAAGATTCGTTCATTCCTACAGGAGTCTTACAAAACTACCTGAACTGAAGGCGGAAGAGCTATGTATTAAAGATATTTTTGAAAGTGTTATTATTCTTGCGTCATCATTAAAGAAAGAAAATTATCCTGATAAAGAGATATCACTAAGTACCCATGTTGAACCTGTTGATCTTGTTATTTGCGCTGATGAAAGTCTGCTTACCAGGGTTCTGTTTAACATGGTCAAGAACTCGATGGAAGCTCTTCAGGAAACAAATAAACCGGTAATAAGGCTTAAGGCAGAAAGGAACTCCACAGGTAAAAATATGATCAGGATTATTGATAACGGTCAGGGTATGAATCAGGAACTGATCGAAAAAATTTTCATACCCTTTTTTACAACAAGGGAAAAAGGGAGCGGCATTGGTCTGAGCCTGTCACGCCAGATCATCAACATGCACAATGGCAATATTGCCGTTAAATCATCTCCTGGCCAGGGAACGACGATGATAATAAATATCTAAAATTGTAAGAATTTCAATATCCAATATTAACTCAGGCATTTTGCCTTCGTCGAGCTCGCAGCACTCGCTTGCCTGCAGCAAACTCGCCCTGCCCGGTTCCAATGTTCCAAATTTGTGCATGCTGTGTTGTCTTTTATTACACCTGCTCTCAGATACAAAATTATAAACTATTGGTTTTCAAAGAATTAATACTTTGGCATATGTTTTGGCTTCGGTTAAACAGTAAGCTCCATAATTAAAAACAGAATCATGATAAAGAACTATATCCTCGCTGCATTACGGAACATGATGAGAAACAAATTAGTCACATTCCTGAACATACTTGGCCTTACAGTTGGTCTGGTATGTGTTATTATGTTTTTCGTCTGGGTTATGGATGAGGTCAGTTATGATCGTTTTCACGAAAATAAAGACCGGATATTCAATATACTTACATCATATGTTATGGATGGGACTACCGAAACAATGTCGGTAACTCCCTTCCCCCTGGCACCTACAATGGAAGAAAGATATCCTGAAGTCGAAACATTCACACGTTACTGGGAATATCCTGCCATTGTGAAATATGGAGAGATAACAGATCTGGAACAGGATATTGTCCTTGTGGATACAGGTTTTTTCAATATGTTTTCATTCCCACTGATATATGGCAAAAAAGATGATAATCTCCTGACAAAGAGTTCGATTATATTATCTGAATCAAAAGCAGAAAAGTACTTCAGTAATGAGGATCCAATTGGCAAAATACTTTCAGTTGGTGATGATTTACAGCTTACAGTAACAGGGATAATCGAAGATCCGCCTGTAAACACATCATTTGATTTTTCCATGCTGGCCAGTATCGAACATGTCGATCCATTCCGGCTATATGATGACTGGTCCTTCGCTGGTCCGAGTTATATTATGTTAAGCAAAGGAAGTTCATGGGAAAATCTCGAGAGTAAAATAGATACCATATACAAAGAACTTGATCCTGACACAGAAGCCAGGGTAATGCTACAACCCCTGAAGGATATTTACCTTTACAGGGATGGCAGGCCTGATAAGATCAGGCAGGTATTTCTTTTCTCAGGTATAGCGATTATCATTTTGCTACTGGCATGTATTAATTATATGAACATCAACACTGCAAGGTCACTAAGCCGATCAAAGGAAATAGGCCTGAGAAAAACAACAGGTGGCAACAGGAAACAGATCATTACACAGTTCATGACAGAATCATTTGTTAACACCTTTATTTCTTTCTTTCTTGCTCTGATGGTTGTTGAACTTGTGCAACCTGTATTCAATGAATTAACCCAGAAACAACTTGAGATAAATTACGGAGAACCCCTGTTTCTGTTTGGTCTGTTAGCAATATATATTATCACCTCAATTCTTTCGGGTATATATCCCTCGCTGTTTCTTTCTTCCTATAAACCTGTCAGGACTGTTGAAGGAATAACGAAATCAAGTGGAAGCAAGACATTTTTGAATTCACTGGTAATATTACAGTTCACCCTGTCAATTGCTCTGATTATTTGTTCAGTGACCGTAAGCAGACAGGTTAATTATCTTAACAGAAAGGATCTTGGAATTAACACCAGGAACATTATTGTAATGCCTTTTGGTGGTGAGACTGTCAACCATTATGATGTTCTCAGGGATGAATTTATGACATACCCGGGTATAGACAATATTACAGCATCGTATAGCCTTCCAATGGACCTTGATTCATATGTGAGTTATACATGGGATGATACACCCCCGGAAGATGCAATAGGAGTCTGGTATAATATGGTTGATTATGATTTTATTGAAACAATGGAGATTGAAATGCTCCAGGGCAGGTCTTTCTCAAGAGACTATGCCAGCGATGATTCAACTGCATATATTATAAATGAATCAGCTTTGCGCAGGATGGGTGTGGAAAACGCAGTGGGAAGAAGTATTAATTTCAGACATCCGCATCTGCCTGAACCGTTAAGGGAAGGAACTATTATAGGTGTTGTTAAAGATTTCAATTTCCGGCCATTGAAGGAAGAAATCAGTCCGCTCGTTCTAAAAATCTATCGCCCTTTCTACAGAAGTCTATATGTCAAATATAAAGAAGACTTTGGTCCATCTGAAGTACTTCGGTTAATTGAAGCAAAGCAGGCCGAACTTTTTCCAGGATTACCGTTTAATTATTCATTCCTTGATGATGAAGTGGAAAATCTTTATAGTGTCGAATACAGGACGGGAAGAATAATCAGGTATTTTACCTTGATCAGTATCATTATTTCATGTATGGGAATAGTTGGCATGGCTTTATATGACATGGAGTTAAGAACCGGAGAGGTCGTTATCAGAAAAGTCCTGGGATCATATGAGCGACAGATCTTTAAAATGCTGATAACCAATTACAATAAATGGATCCTGCTTTCCTTTATAATCGCAGCTCCTCTGTCATTTATAATCACAAACAGATGGTTGCAAAACTTTGCATATTCTGTGAAAATTTCACCATTCACGTACATACTATCTCTGTTAGCTGTTATTTCACTTACTTCTTTGATTGTTGCCCTGATCGCTGTGAAAACGGTCAGACAGAATCCTGCGGAAGTATTGCATGTAGAATAGATTAGAAGTTAAATATGTTGCACCTGAAAACCTGACTGTTTTCAATTTGAAGGGACACCTGGAAACAGGTGTCTCTTTCTGGCTATTAGCCTAATGGATTTGATTTTTTTTTCGATTACTATTTAAATTTCATTCTTTTCATCTTAAATTTATTGATCGCTAATTAATCGGATATGATGAAGTTAAAAGTTCTACTTATCGCAATTGTATTAACAAGTGTCCAGAATTCCTGTAAAAACACCGGAAGAGATAAGTTAATTACAGATAATGAGATGAATCCCAATATTATAATAGTTATCACTGACGACCAGAGATGGGACGCCATGGGATATGCTGGTAATAGCATTATCAAAACACCCAATATGGATAAGCTGGCCAGTGAAGGGCTCTATTTCAGCAATGCTTTTGTTACAACCCCGATTTGTGCAGCAAGCAGGGCAACACTTTTTACCGGCTTATATGAACGAACACACGATTACACTTTTGGCAAACCAAATCTGGAAAATAAATACATGTATGAAAGCTATCCATATCTGCTCAGAAAGGCCGGGTACAGAACAGGGATGGTTGGCAAGTTTGGTGTTGTAGTGAACGAGGGAATTGAGGACTCCCTGTTTGACTGGAAAATGAAGACAGCATGGCCTTATCTCAGGGAGATTAATGGAAAAGAAGTACACCTTGCCGATATTAACGGTAATTATGCTATAGAATTTATTAAATCAAGCAAGGATCAGCCATTCTGCCTTTCACTTTCATTCTGGTCGCCTCACGCAGATGATAGTGAGAAAGAACAGTATTTCTGGCCGGAATATTGCGATAGCTTGTATGACGATATTGAAATACCATTGCCTCAAACATCCAGTCCTGATTTCTTCGAAGCACTGCCGGAGTTCCTGAAAACAACCATGAACAGGGTAAGATGGTACTGGAGATATGACAACCCGGAGAAATACCAGAAAATGGTGAAGGGATATTATAGAATGATAAGTACTGTGGATAGCGTAATAGCCAGGATAATGTTAACCCTTGAGCAAGAGGAGCTGGCAGATAATACGGTAATAATTCTTATGGGTGACAATGGATATTTCCTCGGGGAAAGAGGTTATGCAGGTAAGTGGTTAATGTACGAACAATCTATCAGGGTACCTCTTATTATTTATGATCCCAGGCAGCCAGAGTCAAAAAGGGGATTGACATATAAGGAAATGGTACTTAATGTGGATATATCTCCTACTATTCTCAGCCTGGCAGGTGTGGATATTCCATTAAGGTACCAGGGAAAGAGCCTTACAGCGTTTTATAATAATAAGCCTGGTGAATGGCGATCCGGCATCTTCTGTGAGCACAGGCTTGAAAATAATGATCTGCTGCCTAAGACTGAATGTTACAGGGATGATACATTTAAGTTTATCCGTTATGAAGATAATCCTGAATTAATAGAACTTTACAACTTCATTGAGGATCCGAATGAGACCAGTAATCTTGCATATGATCCGGAGTATTCAGAAAAGGTGGAATACTACAGGCATATATGCGATTCCATTGTCAATGAACTTATGGCAGCAAGGATTGAGCGGGTTTTTCATAAGCCCTGACAGTTGGTATCTGCAATATCCCTTCCCTGCCCCCTGCCACACTTGTATCTTGTGCCCCCGGCATTCACTCCGTTCAGCCGGGGTTTCCGCTCCGCCATCTGGCGATGTCTTCGCTCCAACTTGTATCTTTAATGCGGCCACAGCCGGCCGCATCTACGGAGCTGTATTTATGTTCTGTGCTGCAAGATCCTGGACGCCCTGATAGGACGTCCCTACGGTGCAGATAAAATCGAATCGTACTGCAAATCCTTTTTACTTTTTACTTTTTCCTTTTTACTTTTTCCTTTTTACTTTTTCCTTTTTACTTTTTCCTTTTTCCTTTTTCCTTTTATCTTTTGTCTTTTCTTTCTATTTTTGCGGGGCACCGGGATGTAGCTCAGCCAGGTTAGAGTACTCGTCTGGGGGGCGAGGGGCCGGGAGTTCAAATCTCCCCATCCCGACAAAAGCAAAAAGCCTTACCGCACAGCGGTAGGGCTTTAAGTTTTTAAAGCGTTAAGAGCTTGCTCTTATAAGCAAATAAAACTTAAAGCCCTGCGGCAAACATTGTTTGCCGTAAGGCTTTTTTGCTTTTGTCGCAGTACAGGGTATTTGGACACCAAATCAAAGGGCGGCACCAGCTCCAAAAGGACTTCTTTATCCATCACACGGCGGTTCGACCCAATTCTTTTGACTAATCGCTTTATCTCGAAATAATCATCCGGACTTCCTTCTCCGATTTTCTTTAAGAAAGGCATAGAAAGGTCGGATATCCCTTTTCACCCTAATCACTGGACGATGTTTCCACGATCGAAAAGGTTCTATGACGGATCCCTTAAAAATGGAATAAAACAAGGCAGATCATTCCGTGTCTTGAAATGGGACCAACCAAGTTATACGGTAGCTTACGGAAATCGAGAAATCCATATCCATCCTGATGCTAATAGACGGCTTAGTGTATATGAAGCTATGTTGCTTCAGGGCTTTCCTAGGGATTATGAGTTAGTTGGTACATTAAGTGATCAAATAAGACAAATCTCTGATGCGATTCCTCCACAATTAGGTGAGGCTTTAGGCAAAACAATCAAAAGAACATTATATGAATATGTAAAGAGAGCCAAAGTATAGCCAAACAACTTCACTGCTCAGTCGAATAAAATCTTTCATGTCAGAAGTGGATTTAAAGAAACAGTCTTTTGTGGTTCGGTAGTTATTCAGAACTAAGTAAGTATTGTTTTCCTCCTATTATTCGAAGAGGGCGAAAGTCGAGAAAATCGTCTTTCAAGGGGGAGGTCATTTTTTAGAAATTACGCCTAATTAGGAAAAGCCGGGGGTTACGGACCTTCCGTTTAATGTGGCAGCCCTTTGATACAGTCAATATAACTCTCAATACCAGGGGAAGAGAAATAATCGCATGATATACCTTGTTGATCCGAAAACAAAACTCTGATCCCATCTCTCAACTTTCAATACCACTCAATCAAAACTAAATCAGCACATATAATAGGACGCAAAATACTTATATCTTTAAAATAGAGCCAATTACGGCCACCCAAGGCCAGCAGCACGACTTCACAAGTACCAAGCCTTCAAATAATGCAGCTACAACTAAGTTACAAATACTATTAATTCTTGTCAAGTCTGACATTTTAGTTATTTTTAGCTTTCAAACACCACCTATATGTATCCGAATGCCTAAATCAAATCCTATTTTGCATAACCATGAATAGCCCTGGTCAGAATCCTGTCTCACAATCTGAGATGAACTATAATGAGCGCATGGTCAGTTTGATTAGCCGATCTGGGTTTTTCTGGATCGCACAACTGCTGCTATGGACTGCCTATTTCATTTTTGATGTGCTTGTCCTGCACAGATACTCTTTATTGCATATTAATTCGGAACCTCAAATCTATATTTATCCCTTCTTCTACTGCTATTTTGGACTGCCTCTGACCCTGCTGATCAAATGGATTATGGACAAGGAGTATTGTCGTCTGCAGAACTTGAGGTTTCTTCTGCTTTTTGGGTTACTTTTGCCGGTATCTCTTGCTCATGTATGGTATTTATTGAGTCTGATCCTGGATCAGACTTTTGGACGCATTGGATATGCAAACCCCCTGGTTGATTACTTCTGGGACGTGTTTCTTGCCTCCCTGATCCTGCTGGTCTGGAGTACAATCTATTTGTTCTTCAAACTCCTCATCCTATCCTATCAACAACAGGAAAAGCTTGGCAAGGAGAAGCACATGGCAGAAATCGCCCGTCTGAAAACTCTGCAGCACCAGATCAGTCCGCACTTCCTGTTCAACGGTCTGGCTTCTCTGCGGACCTTGATCAGGGAAGATCGAGAGAGAGCCATAGAAATGCTTTCGGGTATCACGGAACTAATGCAGTACTCTCTGGAAGCAAAAAACAAGACTTTTGTCCCTCTGAAAGAAGAGATTGAGGCCGTTAAAACCTATATTGAGACAGAAAGCATTCGCTTTGAAAACAAGCTGGAATCCAGGATACATGTCTCCCTTGATTTACTTGAGTTTGCCATTCCACCTTTTATCATTCATCCCCTGGTTGAAAATGCCATAAAATACGGAATGAAAACCAGTCCGGTTCCCTTAAAACTGGACTTAAGTATAGGAAAGACTGACGCTGGAATAAATGTCTCTGTTATTAACTCAGGACAATGGATTGAAGGAATCGATTCCGGTATGGGATCCGGTATTCAGAATCTGAAGGAAAGACTACAATTGATGTACGGTCACAAACACCGGTTCGATATTGTCAAAATGCCTGAGGAAGTAAGGATTATTATGGAAATTGGAACATAGGTGATGGAGAAAAAAAAATACAAAGGACTTATTCTGGATGATGAGCCACTGGCGGCTTCCGACCTCAAGGCAACCCTTGAGGAAACGAACCAATTTGCTCGCATTGAAATGGTACATCATTTAGATTCTGCCCGTTCATTGCTGGAATCAGCCACTTTTGATTTTGTTTTTCTTGACATCCAGCTTTCAGGTGGTGATACCGGCTTCGATCTGGTAGAAGATATACCAGATCACAGCCGAATAATCTTTGTAACAGCTTATGACCAGCATGCACTCAGGGCCTTTGAAGTAAATGCACTTGACTACCTTTTGAAACCGGTCAACTCCAAAAGACTCCTGAAAACACTGGAGAAGAATGAATCAGAATATCCCAAATCCTTGGCTTCAAAGCAAAGACTCAATATGGAGGACTTTGTTTTTGTTAAGCTCACCAACTCTTACCACTTTATTGAAGTCAGCAGGATCAAGCTAATCAAAGCTGCAGATGATTATTCCAAAGTATTGACAGACTCTGAGGGCATAATTCTGGTTCTGAAATCCATGAAGGAATGGGAATGTCGGCTGCCTGAAAACCGTTTTATCAGAGTTCATCGGTCTACTATTATCAATCTGAATTTTGTGGAACGACTTGAACCCTGGTTCAACAATACCTTCAGAGTATATTTGAAAGGTATTGATGAACCGGTTTCAATGAGCCGCAAATACTTTGGAATTGTCAAAGACAAACTGGCCTAAATAGGTAATATACCCTCTAAACCCGTGAATGAACAATGAACTTTATGCGGTTCTTGCGTTTTGAAATACTCAATTGTGGTGCTTTTAGAAGAAAGAATGGAGTTTCTATTACAGCATCATAGTATATGCCTTTCTCATCATCAAAGCGTCCTTCCAGTATTTGGAAACACTCTTTGCCTCCAGACATTTCCTCATCCACAATTCGAAAGTGATACAGTTGGTTCGACTCTAGAAAACACTCCTTCTTGAATTCCACCTCTACCTCATCTGTTTTGATATGACCAATCCCTTCCGGATATAGAGTCATTAAGCCAACGGCATAACTGGGTACCGATTCCTCAACATGATGATCAACCCAGTATTTGATCGGCTTAAAACTCACCACATATTCAATTCCGTCTCGACTTTGTGCCTCCTTGTAAGCCTGATTCCTCTTCCTAATGATATTCTCTGCAAGCCTGTTCAGACTATCAAATGCGTATTCGGACTGCAAGCTCCTTATAAACTCCAAGCTATCTGCTTCATTGAGAGTTTGTCGATCAGCCAAAAGAAGATAGAATGGTCTGCCTTCCTCAAGTTCCTTCTCCCAATCGGAGAATAACCGCCGGAGTAGAAGGGCCTGGAATGCACCATATTCATAGTTTTTTTCATATACTTCAAGCATTTTATAGGTATACTCTTCCAAACGTTCCTCGTATTTGTCCTTCAATTCAGGAATGTTCTTGAACAGGGAAGGATTCCTGTAATTTGAATTCTCTAGAAGGTCCAGTGTCCGTAATTCTGAGTAAACAGCCATGCCTTCCATAATCTCATCGCAGCTGGCTTCAAGCTTTTCGCGTTCAGTAAGGAATTCATATTTCCGCTCCCGGGCCTGCAAAAAGTGTTTCAAATATCGCTTAGTCTCTTCCTCACTTTCGGCCTGCCATGCTTTTGAAAGTGCCATGCCTTCAAGGGTACCGTAAAGACTATACTCTTTATCGGGATTAACGGATAGATTCCCATATGGTGCTGTTACATGATCTCTTTGATAACAATGAATCAACTCATGAATGAAAACCAGAATATGTGATTCAGGCCAGCACTGTTTGTCTTCACTCCCGATTTTTTCATCTCCTTTACGTAAGTCAAGTTTCACCATCCAAAGAGGTTTACCATTATGCCGTCCCCCATAGAACAAACCGCCCCCGGGCTTCAACGGATGTGAAATATCTAATGAAGTAATATCAGTATTGTCAACATATACTGACAATCCCACAAAATCGGGATCATTATACCGGTAAAAGCTCTCAGGCGGAGCGGGATGATTAATCAATATCTCCAGATTGTTCTGAAAACTGAGTTGAATAGGATGATTTCGGAACTCCTGCCAACCGGGCCAGATTCTTTCACTAAAGCTATCCAGAATGGAATATGCTTCCTTAACGAGTAGAACCTCTATTTTTGCTTGCTCCGGGATTATGTAGTCTGTATTCTTCTGACCATAGGCCAGCGTACCTATTACTAAAAATAGTATTGCCAATGTGGTTTTCATTTTCGTTGTGGTTTATTTATTCATCAATGTATAGTTCTCAGGAATAAGCCATAGGCTGTCAGGGACTTCCGACTGCTTCATTTCCACTACTTCAAAACAGTGTTTTGTGGGTCCTGAAATTGAGCCATCAATGGTCTCGGTAATTCTTAGCGGAACATACCGTTTACGGCCTACCAGAAGGAAAGACAGGGTTTGTCTGCCCTTATCATAACTGAAATCCTTTTTTACGATATCGGTAAATCGTTTCGCAAAAACAGCATCCAATTCCCGGGACAACCATACTTCTGCCTTTACAAAACTAAAGGCAGCCTCTCCCGAGACTTCCAGTCCTTCGCACTGATACCCGTGGAGAGTACTATCTCCCATACTTCCCATGATTTTCCATTCATAGTCCGGATTGTACCTCTCTTGCCAGGCATACTTCAAATCGACCTCCTTAACAACTTCAGGTGATTTCTCCTCATCCGGTATGGTGTCAATGTAATATTGCTTCCGGGACGGAATAAGAGAATACACAAGTCCCAGATCTTCCCTGACCAGTACCCTCATTCTGCTATTTTTTACCAGGTACCGATCCGCTTCAATGTAATACTCTGTTTCACTTGTGCTTGTGCGATCCCTGTATGTCCAGCTATTTTGAACCGCCACATGATAGCTCATCTCCTTACTTTCCACACAGGAAAGAAGCAAAAGAGGAAATAGGTAAAAAAGTGTTTTCATAGCTTAATAGTTTTCACAAAACTCCTGCATTATATAAAAAAATGCAACCACATTCCGGTAAGGTGACATTCTCAGCGGTGAATGACAAGCAAAGCACAATCAACATGTAACGTCGGGTTAATTTTGAAGTAATAAGCAGCCATAAAAGTATTAGAATGACATGAAATAGTTATACCCTCAGTTTCATATAGTGATGGACTAATCTTAATCAATATAAAGCGGCATCAAAAACCAGTATTGGAATGAGAGATCTCAAAACTTTTCAACAGTCAAACCTGAACTATGATATTAACATGACTATAGGTATTTCCATCCAAACTAATACTTAGATTATAGATCCTCTTATTTCAACCCTCCCACAGATATTCAATTATTAGATTCTCTCCCGTTCAAATATCCAATATTTGTAATCCGTTCTGCCAAAAAGGAAGCCTTCACTATTAATTGTCCTGAAATCAGAATCTCGATTGTTTTTTGAAAGTCGAGACTACTCAATATCTCCAATTTTAGTGCTATTTACAAGTCATGCTGGAAATTCTAATAAAAATGAGTTCCTAATAATGGACTCATCTGAGCACCTTTCTCAAGAGCAATGTAAGCAATCATGCATCAAAGAACTTTTTTAGGTTATTTAAATCATAATTTCGAAACTGCCTAAATATTAAACGGCAAGAATTATGGCAAGAGATCAAATAAATCATATACACTCAAAACAGAGCTATCTGCAGTCAATCTGTGCTAATTTCATAGCATAGCAAATTCATCCACCAAAAACGCAAAATTACCTCAATCGCTTTAATACAGCATTATACGACATTTTATAAATTCTATAGGCAATGTATAATATTGTATATCAGTAATATAGAAATAGTGTGAATTAAATAGAAAAACATTTCTGCCAGTAATATGCCAGCAAATCATTAATTTTGCATCATGGCAATTTACTTCTTTTATTGTGATTAACTTGCTGTCCATCCTTTTAGGGGATATTCATTGTGGAATTGCAATAGTACACTCGACAAATAGGTAAGTCAGGCAGCCAAATCTTCGGTTAATTATGATTCTTCAAGTTCTTCTATAGTTTTAAAGTTCAATACAATATACATACTTCGAATGAACATAAATTTCATATTTCCGTTATATTGAGCACATATTTTGCATTGATTAATGGTATTTAATACAAAAAGGTCAAAAATCGTACTTTCATCCATCCTTTTTCGAACCCTTATTTCTTGACTGATAATGAGCCCTTTCTTTACTTTGCCATGACACTTTTGTCATAAAATCATAAATTTACAG
>Ga0272443_10000396_pt1 | contig 82903 bp, 87 predicted proteins | sample SSMAcet12_FD_193581 | JGI IMG/M metagenome (GOLD analysis project Ga0272443, IMG submission 193581) | Marine sediment archaeal communities from Little Sippewissett salt marsh, Falmouth, MA, United States - SSM-Acet-12 | ecosystem: Environmental > Aquatic > Marine > Wetlands > Sediment ...
AAAGAATTAACGCCTATCGATTCTTGTATTTGAAAGAATACAGAATTTCCAAAAAAAAGCTGTATTTAATCAAATAAAAGATGCAATAAAACTTATGATTACAGAAAATACATTCTAAGTAATTGTTTTAGAGGGTATCTTGTAAAAAGAATCTCTAGAACATATTATATAAATTTCGGGTGGGTGTAGTTCTATTATTGGTTTGTTAGTTACAATTTCTACTTACTTAAGGAATTTACAATGGGAAGTTTTGCTAGTTGTTGGTTAGACAATTTTGAAGTGCTCACAACAAAGAATAGTGTTTCCTCAGATTTGATTACATTATTCCGATCTGAAAACAAAATCATTACCTCAACAATTCCAATTTATTTTCCTTGCGATCGTAAATACTATCAAGAAATTGTCAATGAAAACAATGATATCAAACTAATCTATTACGAAGCACCAATTAATACCATAAGAGATAGACTAAATATTCTTGGCTATGATTTACGAAATGCATATGATGGATTTAGTAAATGGATTTCTGAAACAAAGCACCATGCTGAAAGGAGAATTGGTGAGTTAGAAAGAAATGATTTCCTATTTGAATGTTACGCAAATGAAATTGAGGTTCTTTCAGAATTAACTCCAGAGATTTGGATCGAGAAATTATGGTTAATTCGTGAATCTGATCTGAAACCACGAGAATATAAAAGTGCTACGGAAAGACATGTTGACAAGACTATAGATTATATGCTAACGAAAGAATGGTATGGTTACCCAGGGTATGATTTGTTTATTCCAATTCGATTGGCAACTGAAATGCTTGATGCAAGGAGTAAACTGTTCTACGACATTACTCAATTGGTTTGGTCTGGTTATTATGATTACAATGACGATGTCATACAGTCAGAGATAGATTTTATTTCATTGGATTTCAATTCAAAATTCAAGACAATAATATTGACTGAAGGAAAATCAGACGCATGGATTTTAAGGGAGACGATGAACATTCTCTATCCGCACCTAAAAGATTTTTATTCTTTTCTTGATTTTGAAAGTACTGGATTCGGCGGAGGTGTTGGCAACCTTGCGAATGTTGTCAAAGCTTTTGCAGGTGCAGGTATTGGTAATAACGTTATTGCATTATTTGATAATGATACTGCTGCTTTGTCAGCATGTAGGAATTTTGAGAAAATTGATTTACCTTCAAATATTGTAATTTGTCATTTGCCAGAAATTAATTTATTAAAGGAATATCCAACAATTGGTCCATCTGGATTAATAAATCTTGATGTAAATGGAATAGCTGCAAGCATTGAGTTATATCTCGGTGAGGACATTCTGCGTATTGATGGGACGAATTTTTCACCAATACAATGGACTGGCTTTGATAAATTCGCTAGTCAATATCAGGGAGAGGTTATCGATAAACCTCAATTACATAAAAGATTTCGGGATAAACTTAATTGTACTCAAAACGATGAACAGGGAAATTGGGATGATTTAAAACAAATATTTGATCTACTATTCGGGGCATTTTCCGAAAAGAATCGAAGCATAATATGTAATAGAGCGTCAGCATACTATTATAATTAATTCCTTATAGAATATACTCTCGATTATAAAATATATCCAATTCGGACCTTTATTAATATCCGTGAAGCCGTAGGTCTGAGTTCCTCCGCGCCTACACTTGAACCGCTCAAAAAACGTTGAGCGGTTTTTCAATTCCTAATAGTAATCCAGATGGGGAAATAGTTGATAATTAATTACATTCACCTAATAGTTACTAATGTTCATAAGTGGTTGAATCTAAAGTTGTCCAGCCAACCTGTGAAGATTTTTTAGTTATTACACCATACGTGAGTAAATGATATCTTATTCCGTTAGATTATCTTTCAAACTCTAAAATAAGCAAATCGCAGTGAAAACAAGCACAACTATAAAAGATTGTTATTTATCTCTGAACGACTTGATTTTCAGAATGATTCGGTCGATATTCAGAAAACAATCATTTTCATTGGTAATTCCCAATAATATTGCTCGAGATTTATTAACGAAATTAAAATACTCCTCTGCTGATTTTGACAGGATAGACACATTTGTTTTTTCAATTTCTTCAAGTATCATTCTCTTGAACTCAATCGCTTTCAAACAAGATTGGTATGAGATAGAGTTATGAACTATCAAAATATCAATATCTTGAAATGATTCAGATGAAGTGAAGTACGAACCGAATCCATATACCTTCATTTTTATATAACTAAAGCCACCCCTTTTCTTTGAATTGTTCTTTTTCGTAATCAGTAAGGTATTGCCAATACCTTTCCATATTTAATGCCGCCATAAACTCTCTAATTTTATAAATCCCTACTTGCCTGTTCCTGCATAAGTGTTTTACCTCTAATGAGTATCCGCACCAGATCGAATTGATAACAACAGCATTTAATTCGCCAAGTTCTTGGGTTGCCTCAAAATATTCTGCAACATCAAAGGAATAACACTCACAAATGAAGGTTTTTATCACATTGCCATTCACTAGTTCAATGTGGTAAAGGCTTGGGTTTATCTTATCAATTCCACTGACTCTATTATGCTCACTCATTCTTTGTTCAAAATAATCATAGTTTTCATTATAGCTCATCCATGGATAATTAATATTATGTGCAGGCATATCATGCTCCAATAATCAATTCTTCAAATTCTTTAGGGAAACATACGACAGCTTGATATGGTATTTCATCGATTACCCATTTTTCATAACTATCTACGTGAGATAAAAATTCACTAATGATTCGCTGTTCAGTTCGTGAAAATAACCCCCTGTTCTCATTCAGTAATTTCATCGCTTTCCGATTATTCGGAACAATTGTGGAGAGCCTAGCTGATTTCCAAAGCGCATGAATTGCATCATTATGCGGGTTTCTTCGTGCTTTATCAGATAATGGTCCATATTGGTCCCATGCCTGATGGTTTTCAGCCAGTAGTATAGAAAGTTGATCTTTTAGCTGATCCAAGGTCTCGATTTCTAATTCATCTAACACATTGGCTATTCTTGTTTCATGTGAGACTTTCATTTTATGGAGTAATTCTACTGTAAAGCGTTCTTCGTTCTCGGGTTTATCAATCAATGTATGGTGAGCCGGGCATAAGAGAATTAAATTTCTATAATCATCTCTTTCTTCGTTTGACTGACTCTTATCATAACGATTTGAGCCAGGGTTTTCCCCCTTGATATGTGCCATTTCACCTAGAGTATGTGGCGCAAAATTTCCAGCTTCCCCCACTGTCAGTCTTTCATTGCAATCCACAAATGAACATATCCCAGCGGCATTAGACCATAATAATTTTATTGATTTTTGAGTGATTGCCATTAAATCTCCCTTAATGCTGGCCAAGAAACAAAATTATACCACGTCCTGAGTTAGGATAACATCCGTGAGGTCGTGAGTTCGAGTCTCTCTATTCCCACTCTTTATTGAATCCCGTATACTTTCAACATCTGGTCTATAATTAGCGATGTTTTCCTGCATTGCGCAGTTTCACTACAGACTTACAGAAAAGAGTATATTGCATGACCATCGAATCAAACGGGGCGCAGAAAGACTTCCAACCGGCCGGGGTCGTCACGGTCTCTTTTGCCCATGGCGCCCATGACCTTTACACAGCCTTCTTCTCGACCTTATTACCGGTGCTGATCGAACGGCTCTCCCTGACCAATACCATGGCGGGGCTGCTTTCCGTGTTTATGCGTTTTCCCTCGGTCCTGCAGCCTCTGATCGGGCACCTGGCAGACCGCAAGAATCTGAAATTATTATTTATCCTCGCACCGACGATCACCGGCGCAGCGATGAGTTTGCTGGGTGTGGCAAACGCAACCGGATTTGTTGCCTTCCTGCTCGTCGTCGCGGGGACAAGCTCGGCTGCGCTGCATGCGATCGGCCCGGTGGTGGGCAGCACGTATTCGGGGAACAGGCTGGGGAAGGGAATGAGCTTCTGGATGGTCGGCGGAGAGCTGGGACGGACCCTGGGACCCATCGTGGCAGTTTCCTTCATCAGCTACCTGACGATTGAAAAACTGCCCTGGATGATGCTGGCGGGTGTGTTCGCGTCCGTCTTCCTCTCAACAAGATTCAGGACCATTTCAACAAAAGCACCTGATACACAAGCCGAAATCCATTGGAAATCCGCACTCAAGAATATGAAAGGCATTCTGCTTCCCCTATCAGCTATTGTTATGACGCATGCCATGATGACTGCGACCATCAATACCTTCCTGACGACATTCATGACGGATGAAGGCGCGAGCCTTTCGCTGGCGGGGTGGTCCCTATCCATCCTTCAGATTGCAGGGGTCGCCGGTGCGATGTTGGCAGGTCCGCTCAGTGATAAATTCGGGCGCTTGCGGATGCTCGGTATTTCCTTCATTGTGACTCCCATCGCCATGTTCCTGTTCATCCTATCCAAGGGCATGTGGCAAATCCCATTCCTAATCCTGGCCGGATTCTTTGGCTTATCGATCACGCCTGTTTTGATGGCGATCATCATGGAGACTTACCCTGAGCAGCGGTCTTTTGCGAACGGTGTGTATATGACGACCAGTTTTGCGGCTTCAGCCGTTGCGGTGTTGTTGGCCGGGTTCCTGGCGGACCTGGTGGACCTGCGCTTTGCATTCATGGTCAGCGCAGCGATTCTCCCTCTGGGATTGTTCTTAATTCGGTTCTTGCCGAAATCAGAGGTGGTGCGTTCCTCTGAGTAGTAAATGTCATACTTGAATATATGGACTTTTTCACGACTGGTTCTATATAATTAATCATCAGGAGAGTTTTCTTTTTACAACAGCCACTTTGAGGAAAGGACTCTGATGAAACCGCAAGTTTTTCATTATGATCGATTAGTAAAAAGCGATGCGCTCAACCATCATGGGTCGCTGTTCGCCGGCCGATCTGCTGAATGGTTCGTGGAAGCCGGGTTCATCGCCGCGGCAAGCGCGCTGCCGGCGGAGAATATCGTGTGTGTCAAGATCCACGGGCTGACGTTCACGAAACCCATCCGGGCCGGGGAGATTGCCCGTTTCGAAAGCAGAATCATCAAGGTGGGGAGGAGCTCGCTGACCGTCCACGTTCAGTTGAAGGTCGAAAATACGGAAAGCCCGATCCTCAAGGGATTCATCACTTTTGTCCACGTGGATGAGCAGGGGCAGGCCAAACTGCACGGCCTGGCATTAGAATTGGAATCTGAAGAAGACCGCAAGCTCAATCAGGAAGCGCTGGCATTAAGCAGAAGGTGAGAATTTTCGAAACGGTGAGGGTTCTGGCTTTACTCTTTTTTCACGATCATGAGCGTGAAATCATCCAGGTAAGTTTGATAGCCTGTGAAAGCCTGCGTTTCAAGGATGATCCGCCCGATCAGGCCCCTTGACGGAAGGTCTCGATGCTTGAAAATGAAATCCATCAGTCGTTCAATTGAGTAAACTTTTCCCTCAGGATCTTCGATCTCAACAACACCATCCGTGTAAATGACCAGGATATCACCAGGGGTAAGGGATTTGCTTTCGTTGATGTATTCAGCCTGACCGTAAACCCCAAAAGCGGGGCCGTTTGAGGTCAGGGTTTCCGTTTTCCCATCTTGATGAAGCAGGATGGGTGAGGGGTGGCCGCATCTCACGAAAGTCATCTCACCTGTGTCAGGGTTCAATATACCGTACGTCATGGTGATGAAGTGGCTGTCCCCCACGAATTGGGGGATAAGGTGGTTGATCTTGTGGGCGATTCCCGCAGGTTCTATTTTGACTTGTGAAGACATCCTGAGCAGGCCGCGGAAGGCAGTCATTGCCAGGGCAGACGTGATGCCATGCCCGGACACATCCGCGACGGCGAGTCCCAGGTGCCCTTCGTTGATTTGCAGGTAGTCATAATAATCGCCGCCGATTTCCTCTGCAGGAATGCAAATCGCAGCAATATCATAGCCATGAATGGATGGGTCAGACATGGGGAGCAGACGGGTTTGCACTTCCTTGGCGAATTGAAGCTGCTTCTCCAATAGTTCTTTCCTGAGAATTTGCTGGTGCAGCATGGCATTTTCAAGCGCGATGGCAGCGGCGTCCGCAAAGAACTGGAGTACTTCCAGATCGGTTTCGTCATATGCACCAAATTTATCACTTTCCAGGTTCAACGCACCAATGGCACGGTCATGGCGGAAGATCGGGACGCCGATCTCCGATCGTGTGCCCTCACGTCGTTCAATATACCGCTCATCCTTATGCACATTCGGGACAACCAGGCTGGATCCTGAGCGGATGATATATCCCACGATGCCCTTGCCGCGTGAGAGCATTTGATCGGTGCCGATCGGCAGGGGGGCGTACCCGCGCACGCACATGCTCGTAATCATGTTGATTGGAGATCCCCGTCTTTGATGGACGAGGTTCTGGTTCAACACAAAAATACCCGCCGCATCATACGCCACGACCGTCTGGATGGTGTCCAGCAGATGTTCCATAATTTCATCCAGGTCAATGGTGTCACGGATCTTGCGGGTTATTTCGAGGAGCAGATGATATTTTTGTTCAAAGGTGAGGTTCATCTATTCCCATTTTAGATGGATTTAAGTTATTTTTCAAATCAGTTAGCTAAGTAATTTAACACTTCTCTTCTATAATTATCACAACTCTTGAAATTAAAATATTCACAAGAATTAGTTTTGGTTTTACTGTCGAGGTGTATACATCTTCTCTTCTAGGAGAATATTTATGTCAATCCAAACAAACCTGATCACCCCCTCTGGGCAGCTTGACCTTTCCATGCTGATGGCGCTGCAGAAGAAGCCTGCGCCGTTCACGCCTGGAGAGCCGCTCTTCTGGGATGACCCGCACATCTCGAAGGGGATGCTGGCGGCGCACCTGGACCCGAATACGGACGTTGCCAGCCGGCGGCCTGAGACGATTGACCGGACGGTGGCGTGGATCGTTGACAGGTAGGGATTGCAGGCGGGGGATGCGGTGCTGGACCTGGGGTGCGGGCCGGGCTTGTACGCTTCACGGCTGGCTGCCCGCGGGATGCGGGTGACCGGGGTGGACACCTCCCGGCGTTCGATTGCCTACGCCCACAAACACGCCGCAGAGCACGGCTTGGATATTAGCTACTGCACTCAGAACTACCTTGCGCTGGAAGATGAGGGTGCCTATGACGCCGCGCTGTTGATCTTTGGTGATTACTGTCCGCTCAACCCTGAGCAGCGGCGGACGCTGCTGGCGAACGTCCGGCGTGCGCTCAAACCTGGCGGGTATTTCGTGCTGGACGTGACCACGCCGCTGCACCATCAGCGGCACAACTGCGGGGATGGCTGGACCTCGGCAAGGACGGGGTTTTGGCGTGAAGGGCCGCACCTGGTCATGGAACGCCATTTTGAATATCCGGATATGATCGCCCTGGATCAGTATATTGTGATCGATAAGGATGGCACGCTGACGGTTTACCGGAACTGGTTCCAGGATTTCAACCGTAAAACGATCAAAGCTGAACTGGAAGCAAACAACTTTTCAGTTGAGGGCATTTGGGGGGATTTGACGGGAGAACCGTATCAGGAAGATACCGAGTGGCTTGGGGTGGTGGTGCGGGCAGTTGGCGGAGGGAAAATATTCAATAATGCTTATCGGTAGAAGTATAAATGTGTATGCCAATCCTGTGTTGCATCCCGGGATGTGATAATATTTTATTGTTGCTTTTGTATCTTTAAATTGGATTCATTATGATTATTGGATTATTCGTAATGCCACTTGAATCTATTTAGAATTAAGCATTGATGGCCGCATAGTTGACTTGATATTGAAAATGGCGGCGTATTGGTAATTTGTGATTGTTTTCAAGGATTTCTTTTAATGGTTTTGCGATCTACAGGCTGCATGGAATGCTTCTGGGGCATTCGCAGATTAATTGGTTCACTCCCGCAAATTCTACTCACAAGAATAATCGTCCAAGGAGAAACGGTCTCTTGATTTTTCAAGGCGAGTCACGGCTTGGATTATTATGCAAATTGGTGGATTTGCTGGCTATTGGAATGAAAATTGCAGTTAAGTAATCGGAGGTGACGGTTCAAATGAAAAGGAACCGAAAATCATCGCGAATAATGGATCGACAGGTATGACTCGAGACTTAGACTTTCATGGGAGATCGCATCAATCTTATGCCTGGTCAAGATGAATCTCTGAAGAAGAATAATAGCGAACTAATCCAACTCCTTTTTGATCAGTCCGATGATGGGATCATGGTCATTGATGGGGATGGTGTTGTTCAGCTTGCCAATCCAGGGGCGGTGGATATCTTTTCTGCGAGCATTGATCAGCTGCAAGGGCATCAGTTTGATACCATCTCTCTCAGCACACCTGTTAAGTTCCAGGTTAATCATAATGGTGAATCCCACATGGTCGAAATGCGGGCGAAAAAGTTTACCTGGCAGGGCAAGGATGCATATCTGGCTAAGCTAAAGGATATTTCTGAGCAGAATCAGGCGAAAAATGAGCTGTGGGAAGGGGAAAATCAATACCGTCAATTATTTAACCATTCGATGAACGGCATTATGATGAGCAAGATAATCCCGGATGAAGCGGGAAATCCTGTGGATTGCATATGCCTTGATGTGAACCAAGCATTTGAAAATATGTTTGGGATTTCAAAGGGCAATATTCTCAACAAATCTTTCAAGGAACAATTTCCACGGCAGGAATGGACAGACCTCCTTAATACTTTTAGAAGGGTTGCCAGAACCGGGAAAGCGGAACGCTGTGATTTTAACCTAAGCACCGTTGGACAAGATGTGATGATAGCAGTCCATTCCCTGGGAAAGGGAACTGTCGCAGGAGTGATCTATGATCTGACTGAAGGTATTGGCGCGGAAAACGAACTTCATAAAAGTGAGATGCGCTATAAGGCGTTATACGAGATGATGTCCCAGGGAGTCATTTATCTGGACGAAGCAGGGAAAATACAATCTTTCAATACGGCTGCGGAAAACATTCTGGGTTTGCATTTGAATACTGCTTTAGGGAAAGAATTGCCCTATGGAGCTGATGACATTATTAGATTGGATCTAACCCCATATCCTGAGAACAGATTTCCCCATAATATTGCCTTACGTACAGGAAGACGGGTGGAAGATGTGGTTATGGGGCTCAGACCCGCCAACCGGCAAGAACCCACCTGGCTGAATGTCAGTGCAATTCCCTTATTTGGGGAAGAATTTCAAATTGTTGTGACAATGCTGGATATCACAGACCGTATCCGGATTCAAAAAGCCTTGCAGGAACGGGTCAGGGAGCTGAATTGTATTGCTAAAATTAGTAATGCAATCCAAAAGAATCTGTCGATCTCTGAAATCTGCCATGTAACCCTCGATGAAGTTGCAGATGCAATGCAGTTTCCTGAGGATGCCTATGTTGTGATTGAACTGGCGGGTGATCGATTTGTCAGTCAGGGATTTTCGGAAGATTTCACGCATCATATCAAAGTTCTTATTCGGATCAGGGACCAGGAATATGGATATATTGCAGTTTATTATTCTGAAAAACGCCCATTCATCTTTCCTGAAGAATTTAATTTACTAAGCGGAATTGCTGAACGTCTGGCATCGTATTATGAACACTGGCAGATCCAGGGACAGCTTCAGCGGAGCGAAGAGCGCTTCCGAAGGGCGATCTTGGATGCGCCGATTCCGATCATGCTACACGCTGAAGATGGCGAGATTTTATTTATCAATCATGCTTGGATTCGCTCATCAGGTTATTCCCGTGAAGAAGTATCAACCCTCAATGATTGGCTCAAGAATGCCCATCGCGAAAAACATGAGGAAATTGCAGAACTTATTCAGGGAATATACCAAACAGGGCAGGGTGCTGAAGAGGTGGAGTCACACATCATTGCCAAAAACGGAGAAAAGCGACTCTGGCAGATCACCACTTCGCCATTGGAAACGCTGGCAGATGGTAGAAAAGCGGCGATCAGCATGGCAAGAGATATCACCAAGCGCAGGAAAGCAGAACTCGAGCGGGAAAAATATTTCGATAGGATTAATGCACTCCGCGAGGTGGATCAGGTTGTTGGGTCAACATTGGACCTGGACAATGTCCTAGATCGTGTCACATCGGAACTGAAGAAACTCATCGCTTTTGATTCGATGGCAATCATGCTGATAAATCATGAAAGTTTAGAGATCATCGCCTGTCAGGGCTTTGACAATCCGGATAAGATATTGGGCTTGACTTTCCCCTCAAAGCCAGAGTATCCCAACTATGAAGTCATTGTGGGCAAAAAACCGGTGTGTTATGAAAACATCTCTGATGTATATCCACGCTTCTCCCAACCCGTAGCAGTTAGCAATGAACAGGATATCAAGACCTGGCTGGGAGTGCCATTAATCCATCAGGATGAAGTAATTGGGATTTTCACGTTTGATCGATATGAAGAGAATTTATTCTCTGAGGATGATATCGCGATTGCTTTGGAATTTGCTAACCGTGCTGCGATCGCAATCTCTAACGCTCAATTATATAAAGAGACCATCTGGCAGATCAAAAAGCTGGAGATCCTGCGCAAGATAGATGCGGTGATCACCGGCAGCATGAACCTGCACTCATCTTTGATGGAAATCCTTACCTATATTCAGAATGGTTTGAAAGTTGATGCGGTTTCGATCGTTTTGTATGATGAAGAAAGACAGATGTTATTTTCGGAGCGGGGTGTGGGATTCAAGGCTGAAGTTGACTCGAGCATCGAAATTAAATTAGGCCAGGGATTTTCAGGCCACATTGCCCTGGATAGAGAGCCATTGTTCATCCCTGATGTCACATTTAAAAAGACGAGTTTTAAATATCCTGTTGACCTGAGTGTTGAAAATATCACTTCCTACTATGGTCTCCCCTTGCTTGCAAGGGGGAAAATGGTAGGTGTGCTGCAGATATACAAGCAAACAAGGTTGGACCCTGATGAGGATTGGATTTCCTTTGCGGATGCACTGGCGGGACAAGCTGCCATCGCTGTGTATAATATTTCTCTTTACGCCGACCTTGAGCAGGCGAACAAGGACCTTGTCCAGGCTTATGATGCAACAATTGAGGGATGGGCGCATGCTTTGGAACTGCGGGACAAGGAGACTGTCGGACACAGCCGGCGAGTTGTGGATCTCAGCTTGAAAATTGCCCAACGATTCGGATTCACTGATGAAGTCAATCGTCATATCCACCGGGGTGTTCTCCTGCACGATATTGGGAAAATGGGGATTCCGGATGAAATCCTCCAAAAACCCGGTCCGCTGACGGAAGAAGAATGGGACATCATGCGTCAGCACCCTGGATTTGCGTTTGATATGTTGAAAGATATCAAATACCTGCGACCTGCTCTCACAATCCCGCACTATCACCACGAGCGCTGGAATGGTTCGGGATATCCTGACGGATTGGTCGGTGAGGAAATCCCGCTGGAAGCGCGCATATTTGCCGTGGTAGATATCTGGGATGCGTTGATCTCTGACCGGTATTATCGACCTGCCTGGACGCATGAGAAAGCCCTGGCATATATCAGGGAAGAAGCTGGGAGACTGCTTGATCCTGATGTCGTGGCTGTATTCCTGGAAATCGTTGATAATGATCCGGTCCTTAATCAGGGGTAATTAATTAGGGGATTGGGAGTCGTTCTGAAGTACAATATCCCCATGCGGCTTAATCCTGAAGAAAAATCATATCTGGCAGGTGATTCAGGACCTGCGATGCAGAAAGCGATGCAGATCCTGGTGTCATTGGGGCATATCTATGGCGCTGAACGGATGATTCCTGTTAAATCAGTCCAGGTCTCTGGCGTGAGCTATGCTAACCTGGGGGAAGCAGGGCTTGAATGGTTGACTGAAATGGCGGATGGGGGCGGACAGGTGCGAACCTTCACAACCCTCAATCCGGCAGGTATGGACATCGAAAATTACCAGATTCTGGGCATTTCCGAGGATTTTGCGGAGAACCAGCGCCGTGTTCTAAAGGTGTTTCAGAGGATGGGCGTTACGACGACTTGTTCCTGTACGCCATATCTGTTCGGCAACCTCCCCCATTTCGGTGAGCATATCGCCTGGGCGGAGAGCAGCGCGGTCTGCTACGCTAATTCCGTGATCGGCGCACGCACGAACCGTGAGGGCGGGCCTTCTGCGCTGGCGGCGGCATTGACAGGGTGCACTCCCGCATATGGGTACCATCTGGATGAGAACCGGCTTTCCAGCCTGCACGTGCGGGTGGAAACCCAGATTTTGGATAATCCAGATTTTGGAGCGCTGGGGAAAGTTATTGGAGATTGGATTCAAACCGGATCCAACGGAAGCGTGCCCTACATCAGCGGCATCCGAGATGCCAGCCTGGAAAACCTGAAATCCTTCTGCGCCAGCATTGCCACTTTTGGCGGCACAGCTTTATTCCATATTGAAGGGATCACACCCGAGGCGGGTCAGGCTGCACCGCCTGAAATATCGTTGAATGTGAAAGCGTCCGATCTGCAAATGGCAAAAGCCAGCCTGACAGGCGCAGAATCCGATGAGGTTGATTTTGTCAGCCTCGGTTGTCCCCATCTCTCATTACGAGAGATCCAGCGGATTGCGGAACTTCTGGAAGGGGAGCAGGTCACCAAGGAATTTTGGATCACGACCTCGCGGCCGATCAAGGGTATGGCAGACAGGATGGGATACACAGCGATCATTGAAGATGCGGGCGCAAAATTTGCCACAGACACCTGTTGTGTGGTCGCCCCAATTGAAGGACGTTTCAGAGCGCTGGCGACGGATTCTGCTAAAGCCTGTTATTATGCGCAGGCCAAGAATCATTCGAAGACCCGCCTGATGTCTTTTGATGAGGTGGTCAGGGAGGCGATCCGATGACCCGCGGTGGGCGCACGATTTCACACGGCAAGGCAAGCGGAGAAGCCCTGGTCAGCCGGATGGGTATTTCTTTCTATGGTGGTGTTGACCCGGAGACCGGCGTCATCACTGAAGCGGGGCATGACCTGGAAGGGCATTCCATCGCTGGAAGGGTGTTGGTCTTTCCCGTTGGAAAAGGTTCTACAGTGGGATCTTATATCCTTTATCGACTCAAGAAGAACGGGCACGCGCCTGCTGCGATCGTCAATACTGCCTGCGAGACGATCATCGCGGTCGGATGTATCATTGCCGAGATACCCTGCATGGACCAAGTGGAACTCGATGGGATCGAGACGGGGATGGTGTTGGATGTAAATGCAAATGCAAGCGGGGAAGGGGTAATTAGGATCAGATAACCCGATTGAATAATAAGTAAAATTTTAGTCAGGATGAATTAAGAAACGCCCCCACTGGGGCGTTTCAATATTATTGACCTAAGTGATCGATCAGGAATTCCAGCAGTGATGAGGTCAATTCCTCCTGAGTAGGTGCGGCGCGTTCCGCGAGCAGTTGATTGGAATGACCTCCGCCATTAACCACGATCAGTTCTGAAGGGACACCTGCCTCCTGTAATGCACTGTAAAGGTCTTTAGACTGCTGTAGTGATACGACCTGATCCGCATCGCCGTGTGCATGATCAGGAAGGGTGGGCTATCTTCTGAGACATAGGCCAGGGGGCTGTATGCCCACAGTGCATCCTCGCTGCGGACTGCTTCACCAAAAACGCCCAAAAAGGCATTCTGGTAGTCCGGATGTGACATTCCGGTGATGTCTGCAGGACCGAACATATCCACGACAGCGGCTACTTCACTCGATATGCCCTGATAGCCGCCTGAGTTCTCCCATAAGTTCATGTCCGAGGTGAGTCCCAGCAGCGCAACCAGATGTGCGCCTGCGCTGCCTCCCAGAGCTGCGATCCGGTCAGGGTCCAGGTCAAGCAGGCTGGCGCTGGTACGGAAGAAGCGCACCGCACATTTGACATCCTGGATATGAGCGGGGAAGGTGTACTCCGGCGACAGGCGGTAATTGATAGAAGCAAAGGCGAATCCTGACTCCAGCAGTGGTTCCTTGAAGACGATCCCTGCACCGCCGCGTTTATCACCCGCCTGCCAGCTCCCGCCATGGACGTAAATCACCAGGGGATAAGGCGCTTCACCGGTTTGAGGATAACTCAGGTCGAAGGTCAGTTCGACGCCGTCCACAGTGCAGTAAGCCTGGTCTTGATAGGACCTACCAAGTCCGGGTTTGATCTCTAGCTGTTCATTTTCAATATCATTTGGTGTTGGTGTTGGTTTGCTATCTATTGAATATGTGCAGGAAGATAATCCAATGGAGAAGATAAGTATGATCATTGCAATCAACAACAAATGATGACGTAAATGGACTTTCATAAACATCTCCAAAGGGATTAACAAATTCAGAACACCAGTATAATGGGGTTATGGATAAAAAACAACGCGTAATCCTGGCAATCACAGGTGCGAGCGGCGCGATCTACGGCTGGCGTACCCTGGAGATGTTGAATCGGCTGCATATTGAGATCCATCTGGTCGTAAGTCCGATGGGCGCTCGTGTCCTTAAGGAGGAGAACGGATTCAGCCTGGAGGATGCTGCCAGGCTTGCTGACCACATTTACCCGCATGACGCCCTAAGCGCACCGATCGCTTCGGGTTCTTATCCTGTGGACGGGATGATGGTGGTGCCCTGCTCGATCAAAACGCTTTCTGGCATCGCCAACTGTTATGCAGAAAACCTGATCCAGCGTGCTGCGGATGTATGCCTTAAGGAGGGGCGGCCGCTCCTGCTGGAAGTGCGAGAGACCCCCCTGCACTACGGGCACCTGCAGTTGATGTCAGCAGCAACGCAGGCTGGGGCAATCATCTTTCCACCCGCGCCAGCTTTCTACGATCACCCCGGGAGTATTGATGAGCTGGTGAATGCAACCGTCGGGCGGATGCTTGCCAGGATGGGGATTGAGAATGACCTGTACCGACCCTGGGGAGATCAATAATCAAAGGGACGAATCACCCAATTGCCATTTCATAGACACGATAGCGCCGGATGGGTGTGACTTCCAATTTCAGGAGGGCGTTGTTCATCCGGTCGTTATTCTCCAGAACGTAATTGATTTCCATGCAAACTTTAATATCCTTCAGGGCATCGTGAGTTGCCTTGTAGAGCAGGGTGTCAATCGCTTTACCATGATATTCAGGGACCACACCGAGTGCCCACATCCTGTATTGACGGATACGTTTCAAGCCAAACAACATTTTCAGCCAGCCAAAGGGGAACAAACGACCGTTAAGGCCTTTCAAGAGGGTATTCACATCCGGCAGGGAAAGTCCAAAGCCAATAGGATTTCCTTCAGCATCCTCGGCAATCAGCAGCGCGTCCGGGTTGACGATTTGACGCAGGTCGCGCGCCATGGCACGCGCTTCATCTTCCGTGACGGGATAGTATCCCCAATTTTCGGAAATGGAACGGTTCGACAACTCAACAATGGTCATTACATCTCGTTCAATGAACTTCATATCCACCGGACGTACGGTAACGCCGTAGCGTTCCCTGATCCTGTCCGTCAGAGTCAGGAAGCGCTCGGGGATCTCGTAGCCGCTGCTCATATCCGCCAGGTATGCCAGGAGGTCCATCGCTTTTTGCAGGCCGAATCTGTCGAAGAAATCAGCATAGTAGGGAGGATTATGCGGTGCCATGATGACCGGCTGACGACCGCCCCCTTCAAGCTCCAATCCCCACTCTTGTGAGGCGAAGCTCCAAGGGCCGCGCATAGCCGTCATCCCTTTTTGGATGAGCCAGTCTCGTGCAGTTCCCAGAAGCATGGCAGCTGCTTTTTCATCATTGATGCATTCGAAGGACCCGAACAAGCCGATAGATTTTCCCCAGTAATCAACTGCCAGGTGGTCGATGAAGGCTGAACAACGGCCGATCACTTTGTTGCCATCTTTTAAGAGGAAAAGCTGCGTATCACAGTGGTCCAGCATGGGATTCTTGCGGGGATCGAACTGCGCCCACTGCTCGGATCGCAGCGGCGGTACCCATAATGGGTCGGTGTGGTATAGGCGGTAGGGAAGTTGGATGAACCGCTTTAAATCCTGTTGTGTGTCAACGTTATAAATTTCCATGAGTGCTCCTATAAAGAATGATTTGGATAATGAAGCCTCACCTCAGTGAGGAGATTGAGAGCGTTTCACAAGCATACAGCGATATTGATTATATCAACGTAGATGCTGATGGTACTTTGCAGCGAGGTGCCATCGTGTTTTCAGTGGACTGCTGCATCAAGACAATATTAGGTGAGATAAGGATTAAGTTAACGCGGTTGGACCCTATAACTCATAATCGCTGGAGGTCCGACCGGGTTCTGACAGACCCGTAGACCATACCGATCGAGGAGATCGTGCCCAGCCAGCCGCCGAACATGAACCTGCCGCCCAACGCTGGTATTTGGAACAAGCTGAGAATAAGGACGCCGTGCAGACCGATAACCGATAAGATAATTTGGAGGTCAACGAAGGACAATAATTTCTTTTTCCTTTCTTTGTCTGCCGGTTTAAGGAATGGGATGGACAGCAAGATATTGGCTATAGCTGCCAGCAAACTGAATGGGATCAGGTTTGGCCAACCTGACATCGATATGTCAAATTCAATGTAACTGTAACCCATGGTAGTAATAATGATCCCATAGCGGCTCTGGGTCCAGGCGAAGAACAGACTGACAATAAAAAGAATGCCGCTGATAATGACCAGATGGTTACCTGTTGAAAGGGTCGATATTCGTGGTTGTTTATCCGGTTGAGACGATCGATCGTTCATCAAGCTCTCCTCGATGAGATGTAAAAATCAATGATGCCATAGAATATGATAATTTATTTCAATCGATAAAGCAAATATTTAGTTCAACTGACGCATATCAGAAAAGAGAGGACCAAAAGCAAACTTTTCGTGGATAGTGATTGGTGAATAGAGAATTGGGGAAATTGACCCGTCCTGAATTACGTTGACAGGAAATATTAGGTAATAGGGAACAGCTTAGCCTGCCAAAGGGAAGTCAACAGAAGGGATATCAACGACTTTATTTTCGTAGACATCCTTTGGTGTTGCCAATCCCAGAGATAGATGGGGCCTGTCTGCATTATAAAGATAAATTGCCTCCTTCACAATAGTTGATACTTGAGATAGATTAATAAATGGGAGATCAAGGCTGTATTCACCTTTGAGAATGCCGATGACCCGTTCTGCGTAAATATTATCATAGCAGTTGCCAATGGCTCCCATACTGGCGAGCACTTTGTTTTCAAGCAGCCTGTTCATATAGATTCGACTGGTGTACTGCACGCCATGATCGCTGTGATGGATCAATTCTCTAGGATCGGCTCTTCTTTGGGATAAAGCCATATCAAGACTTATCAATGCACCATCTGTTGCCAGAGAACGAGAAACATGCCAACCGACAATATACCGAGAATAGAGGTCCATCAATAAAAACAAATAGGCAAATCGGTTCTCCAGCAAGTCCAAATAAGTGATATCACAGACCCAAACCTGATCGCAGTGGGAAACAACCAAGCCTGGCAAACGGTTCGGAGCTCGCCAGAACCCAGGAATAGTGGTTCTCCGGTATTTTTTCTTGGGTTTCACCAATAAATCCGCCTCTCTCAAGAGCCAAAAGAGACGATCACGGCCTATTTTCAGGCTCTCTTGAGCTAACATTGGCTGGATCTTATATAACAACTTGCGGCAACCCATCCTGGGATGTTTCCGGCGCACCTGACGTACCATCTCCAAAATGATTTCATTCTCCAGGTTCTGAATGCATTCTCGATGTCGTTTTTGATAATGCGCCTGACGACTGATCCCAAATAGCGAACAAAGACTGGTCATATCTACTTGCCATCCAAGTTCTTGGACTTTGTTCGCCAATCTTTGGATGATGGCGCTTCGTTTTTTTTAATCTCCACACCATAAGTTTCTTCCAGCTCTTCTACGATGCTTTCCAGCTTCAATTTCTCCAGTGTGACTTTCCCTAGAACCCGTTCCAACTCATCAACCTTCTTTTCGAGAGCCTTTATTCTCTCTATCTCATCTTTCGTCTGTATCCTGATTAATTCGTGGCGAAAGCCTTCCCGGCCATATTTCTTGATCCACAGGTTTATCGTCTCTGATCCACCGATCCCGTACTTCTTCCTGAGTGCATTAACACTTACACCAGCTTCATATTCTGATACCACCTGCTTCTTGAATGCTTCGCTGTATCTTTTATATGTCTTTTTCATCCTGAAATCCCTTTCTTTTTATTCTATACCTGTAAACTTATTTCAGGACGACACAAATAAAAGTTGTCGGGAATGTTTTTGATTATTGGATCTTGTAGAAAAAAGATTAGAAGCTTATTCGTTCATGATTATCAATTAACAAATTATTTGGTTCCTCAATTGACCCCCTCCTCGAATTATGGTATTCTGCTGATGATGATGCAAGCGACCGCATTAGCCCACCCCAATATCGCCTTCATTAAATACTGGGGACTTGAAGATGAGTCCCGCCGAATCCCTGCGAACGGTTCCATTTCGATGAACCTGAGTGGTTTGTACACCTGTACGACCGTCCGGTATGGCCCCTCCATGAAGGAGGATACTTTGCTCCTGAACGGGGAGCCTGTTACTGGTGAGGGCTTGAGACGTGTCCGGCACTTCCTGGACTGTGTGCGGGGTATGGCCGGCAGCGAGCTTCATGCACGCGTGGAAAGCGAGAGTAACTTCCCCACCGGCGTAGGGTTGGCGTCTTCTGCGTCCGGCTTTGCTGCGCTGGCGTTGGCCGGTACAGCCGCACTTGGAATAACCCTCTCCGAACAGGAACTGTCGAGCCTGGCGCGCTTTGGCTCCGGGTCCGCCTGCCGGTCCATCCCGGGCGGGTTTGTGGAGTGGCGGGTTGACCCGCAAAGCGGCGACTCCTTTGCGCAATCTATCGCGCCCGTCGACCACTGGCGTCTGGTGGACTGCATCGCCATCCTGAGCGATATGCATAAGCCGGTTGGCTCGGAAGCCGGGATGCGCATGGCAAAGACAAGTCCGCTGCAGGAGGTACGTATCCAGGATGCTGAACGCCGCCTGGGGATCTGCCGCCGGGCAATCCTTGAGCGCGATTTCCCCACCCTGGCACGGGTAACGGAGCAGGACAGTAGTATGATGCATGCGGTGATGATGACCTCTGAACCGCCCCTGTTCTATTGGGAGCCGCAGTCGCTGGCTGTCATGAAAGCCGTCAGGACCTGGGGAGCGGAAGGGCTTTCCGTCACATTTACCCTGGACGCCGGGCCGAACGTGCATGTGATCTGCGCTCAGGAAGATGCGGATGAGGTGCAGGCACGTCTGTGGGAGATCCCCGGGGTGATGGACGTCCTGCAGGGCTTCCCCGGCGGCCCCGCCCGCTTGATCACGGCAGATTCGCAAGCCTGAAACGCGCGGGTATAATACCTATCAATAGAAAACAAGGAAGGGCATCCCTGAGGATGCGGATGAATAAGGAAGTTTATTATGAGTGTTGTCTGGCTGATCGTACAGGTTGTTTTTCTGCTCGGATTATTGATCTTTTTCCATGAACTGGGGCATTTTCTGGCCGCTCGGGCGGTTGGGATTCCCGTGGAAGAGTTCGGGTTTGGGTATCCCCCGAAAATGGTAAAGATCGCTGAGTGGAAAGGCACGGCCATCACGCTCAACTGGATCCCCTTCGGCGGCTTTGTGCGCCCCAAAGGGGAGGCAGATGAGACGGTTGAAGATGGGATGGCAGCCGCGCCGGCCTGGAAAAGATTGGTGATCGCATTGGCAGGCCCGATGATGAACTTCCTGATCGGGATCATCATTCTGGTCGTGATCTACGCTGCAATCGGTATCCCTGCCTCCGGCCAGGCAATGGTCGTGGACATTGCAGCCAGTTCACCCGCCGAGCAGGTTGGTCTGCTTGTGAATGACATCATCCTGGAGATCGATGGGACGGCAGTCGAGGATATCGATCACCTGATCGAGATCGTCGACCAGAAACTCGGTCAAGAGATCAGCGTAACGGTTGAACGCGATGGAGAGCTGATGACCTTTACCCTCACCCCCAGGGTGGATCCGCCAGAGGGAGAGGGCGCGATGGGCGTGACCATGAGCAACCCGCTCAAACCCACCCCCTTCTTCCAGTCCATTGGGTATGCCCTGCAGACCACCGGGTATGTGATCAAAGAGACGATCATGCTCCCGGTGCACCTGATCCAGGGCTCGGTGGATATTGCTCAGGCGCGCCCGGTCGGCTACAAGGGTATCTATGATGTGTATACCCAGGCGGTTGCCATGGACCAGGAAGCAGACATAGTAACTGCGGAGCCGCTGCCCGTTTATACGCTTTCCATCATTGCGAATATTTCACTGGCATTGGGGATCACCAACCTGCTGCCCATCCCCGCACTGGACGGCGGGCGGATCCTGTTCACACTGCCCGAGTTGATCTTCAAGAAACGCATCCCCCAAAAGTGGGAGAACGCGGTCAATGCAGCCGGCTTCCTGCTGCTGATTCTCCTAATGGTTGTGATCACCATACTGGATTTCACCAACCCGATTGTCCTCCCCTGACAGGCTTAGTTGAAGCGAGGTCGAGATGAGCGGATCGTATCAAAACGAAACTACCTTTGAAGAAGTGGAAGCCGCGCTCCTGAATAGGGATGCGCCTTTCCCAACCCCCCTGCTGTACTTTTTCTCTGATATCACGCCTTCTGACCTGAAGAAACTGGCTGGTGTCTGGCCCCAGGTCTGGACAGAGCGCCGGCGCGGCCTTTTGGAAGATATGGAGCAATTGGCAGAAAATGATACACTGCTGTTTTTCGATGATGTAGCGCTGATGTGCCTGGATGATGCGGACCCCGTGGCACGGGCGACTGCCATCCGCCTGCTGTGGCAGTCGGAGGATGAAAAAGTGGCCCACCGGCTGATGCACCTGCTGGGGGAAGACCCTCAGGAGATCGTGCGCGCTGCGGCTGCTACCGGGCTGGGTGTTTTTGTTTACTTGGGCGAATTGGAAGAGATCGGGGAATCGACCTATGATGAAATATTAAAAGCGCTGATCGAGAGCAACACCGGCACGGATGAGGTCATCGTACGGCGGCGCGCTCTGGAAGCGTTGGGTTTTGCCAGCCATGCAGAGGTGCCGGGGTTCATTCAGCATGCCTTCGACACCAACCAGGAGGAATGGCTGCAGAGTGCGCTGTTCGCCATGGGACGCTCCTGCGATCCGCGCTGGACTAAACCCGTCCTGCGCATGTTCGGCCACCCGGATGGGCTGGTGCGTTATGAGGCCGTGCGGGCCGCGGGTGAACTGGAACTGGCTGAGGCACGCGAACCGCTCTTCGATATGCTGGAGGCAGGGATCGAGGATGAGGATATCTTCCAGGCGGCGATTTGGTCACTTTCCAAGATCGGCGGACAGGGCGTGCGGGGCCTGATCGAAGCGAGCCTGGAGAACGCCGAGGATGAGGAAGAGGAGCTGTTCCTGGAGGAAGCGTTGGAAAACCTGGACTTCACCGAACAGGTCAACTCATTCGACCTGATGAACTTCGACGAAGAAGACGTGGAAGACTGGCTGGCGGAAGAAGATGGGGATGAGGATTGGGAGGATGAGTTCTGAGTGGGATGAGTGAGGGCGAAGCAGTCCGGCTGCACGCAACCATCAGCGGCAGGGTGCAGGGGGTCGGCTTCAGATATTTTACGTTGGAAGCGGGGCACGCGCTGGGGCTGACGGGCTGGGTGCGCAACTTGCGCGATCGCAGGGTAGAGGTGCTGGCAGAAGGGCCGCTGGAGAGCGTCAACCGCCTGCTGGCGATCCTGCGGCGTGGGCCGGTGAGCAGCCAGGTGACGGATGTGGCATATGAGTTTACGGAAGCGTCGGGGGAGTTTGATGGGTTCAGGGTGGGGTATACGAGCTAGCTGTCGTTGCGAGCGAAGCGAAGCAATCTCAGACTAGCAATTCATGGAACAGATCGATCCATGCTGGATTATCAGCATTCACCAGGTCAATTTTCTTCTGTCTTGATCCACCTTTGATCTGTTTCTCTCTGTTGATGGCATCGGTAATATTCTCGAAAGTCTCGTAATAGACAAGCTTTGTCGTTTTATATTTTGATATGAATTTACTGCCCTTTCCCGATTTGTGTTGTTTCACCCTGAGGAAAAGGTTATTTGTCACGCCTGTATAGAGGGTGGTATTGTTCCTGTTTGTGAGGATATAGACAAAGTATGTGCGCATGTTGTTTGTTACCCTCTTGATTCGGTTTGAGTAGATTTGGAACAACTTATATTAATCTAATTCAGAGGTTGCTTCCCTTCGGTCGCAATGACAGGAGGGGGATTGTGAGCGGCGCAATCCCCAGGTGGAGCCAGGCAACAGACTCACTCCCCCTCCCCTGATAATAACTGCACCTTCTTCCACGGCGGGAGGTCGGATTCCTCCGCCAGGATGGCGCGCAGCTCGTAGACCTGGTCGCGCAGGAGGGCAGCCCGTTCGAACTCGAGTTCTTTGGCGGCGGTCTTCATCTGTTTCTCCAGTTCTGCAATCATGCGAGCCAGTTCCTTCTGCTCCAGCTTGCTGGCTTTGCCGCGCAATTCTCCGCCTTCCTCCGCACCGGCGTCGCGTGCCAGGCGGTCGGTCAGGTCGCGCACGGACTTGACCACGCTGGCGGGTTCGATGTGATGTTCTACATTGTAGGCGACCTGGATCTCGCGTCGTCGGTTCGTCTCGTCAATCGCAAACCGCATGGCGTCCGTGATCCTCGCCGCGTACATGATTACCTCGCCGTGCAGGTGCCGGGCGGCGCGCCCGATGGTCTGGATCAACGCCGTCGCGGAACGCAGGAAGCCCTGCTTGTCCGCATCGAGGATCGCCACCAGCGACACCTCCGGCAGGTCCAGCCCTTCGCGCAGGAGGTTGATGCCCACGACCACGTCGTACACGCCCAGGCGCAGGTCGCGCAGGATGCCGATCCGCTCCAGGGTGTCCACCTCGGAGTGCAGGTAGTGCACCTTCAGGCCTAGTTCCAGGAGGTAGTCCGCAAGGTCTTCTGCCATGCGCTTGGTCAGGGTGGTCACCAGGACGCGCTCGCCGTTTTTCAGCCGGGCGCGGATCTCACCGACCAGGTCGTCCACCTGCCCTTCCACGGGGCGGACGGTCACCTGCGGGTCGATCAGCCCGGTCGGGCGGATGATCTGCTCCACGACCTGGTCCGCTTTCTTGAGTTCATAGTCGGCGGGTGTGGCGGAGGTATAGAGGGTGATGCCCATCTGTTGTTCAAATTCAGAGAACTTGAGGGGGCGGTTGTCCAGCGCCGAAGGCAGACGAAAGCCATATTCGATCAGCACGCTTTTACGGGACTGGTCGCCGTTGAACATCCCCCGGATCTGGGGCACCATCATGTGCGATTCGTCCAGCACGAGCAGGTATTCCCTGGGGAGGAAGTCGATCAGCGTCCAGGGGGCGGACCCCGCCGGGCGGCCGTCGATGTGGCGGGAGTAGTTCTCGATCCCGGAGCAGTAGCCCACCTCGCGCATCATCTCCAAGTCATAGCGGGTGCGCTGTTCCAGGCGCTGCGCTTCCAGCAGGAGATCGCCGGCGCGCAGTTCCGCCAGTCGTTCTTCCAGCTCAGATTCGATATTGACCAGCGCCTGTTCCATGCGTTCATCATCGGTGATGTAGTGCTTGGCAGGGAAGATCTCGACCGCATCCAGCGTCTCGAAGATCTCGCCGGTGAGTGGGTTGACGGCGATGATGCGCTCGACCTCATCGCCGAAGAAGCTGATCCGGTACGCCCTGGTGTCGTCATAGGCAGGCAGGATCTCCAGCGTGTCACCGCGCACTCGAAAGATGCCCGGCTTGAGCTCGATATCATTGCGCGTGTACTGGCTTTCAACCAGCCGCCTGAGCAGGGCATTGCGCCGGTAGATCTGATTGGTTTCCAGGCGAATGGCGATGCCGCGGTAAGCTTCAGGGTTGCCCAGACCGTAGATGGCGGAGACGGACGCAACGATGATCACATCCTTGCGGGACATGAGCGAGGTCGTGGCTGCCAGGCGGAGCCGGTCAATCTCCTCGTTGATGTCGGTTTCCTTTTCAATGTAGAGGTCGCGCTGGGGGACGTAGGCTTCAGGCTGGTAGTAGTCGTAGTAGGAGACGAAGTATTCCACGGCGTTATCGGGGAAGAACTCGCGGAACTCGGCGTAGAGCTGGGCGGCGAGAGTCTTGTTGTGCGCCATGACCAGGGTTGGGAGCTGGAGTTCCTGGATGATATTCGCGACAGTGAAGGTCTTGCCGGTGCCGGTCGCGCCCAGCAGTACCTGGTTACGGTAGCCGCGCTGAATCCCCTCGACCAGTTCTGTAATTGCTTTGGGCTGGTCGCCGGTGGGTTTGTAAGGTGCGTGCAGTTCAAAGGGCATGGGCTTTTTCTCCCTGGATGGTTCCCGTCCTAGGTTTCATCCTGAGTGGATTCTACCAGAAAGGATGGGGGGTGGGGATTGGCTTCTGTCATTGCGAGGGAGCCCGGAGGGCGGACGAAGCAATCCGGGTATCAGAACCACTGATAACGGATAGATATTATTGTTTTATGAAAATCTGAGATTGCTTCGCTTCGGCTGGCGACTCCTGTCGCCAAGCACTGCGCTGATGTGCCGTGAAGGCACTCAGCTTGTCACAAAGACAGAATCAGGGGGTGGGCGGGAGGGGAAGGTCGTTGAGCTGGCGCCAGACGGAGTCGATCGCCTGCAGGGCGGTCAGGTTGCGCACCGGCCAGGCCTGTTTGAGGTTCTTACTTTCCGAAAAGTCGTTCACGCCGTGGGTGAGGTGGAACCCGTCTTCCAGAACTCCACCGTTGGGCAGGTCCTGGACCGCGCGCCAGAAGTTCCACAGCGGAATGTCGTATTCATACGCCAGGTTGGCGATGGTCTGGTTAATTTGGTGGTCGCCCTCAAGGTTATCGGCTTTGGTTGCCAGGACAGGCACCACGCCGGCTTCAATGACCGTCTCGATGATCTGGCGCATGTACTTCTCGTAGTTCTCCACCTTATTATTGCTGCCCCAGCTCTCCTCCATGCTGATCAGGGCAATGCTGGGCTGGTTCAGACGCAGTTCGCATGCCAGCGGTGATTCGCCGCCCTCGCAGCGCTCCTGGTCCGCCCAGTAATGTGAGAGGACAGAGGCGACGTTCATGCCGCCCTTGGTCGATGTACTGACCCGCGAGAACGAGCCGCTGAAATGGTCGATGGTCTCCTGCAGGTAGGCGTACTCCTCACCCAGAGTGTAGAGGTCAGGGTCGTCAAAGAAACCCAGGAAGTAGGTGTTGATATTCTGGCAGTCGCCGATCTTTGAGAAGCGATCAGGGTGATTTCCCATTGCCAAACCGAGTTCATAGATCTCTTCTGCCCGGGCTGAGACGATGGGCAGGACCGGCCAGTTCTGCCAGTCTGCGGGGTCAAGGCGGACGTCGGGCGTAGCGGTGCTGGTGGGGATGTCTGTGGGCGTGGCGGTGTCAGCTGGTTCTTCATCTGTTGCTGAAGCGCTGGTTGCCGAGGGCTGGCCGGTCAGCGTCTCGGTGGCGGTTTCTTCGGGGGAGGCAGTCTCGCTTACCGATGATGAACCGGCTGCCGTTGAGCAGGCCGCCAGAAGGAGGGTGAGGATGAAACAAACCGAGATGATGGATGATGTACGTGTCATTAGACCGATACCTTTTTAAGACGCCGAGTCACAGAAGGATGGCGTTTGATGCTTTTTCCGACTTCTTATTTTACTGTATGATGCCATTCTGTACAGGAAGTATTCAGATGAGATCAGGACGATCGATAAGTTACCATAACAAAAGAGTTGTCAAAGTGAAGCATCACGAAAGGAGCCACGACGATGTAATCTCGATAGAATAATTATTCACTGGTGTGCCCAAAAGAGGTGCATCCCATAAACGGTTGCACTTTTTACGACACAAGTTACATATGGCGAAGTGACGAGAATGTCACGCAGTTTCCTTCAGAAACATGCATGACCTACTTGAGTGTTAATTTGGCTATAGAACCTTTTCACCACACATGATGGGTGTAGGTCATGTATGGTTGCGTAGCAACCTTCGTGACAATAATGCTGGTAGGTCAGCCTACAAACTCGGAGGGATCAACCGCCGTGTAGGGCACCTTGACGAAGTGCTTCCCGGCAGACTCCAGGGGTGCGGTCAGGTCGAAGCCGACCTTGCAGGTCTGATAGGTGTCCGGGTCAGCGCTGGGGTCCAGGGAGGAGCCGCGCTCGCGACCCAGCATGACCAGGCCGCGGTCCGCCTGGAAGCGGGTTGCCATCGCCCACTCGACCGAGAGGGGATCGTAGATGTCAACATCTTCGTCTACCACAAAAATGTGCTTGCAGGAGCGATGCCCGCGGGATGCGACCTGGATGGCTTTTCGCCCGTCATTCTCATGCGCTTTGCGGATCTTGACGATAGCGTGCAGCCAAGAACAGCCGCCCGGGTTGATGTTGACGTCCAGGCAGTCCACAACCCGGCTGACCTCCCGGAAGATGGTAGGTTCGCGGGGCATTCCCATGAGTAACTTATGTTCCAGGCCGCCTGGAAGGAGGGCGTGCCAGATGGTTTCTTTTCGGTGGGTGATGCATTTCACTTGCAGGACGGGCTCCTGGCGGATGACGTCCTGCGTCTCGGTCAGGTCAATGAAGGGGCCTTCTGCGTGGCGGCGGTCACGATAGACTGTGCCCTCGATCACAAATTCCGCTTCCGCCGGGATGAGCAGGTCGGAGGTTCGCGCTTTGACGACCTGGAAGGATTCCAGGGAGTTGGCGATCTCCAGTTCGTTGATACCTATCTCAACGGAGGTGGCAGCTGCGACCAGAATGTTGGGGGCAACGCCGATGCAGATGGCGACATCCACAGCGCCCAGGTCTTCCAGGAATGTATCGAAGTTACGGGTCTTGACGACCCGGACGGCCATTTCCGTTTTGGAACACTGCATGCAGCGATGGAAGTCCAGGTTTTGCCCGTATTTCGGATGCCCGGCGACCATCACGCCCGAGGTGATATAGGGGCCGCCGTCGCCTTCGCAGTGGAAAAGGACCGGGAGGTCATCCAGGTTCGGCTGCTCAATGACCACTTCCTGACAGGGCGCGCCGGCTGAGACCGACGGTGTGGTGGGGTGGTCAATCGCATGCGTGAGGGTGGGGATGATCTCAGGCGTGGGGATATTAAGGTAGTCCGCGAAGGCCTGTTTGGTGCAGAGCAGGTTGCCCATCACCGGGAAGCGGAAGTCAGCAATATCCGTGAATAAAACTGGAGAAGGCTCCAGTGCTTTGAGCAGACCGGCTGCCTGCAGGCGGCGGGAGACCGGTTTGTCGATCTGGATCAGGGAATCACGCTTACGGAGGTTGTCGAGGTAAGTTCTCAGGGACATGTTTCACCTTTTGCTAGGGGTGTGGTGAGAATTATAGCAGGAATGAAAGTGAATGGTGGTTTGTGAAATGCAATTAATGTGAGGCGAGGGCTGTTTTGTTTTCCGATGGCGCTACGGAAAATTAATCAGATATAATTTAACCTGTTAAAGCCTGTTATTTGAGGTGCAGCTTTGAAAAGAAGCCCAATTTTTCGATTTATTATATCCCTGGCATTCATTTTTTTGATACTCTCGGTATCCATCCCACAGATATCCGGTCATGTGGGTGCAAAAACAGTTTCCGATGAGGATGGGCCGGTGGTTGACGCGGAATTGATGGCGAAGTTCGACCGCTCTGATTCGGTCGGGTATATGATCTATTTTGATGCTGAAGCAGACCTTTCCGCTGCATACGCACTTTCATGGGAAGCTCGCGGGGATTACGTTTACAATGCACTGACAGCACTTGCCGACCAGACCCAGATGGACGTGCGCGGTTACCTGGACGAGCGGCAGGTTGCTTATCAGGCCTTCTGGATCGATAACGTTATCGCGGTCGAATCCTCAGATTGGACTACCTTTGATGGCCTGCTGTCCTTCGCAGAGATCCAATCCCTGACGGTCATTGGTGAGGTGCAGCTTATTGAGCCTGTCAGTATCGAGATCGATTTGGATAGGGTTGAGGTCAACAGTGTGGAAAGCAACCTGGCGCAAATCAAGGCAACTGATGTATGGTCAAGGGGCTACACCGGTGCGAACATCGTGGTGGGGAATATCGATACCGGCGTAAACTACACGCACGAAGCCCTGGTCGAGCAGTATCGTGGGAATATTGGTGGGGGGATGTTCGAAAATGATTACAATTGGTGGGACGCGGTTAATGCGCTAGCAGAGCCTTATGATGACCACAACCACGGCAGCCATACGATGGGGATCATGGTGGGAGATGATGGTGGTGGTAATCAGATCGGGGTGGCACCGGAAGCGGAATGGATCGCCTGCAAGGCGTTCGATTACAAGGGGGAAGCCAGAAACACAAGACTTCTAACCTGTGCCCAATTCATGTTGGCACCGACAAACATGAATGGGACGGGCGCTGACCCGGATTTGCGCCCGCACGTGGTCAACAACTCATGGGGGGATTGCGATCAGGTCTATGACGACTGGTATCAGGGTGCGGTGGATGCCTGGTTGGCAGCCGGGATCTATCCCGTGTTCTCGGCGGGAAATGCGAGTAATTGCAATTATGACACGCCCCCCGGATTGAACACCGTAGGCAACCCTGGCCGATACGGCAATGTGACCGCCGTCGGTTCCACGGGCACGAACAATGGTGAATATGCGGACCATTCCAACTGGGGGCCGACGGATGACCCGGACACGGTGAACCAGGTCCTGGGTTATGAAGACTTGAAACCGCAGGTGCTTGCTCCGGGAGTAATGATCCGTTCTGCGTTTGGTAATAGCTACGGCACTATGTCCGGGACATCCATGGCTGCGCCGCATGCAGCAGGACTGATCGCGCTGATGTGGGAATCGGCCACTTGTCTGGTCGGCAATTATGCGGCGACGGAAACCCTCCTGCAGGATTCAGCCGTCCCGATCCTGTATGACGATGGATATGGGTTGCGGTCGCCTAATTACGCCACCGGCTGGGGTGAGATCGATGCGCTGGCAGCTGTGCAGGCGGCGATCGCTTACTGCGGGGGTGGCTTCCTGGACGGTTACGTCAATGACCTGCTTACCGGCGAGGGAGTCTCAGGCGCTACCATCGAAGCCGCTGCGCAGGGCGATCCGAATAATGACCGCTGGGGGATGACGGATGCAGATGGTTACTACCTCATCGCGGCGAACAGTGGGGAAACATACGATCTGACCCTGACTGCTGAGGCATACGAGCAGGAAACCATACACGATATCATGCTGACTGCGCCTGGAACAACCGTCAGCACTGATTTCATCCTGGCCCCTTTCAGATATATTTTCATGCCCTATTTCTTTAAATAAGCGATTATATTCGCGAAAACGATTTTCCTGTCGGTATAGCGGATTACGGCAGGTATAATCACTTTTATGTCCCGAGAACGTCTTTATTCCGTCCTGACTCTGTATGAGTGCATGCGGGCCCCATCCACGATCGCCTGGCTGATGAATGCGAATGTGAACCTGCCGGGTGAGATCCCGCCAGGCAGGTACCCTGCGCCGGCTGAGATCCGTGATATTGTGGATGCCATCCCGGGAATTTGGGTGGACTATCGGATTTCTAAAACGGTCTGGGAGATGACGGTGAGGAGCCGCAAGGATGTTCTCTGGGCTAGCCTGGCGATCCGGGATTACAGTGGGGACGCAAATATCCCACATAAATTTGATTTCACAGCGGGATGGGATGAAATGATCCTCCTGGTGGCGTCTCACCTGACGAAGCGCTGCGGGCCGCTGGTGCTCCTGCACGATTCGGGCGCGCCACCGCAGGTGGTGATGTGAACGACTAATGCGTGCTGCTCATCCTTGCTTTATGAATTGGAGAGGACCAGGAGGAGAATGCACAGCACCAGTGCAATCGAAAAGGTCAGATTCTCCTTATTCATCGAAAACAACCTCCTAGATTATTTCTAATATATGTCTTGATGGATGGAATGCCCCAAAGGGATTGGTGTTCTAATAACAGAAAAACGTAGAGACGCTGCATCTCCACGACAGCGTCTCTGTATTTGTGAACTGGTGGGAGAGAGGATCAGTTTCAGAGGGAGCGTTTGACAGGAAATTGGAGAAGCCCCATTTTAAAAAACTGCCACCAGTATCAACACCGGTAGGACCAGGAAAACACCGATCAGGACAAGTAAACCGAATACTGCGCCAAGGATACCGAAAACGATTCCAAGGATACCGCTGATTAGCCCGAAAACCAGGCCGAAAATGCCCTTAACGAGTCCAACAACAAGATTGACCAAGCCTTTAATTAAAATCATTTGTCTTTCTCCTTTATTGATATATACGAACCGGGCAGGAGAAAGTAGCAAAAATTAATGGAATGATATCGGGAATTTATGATGCGGTTCGGGCAGATCGGTAGGCATCCAGGGTGCGCAGCCGGGCGAATTTATGGTCCACGAGGGGGTGCGGGTAATCGCGGCCCAATTGGAAGTGCAGGTCGAGTGCCTGCCCATCTGGGAGATTCCAGGGTTCATGACGGTAGCGTACCGGCAGCGAACTGAGTTCCGGCACCCATTGGGTGATATAAGTTCCATCCGGGTCGAACTTCTGTCCCTGGAGGATGGGATTGAAGATGCGGAAGTAGGGGGCAGCGTCCGTGCCTGTGCCGGCTGTCCACTGCCAGCCGCCGTTATTGGCAGCTGGGTCTCCGTCAATGAGGTTCTCCATGAACCAGGATTCGCCTTCCTGCCAGTTGATCAACAGGTCTTTGGTGAGGAAGGAGGCCGCGATCATCCGGCTGCGGTTGTGCATCCAGCCTGTTTCCAGAAGCTGCCGTATGCACGCGTCCACGATGGGGTAACCCGTGAATCCCTGCTGCCAGGCTCGCAGTTCTTCCGGCGCTTCCCGCCATTGTAAGCTTTGATATTCCGTTCGGAAGGGACCGGTCATCACACGTGGAAAATGGTAAAGGATCATGCTGTAGAATTCGCGCCAGATCAGCTCGTTCATCCAGGTTCGTATCTCCGCACGGCTCTGTTCATCCTGTGCCTTGAGGAAGGCGATCTGGGATTGCGTGAAAGCCTGGCGGATGGAGAGCAGGCCGAAACGTAAATAGGGTGAAAGCTGGGAGGTGCCCGCCAGGTCGAGCCGATCACGCTCACGCTGATAACGCCTGATGGTTTCACCTGTGAAGGATGTCAGCCTTGCTTGAGCTTCCTTTTCAGTTGCAGGGAAACCGGGCACGGATCGAGCAGTGGGGAGGTTGTCTGTGTGTAAGTCTTCAGGCAATGGCGGCAGGTGAGTAGGTGCAGGAAGACAGTCAGCCGGGTTGGGGAGGGGGGCGTCCATCCATTTTCTCATATACGGCGTGTAGACGATGTAAGGATTATCGTCCGATTTGAGGATCTCTGTGGGATGGCGCAGGACTTCCCCCTGGTGCAGACGGAGGTCAAACGCATTGCCGATTTCTTCATCCCTGCGGCGGGAAAATGGGCTGAAATCCTCCTGGGTGTGGATGATTGTTCCCCCCAATTCGGTTGTGAGGACTCCTAGGGCTTGCGCTGCAGGCCCCTGGCGGACAACCAGCCGGCTTCCACGTTCATGCAGTTCCCGATCCAGGTCTGAAAGGGCGCTCAAAAGGAAGGCGCGCCGTTTTGGTGCTGCATTTGCCATCAAATCCGGTTCGATGATGAAAAGGGGGACCATCCAGTCGGTATTTTGCAGGGCAGCATCCAGGGCAGGGTTATCTTGCAGGCGGATGTCCCGCCGGATCCACCAGATGTTGGTCTGAGTCATAGTGCCTCCTGGTTCAATTGTAATCAAATAACAATCAGGAAGGGAATCCCTTATGTCTTAACGAGAAAGCCGCCCGTAAGACGGACGGCATTCATTCGTTGGCTGCAGCACCCTTATCGAAGATCATCGAGGAGGGGTGCCGCAGCCGTTGTTAAGTAACTACTACTGTCTAACATTGCACACCACCTCCTCACTTCGTGGGATAGCAATGGACCCCTGAAGTGGGATGATTTCTTATCGTGGATTAAGTATTACATGTAAGAACGGGTTTGTCAATGCGGTAGAAAAAGGTGAGTTGGATGCGGTGAATAAGGTTATGATGCTTCCATTTCGAAAAAGTAGGGTTACTAAATCAAGAAAAATGAAGGAGTGCGGCCTTGAGGCCGCATTCCTTCTTACAAATGGCTGGCTATCATTCTGTGAAAATTAGATCATCCTGAGGAATAGTACGTTGAGGTCGGGTGGTTGGGTATCAGTTACTCCGTTAACCAAGTCATGTATAATTAAATTCCTGAGAAAAGGAACTCATAAGAGAGGAGTTCGTATGAAGTATCGCAGATTTGGTTCGTTGGATTGGGACGTCTCAGCACTTGGGTTTGGCGCAATGCGCCTTCCAGTTCTTGAAAATGACAGTGGGAAGATTGATGAGCCGATTGCAACCGAGATGATCCGTAAGGCGATTGATGCAGGCGTGAACTATGTGGATACGGCTTACCCCTATCATCAGGGCAAGAGTGAAGGGCTTGTCGGGAAAGCTTTACGGGATGGGTACAGGGAAAAGGTTCACATTGCGACCAAAATGCCGACCTGGATGGTCGAGAAGGAAGCGGATTTTGATCGATTCCTGGATGAACAGTTGAAACGCCTTGATGTGAATAGGATAGATTTTTATTTATTACACACATTGAATGCGAGGTTATGGCAGAGATTAAAAGAGCTGGATGTATTCACCTGGGCTGAAAAACGTATGGCGGAGGGGCTCTTCGAACATCTGGGTTTTTCTTTCCATGATGAATATCCGGTATTTGAATCGATTGTGACAGGCTACGACAACTGGACGCTGGCGCAGATCCAGTATAACTTTATTGATGTTGACTATCAGGCCGGACACAAGGGCTTGAAGCTGGCGGCTGACCATGGCCTTGCCGTGGTGGTTATGGAACCGCTGCGCGGCGGCCGGATTGCAAAGAATCCCGCGCCGAAGCCCGTTGCTGATGTTTGGGAGAAGAGCGGGCGCAATTGGACGCCTGCCGAGTGGGCGCTGCAGTGGGTGTGGGATCAGCCCGAGGTGTCCACTGCGCTGAGCGGGATGTCTACCATGGCGCAGGTGGAGCAAAACCTGGTAACCGCATCTGCATCGGGCGTCGGAAAATTGACTGAAAAAGATCACGCTTTGTTTGAAGAAGCCCGCAAAGCGTACGCCGGTCTGGCGCCGATCCCCTGCACCCAATGTGAGTATTGTTTGCCCTGCCCGAATGGTGTGGCCATCCCCAGAATCTTTGGATTATATAATGACGCGGCTGCGTATGATGCCTGGGGACATGCCCGGTGGGCATATAATGAGCAAATGAAACCTGAAGAGCAAGCGGATAACTGCATTGAATGCGGTGAGTGCGAGGCTGTCTGCCCGCAGCATATTGAGATCATTGATTGGCTGGCAAAGGCGCATGAGATTATGAAGCGAAAAGAAGATTGACTTGTTTTTTCAAAGGAAATAAAAAATCCCCGGTCTTTCTCATAAAGCCGGGGATTTTTATGAAGCTCAGGGCGGAGTTATTTCAATCAATACTTCCCAGCAAGAATTTCATGGTCACTGCCGTGTGGGGCCTGACTTCTGGCAATACAAAGACTCGGCTGTCCGTTTGTTTCAGCGATTCCAACTTTTTTTCATTGAAATCGGTCAGGCAGCCTGCCCGGATATCGATGCCAAAGACCAACTGCACGTCACACACAGGTTGGACGTCCGGGTTGTACAGCCGTACGATCAGCGCTTCGTCCCCTTCAGCCTTCTTGAAAGCGCTGATGATCAATGTCTCATCCTGAACCTTCAGGATATTCAAATCAGACATCTTCACTCCGTCCATTTGGGAACGGATATGGGATGTCAGGGTTTCGATTGAACCGAACTGGTTCACGAGTTTATCTTTGCTGATAACCCGCTCACGCCGGATCGGGTTTTGAATAGAAAATGGCGCGGCATTGTACATCTCTGCAGCCCTTGACACTGGGCTGCTGTAAACGCACCCGTCATGGGACAGCAGCGCATATTCAAGGACAATTTTCCTCTGGCACTGAGCATCTGGGGTGGCAATCGGCATACCGGACGGCCTGCCGGGGCGAATCAGCAGGTTCGGTTTCCCCATCATACCGATAGATCTGACCAGCGTCACTGCAATGGTTGAATCTTTGTAGATCTCATATTCCGGCAAGCCGCGGTTGAGGACGGCGAACCCTTTTTCGCCATCAGAGATAGCCACAAATTTGTGCTGGGCGTAGATTGGGAGAGGTTTTTCTTTCCAACCAGACTGTTTCCAATTATCGGCTTCAATCTGGTTCGGTCTTTTTATGATCCCGAACTGGTTTTGGGCATAAGAGCAATCTGAGTGGATCCCGGTTGGGAAGAGGACTCGCAAGCGGTGGTCATGGGCGGTATTATCGATCTCCGTCTTGAAATCAATGCGTTTGATATCGGAATAGATCGTCATCCAGGAGGTGATCGATAAGGGGATGGTCTCCTCAGAACGCGTTTGGTCGCCAGGAGAGAGACTCCGGGGAAGATCCAATGCAAGATTGATCTTCATAGTGAGCCAATTCTTGCCAATTTGATCGACCTCGAAGGATGCAGCAACGTCCTGTGAGGTAATGACGGTGTCCTGGCTGACAGGAGAGAAGTTATACGTGTCGCCGGCGTCACCACAGTCTTCAAAAAAGTGAAGCTGGGTGAAACGTGCAGATAGAGTCTTATCGAAAAGATTAATGCTTCCGTTCTTATTGATCTCAATGGTGAAGAATCGGTTTTCGATGATGTTTCCATTGACGGTTAATTCCCGATGTGTATCTTGTTTGCCAGCCTTCTCGTTGATCCTAAAGATCTTGAATCCGATATTGGACTCGAAGTCCACAAAAAAGCCGATGTCCACCTTCTTCATGACCTGTTTCGATCCCATGTAGAGGGTCCAGATGTCAAATTGAGAGACATCTACCTCTTCAATATGTTCGATCTGATAAGGAAGTATGTTCCCGTCCAGGTCTTCTAATGTGAACTTCTCTTTTTTTACATAGACAGCCGCATGGACAAACTGCCTACCCTGGACCATGGCATTGTTGAATACCGTTAGGGTCAATTGGTCCGGTGTTATGCTTTCAGCGATGGCGCGGGAGCAGCTTTCAAGAAGTGTTTCGCCGATAATGCGGCTGTTGGCGAAACGTTGATCCATTTCTTTGTGGACCTCATCCAGGCAGCAGCCGCAGATCCCGTCATGCGTTTGATTCTGGATGAGATATTTCCATGCCTGTTCGATCAATCCCCGGGGGTAGTCTGCATTGAACATCCATGCGATGGCAGCGGTCGGTTCAACGTAGTTCTCCAGCAGAGTTTCCATTTTACGATTCTTCTGCTTTTGATAAATGCGGGTGGAAGCAATGCTTGTGTGCACCCGGTGCGCCACGGGGCTGATCAATTCGCCTGCCACGTGCTGGAAATCATCTTTGTTTTGTTTCACTTCGTTAATATAGGTCTGAAGGGTGCTGTGGAGGTATTGGGTCTGTTTCTGGGATTTATTGAGCCGCTCGATAAAATCTGGGATGTGCGCCTGCGGGAATTGATGGTCTACCCCGTTCATCGCCAGGAAATTATCGGTGCTGACCCATTTTTTCAATTGCTGGATGAGAAGTTTCATCCTGATTTTGAATGCCCCAAAGTCTTCAGGCATGAACATCGCATTACTGTACCCAAAAGGCAGATAGACGGTGAAGACTTCGTCACCATTGTCCGCTTCCCAGATGAATTCGGAGGATTGAACCTTCTGGGCAGGGAAACCGCGCATGACCACCGCAGAATCGATCCCAAAACCTTTCAGGATGTGCGGCATTTGCCCCGAGTGGCCAAACGAATCCGGCAGGTAACCGATCAGCATTGGCTCACCGAATTTTTCTGCGATCTTCATGCCAATTTGCAGATTCCTGATGAGGGATTCTCCATCTGGAGCGAATTCGTCCGGCTGGATGTACCAAGGGCCAACGATGATGCGCCCCGAACGGATGTGCTCCGTCAGGAGTTGCGTATTTTCCGGCCTGATCTCCAGATAATCCTCAAGGGGCAGGGTCTGCCCGTCCAACAGGAAGTGCAGGTAGCTGCTGTCAGTCTCCAGGATGGAGAGAAGACGATCGATGACGAAGACCAGCTTACTGCGGAAATATTCATAGGGGCGATACCATTCCCTATCCCAATGAGTATGTGAAACGATATGTACTTTTTTCATGTCATCACCATCAAAACCTTTGCTACCCATTAACGATAGAGACACACACTAGTGTCCCTATCGTTTTATCATAATTGAGCGAGATAATAAATCAGTCTAGTCTTCCTCTTCCTCGTCCTGTTCAATCGGTTTTTTGATTGCATTTATCAAGAAGGCTGTGATGATGGTGGGAACGATATGGCACAGCAGGTACATCAAGGGCTTATTGACGCCAATCAATCCCATGAGAGAGGGGAACATGACATTCGTGGTGACACCTAAGAGGGTTGTCATGATCGCGCCAAGAGCGCTGCCCAGCATAAGGACAGGGATAACGCGAAGTGGATCCGTGGCAGCAAAGGGGATTGCACCCTCGGTCAACCCGATCAATCCCATAACAATGCCGTTCCTGCCAGCCCTTCTTTCTTCTTCGCTGTATTTCTTTGGCGCAATGAATGATGCCAGGACCATAGCCCATGTGGGGATGGAAATCGCCACCCAAACAGGTGTACTGACAGCAAATGCGCCTTCAGTAAAGGCACCCAGGGCGAAAGTGTAGGCTATCTTGTTAATGGGGCCGCCCATATCAAAGCCGATCATTGCACCAAGAACAAGTGACAGGATCACAGCATTTGCGACACTCAGACCAATCAACCAGTCGTTGATGATAACCATGAGTGCACTGATGGGATTTGCAATGACGAAGTAGATGAACGAGCCCACGACCAGCGGTGTGAGGATGGGGATCACAAGGAAGCTGACAAGGAAATCTTTCCATTGTCCGCCCTTTTTTCTGGTGATGAGGACTTGTTCCAGTTTTACGAAATAACCTGCAATCAAACCGACCAGCAGGCCGCCGATATATCCCATACCCATCTGGTCGGCCATTAACCCAACCACGAGCCCCGTGGCAACCGCAGGCTTACCCCCGATTGAATAGGCGATATAGGTGGCTAAAACCGGAACAATCAACATTTGTGCAAATTCACTGATCATGGTGAAGGCATCCTGGGTTGGGCCGGGGATTTGCGCCAACATCATGAACATCCCGAACGTGACGATCAATGGGATCATGTAGGAAACACCACTCATGAGGTGCTTTCGAATATCTCCAAAAAATCCTTTAAAACGGTTCTCATTCGTCATTATGATTCACTCCTTTGGTTGATTAAGTTGATGGTTTCTTTAATGATCTGGTCGCTTTTCTTGATGATTTCACTGGTTGTGGTTTGATAAGTGAGGATTTTCTTGAATCGTTCTTCTTTTTCAATAACCACATCGTTTGTCAGGATGGCTGCGTCAGCTTCAGCAATATCAGCCTTGGTGAGTTCGTCCTTTATTCCCATCATCCCCTGGGTTTCGACTTTAATATCAACCCCGAGCTTTTTGGCTGATTCAATCAGCGCAGTCATTGCCATATATGTGTGCGCCATACCTACCGGACAAGATGTAACTGCCACGATTTTCATTTTACTTCTCCAATAATTTATATATCTGGTCGATCAAATCTGATTTTCTTTCGGTGGTGAAGAGTGCATTGAGAAATGTCTTGTTCAATAATAATGAGGCCACTTTTGAGATTAATTCCATGTGGATCGTGTTTTGATTTTCGTTGTCAGCAACAGCCAGTAAAATGACAACCCTGACAGGGGCATCTTCACCGAGAGAGTGCCAAGTCATTGGTTCACACAACCTTGCAATTGCCACAGTATCCTTAATCACGGATGGTGATTTTGCATGCGGAATCGCTACACCCATGCCCATGTTTGTTGTTTCAAGCATTTCTCTTTTCAAGACATCTTCAATAAAAGCCTCCTTTTCTGCAATTCTGCCCTGTCCTTTCAGCATGTCAGCTAACTTACCGATAACTTCCTCTTTCGTGCTTGCCTTGATACTCAAGTTTATTGTTTCTTGATCGATTACTTCATGTAAATTTACGATTATATTATTCATTAATTGCCTTTAAAAACTCGATAAAATTAGTTACCTTTAACAACTTCTGGATATTCTGCTTGTCATTCACCATCTCATACAGCATTTCATAGATGGTCTTGAAGTTTTCCTGCTCCGCATTATTGATATTCAGGAGAAGGATCAATTGCGCCAGGTCATTTCCCCAAAGGATCGGTCTTTTCAGAAGACCTATCGCGATCCACGACTCCGAAATTGCGCCAGAAAACGCATGTGGGATTGCCACCAGGTTGCCGATAGCTGTTGAGAAGATGGCTTCGCGCTCGAGGACCGATGGAGCGAAGGTGTCATCCGCATAGCCCTGTGCTTTTATCCCCTCACAGAGGAAGTTGATCACATCCGTTCTTTCATTCAATACAATATCAGGGAAGAAAAGGTTTGAGTGGAATAAGCTGCTTAATTCAAGATTTTTCTGATGGTCGTCATCATCAAGCGTTCTTTGGATGTTAACCAGATCGTCCTCATTCAACAAGTGGCTGATATGGACGACCGGGCATCCCGCATCTTGGATGGGGTTCGTGCTGATGATAAAATCAGGCTCTTGTTTGAGGGCTTCAGCCAACCGGTATGCGGGATAGATGCCGATGATATCTAATTCTTGGAAATTGCGCCTAATTTTCACTGCCAGCAATTGCGATCCCCCGCTGCCTGTTGCGCAAATGATCACAACTTTCTTTGTTGTTTTCCCATTTTGTGCCTTTTGCCTCTCAAGAGCAGCACAGATATACAGCGTTAGATATCCGATTTCGTGCTCGTTGAGAGAAAGATCATATCCATCTTTCAACTTCTGTGAGATAGACACAGCCATCTCCAGGGCATCAGGATATTGTGCGGCAATTTCTCCTAAACCAGGATTCTTGACGAGGGTTTTATACTTTTTCCGATTGAGCAATGAATTGATGTAGAGTTTCAGGCTGCTGTTCAGTTTAAGATCTCTTGAGAAATCGAGATGGAATTTGGAATTCAATTCTGTGATTATTTCATTGATCAATTCCGGGGAGTTTCCCTCCGGTTGAAAGCTATCTTCCTGGACATCACCAGCAAGGATGTTAATTTGCATCAGATATCTTGTCAGGTGAAGCGACTCGGCGCGGGGGAGATTAATCGAGAATGCCTGGGTTATCCTCGCTGCAATCTCCTGAGCAAGGATGAATTCCTGGGAATTTTCAACGTCTGCAGAAGTGTAATCAACCTGATTGATTTCATGTTGTTCCGAAATTCTCAGCAGGGATACGGACAGGTAAGTTGTGAGGTTGAGGAATTCCGCATCCGAGAGGAAAATACCCTGTGTGTCAAAAATATTGTTCAGGATGTCTATGATCGGCCCCACATAATAGCAGCCTATGACCTCCTTCAAATCTTTTACATCCGGCAAAGCAGGGGAAGCGTCAAGACCGGAGAAAAAATTGACCATGGCATATCTTGTCATGATCTCACTGCCGACTAAGCATATTCCGCCCTCTTTTCTATTTGCCAGACCCAAATTATGAAAAGACAGCCATTGTCTGACTTCCTGCAAGTCTTTTTCAACTGTGGAAGGGCTGATGCAGAGGTATTTTGATAAATCCCCGATAGTGAGGTTTTTCTGTGAAAATAATAATTTATGGATGATGAACTTAACCCTGTCATTGGGAAGGGAGGGAATGTCAGTCATGAGGTGTTTCTCTGACATCAGGAAGTTTCGTGCTTTTTCACGATCTTCATCTTTAAGCCTGAAACCTTTGCTTGGAACAGCCTCTAATTCAACCCCCATTTCCTCCAGTTTACTGGAGAGTTGTTTGATATCATTACGAATTGTCCTTGAAGAGACTCCGAATTGACTTGAGAGATCGAAGCTTGAGATAAACCCCTTATGTTTAATCAATTCTTTAAGTAATTTTTCTTTTCGGTACTGAACACGAAAGGACATAATTTCACCTGTCGAGCGATGCTTTTGACAAGTTCTAAATGCTATTTTGTAAACAATAATATTGTATCAAGGAAGATTTATATGAGTCCGTATTAATCTTCCGTATTCATTGCGGAAATTAAGCCCCGATAAGTGAGAAGGAAGATCAGGTTCAAGCTAAATGAAGTATCGTATTTGATTTAAATAACAAAATCCCTAATTGATGGGTTGCTTGCGCTTGGGGGGTGATGCTTCTATAATTTATATCAATATGGAAAAAAGACAAGAACATCAGGCAAAGAAATCAATCTGGCGCTGGGTGTTGCTGGGCGCAGTTGTGGTTCTTTTCGCCGTCTGGCTTGCGCTGACGCCGAAGGGGCTGTTAGGTAAAGCTGATGCGGTGGGTTACGCCGTCTGCCACCAGATCGAAGAACGCGCTTTTCACATTGGTGAACGGCCTTTCCCATTTTGCGCGCGCTGCACAGGCATGTTTCTGGGCGCTGCATTGGGATTGGTCTATCAAATCTTGCAGGGACGCAAGGGCAGGATGCCGCCCTTCCCGGTGTTAATCCTGTTCGGTCTGATGGCGCTGGCTTGGGTACTGGATGGCTTTAATTCGTTTACGATGTTAATACCTGTGATTTCTTCAGTCTATGAGACGCAGAATTGGACCCGCCTGGTGACCGGGACAGGGATGGGTCTGGCGGTCTCGGCATTGGTTTTGCCCTCTTTCGTTCAGACGATGTATGACAGGTGGATCGCGAAGTCTGGACTGGGGAATTGGAAGCAGGTCTTGGGGCTGATTCTGTGTGCTGCTGTCCTGGATGGCCTAGTCTTCCTGGAAATTCCCTGGATCATGTACCCGCTTGCACTGATCGGGGCGGCAAGCGTACTTACCCTCCTGACGATGGTATATACCATGGTCTGGGTGATGATCTTTAAAAAGGACAACACCTACACTCAATTTCGACAGCTTTTCTTACCACTCTTAGCCGGGTTCATCACCGCACTGGTACAGGTTGGTGCTATCGATCTGGTGCGTTACATCTGGACAGGGACATGGAGCGGTTTTAGCCTTTGAGAATTAAAGATATAATTAGGTATGGGAATAAGGTGATTTGTATCAGGAAATTTATCGGTCTTGAGGTCGAGAAAATAGGAAAGGCAAAATAATGGATATATTAGCGGCTTTTGGACTTTCGGCTAGTGCAGGTTTGAACGCATATATACCACTTCTGGTCGTTTCTTTATTGTCAAAATTCACAGATCTGATCGTCCTCTCGGAGCCTTGGGATGCCATGCAAAGCTGGTGGATCATTGGGCTGTTGATTGTGCTTTCCCTGGTCGAATTCTTCGCGGATAAGGTGCCGGCAGTTAACCACATCAATGACATCATTCAAACCTTCATCCGCCCGGCAGCGGGAGCGATCCTTTTTGCAGCGAGTGCGAATGTGATTACCGAGATCCACCCAGTTATCTCCATTGCTGCGGGGCTGCTGATTGCGGGGAGTGTGCATGTGGTCAAGTCCGTTGCAGTCCGACCAGCGGTGACAGCAACGACCGGCGGAACGGCGAATGTGCCGGTGAGTGTTCTTGAGGATGTGGTCTCGACCATGCTTTCCGTGCTGTCCATCGTGCTGCCGATTGTGATGGGGATCGTGCTTTTGATCCTGGCTGTCTGGATTATCTGGTGGTTGACAAAACGATCAAAGGAATCTCAAAAGACAACGTGAATGAACGTTGACCGGATGGATGTTTGTGTTATACAATAAAGAAAATTGAGAAGGAGATATAAATGTCATATCAGGATTACAATCAGGGTATACCGCCCGGATATGTTCAACAAACGTCTTCGCTAGCAGTCGTCAGTTTAATTGCCGGTATTGCCAGCTTTTTCTTTCTTCCCTTTTTAGGAGCTATTGTGGCTGTGATCACTGGTGGCATGGCGAAGAAAGATATCCTTCAGAGCCGTGGACGGACAACCGGGCTTGGCATGGCAAAATGGGGCTTAGCCTTGGGTTGGATAAATATTGGATTAAGTTTAGTGGGTGGGTGTATCGCTATATTGAGTGTCCTGGGAGTCTTTGGCGCTGCTGGAGGAATGATCTGCCTGACCCCCTTTACAAATTTTAATTATTAATCGAATCATCGAGAAGTTATTATCTGCAAGGAGGAATTAATGTCTGAAGAGATCAATGAGATTATGAGTGATGCTGGCGTATATGAGGACGCCCCAAAGAAGAAAAGCAAAGTTTGGTTGATCATCCTGATTGTTGTAGCCGTACTTCTCTTGTGCTGCTGCTGTATAACGGTTTTGGTCCTGATTGTTGGAGCCTCAACAGATTGGTTCTATGATTTAGATTATTATTACTTCAGTCCGCTGCTGCAATTGATCTAAGTCGCTCGAGTAAAATCACTATACACACAAAAGATGAGGCGTTGTTCGCGCGTCTCATCTTTCATTTAAAAACAGTTGGTATGGTCCCATTTTGGGCCATCTTGATTAGCGTTTCTAACGACTGAAAGGCTTGACCTTTTGTGTTGGTGCCCAACGCTAGGTCTTTGAATTCGTCCTCGTCCAGGACCTGGTATTCCCCATTTGGATAGACCAGGACATCCAGTGCCAGATCGACATAAGCAATCCTGCCGGGGGTGAATTCCGCAGGTAGGGTGACATTGCAGTACCAGCATTTCAAGCGGTCATCATCCCGGTCGTGGATTTCAAGGATGTTGTACCAGTGGTTGTCATAAAAGCATTCGATTGAGCGGTCGTCCCGCCGCAGGGTGATGCCCTGGAAAGAAACCTCGTCTATATTGAAAAAAGCTTCAACGATGAGTCGGTGGGGACTGCGGTTGAGGATCCTGCCTTCGTAACGCCAGACCTCCTTCTCCATCGTGTTCATTTTAATGATGACGACATGATCCTTGTCAGCCCTCACAGCGGTTCCTTTCCATTTTCGAGGCAGAGGATATCCTCAGCGTGATAACCCACGGTCAAATCTGCGCCAATCGTTACGGGCTCTGGGAGGACGATGTTGAACAGAGAACCATTGTTGTTGACCTTGAGGGTGATGCGGTAGTCCTCACCTTGAAAGACCTGATCGACGATTTCCCCTTTGATTTGAATGGGACAATCCGCAGGATCATGCTGTGCCTGTGACGGACGGAAGAGCAGAGAAGCCTCTGCTCCGGTGTCCGGGGGTGTGCCGTCGCAGTGTGCTGAAATGAGGCCCAGCGGAGTCCCCAACTGCAGTGGATCGTGATTGATAACTGTGCCTTTTATTAGATTTCCCAAGCCGAAGAACTGTGCCACCCATACATTGTGCGGATGACGATAGAAATCGTGCGGTTTCCCGCTCTGGAGGACAACCCCATTGTGCAGCAGGAGGAGTCGGTCGGCGATGGCAAAGGCTTCTTCCTGGTCGTGGGTGACGTAGATTGCAGGGATTCTGGTGTCGCGCAGGATTCGCCGAAGTTCGCGGCTGAGCTGTTCCCGCAGGGTGCGGTCCAGCGCACCGAGAGGTTCGTCCAGCATCAACAGGTGGGGTTCAGGCGCAAGCGCACGTGCAAGGGCGACGCGCTGCTGTTCACCGCCGGAAAGCTCGGTGACCTTGCGGTCGGCAAATGCAGCCATATCGATGGTTGCAAGGGCGGATTGAACGCGTCCCCTGATCTCGGATTTGGGACGGTTTTGCATGCGCAGGCCGAAGGCGATATTCTCGGCGACACTGCGGTGCGGGAAGAGGGCATAGTCCTGGAACATCAGGCCAAAACCGCGCTGGTGGGCTGGTGTACGGGTAAGGTCTTGACCTTCCCAGAGAACCTGCCCCTCCTCGGGTTCTTCCAATCCGGCGATGATGCGCAGGAGTGTGCTTTTCCCGCTGCCGGAAGGTCCCAGCAAGCAGACTGTTTCGTCTTCCTTCACCTCGAAGGAGACTTTGTTCAGCAGGGGGCTGCCCTGATAGGATTTTTCAATGTTCCTGACCCTCAGCATTAGAAGAGCTCCTTATCCACAGGCCGGATGCGTTCAATGACAAGGATACCACCTGCGCAGACCAGCATCAACAAGGTCGACATTGCCAGCGCCTGCCCATAATTGAGTGCACCAGGCTGGGAGATGTAGCGGTAGATTGCGATTGGCAGGGTGGGGTACTCCGGACGGGAGAGGAATGTGGTGGCACCAAATTCACCCAGGGAGATCGTGAGGGCGAAGATGACCCCGATCAGCACGGACGGCGCAAGCAGGGGCAAGTCCACTTCCAGCCAGACACGTAAGGGCGGCGCGCCCAGGACGCGGGCAGCGTTTCTGAGTGAATCGGGGATGCTCCGCAGCGCTGGGCTGAGTGTGCGCACCACGAAGGGCAGGGCGACCAGGCTGTGTGCAATGGGCAGCAGGATGGGGAAAGTTATTTCGCTGAAGGGGGGACGGTTGAAAACGAGGATGAATCCCAGTCCCAGGGTGATAGCCGAGGCACCTAGAGGGAGCATGAGCAGCGGGTCGAGGATGCTGTTGACCGGTGAACGCTGGCGGAGAGCATACGCGACGAGGACACCCAGGGGCAGCGTAATCAGGATCGTGATGAAGGCAAATAGAAAAGAGTTTCGGGCAGCTGTGATAGGCGGGGCATAGAAGAGTGATCCCTGGCGGTTGTTCCATAATTCACGGTAATATTGCAGGGTCAGACCGCGCTGGATTTCACCGCGTTCACCGCGGTTTGCTTCCAGCTTGACGAATGATCGAAACGCGAGTGAAGCCAGCGGCGCAACGAGAAGGGTGAATAAGACAACGATCAGGAGGACAGCGGTCAGGCGCTCCAAGCCCCTGCGTGGGCGACGCGGAGTGAGACTTCTTGATCTGGAAGCGATCTCGATGTTTGATTTTCCAGAAATCCGGTTGTGGGTGACCGTGATGATCAACGTGCAGAGTAACTGCAAGATGGATAGGACCCCGGCTAGAGGCAGGTTCAGCATATGCAGCGCCTGGATATAGATTTCCACTTCCAGGGTGGCGAACTGTGCGCCGCCCAGCATGAGGATTGCGCCGAAACTTGTGAAATTGAACAAGAAGACCAGCAAGGTGCCGCCCAGGATAGACGGGCGCAGGAGCGGCAGGGTGACTTCCCGAAAAGTCCGCCAGGAATTAGCGCCCAGAACTTTGGCTGCCTGCTGGAGGCGAATATTCTGCCGCTGCCAGGCACTGCTTACGACGCGGATAATGATGGTGGTATTGTAAAAAACATGCGCGGTCAGGATGGCAGCAAAGGTGTTGAGGAATTGGATGGGCGGCGATTCTAAATTGAAAAGCGCCATCAACCCAAGGTTGATCCAGCCGCGCGGCCCCAGGAGGGCGTTGAATCCGGCCGCGACCACGACCGTCGGCAGGATGAAAGGCAGCGTGGTCAGGAGCTTGAGAACTTTCTTGCCCGGGAAGGTGAAATGGGAGAACAGCCAGGCACCAGGGAGGCCGATGAGCAGGGTGAGTAGAGTGGATAGGGATGCTTGCAGGAACGTGAACGAAAGCGGGTCCCAGAGCTGCTCCCAGTCAAGCTCCGCCAGGTTGAAGCCCCATTCCGGTGAGATAAGCAGGTTGAAGATGGCCAGGAGCGGCTGGTAGAAGAAGAAACCAAGGAAGGCCGCGGGTAATAACCAGAAGAGGAGTGCCCGCAAGGTGGGGTTCTTGAAGTAGGTGCGGAAGTGGCGCTTTTTTGAGGTCATTCGTAATTTCTCATGTTTTGGCTTTAATAGTTAACTTCGTTTTTTTTCTTTCATTGAGAGCCTCTGCAGAAGGTGAAGCAATCTGAGAACTTTTCATGATGTTGATTGATCCAACCACAGCTTTACTTCTGTTATGTGCGCTCCTTGGATTGCTTCGTCGCTGCTTCGCAGCTTCTCGCAATGACAAGAATGTTAATCCAGAACGACCTCCGTCCAGGCGTTGATCCACTGCTCGCGGTTCTGGTCAATCAGCTCTGGCGATAGGGTGGCAGGCTGCTCTGGAATCTGGACGTTTTCAACGAAAGCAGGGGGCAGTTCAGCTTTCGCGTTGACCGGGAAGACGAACATCTGCATGGGCAGATCTTCCTGGAAGGGGACGCTGAGCATGTAATCAATGAAGGCCTCTGCCAGTTCGCGGTTTGGGGTGCCTTTCAGGATGCCGACGAACTCAATTTGGCGAAAACAGGTATCCGTCCCGATGATGGATGTCGTGGGTGCTTCATCCAATTCCGTTTCAGCAAAGATGACTTCTGCAGCCGGGCTGGAACCGTAGGAGACGACCATCGGCTGTGGTCCCTGGCCGGAAGAGCCGCTGAAATTCGTATAGTAAGCGGTTTCCCAATCACCGGCAACCACCAGGCCATTCGCGGACAGGTCTTCCCAGTAAGCCAGGTAATTCTCTTCGCCGAAGTGGGCGATGGTCGCCATCAGGAAGGCGAGTCCGGGTGAGGATGTGGCGGGATTCTCCGTCACCAGCAGGCCGGCATACTGGGGTTGGGTGAGTTCTTCCAGGGATGTGGGGATCGGGAGGTCATTCTCTTCAAAATAGGTTTTATCGACATTGATGCACACATCCCCATAATCCACGGGCAAAGCATAATTACCTGGATCAACCTTGAATTCATTCGGGATGCTCTCCAGCAGGGGTGAAGCGTAGGATTCGAAGATGCCCTCCTCTAGGGCGCGGGTAAGGAAAGTATTGTCCACGCCATAGAAGACATCTGCCAGGGGATTATCGCGGGAGAGGATGGCCTGGTTCAATGCAGAACCGGTATCCCCGCTGCGCACGAAGCTGATCTTGACGTTGTTCTCCGATTCAAACTGGGTGATGAGTTCCTCGCTGATCGAAAACGAGTCATGAGTCATCACGGTCAGTGTCTGGGGTTCAGCCGTTACCTCTGTGGTATCTACCTGAGTGCAGGCAGTGAGTAGACCCGCCAGCACGAATATGACAAGCTGTAAATGTAGGTGTTTCATTTATGAACCACTCCTTTCAGTGGGTTGATCTGTCTGATGGATGCATATCAGGGTTCCGCGACCCAAGGAGACTGCTGCGGATGAATCGGTGAGGACGTTGCTGATCCCGCGGGTTTTATGAGGTATGAGCGTTTCGCTTCTAAGGGGATACTTCAATCCATCTGTGCGGACACTCTCAACGGGGCCGTTCAGGGGGATAAGGGAAATACGCTGGCCTGGTTTCCCCGTGATGCGGGCGGAATCCCGGATCAGGAAGACCTCGCGGGTGCCGTCAACCAGGCGGACGTCAATGCCTGAGAGCTGCGGATGGGAGAGGAGGAAAACGCTGCCCAGGGTTTGGTCCAGGCGTTTACCCAATGCACCCGCGACCCAGATAACGGCCGGTTCCATTTCGATGGCGGCGTCGATGGCGAGTTCCAGGTCTGTCTCATCCTTATCCATCGGGAACCTGCGCACTTCCACACCCTGGGATTGGAACCTTTCGACATCCCCGGGGTCTGCGGAGTCCAGGTCGCCGATGATCAGCATGGGCTTGAGCTCCAGGGCGACCATGTGTGCCAGCCCACCGTCTACGGCGATAAAGATATCTTCATCTGTGAGCTGTGTCTTAAAACATACAGGATTCGGCAGGTCGCCGTTGGCGAATAAGACTACTCTGTGCGTTTTTATGGACATATCAAAACACCCTTCCATTTGCGGGGAGGGTGTGCGTTTGATCAATTTCATCCCTCCGCCGGCATTATCCGGATCAGGTCTTGCGGGTCGAGGAACTTTTCGTCCTCCTCTCAGCCTGTAGTCAGGCTCCCCGTTCAACTGTCATTGATATTTGTTTACCTGCTGATATCGTACCACAGGGGATGATCGGCTGTCAAATTCATCTCTCATCCAACCGATAAAGGCCATTTTCTACTTTTCTCCACGTACTTAAAGGCTGTCAGATTCCATTAAAAATGGTATAAATGGTTTCCTGTTATAATCGATAGGCTGTTTACTGCTCAGTAACTTTACGTGGAGAATCGCATGGATTCACATAAATTATCCAAACCGCAGCGCTGTAATGCCTGTGTTTTACCTGTTTCAACCCACATTGAGTTCAAGGAAGGGATGTGCGCGCTTTGTCAGGATCAAGTCGATGCAGCTTATTTCACGCCCCATGCGGATTTACTGGTGCGGTGCATCAGCGATATCCGGGAACGCGGCAAGGGAAAGCCGTATGACTGCCTGGTTGGGGTCAGCGGTGGGCGGGACAGCACCTACCTGCTGCACCGCCTGGTGAAGAAACATCAACTCCGCTGTCTGGCGGCGTATTACCGTACCCCTTTCACCCTGCAAACTATTGATGACAATGTCCGGCGAATGTGCCAGAGACTGGAAGTCCCCCTTGTGGTACTGGATATCTCTCAGGAAAAGCACCGCAGGCTCGCAAAAGACTTCGTCTTGTTGTGGAAAAAGAACCCGCTCCCGGCGCTGGCAAGCCTGAGCTGCGCACCGTGCAAGCTGGTCAACCGGGAAGTGTTCAGGGTCGCCAGGAAACATAATATTCCCACGATCGTATTCGGCGGGAATAAATATGAAGCTGTGCCTTTCCTGCCCTCTGCCATGAAGCCCGCAGATGTCGACCCGGATAAGAATTACGGCTTCAAGAACCAGCTCAGGCGGGCGTTCTCGATAATGAAAAATGGCATCAAGCTGCTGTGGCAGAGTGCTGCAACGTGGCGGTATATCCCCATCGGAATCCAGGCCTCATTGATGTATATCAATCCCCATACTGCTTATCTGCGCATGCGATACCCCCGGATCAAAGCGATTGAATTCTTCCATTATTCGGGGTGGGATGAGACGGAATGCGACCAGGCACTGGAGGATATGGGATGGGTTCTACCGCCCGGATGCAATTCCAGGTGGAAAGCGGACTGCACCTTCGGTGAGATCAAGAATTACATGTTCAGTACGATGATGGGCGCTACCTACCTGGACGCCTTTCTGAGCAATATGGTCCGGGCAGGTGTCCTTCAGCGTGATGAAGCGCTGGACCGAATCCAGACGGAAGGCAAACTCTCGATGCAGAGGATCGAAGAAGCTTGTGAGATCATGGACCTCCCCCCGGATGTTTTTCCTCCAGTTTAGTCATTTCGTATCTTGTTGATTGAAGAAACGCTAATTTGTTCCTTACGTTGTTCTTAAAAATTATAAATCTTTGTAGTTTTTCACGCTTTCAGGATTTTTATAATTGGCAATGATGGGAATCCACCAAATCATTTGTTTTTTAACAGCATTTAGTGCACCTATCCTCACAGGCCTTATTCCTGGCTGAGGCAATTCGGATTATAATTACACAGCTCTCCCGTCGTGATGGAGATTTTTGTTACCACATATCTCATAATATCTCATACAGTTTTAAAAACGATGAAAAAGGGGTCTTGAAGTATCAACATGGCAGATAAGAAAACATCTAAAAATTCCACAAAAGTTCTTCTGAATAAGCTGTTCAATACCCCGAATTTGAAAATCTTCATGGAACGCAACGATCAATCCATGCGGGTCCCTCCATTGCACACCTACCTCATGGAGATTTGTAAAGAGATGGGAGAGATCCCCGAACATGTGATCAAGAAGTCGGCAATCGACCGCACCTACGGCCATCAGCTTTTTAATGGGACGCGGAATCCTTCTCGGGACAAGGTGATCCAGTTGGCGATCGGGTTGGGCCTGGACTTTGATGAGACCCAAGAACTCCTGCAGGTTGCCCGGAAAAGCACCCTGTATCCAAAAATCAAGCGCGATGCAGCCATCATTTACTGCATTCGCAACAGAAAGGAGATCAACGAAACCCAGGAAGCACTTCAAACACTGGGGCTCACACCGTTAAGTGACGAGAGATGATGGCTGAAACATTCATTGAAACATTCCTGGCTGGCTTTGATGACAGTCAATATCCAAAGGCCTTTTTGCAGAAGTATGAGATGATGGAATGCCTCTCGAACAATGAGGTGGGGGAAACATTCCTTATCAGGGAAAAAGATTCGGGTGAATACTTCATCTCGAAGTGTTATTTCAAGTGTTGGCCGGATTTTCACGCCACCCAGTGGGAAGTCTTCAAAAATATCCATCACGATGGTCTTCCGGCGTTCATCGGGGATTACGAAAATGAAAAGGTGTTTATCAGCGTCCGGTCTCATGTTCCCGGCAGGTCGCTGGACGAGGCTGTCACTGCTTTTCCGATGGACAGAGGCCGGGTTGTTTCCATCGCCAGGCAAATCTGCGAAATCCTGATCTATTTGCACCGTCAGGCTCCGCCCATTATCCACCGGGACATTAAACCGCAAAACATCATCGTGGATGACCGGGGGAAGGTCACCCTGATCGATTTCGGGATATCACGCGTCTACGACAGCACCTCGCGGGTTGATACCATCTGCCTGGGCACCCGGGATTTCGCAGCTCCAGAGCAGTACGGTTTCTCTCAAACCGATTGCCGTACGGATATTTTCTCATTAGGCGTCCTGCTGACCTGGCTGCTCACAGGTGAACTGGAGCTGGCAGAAGCCAGGAAGAAACTGCCACAGAACAGGCTGGGCAGGATCATCCGCAAATGCACGGCATTTGATCCCGAGGACCGTTATCAGAACGCCCAGCAGGTTTTGGATGCCCTGTCCGGACGGATGATGCGTCGCAGAGCTGTTTTTGTTTGCCTTGCAAGTGTTTTAACCTTTCTTGGTGCGCTTGCTTTTCAGAAATTCCCGGCCTTTTCTACGCAGAATACTGAAGGAATAGTCTTCCAGGAACCGCAGATTGAGGAAGCTGCACGGCTTATCCTTCAGAAAGACCCGGCAGAACAACTCACCGAAGAGGACCTGTTAACCATCGACACTTTATTGATTTTTGGAAACGAAGTAGCTTTAGACGATGATTCCTTTGATGCCTATGTCAATTCTTTCGCGAATAATGAAGGAACAGTTCAACGGGGAAGCATCAGTCTATTAGATGATCTGGCCCATTTCAAGAACCTTCGACGCCTGTCATTGGCTTATCAGTCAATTGAAGATATCTCCCCCCTGTCTCAACTGAAGTATCTGGAGTTGGTTGACTTACGGAATAGTCCTGTTAATGATATCTCCCCATTGTCAAATATGACTTCGTTATCTTCCCTGGTACTCTTTGATACGAATGTGACCGACCTGACGTCACTCAATGATTGTTATCACCTGAGGTTGTTGGATATCGGCTATACGCCGATAGACTCGTTGGCAGCCCTGGAAGGATTAGATGAACTGGAAATCCTTCTCATCAGAAAAGGATCGCTGCACTCTCTCGAAGGCATTGAATCTTTCCCAATGCTGGAAGAGATCTATCTTTCCGAAAATGCCATCATGGAATTCTCACCCTTATTAGCGCTGCCCCGCCTCCAGCTTGTTGAGCTAAGCGAGGATATGCGTCCCTATATTGAACAAATTGAGGATAAGGCGACGTTTACGATCATTTATCAATGAGGAATTGGGCGGGAAAAAGCATGGAAAACAATGTGTGCTTAATGCACACCTTTATTTGTTAATTTTTGATAGAATTGCTCGTATTAAAAACAATTCATTATATGGAGAAATTGCCAATGAAAAATAAATGGATTCCATTCATTACTTTACTTGTGCTTTTTTCGCTCCTCCTTACGGGATGCGCTGGGACTACGACTCCCAAACCGTCAACGGAAGAAGCTGAACTTCCGGCAGAGGCTGATATTGTTGAAGAGGAGACAACTGCCGCAGAAACCGCAGAGCCGGAAGCGACGCAGGAACCGACAGCGGAACCGATTCCTCCCTGCACAATAGCCTTCCAGACTGACCGTGACGGCAACTGGGAAATCTACAGCATGGCGCCCGATGGAAGCGAACTGGTCAACCTGACAAAAAACGAGACGGATGATACAGCTCCGGCTTTTTCGCCAGACGGCAGCCGGATCGCTTTTGTCTCCAACCGTTCCGATGGGGATGAGGGTGGTCAATTTATCTATGTGATGGATGCGGATGGCGGTAATGCCCGTAAACTGGACTCTGAAGATGGCAGCAATCACCCGGCCTGGTCACCCACCGGAGAACATATCATCTATGATAACGGCAATGACATCTTTATCATCAAAGCGGACGGTAGTGAACCCTTAATTCAACTGACCGACAGCCCTGAAAAGGATGTTCAGCCCGATTTTTCGCCTGAGGATGATTTCATCACCTGGATATCCGGAGACGATAATAATGCAAATATTCTCGTTATGGACCTGCGGTCCTTCGAAATTCAACAGATCACACCTGATGCTGGAGTCACTGACGCCCAGTGGACGGTTGATGCGGAAATATTCTTCCATGGGGATGGTGAATTATTTGGCTGCTTCAATTGTGTGATGAGTGCAGACGGCTCCAATATTCGAGATGCCGGCGGAAAAGGCAGGATCCAAGAGTTTATTCCATTTTGGACGCTTGACGGGGACCGTGTGGAATGTGTCAGCGCTAATATTGAAGAGGAGGACAACGAAGAGATTTATCTTGTCAGCGAGATCTATCCGGATATCTTCCTCAACCTGACCAAAGATCCCGGAAATGACAGGAACCCCACCTGGCCTGATAGGTGCGGTTTGAGTTATGAGGCTGCTGATGATGACAGCACTCAAGACGCAACTTCTCCTGAGGATGCTGAATTTATCATTGGTTATGAGGACGCGGATGAGGTCATGACCGTCCAGCAGAGGGCCGATCTGGAGCAGGCCTGCAGTAAATTGCCTATTGTCTGTGTGATGGATGATTTTGATGCCTTGATCGAGCAAGATGTGGATGCAATTATCTCGTTTTCAAGCAGATGGCATGTCCTGGGCTCAGCGCCGCAAATCTATGATGCTGTCGGCAGGGGTATTCCCGTCATCATCCTAAACGCCGAATCGGATGCATCGGGTGCATATAATCTCTCCATCGATTCGGAGGCTATCCGATCGAGTTTGCAGTGGATGTTTAAGAACATGGAAGGGACTGGGGAATTCATTTACTTCGTCTTTGGGCAAAATGCGGTTCACCTGAGTACTGTTGAAGAGGTCTTGAAAGAATATCCTGGGATCTCGGCGACTTCTATGCCGGCTGAATATGGCAATGATTCGTTCAACTGGGAATATATTAAATCCTTGATTGACGATAACCCGAATTTGGGCGCGATCTGGTCTGACGAGGGCGTACAGGAACTTTTGATTGCCGGGAGCGGGATCTTGGAAGGTCAGCCGCCATATATGATCTGCGATCCGAGAGAGGATATGCTGACGATGTGGAAGGAAGCGACCGAGGTAAATCCCTTGTTCCAGTGTTATTCGACAATTTATCCCGGGGGCACGGCTTATGAAGGCGTTTACTTCGCCTACTATTTGTTGTCAGGTTTTGAAATCAACCCGGATAAACTAGGCGGACCTTTCGGAAACACTCTCTATTACGATTATCCGGTGATCACCAATCAAAACCTGGATGAGTGGTTAAATAACCCGGATGGCATACGAGAGAGTTCGTGGGGCACTTATTTCATAGCGCCAATGACTCCTGAACAAATCCTGGAAGCCTGGTTCGTACAATAGACATTATTTAAATCACGTAAACCACTCATTAAATTGTATTCATCCGGAGACAGGGGAACCTTTAGACTTCGGATGAATACTTTTTATTTATAATCGTTCTTAACATAATCACGTATACACAATAGGGACAAAAGTGCTGATCATTAGTGGTAGAAAATGACCTCCATGCGATCATCCCCTTTAGTATTACAGGTAGATTGATAAAAATAATCTGCGCCTGGGTCAGTGGGTTATCATCGGAAGGAAATTCCGTTTGCCAAACAATTGGCCATAGATATCAAAATCCGAACCAACTTCGTGTTGCGCTTGCCAGACTGTGAAGAAATCACCGAGGGTGTTTGCTGCAATGGCCGGGTTCTGGCCTGATAGCCCGGGAAAATCGACAACCGGATAAAAAACTGGCCCCCAGATGTCATACCTCCGACCGCGGATCATGATATTGTTCTCATCCTGATAATACCGCCAGGCGATAAAAATCTGATTGTTATCCTCACAGGCGGCAATAGCTGCGTGAATCTCATCGTATGGTGTGGCAGTCACCAGGAAGCTCGTGTTCCTGGTGCCATCTTCATTGACCATTAATGCGGATATATCATGGTTGCCAACTGTGTATAACTGTTCGTATACAACAATGTATTTTATTGTGTCAGGGGAAGTACTCATTGCGGTAACAGCCGGTTCCATTTCTTCTTTTAGAGGCATCGTGTAGTTTTGAATTTCGCCTACGGCACCACCGTCCCCGGCTACGACCCGGCCCATGATCTCGGTGTTGGCATTAACGAATTCCTGCCATACGACCAGGAAGCGGTCATTGTTGGCATTGTAGGCAATGTCCGGATTGGATTTCTCCCCCTCACTTTGGGAGATGGTAAAGGCAATCCCCTCTTTATTGCCGTTTGTATCAATGATCTGAGCAGCGATCGAGTCGTCTGACGAATTATAAATATCCGACCAGACAACCATAAATGTGTTCTGAGATCGATTTAACGCCACTGCGGGTTTTGAGGGAACCAGTAAAGGTGTTCCCCCAACGATTGTGATATCCGCTGGATTGAGCACAACTCCTGTGCCACTTACCAGCCTTCCGCTGATTGTTTTCTGGGCGGAGGCGTTAAGGCTTTCCCACACGACCATGTATCGATCGGCCTCACTGCTGTAGGCAATATCTGGGAAGCGGCGTTCAATATTCCCTCCAGAAGCTATTACAAAGGGATCCCCAATCAGGCTTCCGTCGAATGCCACCCTTTGAGCTTCAATATTCGGATAAAACGAATAATTATTGAACCAGACAACCAGGTATTCATTACGGACATCGTTGTAGGCAATGGAAGGAAAAATCTCGTCCGGGGAATCGTCCGAAATGATAAAAATCGAACCGATTAGGTTGGCTGCATGTGCAGCGATTGGTGAAGTGAAGAAAAGAATGAGTAATAGGAACACTACTGCAATTATACGTTTCGATGATTTGGGCATACCCTCTCCTTTACGTTGATTGTTATCTTTCTTGGGGAATGACCTATTCTGGCAGACGCCTCATATATCATTTTAATTAATTATCATTATTTGAACAACTATATTCATATTATACATATTATTGCATAATTTGGGTGTATCTACAATTCACAAAAGGGGGAAGCGCTACAAAACTAGTAAAGTTTCCCTAAATAGGCCTTCCAAGAGTACAATCTATGAATATAAAAAAGTCGCTCATTGAAACATGGCTATTTTATTTGGTCTTCTCGGGTTCTGTCTTAATCGGCATGTGATAAGTCAATTATAGATTATGTCCTGGTATACTATGGGTAATTGTTTTCTATGCCAGACAAGCATGAACATCACAACAGCCCCGATTCACATGAGCACACTTGACTCTTGACTTCCAGTTTGTTATAATTATCACTTGCGCTTTGCGCGCACTGGTCTATTTAAAATGTAATAATTTTCTATTAAAATCCCGGCGACTCGAGTTTACCAGGAGTGATGAATGGCGGATTTACTTCCCATAAAATCTTATAGGCGAATTCCGATTGGATTGGAATTGCCAAAACTAATTCAAGTTCAAATGGATTCCTTCGAGCGACTCAAGCGAGAAGGATTTAATCAATTATTTGCTGAAATTTCCCCAATAGAATCATACAACAAAGGCATGCAGCTGCATTTCCCTTGCGGAGATGAATTCTCAAAGCAATGGAAGCTGAAATACTGGTATGAGGATCCCAAGTACACGATTGAAGAATGCCTCGAACGTGACCTGACCTATGCCTCTCCATTGTATGCAACCGTTCTGCTTAAGGGGAAGGAGATCCAAGACCCAATCACGCAAGATCTGTTCTTGGGTGATTTCCCCGAGATGACCCCCAAAGGGACTTTCATCATTAATGGTACCGAACGGGTGGTCGTTTCCCAGTTGATACGGTCTCCCGGTGTGTATTTTGAACGTGAGATGGACCGGGCAACAGGACGCTTCCTTTCCACCGCCAAGATGATCCCCGACCGGGGTGCCTGGATGGAATTTGAGACGCGTAAGAATGACTACATCATCATCAAGTTCAACCGCAAACGCACCACACCGATCACGGTTTTTCTGCGAGCGCTGGCGATGGTGGATGATGGTATGGGTGAGGACAGTCCCATCAAGACTGGCTCGGATGAGGAATTGATCAACCTCTTCAAGGATATTGACAACAACCCCGACCGGCTTTTCATCGCTTCTTCGATCAGTCAGGAACCCGCTTGGGAATTGACCGGCGGCAGGACGATTGCAGAAGCTGCTCTGATCGAGTTCTTCAAGCGGCTGCGGCCCGGTGACCCACCAACATTAGAAAATGCTAAAGAATTTCTGGAAGAACAACTTTTCGATCAACGGCGGTACGACCTTGAAAAGGTCGGACGTTATAAACTTAATCAGAAACTTGATTTAAACATCCCGATCACCCACCGCACGATCACCAAAACAGATATTGTCCATATCATCCGGCGGATAATCCAGATCAATAACGGTGTCAAACGTGAGGATGACATCGACCATCTCGGCAACCGACGGGTGAAGACCGTGGGTGAGTTGATCTCAAACAAACTGAGAGTCGGCCTTCGCAGGATGGAACGCGTCATCCGTGAACGTATGTCCATCCGTGACCAGGATCAGGTCTCTCCGACCAGCCTGGTAAACATACGACCTGTGGTCGCTTCACTGCGAGAGTTTTTCGGTTCAAGCCAGTTATCACAGTTTATGGAAGAGACAAACCCGCTTTCCGAACTGCGACACAAACGTACGCTATCAGCTTTGGGCCCAGGCGGTCTGCGGCGTGAACGTGCGGGTTTCGATGTGCGGGATGTCCACCATTCGCATTATGGACGTATCTGCCCGATCGAGACACCAGAAGGACCGAATATCGGTCTGATCGGTCGTATGGCGACCTATGCAACCGTGAATGAATACGGCTTCATTGAGACTCCATACCGCAAGGTGATTAAGAGTATGAGTCCGAAGGATGACCTGGTCGGTCATCAGCTTCGGGAAGATATTATTGATGAGAAGAAGGAAAAGGAAATTGCCAAACAAGGTGAACGGATCACAAAAGACCTGGCAAAGAAACTCGCTAGGCTTGACCGCGATGTGATCCTGGTGACACCATTCGTTTCAGATGAATATGAATATCTCTCCGCGGATGCGGAGGATAAATTCGTTATCGCCCAGGCAAACGCGCCGCTTAATGAGAACAAGGAATTTACCAGGCGTGTTTCCTGCCGGTATCACTCAGGTTTTATGATCAGCAACGCTGAACAGATTGATTATATGGATGTTGCCCCACAGCAAATTGTGGGTGTGAGCGCTGCGCTGATCCCGTTCCTTGAGCATGATGATGCCAACCGTGCATTGATGGGCTCGAACATGCAGGCGCAGGCGGTGCCGCTGGTGCATCCTGAGATCCCGATCGTTTCAACGGGAATGGAGGCTTACTCTGCACTTGACTCCGGCCAACTCGTCGTCGCTGATGAAGACGGAGAAATTGTCTCCGTAACAGGACGGATGATCCAGGTGCGTGAGAAGGACGGGAACATCCACACCTATACATTACGGAAATACCGACGCTCAAATCAGTCGACCTGCATTGACCAGCGCCCTGCCGTGATCAAAGGACAGCGGATCAAGAAAGGACAGATCATCGGCGATTCTTCTTCCTCGGTAGACGGTCACCTGGCATTGGGTCAAAACGTGCTGGTTGCATTCCTTCCCTGGGAGGGCGGCAACTTTGAAGACGCGATCCTGATTTCGGAAAAGCTTGTACAGAAAGACCGCTATACATCCGTCCATATTGAAAAACATGAGGTGGAAGCCCGCGATACCAAGCTGGGCCCAGAAGAGATCACCCGAGATATCCCCAATGTCGGTGAAGATACGATCCGCAACCTCGATGAACACGGTATTATCCGGATCGGCGCCGAGGTTGGGCCGAATGATATCCTGGTCGGCAAGATCACGCCAAAGGGTGAGAAAGAGCTGACACCTGAAGAACGGCTGCTCCGGGCGATATTTGGTGAGAAATCTCGGGATGTGAAAGATACTTCGTTGAGAATGCCTCATGGCGAACACGGTATTGTTGTGGACGTCAAGGTCTTTACCCGTGAGGAGAACTCCGATCTTAAAGCCGGTGTGGATATGATGGTGCGTGTGTCTGTTGCACAGCGCCGGAAGATCACCGCAGGCGATAAGATGGCAGGACGGCATGGGAATAAAGGTGTGGTTTCAATGGTTGTGCCCGTTGAGGATATGCCCTTCCTGGATAACGGTCGACCCGTTGATGTAATCCTGAATCCGCTAGGTGTGCCTGGACGTATGAATATCGGTCAGGTACTAGAAACCCACCTGGGTTGGGCGGCGGAACGACTCGGTTTCCGGGCAGTGACGCCCGTATTTGATGGCGCGACCGAATATGAAATTGAAGCTGAACTGGCTCGTGCCTGGTTGATCGATCAGGCCTGGGATGTTGCTGCAGAGAAAGCCTGGGAATGGTTGAACGAGCAGGAATATGACCCGGAAGCCATCAAGGATGATGATGAAGTACGCCTGCTTTACCTGGAAGGGTGGCTCGGTGAACGTGGTTACGATGTTTACGAACTTGTATCGAATCAAAATTATGCCCGCAGAGTAACCCTGAAGGAATGGCTGCGTGATGAGGGTTTTGACCCGGATCAGATCACGGCGTTTGAGACAGATGAGATTCAGCCGGATGACCGCTATGACCAGGATACTCGTGCGATTGATGCATGCTTGATTCTATGGATGGCCACGTTAGGTGTGAACGTCAGAAAGGACCTCACGAGTCCGAAGATCCTTGAAAGAGCCCGCAAGGTGATGAAAGAAACGAACAAACCAAAGCCAACCCACGGCAAGCAGAAGCTGCGCGATGGTAAATCGGGTGATTACTATGACCATCCCGTCACGATTGGTTTGATGACGGTCATGAAGCTCCACCACCTGGTTGAAGACAAGGTTCATGCCCGATCCACCGGCCCGTACAGCCTGGTGACACAACAGCCTCTGGGCGGCAAAGCTCAATTCGGTGGACAGCGCTTCGGAGAAATGGAAGTCTGGGCGCTGGAGGCCTACGGCGCAGCGTACATGCTTCAGGAGATGCTGACCGTAAAATCCGATGATGTTACCGGTCGGGTGAGTACCTATGAGTCGATCGTGAAAGGCGAGCCGATCGAAGACCCCGGTATCCCAGCAGCGTTCAAGGTATTGGTCAAGGAGATGCAAAGCCTGGGGCTGGCTGTTGAAGCTGTGCTGGAGAGTGGTGAAATTGTGAAGTTTGGAAAGGATGAAGACAAGGCCAAACTGCCGAACACACCCACAGGTTTGATCAGCATCGGCAGGAATATTTAGACATACTCACCGAAATGTGTTTCTCCTTGACGACCCCCCGCTCACATGGTAGAATCACCCTTCGTCCCCTTCATATTGACCCTATAATCCCGGTCAAGTATCGGAGGGAAAATTGGATAGCAGTGAGGCCATCTTGAAAGATGATGATGGCCTCCATTATTGGAAGAAATTGTTTATTTTGAACGAGGTTTGGAGGCAAAAGTGCCAACGATCAACCAATTGATACGCAAAGGCCGTAAAACGAAACGTCAAAAGAGTAAGGCGCCTGCTCTGCAGTACACCTATAACTCGGAAAAACAAAAACGGATTCGTCAGCCTAAAGGCGCACCGCAAAAACGCGGTGTCTGCACGGTCGTGCGTACCATGACCCCGAAGAAACCGAACTCCGCGCTGCGGAAAATCGCCCGTGTCCGACTGACGAACCATATGGAAGTCACAGCCTATATCCCTGGCGAAGGCCATCAGCTGCAGGAGCACTCTGTCGTGCTCGTGCGCGGCGGTCGTGTCAAGGACCTGCCAGGCGTACGTTACCATATCGTCCGAGGCACACTGGATTCGACTGGTGTTGAGGACCGCTCGCGCGGCCGCTCAAAATATGGTGCCAAAAAGCCCAAGTAGCCAGTGAACCAATTATATTTTTAGGGCGAAGCATTTAAATTGGTTTCTTAGGAAATTGCAGTAAATGCTTTGCCCTATTTTTAATTTTTTGGAGTTATTAAGGAGTAAGCATGGCGCGTAGATATACCCCAGAAAAACGAAAGGTTTCACCTGATGTCCGCTACGGCAAGCTGGACATTCAGGAGATGATCAATCGTATCATGATCAAAGGCAAGAAAAGCACAGCCACACGGTTGATGTATGATGCCCTTGAGATAATTGAAGAGCGCACCGGGAAGGATCCTGTAGAAACCTTCGACGCCGCGATCAAGAATGTTTCGCCGTTGATGGAAGTTCGGCCGCGACGTGTTGGCGGTGCTACCTATCAGGTACCAATGGAAGTTGACCCGAGCCGCCGGAAAACCCTGGCGATGCGCTGGATCATATCCGCCGCACGGGTACGCCCTGGCAAATCTTTTGCCGAGAAGCTGGCAAATGAGTTGACGGATGCCGCCACCAACGCAGGTGCAGCTTACCGCCGACGTGAAGAAGCACACCGGATGGCAGAAGCCAACCGTGCTTTTTCTCATTTCCGTTTATAGGACAACCGGGTCCGTTAGCGTAAGGAACAGGATGTTCTGTGATGCCTGAGCAAGACTATCCCCTGGAACGATACCGCAATATTGGTATTATCGCGCATATTGATGCCGGTAAAACCACGACAACTGAGCGGATTTTGTTCTATACCGGGCGCACCTACCGCATCGGCTCTGTGGATGACGGCACGACTGTTACCGATTGGATGGAACAGGAGCGTGAACGCGGGATCACGATCGTCTCAGCGGCGGTAACGACTTTTTGGAAAGATTACAAGATCAATATCATTGATACCCCCGGACATATCGATTTCACCGCTGAAGTGCAGCGCTCGCTGCGCGTCCTGGATGGCGGGATCGTGGTTTTTGATGCCGTTCAGGGTGTTGAGCCGCAGAGTGAAACAGTCTGGCGTCAGGCGAACAGGTACAACGTCCCACGGATTTGTTTTGCAAATAAGATGGACAGGGTCGGAGCTTCGTACGATAGGACGCTCGAATCCATTGCGGACCGACTTGGAGCCCACCCGCTGGGAATGCAGATCCCGATTGGTAATGAGGAAAAGTTTACAGGTGTGATCGACCTCCTGACAAGGCAAGCAATATACTTCGACGATGAACTCGGTAGCAAAGCGCGTTATGCGGACGTACCTGCTGAATATTCAGACCAGGTTGAATCAAAGCGGGCTGAACTAATCGAGCGGATTGCCGAATTGGATGATGCGCTGACTCTCAAATACCTGGAGGGGAAAGAACTCTCACTGGGTGAATTGAAAGCTGCTTTGCGTAAAGGTGTCCTTGAAAACAAGGTTTCCCCGGTGTTTTGTGGCTCTTCATTAAGGAACAAAGGCGTTCAACCTTTGCTGGATGCTGTGTTGGATTATCTGCCTTCGCCGCTCGACGTACCTGATGTGATCGGCGTGCATCCTAAAACAGATCAGGAACTCACCCGTCCACCTAAAGATGATGCTCCCATGTCTGCATTGGTATTCAAGATTGTCACGGATCCCTATGTAGGAAGACTGGCTTATATCCGAGTCTATTCTGGTAAAGTAAAAAAAGGGAATACCTACATTAACTCAACTCAGGATGGAAAAGAACGGGTAGGCCGGTTATTACGGATGTATGCAGATCACCGTGAAGATGTGACTGAGATCCACGCGGGAGATATCGGCGCGATCCTGGGCCTGAAGGATAGCTTTACTGGGGATACGATCTGCGATCAATCCAAACAGATCATTTTAGAGACGATCACCTTCCCCGATCCGGTGATTTCCGTGGCAATAGAGCCGAAGACACTGGCTGATCAGGATAAAATGACCATTGCCCTGAAGAAGCTGGCTGAGGAAGACCCAACATTTAAAATCCGCCAGGATGAAGATACCGGGCAAACGATCATTTCAGGGATGGGCGAACTCCATCTTGATATCCTGGTTGATCGCATGCTGCGCGAATTCAAAGTTCAGGCGAATGTGGGTAACCCCCGGGTGGCTTACCACGAGACGATCACAAAGGTTGTACCTGAGGTTGAATATAAATTTGTCAAACAGACCGGTGGTCACGGTCAATATGGTCATGTTGTGCTGCGGCTTGAACCTCTGGAGAGCGGCTCAGGCTTTGAATTTGAGAATGCGGTGCGTGGGGGAGCAATTCCGCGGGAGTTTATCCCGGCGGTGGAAAAAGGTGTAACAGAGGCAGTAGAGAGCGGCGTGGTTTCCGGCTACCCAATGACGGATATCAAAGTGATCCTGCTTGATGGTTCTTTCCACGAGGTCGATTCCAGTGATATGGCTTTCCGAATGGCAGCTATCTTCGCGTTCCGTGAAGGTGCGCCGAAAGGGAAGCCTGTATTACTTGAACCGATCATGAAGGTTGAAGTAGTCGTTCCAGAGGACCACACCGGTGAGGTCTTAGGACAAATTACCTCCCGGCACGGCAATGTGCTGGGTATGGATGTCAGGCCTGGGAATGCCCAGGCGATCCATTCTGAAATTCCTCTGGCAGAAATGTTTGGTTATGCCACAGAGCTGCGATCCGCGACCAAAGGGCGTGGTGTGTTCACTATGGAATTTGACCATTACGCACCGATTTCGGAAGCAGCAATGAAGAAGATAGCTGGTTATTAGAATTGATTGAATTATTAGAGATTGAGGAGCAATAGTAATAATGGCCAAGGAGAAATTTGATCGATCAAAGCCGCACCTGAACGTGGGGACAATGGGACATATTGACCATGGGAAGACCACGTTAACAGCGGCGATGACCAAGGTACAGGCATTGAAGGGATTTGCGGATTATCAACCCTTTGACTCGATTGACAATGCGCCAGAAGAGAAGGAACGCGGGATCACAATCAACATATCGCACGTGGAGTATGAGACGGAAAACCGGCACTATGCGCATGTGGACATGCCCGGGCACCGGGACTACATCAAGAACATGATCACGGGGGCAGCGCAAGTTGATGGTGCGATCCTGGTCGTGGCAGCGCCGGATGGCGCGATGCCGCAGACGAAGGAGCACGTGCTGCTGGCGCGTCAGGTCGAAGTGCCGAGCATTGTGGTGTTCCTAAACAAGATTGACATGATGGATGACCCAGAGCTGTTGGAGCTGGTCGAGATGGAACTGCGGGAAATGCTGAACGGGTACGGGTTCCCTGGGGATGATATTCCGATCATCCAAGGGAGTGCGTTGAAAGCGCTGCAGAGTGAATCCGATGATCCAAATGCACCGGAATATGAATGCATCAACAAGCTGATGGAAGCGGTTGACAGCTATATCCCGATGCCAGAACGAGAAATCGACAAACCGTTCATGATGCCGGTCGAAGACGTATTCTCGATCAAAGGTCGCGGCACGGTAGTGACGGGACGGATTGACCGAGGCGTGATCCACACCAATGATCCGGTTGAGATCGTGGGCTTGCAGGAAAAGAGCATGAACTCAGTGGTGACGGGCGTGGAGATGTTCCACAAGATCCTGGACGAAGGCATGGCGGGCGACAACGTAGGTTTGCTGCTGCGCGGCGTTGGACGGGAAGAGGTGGAGCGCGGGATGGTGGTGGCGAAACCCGGCAGCATCACACCGCACACGAAATTTGAAGGCGAAGTATATATTCTGACCCGCGACGAAGGCGGGCGGCACAGTGCGTTCTTCACGGGCTACCGGCCGCAGTTCTACATCCGGACGATGGATGTGACAGGGACGGTGACGCTGTCGGAAGGCGTTGAGATGGTGCTTCCTGGCGATCGGGTGACAATGGAAGTTGAATTGATTGCGCCTGTGGCTCTTGAAAATGGTTCCCAGTTCGCTATCCGTGAAGGCGGCTTGACGGTTGGCGCTGGCGTGATCTCAAAGATTATTGAGTAGTACCAGGATAAAAAATATGGCAAAACAAAAGATTCGTATACGTCTGAAGGCATATGACCATCGTGTCATCGACCAATCCGCAAAAAGGATTGTCGAAACAGCAGAACGCAGCGGCGCTCAGGTTTCAGGTCCGGTACCTTTACCGACCAAAATAGAACGGTTCACCGTTCCGCGTTCTCCATTTATCGATAAAGACTCACAGGAACATTTCGAGATCCGGACCCACAATCGCTTGATTGATGTGATGGAACCCGATTCAAAGACGATTGACATGCTGATGCGTCTGAATCTGCCTGCTGGCGTAGATATCGAAATCAAGATCTAATATTGCTGGATGGTTGCCAGAAGGCAGTGTGATCTCCCATGGTTTGCAAGCCCTGCAAGTCTGGATGAAGGATCGCTGCCTGAGGGAATCAATAAAAATTGATACTTGGCAAAACGACCACGAGGTGGTAAAATTGTCAGGTTTCGGCTGAAAGGCCGGATTTTTAAGGTGGCATAAGAGCACTTATTTCCGTAGTCCAAAACAATACGGAATGGTCGCGGAGGAAGTGTTGACTGTGCTGCGGTCGGAGATGATGCAGCCTAGCCCAGGCTTACAGTCTCGTCAAATAAAGTGACACAGGAGAATAGCAATTATGTTTAAAGGGCTGATTGGACGAAAAGTTGGAATGACCCAGATTTTCGATGATAATGGGAATGCGTGTCCCGTTACTGTTGTCGAAGCTGGGCCTTGCTATGTCACCCAGGTTAAGACCGCTGAGAAAGATGGTTATGGCGCGGTCCAACTGGGATTTACGGAAGTGAAACCCAAACGTTTGACGGGGGGGCAACTCGGTCACCTCAAGCGCAATGATTTGCCACCATTAAGAGTATTACGAGAATTTAAGACGAAAACACCGGATGTAAATGAAGGCGATTTGTTAAAAGCGGACGTCTTCGAGGCTGGTGAACGGGTTGATATCGTCGGTACCAGCAAAGGACGTGGTTTTGCCGGTGTGGTGAAGCGCTATCATTTTGCTGGCGGCCCGAAGACGCATGGTCAATCCGACCGGCAGCGTGCCCCCGGTTCTCTCGGTTCAGGTACAACCCCGGGCCGTGTGTGGAAAGGGAAAAAAGGCCCTGGCCGGATGGGAAACATCCGAGTGACATCATCCAATGTACGTGTTGTATTGGTTGACCCGGAGCGTAATCTGATTGCAGTTGATGGCTCCGTGCCTGGCCCAAAAGGCGGCATGGTTGTGATCAAACTTGCCAGGAAACAATAGACGCCCGGTTGGGCGATAGCCAATTATGGGAGTTGAGTAATCATGGAAGTTGATGTCTTCAACATGAAAGGTAAGAAAGTCAGCAAAGCGGAATTACCCGCGGCGATTTTCGAAGCCCCAGTGAAAATTGATTTGATGCATCAGGCATATGTCAGGCAGATGGCCAACAGCCGTCTGGGAACGCACTCGACCAAAGGTCGTAGCGATGTGTCTGGCGGCGGCAGAAGGCCCTGGCGCCAAAAGGGCACTGGCCGAGCCCGGCAGGGTTCCATTCGCGCTGCGCAATGGGTGGGCGGTGGGAAGATTTTCACACCCAAGCCGCGTTCTTATGAAAAGGCAATGCCCAAGAAGATGCGCAGGGCTGCATTACGGTCTGCACTATCGGTTAAGGCCTCGGAAGGCGAGATCCTTCTGGTTGATGAACTTATGGTTGATAAAGGACGCACGAAGGAGATGGCCGAAGCGCTGCAGAAGCTGGCAGGAGAAGCCTCCGTGCTGGTGTTGATCCCTGAGAATAGCCCTGAATATGAGAGCGTAAAACGTTCATGTGCTAACCTCGGCAATGCAAAGACCCTGTTAGCCAGCTATTTGAATATCCGTGATCTGCTGGGTTACGATCATGTCGTGATGCCTGTAGCAGCACTGGATGTTATCCAAAGTTACCTCGGATAGGTAGGAATGAAATCATGAAGAAATCAGTGTTTGACATCATCCGCCGGCCGATCATTACCGAGAAATCGAATTATCTATCATCCGTTATGAATCAATATGTCTTTGAGGTTGACTATGAATCCAATAGAACAACCGTCAAAGAAGCGATTGAAACGATATTCGATGTCAATGTAAAACGAGTTAATATTCTGATCGTGCCCGCCAAACAGAGCCGCAGTCTGCGAACACGCAGGATGCGGACGCGCACAAGTGCATACAAGAAAGCGATTGTGACTCTGGCTGAAGGCGAGCGCATCCCTATTTTTGAAGGGGTGGAGTAATGGCAGTAAAAGTATATAAACCGAAGACAGCTGGCACTCGACACAAAACCAGCTATACCTTTGAAGAAATCACCAAGACAGTTCCGGAAAAGTCTTTAATTACACCAAAGAAGAAGAAATCTGGCCGGAACATGTACGGTCGAATCACCGTTCGTCATCAGGGCGGCGGACACAAGCGTTTTATCCGCATCATTGATTTCAAGCGTGATAAAGTCGATATCCCGGCGAAGGTTGCAGCGATTGAATACGATCCCAACCGGACAGCACGGCTTGCACTCCTGCATTATGTGGACGGTGAGAAGCGCTACATCATTGCCCCTGTTGGGCTGATGGTCGGTGATGAGATTGTCTCAAGCAAGGTGGCTGATATCCGCCCGGGCAACAGCCTGCCCATGGCGAATATCCCGGTCGGTACAACCATCCATAATATTGAATTGCAACCTGGTAAAGGCGGACAGATGGTCCGTTCCGCGGGAACGTCAGCGCAGTTGCTTGCAAAAGAAGGTAAATATGCGCATGTACGCCTCCCATCCGGCGAGGTCCGGTTGGTACTGCAGGAATGCAGGGCATCCATTGGGCAGGTCGGGAACGTCGACCACAGTAATATAAAACTCGGTAAAGCCGGGCGCAAGCGTCATATGGGTTGGCGGCCAGCCGTACGCGGCTCTGCGATGACACCACGAGACCACCCGCATGGTGGTGGTGAAGGTCGATCACCTATTGGTATGCCTAGCCCAAAGAGCCCATGGGGTAAACCCACCCTGGGCAAGAAAACCCGGCATAATAAACGTACGGATAAATACGTCGTCCGCCATCGCTCTCAGGCGAAGCGGCGCCGGAAGTAACCTATCATAGCGAGAAAGAGAACGATATCATGTCACGATCGCTGAAAAAAGGGCCGTTCATCGACCCGAAGTTATTGAAGAAGATTGAAGAAATGAACGACAAAGGTGAAAAGAAAGTTATCCGCACCTGGAGTCGTGCCAGTACGATCTTCCCACAAATGGTTGGACATACGATTGCCGTTCATGATGGACGCCGCCATGTGCCGATCTATATCACCGAAAATATGGTTGGTCATCGGCTGGGTGAATTCGCACCGACGCGATTCTTCCGCGGCCATGTCATCGCCGGTAGGTCGGAACGCGAGTGAGACTGGAAAGATTGAGAAGGTAATTTGTTATGGCAACTGATATTCGAGCGAAATTAAGTAATCTTGATACATCAGCTCAGAAAGCCCGTCTTGTGGTTGATCTGGTTCGCGGTAAACCAGCATTAGAAGCGTTGGATATCTTAAAGTTCACGCCCAACAAAGCTGCTAAACCAGTTCATAAGCTCATCCAGTCCGCAATTGCGAACGCTGAAGAAAATTTCGGTGTTTCTCGTGAGGACCTGTACGTCCACAAGATATTTGCTGATGAAGCAACCACGCGCAAATGGCGCAGGTTTGGCGCCCGCGGGCGGTTTAAACCGATCTTGCGCCGGAATTCCCATGTCACAGTTATTTTGCGTGAGGTTGAGTGATGAGTAATCAAATTAACAGGAACCAGGAGTAATTATGGGTCGTAAAGTACATCCGACTGGATTTCGATTAAAGATCAACAAACCCTGGTTGGGGCGTTGGTACGCTGAAGGCAAGGATTATCAGGATCAACTGCATCAGGACCTGGCAATCCGAAAGAAAATCCGAGAAGATAACGAACGCGCCAGCGTGTCTGCGATTGAGATTGAACGCTTCCCCGGTAAAGTGAAGATCTACGTTCATACAGCAAAACCAGGGATTCTCATCGGTAGGAGCGGCGAAAACGTTAAGCTTCTGCGCAGCAACCTGGAAGCCCTGACAGGCGAAAAGATTGATCTGGAAGTTAAAGAGATTAAATCCCCTGATTTGGACGCTTATCTGGTTGCTGAAAATGTCGCAAACCAGCTTATCCGCCGAATCAGCTACCGTAGGGCGATGCAGCGAGCTATCCAACAGGGTATGCGGCAGGGCGCTGAAGGTGTGAAAGTAATGGTGTCCGGGCGGTTGGGCGGTGCCGAAATGTCCCGCAGCGTATGGCTGCGTGAAGGACGAGTACCACTGCAAACACTCCGTGCGGACATTGATTATGCACAGACCGAAGCACTGACATCTTACGGTCAGATCGGTATCAAAGTTTGGATTTATAAAGGTGAAATTTTACCTGAGGTGGAAGAAAATGCAGCTACCACTGAAGGTGTTTACGTCAGTGAGTAGTTAGGACGCCGGAACAGCGTCCGGCAATGAGTGAGGTTGTGATTATGTTAATGCCAAAACGAGTGAAGTATCGCAAGCAAATGCGGGGACGCATGAAAGGAAAAGCCTATCGGGGCTCTGATGTGTCTTTTGGAGAATTCGGCTTGCAAGCTTTGGAACCGGGTTGGATCAGCGCACGACAGATTGAGGCGGCTCGACGGGCGATCGTCCATGAGATGAAGCGCCGTGGAAAAGTCTGGATCCGAATATTCCCGGATAAGCCTTATACCAAACGCGCCGCAGAAACCCGGATGGGTAAGGGTAAAGCTCCAGTTGAATACTGGGTTGCCGTTGTCAAACCCGGGCGGATCATGTTTGAAGTAGGCGGTACGGACCCGGAGACTGCTAAAGAAGCACTCCTCCGTGCCAAGTTCAAGATCTCTGTGAAAACGAAGATCGTTTCACGAGAAGTGGCAGGGGAGGCGTAAGGATGAAAGCAGCAGAGATTAGAAAACTCAGCGTTGCTGAGATTGAAGAGCAGCTTACGGAAGCCCGTCACGAACTACTGAACCTAAGGTTCCAAACGATCACAGGTCAGTTGACCGACACAAGTCGTGTTCGCATCATTCGCCGTGATATTGCCAGGATGGAGACCATCTTGAGAGAAAAGAGTGTGGCTGAGGCAGCCGAGGAGAGTGAAGCATGAACAATCGACGACGTTTGGTTGGGACTGTTATCAGCAATAAAATGGAAAAGACCGCTGTGGTTGAGGTTGAACGATTTTACCGGCATCCCCTTTACCACAAGGTAGTCCGCAGTGCCAAGACATACAAGGCACACGATGAAATTGGTGTAAACCCTGGTGATCAAGTGCGGATTGTTGAAAGCAAACCGATTTCGCGGACAAAGCGATGGGTTGTTGAAGAAGTCCTGCATGTTGAAGAACGGTCTGAAGAAGACTCTGTAGAAGGACTGGGAGTTTAGGCGATGATCCAACAAGAAACTATCTTAAAAATCGCTGATAACACCGGCGCACGGGAACTTCTGGTCATCCATATTACCGGTAGTTCACGGCAGCGGTATGGTTACGTCGGTGATGTCGTTGTTGGCACTGTGAAAAGTGCCACCCCGCAGGCAACTGTCAAAAAGAGTGAGATCGTCAAGGCGGTGATCGTCCGAGCGGCAAAAGAATGGCGGCGACCGGACGGATCCTGCATCCGATTTGATGACAATGCAGCTGTCATCCTTGATGGTGATGGTATCAACCCCCGCGGTTCACGTATTTTTGGCCCTGTCGCCCGTGAACTTCGTGATAAGGGCTTCATGAAGATCGTTTCGCTGGCACCAGAAGTATTATAGCCGGTGTGATTGGAGTAAAGGAATGAAGACAAAGATACGAAAAGGCGACCAAGTGATTGTGGTCAGCGGAGATGATAAAGGCAAAACCGGTGAAGTCATTCGGGTGTTGCCTGGTGAAGCACGGGTAGTCGTGCAGGGTGTGAATGTTTGCATCAAGCACCAGTCTCAGATGCAGTCGCGTGGAAAGACCATCCCGGCCGGAAAGATTGAATTTGAAGCACCGATTGATATCTCGAACGTCATGCTGGTTGATCCAAAAGACAAAAAACCGACCCGGGTGCGAATAGAGCGTGAGGATGGTAAACCCAAACGTGTTTCTGTACGCAGTGGTTCACCAATTGATAAATAGGCTGCTGTTGGAGTAAGGTATGAACAGACTTAAAGAAATCTACAATAAAGAGATTGCGCCAGCCCTTTTTAAGGAATTATCACTCGAAAATGTGATGCAGATCCCGAAGATCGAAAAGGTCGTTGTGAATATCGGCGTTGGCGAAGCAATCGATAATCCCAAGGCACTTGATGAAGCAGTCAAGGACTTGACGACGATCACCGGTCAGCATCCCGTGGTTACCAAGGCAAAGAAATCCATCGCGAACTTTAAGTTACGTGAAGGACGTGCGATCGGGACCAAAGTAACCCTGCGCGGCGATAAGATGTGGGCTTTTCTCGATCGTTTGATTAATGTGGCACTGCCACGTGTCCGTGACTTCCGGGGAATATCCCCCGATGCTTTTGATGGACGTGGAAATTATACGCTGGGCTTGCAAGAGCAGTTGATCTTCCCTGAGATTAATTACGACGAGGTTGAATCCATCCGGGGGATGGAGATCACCATCGTAACCACAGCGGAGAACGATGATCAAGCACGTGCGTTATTAAGTAAATTTGGAATGCCGTTCAGGAAAGGATAGTATGGCTAAGAAGTGTATGATATATCGCGAACAGCGGCGAAAATATCCGAATCAGGTCGTTAACCGATGCCGACGCTGTGGGCGTCCAAGAGGTTATATACGCAAGTTTGGTTTGTGCCGCATTTGTTTTCGGGAATTAGCACTGCAAGGGAAAATTCCTGGCGTGACCAAGTCGTCGTGGTAGATCGGCGGAGGTAATATCAATGAACGTTTCAGATCCAATTGCTGATATGTTGACCCGTATCCGTAACGTTGCAATCAGCAACGGGACATCGGTGAGCATGCCCAACTCAAAGATCAAGGCAGAAATCGCCCGGATCCTGAATGAAGAGGGCTATATCGAAAGTTATGATGTGGTTGATGGTAAAAAGCCGCATCTAAAGGTTTTACGACTCCGTTTAAAGTATGTCGGAGAGAGGCGGCACCGCCGCCCGTTGATCACGGGACTTGAGCGGGTGAGCCGGCCTGGCTGCCGGATATATACTAAGAAAACGGATATTCCCTGGGTGCTTTCGGGCATTGGCGTGGCAATTTTATCTACGCCAAAGGGTGTCATGACTGGCCAGCGAGCCCGTAAAATGGGCGTGGGTGGCGAGATTTTATGTAAAGTATGGTAGCGCCTGGCGCTATAGGAGGTACGAGACGTGTCTCGAGTAGGAAGTTTACCGATTGAAGTGCCGGCAGGCGTTGAGGTCAAGATCGACGGGTCTTTTGTACATGTCAAGGGACCCAAAGGTGAATTGGAATGGACCTTTTCACCGGATATGACCATCAAGAAAGAAGATGGATTGATTGTTGTCGAACGCCCGAATGACGAACCAAAGCAGCGTGCCATGCACGGCACGACACGAGCGCTGATCAATAATATGATCGTGGGTGTCAGTAAGGGCTTCGAACGTGTGCTTGAAGTGGTAGGCGTGGGCTACCGTGCCGAGATGGACGGCAAGAATCTAGTGATCAATGTCGGTTTTTCACATCCAGTTGTTGTGCCCCCTCCTGAGGGGATCAGCTTTGAGGTGGATATGAAAGTCCGTCAAATCAAGGTGCTTGGCTATGATAAACAGGCTGTCGGACAGATCGCGGCTGATATCCGCAAACTGCGCCCGCCAGAACCATATAAAGGTAAAGGTATTCGCTATCAGGGTGAATACGTACGTCGAAAACCGGGCAAGGCCGGCAAGACTGTTATATAGTTTGAAGGTGAAATAATATGGCAAAGAAATCACGAAATGAAGCTCGTTTACGCCGACACCGACGTGTCCGAAAAAAGGTTTTCGGCACACCAGAAAAACCACGGATGAATGTATTTCGCAGCTCAACGGAAATCTACGTGCAGGTTATTGATGATTTCCAGGGACGCACGCTTGCATCAGCATCGAGTCTGGATGCAGAATTGAGCGGTCAAATGAAAGGCCTGTCGAATATGGAGCAAGCGCAAAAAGTCGGTCAGGCGATTGCTGAACGCGCTAAAAAAGCTGGGATTGAGCAAGTTGTATTTGACCGTGGTGGATACAAATATATCGGCCGGGTTAAAGCCATGGCTGAAGCTGCCCGTGAAGGCGGCTTGAAATTCTAGGAAAGAGGCTTTTATGACGGACTACCAGAGTGAGAAACTATATGATGAACGCGTGGTTGATATCGCGCGTGTTGCCAAAGTTGTCAAAGGTGGCCGCCGGTTTTCTTTCCGAGTGGTCATGGTAATTGGCGATAACGCAGGCAAAGTTGGCCTGGGTATTGGCAAGGCAAATTCCGTTCCTGATGCGATCCGTAAGGCGAATGAACGGGCAAAAAAGGATATGCACAAGATTAATTTGAGCGGCACAACGATTTCCCATAAGGTGATCGGCAAACAGAGCGGTGCGAAAGTTTTGCTCCGTCCTGCTGCACCCGGAACGGGTGTGATCGCTGGCGGTGGGGTGCGTGCTGTGGTGGAAGCTGCGGGTGTGCATGATATTCTGACCAAGTCTTTGGGGAGCAGCAACATCCTGAATGTTGTCCGTGCGACCTTTGATGCCCTTGATCAGTTGAAATCGCCTGAAGTTCAGGCTGCACAGCGCGGCAAGTCCATCGAAGAGGTGAAACCTTATTGGGAGCGCGAGACCAATGGCTAAGAAAAAACAAAAGAAATTACAGATAACGTTAACCAGAAGTCCAATTGGATATTCAAAGAGACAAAAAGCAACTCTGAAGGCATTGGGCCTCAAAAAAATGAACCAGACGGTGACTCGCAATGATAATGAGGCTGTGCGCGGCATGGTCAATAAGGTGTCCCACCTTGTCGTTGTTGAAGAGGCATAAGGTGATAATATGGAATTACATGATTTAAAACCAAATGAAGGAGCGCATCGAGATCGAAAGCGCGTTGGACGCGGTACAGCGGCTGGACAGGGGAAGACCTGCGGTCGCGGTATGAAAGGCCAGAATTCACGCGCGGGCGGCGGTGTACCCCTGTATCATCAGGGTGGCAACCTTCCTTTTTATAGGAAGCTTCCGTTCAAACGTGGTGAAGGATTTACCCTCATCAACCGCGTGCGCTATGCAGAGGTCAACCTGGAACAATTGAGTGGTTTCCGTGCGAATTCGGTAATCACCCCCGAAGCTCTTTTTAAAGCTGGTATTGTGAACGATCTTTCAACACCGGTTAAAATCCTGGGACGCGGGGATGTCACCAAAGCTTTGAAGGTTAAAGTGCATGGCATTTCGAAAGGCGCTCAGGAGAAAATCGAAAAAGCTGGCGGCAGTATAGAAATCATCCAGGAGAAGTAGTAAGGCCTTTAAGGATTAAAAGGAGACCTGAAATGAAGAAGTTCGCTTGGCGCTACCTGTGGAAGTCGAAAGATATAAGAAAGAAAATCTTAATCTCGCTGGCATTGCTTGCGATATATCGTCTTGCCTCTAACATTCCAGTACCCGGGATAAACCGGGATCTGGTGGCTTCACTAACGCAGACTGGTGGCGCAGCAGGTGGATTGATCAACATGCTGGATATGTTATCCGGTGGTGCGGTATCGAACTTTTCAATCCTATCAATGGGTGTTTACCCATATATTACCGCGCAAATCATCCTGCAGCTGTTGATCCCAATCATTCCTGCTCTGGAACGCAAGATGCAGGACGACCCCCGAGAGGGGCGAGCCTGGATGGAACGCTGGACGATCATCATGACCGTTCCAATGGCTGCACTTACCGCTTTTGGTCAAATCAGCCTTTTCAATTCAATGCTGCAAGGAACTGTGACAACTCAGTTCGGTTTTACCGGAGATTTATTGATACCTACCCTGGCAACGGTCCTATCCATGATGGCAGGTACGCTGTTTGGTGTGTGGTTGGGTGAGTTGATCTCTGAATTTGGGATCAGGAATCAGGGCTTATCATTGATCATATTCTCCGGGATTGTCTCAAAGATCCCACAGAACTTATATTCATTGATAACCAACGAGGAATACTGGTGGTTGGTATTCATAATGGTAGCTGTGTTGATCTTGACGATTTACGCAGTGGTTTATGTCCAACAGGGACGAAGGAATGTACCGATTATGTTCCCCGGAAGGCGCGTCGGCAGCCGTATGTCCATGCCCGTGAAAAGCAGCCTGCCTTTGATGGTGAACATGGCAGGCATGATCCCGATCATCTTTGCACAATCTATCCTGGCGTTTCCAGGTATGGTGGCGAATTTCTTCGTCAATTCTGAAACAGCCTGGGTGCAGAATAGCGCAAACTGGATCGTGGATGTTCTGGGAGGTGAAGGTGCTCTCTACCCTGTCTTATTTTTCGTGATGGTTGTCTTGTTCACATTCTTCTATACCGATATCCTGTTCACGCAGCAGAATTATGGCGAGAACCTTAAGAAGCAAGGCGCTCAGATTCCGGGCGTTGCACGCGGCGGCCCGACCCAGCGGTATCTGAACAAGGTCCAACGGCGGATCACACTGCCGGGCGCCTTATTCCTGGGCCTGGTGGCGGCATTACCTTACGTCCTGGGATTATTCCTGCCTGAAGGACTTTCGCAGAGCACTGTTTTCCTCGTCTCATCATCAGGCTTATTGATCGTTGTCGGTGTGGTCCGGGATACCTTCCAGATCATTGAAACTGATTTGAAGATGCACGGCTACGATGATAATTTGATCAATTAGGACTGGAGTAAAACGAATGGCGCCAATGTTTATTGTGATGCTTGGGCCACCGGGTGCCGGAAAGGGTACTCAGGCGAAGAAACTGGCTCAGAAGCTGGATCTCGTCCATGTTTCAACCGGGGACCTGTTCCGGGAGAACCTGAAAAACGAGACCGAACTGGGTCAGCTTGCACAGCAATACATGAACAAGGGCGAATTGGTTCCGGATGATGTGACCGTTCGGATGGTTGAAGAACGGCTGTCACGGCCAGATTGCGGAAAAGGCGCTGTTCTGGATGGCTTTCCAAGAACGCCAGCTCAGGCAGAGGCTTTGGCGGAATTGCTTGAGAAGTTCAGTGGAAAAGTGAAAGTTGTTCCATATATCAAGGTTCCGGATAAGATCCTGGTGGAACGGCTGAGCGGACGATGGATGAGTCCCTCCGGGCGTGTATATCACGAGATCTACAACCCGCCGAAAGTAAAGTGGGTTGATGATGTTGATGGCTCGCAGCTTTATCAGCGTGAAGATGATAAACCTGAAACAGTCCGGCACCGGATTGAGGTTTATAACGAACAAACTGCACCTTTAATAAATTATTACCAGGAAATCAATTTGCTGGTTGAGATCGATGGGACGCAAGCGATTGATGACGTCACCGATGCGATCATGAAAGCGGTTGAGGAGGATTGAAGTGATCTCTTGGGAACGATCGGTCAATATCAAGACACCTTATGAGATTGGCATCATGCGAGAAGCAGGACGCATCAATGCGGAAGCTCTTCAGGCTGCATTAGACCTGGTTGCCCCAGGTGTGACGACGGCTGAGTTGAATGCCGCTTTTGAAGCGGTTCATCAGAAATATGGCGTCTATTCACCATTCAAGAATTATCCCGGTCCATACCCCTACCCTGCGAGCATCTGCACGAGCATCAACGAGGAACTGGTGCATGGTATCCCGGGAGAAAGAGAACTTCTTGAAGGGGATATCATCAGCATTGACTGCGGAACGGTGTACCAGGGTTTTGTCGGTGATATGACAAAGAGCGCCACGGTTGGCAAGGTCAACAAGGAAACCGAGCGGCTACTCAAGGTAACCAAGCAATCTCTGGATATCGCGATCTCAAAGATGGTCGCAGGAAATACGATTGGCGATATCGGGTATGCAGTGCAGACCTATGTTGAAGGCGAAGGTTTTTATATCACCAAGACCTATACAGGTCACGGTGTTGGCAGGAAAATGCATGAGGGACCACAGGTCCCCAATTACGGCAAACCGGGGCGGGGGATGGTCTTGAGGAATGGGATGACCATTGCGCTGGAGCCGATGGTGTTGGTGGGAACACCAAATACGATTGTAAAGGATGATGAGTGGACAGTTGCGTCAGCTGATGGTTCGCTGACTGCTCATTATGAACACACTATCGCTGTTACCCCTGACGGTCCGCAAATTTTGACGGCGTTATAAGCGATAGTTGGACTGGACGAAAGAAATAGCAGAAGGTATACTTAACACTTTGCAGTATGCGAAAGCAAAAATGAAGGAGTAAGCTAATGAAGGTATCAGCATCAATAAAGAAACGCTGTGCTAAATGCAAGATTGTAAAACGCAATGGGCGTTTATACGTAATTTGTGAAAACCCGAAGCATAAACAGCGGCAAGGATAAGGAATATTTATGGCTCGTATTGAAGGTGTTGACCTCCCTCGCGATAAGCGGATTGAGATTGGTCTGCGATATATCTATGGTGTTGGACCGACACGGTCCAAAGAGATCCTGGAAGCCACCGGCGTTGATCCAAGCATCCGCGTCAAGGATTTGACTGACAGCGATGTCTCAAAGATGCGCGACTATATTTCCGGCAACTACACCGTAGAAGGTGACTTACGCCGGCAGGTGCAGATGAACATCAAGCGCCTGATTGAAATTGGTACCTACCGCGGTCTGCGCCACCGACGTGGATTACCCGTGCGCGGCCAGCGGACAAAGACCAACGCCAGAACCCGCAAGGGTCCGAAGAAGACGGTAGCCGGTCGCGGTCGCCGCCGTGGTGTTGGCAAAAAATAGTTTATTGAATGCACCATCATACAGGTCTGTCTGGGGTTCTCCTTCCTTTCTACCCCGCGGCAAGATGGGCCTTGAGATGGCATGAAGAATTGAGTTAGTGAGGTACAATGGCAAAAAAAGCACAACGAACGCGGCGAGGAACATCCTCACGCAAAGTCAAGCGCCAGATGTCATCAGCTCAGGTGCACGTGTTCGCTTCTTTCAACAATACCATTATTACGGTGACTGACAAACAGGGAAACACCGTATGTTGGGGAAGCGCTGGAGCGGCTGGTTTCAAGGGTTCCAGGAAAAGCACGCCTTTTGCTGCCCGTCTGGCAACTGAACAGGTAATGAAGACCGCACAAAGTTTCGGTATCAAGGAAGTTGACGTCATCGTCAAGGGTCCTGGTCCCGGACGTGAAGCTTCTATTCGTGCAATTCAGGGAATGGGCATAACCGTCCTTTCAATTTCTGATGTTACTCCTGTTCCGCATAATGGATGCCGCCCACCAAAGCGACGCCGCGTTTAGGAAATGATTAAGAGAGGAATTTGATGGCAAAATATACAGGTCCGGTGTGCAAATTATGCCGGCGAGAAGGCGAGAAATTATTCTTAAAGGGTGAACGTTGTTTTTCACCTAAATGTGCAATGGAAAAACGCGCATATCCGCCAGGTGAACATGGACGATACGGCGGGAGACCAAACCGCCAATCGGATTATTCACGACAGCTGCGCGGCAAACAAAAAACTAAACGAATTTATGGTGTACTTGAACGCCAGTTCAGACGCTACTTCCATACAGCTCAGAAACGCAAGGGCCTGACGGGTTTGAACCTGCTTCAGATCCTTGAAACCCGTTTGGATAATGTTGTGTATCGTTTGGGATTTGCAGACAGCCGCAATCAGGCGCGGCAATTGGTGAACCATGGCCATTTCATGGTCAACGGACGCCGCAATGATGTCCCCTCTACCCTATTAAAACCTGGTGATGCAATCGCTGTTCGGGAAGAATCCAAGCAGCGAACCTACTTCAAGACACTCAAACAAGCAGAAGAAACGCGTACACCTCCAGCCTGGGTTGAAATGAACTTAAACAACCTTTCTGGCCGGGTTATACGGTTACCCGAACGTGCTGAAATTGATGGTAATTTGAATGAGCAGCTTATCGTTGAGTATTACTCACGGTAGCGCTGATCAGTAGTAGTGCAAAAGGATGCACTAGTAAGGGGTATGACGTGACTGGAACGATTAGTATGGTAAAACCGACGGTTGAACGAGTTGATGAAGCTCGGAATTATGGTAAATTTGTCATCAGCCCGCTGGAACGGGGCTTTGGCACAACAATAGGGAATGCTTTACGGCGCGTCTTGCTTTCTTCATTGGAAGGTGCCGCAATCACATCCCTCCGCATTACGGATGTATTACATGAGTTCAGCGATATTGAAGGTGTGCGGGAAGATGTGATCAATGTGCTGCTGCAGTTGAAGCAGCTGCGCATGATCCTTTTTGATGTGGATGTGGCTCATCTCCATCTGGAAGTCAGTGGTGAGGGTACCGTAACCGCAGCAGACCTGATCTGCCCGCCCGAGGTTGAGATCGTCAACCCAGACCTGTACCTGTTCACAGTTGACAGCAAGAAGGCTGATCTTGAAATCGACTTGACGGTTGAGCGAGGACGCGGCTATTCACCTGCCAACGAACGAACTGATCGGCTGCCCATCGGCGAACTGCCCGTGGATGCGATCTTCACACCTGTCCGCAAGGTCAACTGGACCGTTGGCTCCGCCCGGGTTGGGCAGAGCACCGATTATGACAGCGTCATGCTGGAAATCTGGACGGATGGGACTATCTCACCCGAGCAGGCGATGAGTGATTCTTCAAAGATCCTGATCGAACACCTGCGCTTCATTGCAGGGATAAGTGAAGAGATGCTGGCTGTACCGATCGAACAGGCTGAACCTGTTGGGACAATCAACAGTGAAGCAGCCGAGATGCCGATCGAGAACCTTGACCTGACCGTAAGGGTCTTCAATTCCCTCAAGCGTACTGGGATCACCACCGTTGGTGACGTACTGGAACTCCTGGATAAAGGCGAGGATGCGATCCTCTCTATCCGAAATTTCGGTGATAAGAGCTTGACCGAATTGAAAGAAAAGATGATTGAAAAAGGCTTCCTGGAAGAGGAAGAAGAAACGACGGAGAATTAAGGATATGCGACATAAAGTAAAAGGGTATCGGCTAAATCGCAGCATGGGACATCGCAATGCCATGCGCAAGACGATGATCCGGCAGCTTTTTGAGAACGAACGCATCAAGACCACACTGCCTAAAGCGAAATCCATCCAGGCAGATGCGGAAAAGTTGATTACTTTGGCACGGAACAGCCAGGATGCAGAACCGGTGGTAGCAATGAATGCCCGGCGCAAAGCAGCTGCTGAACTGGGCAATGGAACCCGCCAGGTCGTTCAGAAATTATTTGATGAAATTGGTCCACGCTATACCGACCGTAACGGCGGTTACACACGGATTCTGAAATTGGGGCCCCGTCAAAGTGACGGCGCCGAGATGGTTATATTTGAACTGCTTGAAGAATAGTCCGACCGGAACCTGAAACCGGATGGGCTCCGCACATTACAAAGTTACGCTTTCATACAATGGCTCCGCTTTCGCAGGTTTCCAGCGGCAGGCAGAAGTACGCACCGTGCAAGGTGAATTCGAAACCGGATTGCGGCAGATCGGCTGGGGCGAGCAGAGCATCCTTGGCGCTGGACGGACGGATACTGGTGTGCATGCGCGAGGGCAGGTTGTGAGTTTCCAATTGGATTGGGGACACTCCACCGAAGACCTGCGCAATGCCCTGAATTATTATCTGCCGGACGATATGGCGGCCAGAGAAGTGAGAGAGGTCCCGGAGGATTTTCATCCCCGGTTCGGCGCAAAAAGTCGTACCTACCGGTATCACATTTTCTGCAGCCCGGTTCGTGACCCGCTTCGAGAGGGCTTTGCCTGGCGAGTATGGCCAGCCCTTGACCTTGAGAGAATGGGTAAGCCGACACAAGCTTTGATCGGTTCGCATGATTTTAAAGCATTCGGCAGACCAGTCTCGGAGGGAGGCTCGACCATCCGGGAGGTGTTCTCGGCAGGGTGGCAGCAGACTGACGATGGTTGCGAATTTACGATCGCCGCTAACGCTTTCCTCTATCACATGGTGCGCCGGATCACATTTGCACTGGTGATGGTAGGCCAGGGGAATGCTGCAGTAAGCCTGATCGAAGACTGTTTCAGCGCAGGAGAATTTCCGTTTACCGGATTGGCACCAGCGGCAGGCCTTGTTTTGGAAGAAGTGCATTATTCGTAAGCAAGAATTTACTTGAAGATAAGTTTTTCAGGACGCATGTCCTGAAGGTTGTATCTTTGAATGATGGAGTGACAGACAGTGAAGAAAACATATGTACCAAAAGGACAAGTTGAGCGAGAATGGCTCCTGGTTGATGCTGAAGGGCAAAACCTGGGACGTTTGGCAACGAAAATTTCCCAATTATTACTTGGAAAACATAAACCCAATTACACCCCAGGGATGATGACAGGGGCTAATGTGGTTGTGATCAATGCTGAGAAGGTGGACGTATATCCAACCCGTTTGGATACCAAGTATTATTACCACCACTCTAACTATCCTGGCGGTTTGAGCGCCGTTTTACTGCGGGATCAGCTTAAGAATTTCCCGGAACGTGTGATCGAACACGCCGTATGGGGCATGATCCCCAAGAATAAATTAGGTAGGCGGATCATTAAAAACCTGCATGTTTATGCTGGGGAGGCTCATCCGCACCAGGGGCAGCAGCCCTTGTTAGTTGAGTAAGAGGAGTGATCAGGATTTATGAGTAACCAATATTTTGAAGGAATTGGCCGCCGTAAAGAAAGCTCGGCCCGTGTACGTTTGATGTCGGGTTCAGGTAACTTCACGGTCAACGGTAAAGAAGTTGAGGCATTTTTCACACGTTTGGGAGATGTCCCAGAGATCATCAAGGCATTTGAGATTACTGACCAATCGAAGGAACAATATGATGTCTCAGTTCTCGTCAAGGGCGGCGGCGTGACTGGCCAGCGTGATGCGGTCAAACTGGGTTTGGCCCGTGCATTGGTAAAGATGGATGGTGACTTACGTTCACCATTACGCCGTGGTGGTTATCTGACCCGCGATCCACGTGTCAAGGAACGCAAGAAACCCGGCCTCAAACGCGCCCGCAAGGCTCCAACTTACACCAAACGCTAATCCGCATTCAGATATCTCTGGATGCAGACAGTGTCTGTCATTAGATTGGATGACGGCGTATCATATGTGAAGTCATGACTAGTTTACGGATTGACTAAATAGGGTATAACTGTAGAGACGTTGAAGAAACGTCTCTATTTGTTATCTGAGAGGAAAATCGGAAGGCGTTCATGTCTGGGATGGTAAAACATAAAAGCGGCGGGATAATCCTGCTAGGGTTGGGCCCGGGGAAAGCGGAATTACTAACCCGTGAAGCCTGGGAGTGGATAGCCGGTCTTGATACGCTCTATTTGAGGACAACGAACCACCCAGCTGTCACGAGTCTTCCACCTCATATCAACCTGGTAGGTTTCGATGACTTTATTGGTGAAGGAAGAAACCAGACAACCACTTGTGAGGGTATCGTCTCAAAGATTCTAAGCCTTGCACTTGAGAATCCTGCGGGTGTGACCTACGCCGTACCTGGACATCCGTTCATCGCAGAGGCCACCAGTCCTGAGATCGCCAGGCGAGCTGAAACTGAGGGAATCCCCGTAAGGGCGATCGATGGTTTGAGCTTCCTTGAACCCTCATTCCGTATGTTGGCGTTGGAACTTTCATCTAATGTGGCACTGGTAGATGCGCTGCACCTTCACTCCCGCCAAACCCCGGGGTTTTCTCCATCTTCACCGGCGTTGATCACGCAGATCCCTTCAAAGGCAGTTTTGCTAAAGGTTAGGTCCGTCTTGATGCGTACGTATCCGGATGAACACCCTGTCCAGCTTGTCTCTGGCGCCGGCACCTGCGAAGGTCAGGTGGAGGAAACTTCATTAGCGGCAATCGATAAAAGATTTAGAGAAGGAACGCTCTGCTCCTTGTATGTTCCTCCCATGTCCAGCCAGGCATCCTTTGAATCATTCCAGGAGATTGTTGCCCGGCTGCGTGCTCCGGATGGCTGCCCGTGGGACAGGGCGCAAACGCACATCAGCCTGCGCCCATTCTTGATCGAAGAAGCCTATGAAGCTCTGGATGCGTTGGATCGGGAAGATGCGGCAGACCTGCAGGAAGAGTTGGGCGACTTATTACTCCAAATCGTGCTGCATGCGCAAATCGCGACGGAGGAAGGTGAATTCAATATCCATCATGTCCTGGAAGGGATCGGCACCAAACTCGTCCGGCGACACCCGCACGTCTTTTCGGATGTCAAGGTTGATGGCGTCTCCGGTGTGATTCACACCTGGGAATCGATCAAAGCAGAAGAACGTCGTGAGAACGGCAAATCCGGGAAGAAAGGCGTGCTGGATGGTGTACCTTTAGCTCTACCGGCACTCCTGCAGGCGGAAGAAGTGATCGAAAGGGTGGAAAGGGCAGAATTTAACCACCTGGATGATATGGGAAATGTCGAAAACCTGCGAGAACACCTCAACAAGATTGAAAACGCAAAAGGCGAGGACCTGGCAGAAAAACTTGGTGAATTCCTGCTGTCGATCACCAGCCTGGCACATGCAAAGGGACTCGGGACCGAGAATGCCCTGCGCACTGCACTGCAGCGCTTTCGGTCGCGCTTTACCGTGATGGAAGC
>Ga0272443_10000398_pt1 | contig 82877 bp, 78 predicted proteins | sample SSMAcet12_FD_193581 | JGI IMG/M metagenome (GOLD analysis project Ga0272443, IMG submission 193581) | Marine sediment archaeal communities from Little Sippewissett salt marsh, Falmouth, MA, United States - SSM-Acet-12 | ecosystem: Environmental > Aquatic > Marine > Wetlands > Sediment ...
GGTTTTTATGTTGCAATGCGATGGCCTGAAAACCTTAATGAACGCTCACAGGACCTTGAACCATCTTATCATGATGCCGGCCAGTTTTATTTTATTAAAACCCGGGTATTATTAAGCGAGAAAAAACTCTTTACGTCGAATGCCGGATATATTGAACTCAATAGTCTTGAAGTTCAGGATATTGATACTGAAATAGACTGGAAACTCGCGGAGATGAAGTATAAATTAATGAATGATGAGACATGAAGTAATTATTTTAACAGAAGCCGGGAAAAGTTATGGATATGGTCACCTTACACGGTGTCTTGCGATAGCCCAGGGATTTAAAGAAAATAATGTTAATTCTCATTTTTTCTTACGTGGTGATTCTCAGCCGAAAATGATGTTAAATGAATTTGACTGGCAAAGCATCGACTGGATTGAACATGAAGTTGATGTCTTGGGTAAGATAGTGATATTGGATTCTTATCATACTGATGAAGAATTTTGCAAAAAGATATTCAATAAAGCGGATAGGGTGTTGTTTGTCGATGACAATAACAGGGTACCTTATCCTGGCGGGTACGTTCTAAATAGTGTAATTGGTGCTGAGAATATTGACTATCCATTGAATGATAAAATAACATATTTATTCGGCCCCGCGTATCACCCTTTACGCAAAGAGTTCTGGCATGTACCTGATAAAGTGATCAGAAGAAATATTGAGAAAATATTGATAACGTTTGGTGGGACTGATGTAACAAATGAAACCCCAGGCGTTTTAAGATTCTTGACAAATGAATATGTAAATTTAGAAAAACATGTTGTTATTGGTAAAGGCTTTACTAATGTTGATGAAATTAAGGCTGTTGAAGATGAAAATACTGTTCTAATCTATTATCCTGATGCGGCAACAATGAAAAATGAAATGCTTGAATGTGATGTTGCAATATCTGCTGCAGGTCAGACGATTTATGAATTGGCGAGAGTTGGAGTTTTTACCTATGCCGTAAAGGTGGCAGAAAATCAGGATAAAAATTTAACCAGATGGATGGAAACAGGTTTTCTATCACCATTTGATACGTCAATAATCTTGCCCGAAAAAGTATACAGGGAGAAGGCCTGTATTATTGGAAGTGAGATTATAGATGGCCAGGGAGTTCATCGAATCGTGGAAATTCTTGCAAATGATTAATGTGCGAAAAGCCACATGGGATGACAGGGATAGCTTATATAATCTTGCCATAACTGATGATGTAAGAAAGGCAAGTTTTACCCGGAAACAAATTGATTACCAGGAGCATCTGAAATGGTATCAAAAAGTGCTGGATTCCAGTAATGAATATATATATATATTGGAAATTGATGGTGACTTTTCTGGACAGGTGCGATTCTCATATAATAAAAATGAGAATAATTACAATGTTGGAATTTCTCTTGTCAGGACTGTTCGTGGGAAAAACGCAGGGGTGATATTTTTTAAAAGAAGTTTACTCTTGCTTAGAAAGGAAGTCTCACGATTTAATATTATAACAGCTTATATCCGGGAGAATAACAAAAGATCACAGAGGTTTTTTGAAAAGGCCGGATTTAATTATGCACATAACACATTGGTAAATAGTGAAAATGCACAGAAATGGATGTTAAAAATGAATAGTATATTTGTGATTGCTGAACTATCAGCGAACCATAATCATAATATTGACATAGCCTTGGAAACAATAACTGCCATCAAAGAAAGCGGTGCTGATGCAGTAAAAATTCAGACATATACTGCTGATACAATAACTATAAATTGCGATAATGAATATTTTCAAATTAATGATGGTACGCTATGGGATGGACAAACTCTCTATGATCTGTACCAGGAAGCATATACTCCCTGGGAATGGCATGACAGGTTAAGAGATCATGCTGAATCGCTCGGTCTGATGTTTTTTTCAACTCCATTTGATAAAACAGCAGTGGATTTTCTTGAAACAAAAAATGTTCCAATATACAAGATTGCTTCATTTGAAATAACTGATATACCACTTATAGAGTATACCGCATCAAAGGGAAAGCCAATGATCATCTCAACAGGTATTGGCGAAATACAGGAAATACAGGATGCAGTTGAAGCATGCCGGCGTGTCGGTAATTATGATATCACGTTGCTAAAATGCACATCAAGCTATCCAGCACCAATAGAAGAGGCCAATCTCAGAACAATGGTAAACATGAGAGAAACCTTTGGTGTTAAGGTGGGGTTGTCAGACCATACTTTGGGTAGTGATGTTGCCATAGCAGCTGCTGCGCTTGGTGCCGAGGTTATTGAAAAACATTTTATACTTGATCGTACCATTGGCGGGCCTGATGCTGAGTTCTCAATGAAACCAGATGAGTTTAGAAACATGGTAGACTCGATAAGAAATATTGAAAAGGCATTAGGAGAAATAAGATATGATTTAACCGATAGTGTAGTGAACAGTAGAAAATTTTCAAGGAGTTTATTTGTTGTCGCGGATGTTAACGAAGGGGACGTTATAAGTGAATGGAATGTTCAATCAATACGACCAAGAGGTGGACTCCCTCCAAAATATTTTAATATAGTTATGGGAGAAAAGTTTACTTGTTCAGTTAAAAAGGGTACTCCACTAACCTGGCGACTTATAAAGAACTAAAATAATATCAAGGTGGATATATGTTAATTAAAAATAAGAATGAGATGGAAGAAAAAATTCAGGCCGATATAAATTATATATATAAAAACAATGACTTTATGATTTATGTTGATGGTTGGATGGATGAAAATATACTTAATCTAGATGATAAAATTGATCATATACCACCAGGTGTTTTTAACTGGGTAAAGATAATTCCAAAGCAGAAAGAGATACGAATAATAAATGATCCACTTGGCCAGAGACAGTTATTTTTTTCAATGGATAATAATGGTTTTGTAATATCAAGCAATTTTTGGGAAGTTATCAATCATATACGGAATTGCGAATTAAACTGGGATGCTATAGAGGATAATATTGTTGGAATTAGGATTTCCAAACCATATGATACATATGTAAAAAATGTGTATGTACTTCCTGCAGGGGTTATGGCAACAATAAATTGGGGAAGTAATAGCAAATTTAAACTTGAACATCATAGTAAATTTCAACAAAGACCAAACAATAAACTTAAAATTGAAGATGCTATTGATGAGACTGTAAATTCTCTTGATACCACTATGATGATGGTTAAGAAAACATGGCCTGGAAGAAAAGTTGTTTTTGGAAATAGTGGTGGACTTGACTCACGGTTGATACCACTGTTTGCACAAAGAAATGATGTTGAAGTTGAAGGCTACTTGATTGGTGATAAAAGACCCAAAAAAATACTCTTAAGCAGATCAGCAAAGTCTGCAGATATTTTGGCAAAAAAATTTAATATTAATTCACGTTTTTTAGATTATAACATGGGTGACTTTCTTATAAGGATGGAGAGAGATGTTATTGTAAATCCTCTTGGGCCAGCGAATTTCTTTAAAAATCCATTATTTTGGGAATATGAGCATTGTCTTGTAGTTAATGCAGCTAATTCATTTATAATTACTAATGATAGGAATACATGGAAAAAGTTTATATTACAAAATAATATTGGAGTAAAATTATTAAATCAATATATGTTGAGAAAGCCATTAAAGGGAAATCAGGATTATGATAATTCTACATATATACAAAATATAGCAGATTATTTCGATAAATATATAAATATTGATGATACTTTCTCAAGAATAAGATCAATGCATCAAATATTCTGGAACAAACTTTCACCTAATGGTGGCTTTGAATCATTAAACTTAGCAGGTGATTTTTTATTTCTTTATTACCCATATTTGTGGAAAAAAACTCTGGAATGGCCAGAGGCCTGGTTCTTCGATAGAAAAATCCAATATGGAGTTTTTAACAGGGTTGGTGAAGATTTAGCCAAAATACCACCTCAACGACCAAAAAAAATTGGTGATATTTCCAAGATTAAATATTTCTTAACAAAAATAGACTCCAGGTTAAGGGGTTCTGGTATTGATTACCGCTGGTGGGAAAGTACGAAATGGTTTAGAGATGCAGATAAAATGCTTAATGAAAAAATTGATAGTGATTTCTTAATTCTTGTTGAAAAACATGGTTTAACTTTAAATAGAAATTTCCTTGATTATCAAGATTATTATGATTTATTAAAAATAAACTGGATAATTAACAAGATAAAAAAATATAATAAAAATCGAATATCTTATTTAGGTAAATGTAGTGAATGATGAAGAAATCTTGAAACTAAATCAATCTTTATCAGGAAAGGGTATAGATGCTATTTTAAATTATATAGTAAATTTATATAAAGATGATTTAGCAATGATATCATCTTTTCAAGTTTCAGGAGTTTTGTTAATAAGTATAATTAAAGATATATTTCCAAAGCTGCCTATTTTCTTCATTGATACAGGATATCATTTCCCTGAGACTTTAAATTTTGTCGATTATATACATAAAAAATGGGATTTAAATATAACGTACGTGCATCCTGCTGTAGCCAGAAGTGAGTTTGAAAAAAAATATGGGGCACACATGTATAAAGATAATCCAGATTTGTGTTGCAAATTAAATAAGGTTGTTCCATGGAAAAGCGTTATTGAAAATAATCCCAAGAGTAAATGGATATCTGCAATTAGAAGAGATCAGAGCGAAACTCGTACAAAAATTAAGTTGTTCATGAATGATGGTAATAATATTAGAATTAACCCGCTTTTTGACTGGACATATAAACAGATATGGGCCTATACGATCAATAATAATATTCCATATAATCCATTATATGATGACGGTTATACTTCGATCGGTTGCTACCCGATATACTGTACAACTAAGAACGATGACTTTACCCAGGAGAGAGCTGGGAGATGGAATGGTAAATTAAAAACTGAATGTGGGTTGCATACAAATATTACTAACAAGGAAGGTGGGAAATAATGGCTAATAAGAAATTTTTATTATTATGTAATAATTGTGGTCAGGAAATCGAAGATTTTTCGTTATGGTTTGAAAATGGACAAAGGTGTTTCAGTTGTGGATCAAATCAATCTGAAGTGAAATATCTGGATAATTACAAAAAACTTATGAATTCAATTAAAAAGGAGAATGATCAGGGGATATGGGATTATTATGAGTATCTTCCTATAAATAATAAAAAAAATATTATAAGTTTCAATGAAGGTAGTGTTCCAATTGAAAGATGGGGGTCTTTAGAATCGCGAATTAAAGATATCTTTAACATAAATTGTAAAATCTATGCACATCGTCAGGACGCAAATTATGCAACAGGAACATTTAAGGATCTTGCTGGTTCAGTTGTTGCAAGTGTACTCAAAGAGAATGACATTTCTTCATATGTAGTAGCGAGTACTGGGAATATTGGGGTCGCTTATGCAAGATATCTTTCAGCTGCAAAAATTACTCTTTACGCTTTTATACCTAGGATATCACCCATTGTACAAGAAGCCGAATTAAGCTGTTTTGGTCAAAAAGTCTTCAGAGTTGATGGTGATTATTCTGAAGCAAAAAATTTAGCCATGGAGTTCGCTCAGGAAAATAATATCTTGTTATCAGCGGGAAATTTTGATCCCATGAGAATAGAAGCTAAAAAGACCATGGTTTTTGAATGGTTAAGGAAAATTGATGAATTTCCGACTGTTTATTTCCAGGCTTTAAGTGGCGGGACAGGTCCACTAGGTATCGAAAAGGGATGTAGGGAGCTTAAAGAAGCAGGTCACAAGTTGCCTACACCAAGATATATACTAGTACAAAGTAACAAGTGTTCTCCTATGGCCGATGCATGGGAAACTGCAAAAAATCACAACTTTCCTGAAGGTTGGGAGAATGAATATCCAATATACAATAATCCAGAAACCGAAATTACTACACTGGCTACAGGTTATCCCAAGACGTATCCGGTTTTAAGTAAAATTGTAAGGGATAGCAAAGGTGAGATAATTGCTTTCAATGAAGAATCGGTGGTAGATGTTGCCAGGTTTCTTGCTTTTGAATTTGCATTAAGAACTGGCCCTGCAGGTGCCATCACAGTGGGAGGGTTTCTGAAATCGGTATCGAAGGGTCATGTAAAAGATGGGGATGTTGTATTGTTAAATATTGGTGAAGGCATAAGACGATCTCCTGCATTTCTCGAAAAATTATTAATTGAACAGTCTCTTGTAAAAACTGTAGATCAGTGTGGTTTGTTTAGCAGAGATGAATATGGAGACAACTTGTGGGAAAAACTGATTGATGTAGTTAAATAATTCACATCACATTCTTAACATTATTCATCATGCAAATATTTTACAATGAGATGTTATTATGCAATTAGTCTTATTTATGAAGGATTATAATGCTTTATCCATTTAGATATTATTATCAAATTTGATATAAATAAATTTGCCACTAAAAAGAAGATACAATTTTTATATATTAATGATTAAAAAATATGCTCTTTAATTCCATAGACTTCGCAATATTTTTACCCATCATATTTATAATCTACTGGTTCGTCACAGGAAAGAATATAAAATATCAAAATCTGCTTATTCTGATTGCAAGTTATGTATTTTATGGATGGTGGGACTGGAGGTTCCTGTCATTAATTTTTTTCAGCACTATTGTGGATTATACTGTAGGTCTCAACCTTGGCAGATATAATAAACCATCAACACGAAAGATTTTATTAATTGTCAGTATTTGTGTAAATCTGGGATTACTTGGATTCTTCAAGTATTACAATTTTTTTCTCGACAATATTAATACAGCATTTTCTTTTTTAGGACAATCAGTCTCACTGCAGTCACTACATATAATATTACCCGTTGGAATAAGTTTTTATACTTTCCAAACATTAAGCTATACAATAGATATATATAATAAGAAAATAAATCCAACCAGAGATTTCCTGTCTTTTGCCGCGTTTGTTAGTTTTTTTCCTCAGCTGGTTGCCGGCCCCATAGAAAGAGCATCCAATCTTTTACCACAGTTCAAAATGAGAAGAAGATTTAATTATGATGATGCTGCTGACGGGTTAAGGCAGATACTCTGGGGCTTAATTAAAAAAGTTGTTATAGCGGACAACTGTGCCCAGTTCGTTGACATGATATTCAACTCTCCGGGTGATTATTCAGGGAGCACGTTATTTCTTGGAGCATTATTTTTTACTTTCCAGATATATGGAGATTTTTCTGGATATTCAGACATCGCTATTGGCACTGCACGCTTATTTGGGTTTAAACTGATGAGGAATTTCGCATTCCCGTATTTTTCAAGGGACATTGCCGAGTTCTGGCGCAGATGGCACATCTCATTGACAACGTGGTTCAGGGATTACCTTTATATTCCCCTTGGTGGAAGCAGGGTATCATTACCCGGGACCATACGAAACACTTTTATTATATTTCTTGTGAGTGGATTTTGGCACGGTGCAAACTGGACCTATGTAGCCTGGGGAGGAGTACACGCCCTTTTATTTTTGCCCCTTCTAATCATGAATAAAAACAGGAATAATATTGATTTAGTTGCAAAAGATAAAAAAATACCCTCTTTAAAGGAGCTGGTAAACATAAGTGTCACATTTTTTATTGTTGTACTTACATGGATCCTTTTCAGGGCAGATAATATTTCTCATGCTTCAGAAATTTTTAAAGGGATATTTTCGGTTTCGCTTTTTACCATTCCATCTTTTAATGGCATGGAAAAAGCATTAATGCTGATAATAATGATAACATTGTTTATGATAATTGAATGGGTTGGGAGGGAGCATAATTTTGCTATCGAAAGAATTGGTATTAACCGGCCCAGGTTTATACGGTGGTCTTTCTATTCTTTCTTAATCTTTTTAATTGGAATGTACATGCAAACCACTGAAACACCATTTATATATTTTCAATTTTAAAAAAAATGAAAAAATTTATTAAATCAATTATACTGTTTATCCCATATACAATAGTAATATACCTGTTGATGCTTATCATTTGGGGTACGTTGTTACCTGGAAAGTATAATTTTAATTTGAATTATAGGATCGGCTCTTATGGGCACATGTATTCCAGGATGCGAGATGTAAAAAAAGTAAAAAATATTGATATACTGATCCTGGGGTCGTCACATGCGTATCGTGGATTTGATCCGAGAATTTTTCAAAAGTATGGATTATCTGCTTTCAACCTTGGTTCAAGTGGACAGACACCTATACAGACTAAGTTGCTGTTAGACAAGTATCTTGATAAGATAAATCCGAAGATAATTATTTTTGAAGTATCACCATTGATTTTTTCTACTGATGGTGTTGAATCAGCACTTGATCTTATTGCAAATGATATAATCGACAGTCACACAATAAAAATGAGTATAGAATTGAACCATTTGAAAGTTTATAATACCTTATTATATGGATTATTCAGTCAACTGGTTAATTTGAACGCTGGGTACAGGGAGCCAATTGCAAGAAGAGATGATACATATATTCCCGGAACCGGGTATGTTGAAAAGAAACCAAAATATAACGATGAGAAGACAGCTGACGATAAAAGGTATGAGATAAATGAAACACAACTTTTGTATTTTAAAAAAGTTGTGGATATGATTAAATCAAAAAATATTTCTTTATTACTGGTCCAGGCCCCGGTTACAAGTACTTTGTATAAATCTTACGGTATCAATGCCAGGTTCGACAATATAATGGAGCAAAATGGAAATTATATTAATTATAATAATAGAATAGATTTGGACAATTTCCTGCATTTCTATGATTTACATCACCTTAACCAAAGGGGAGTGTCTCTCTTCAATGAAATGCTTATACAGGATATTATCAAGAATAAAATAGTAAATAGAAAAGAAAGAAATTGTCACAGATAACAGGGTAATGTAATATTATACGAGTATAGGTGTTGTTTAAATGGTAAGTATTCATTTTATCAAAACGGAATATGATATGTCTGTAAAATTAACTAATAAAGTTATCACCGAAAAATTTTTTAACATCGAAAGCAGGCTTGATCTTCTTGATGGCAGCTCAGAAGTATCCATTATCTGGGAGCGTATCAGGCATATCATTTCTAAACAAATACTCGTAGAATTGGGATTACATAAATCAAAAAATAAAATTAAACCTCAAAAACAAAATATTACCTGGAAGATTACAAAAGGGTATGGGTTACTATGGAATTCAATTGTTAGAAACCCATTTTTTGTATGGAGAAGGCCCACCTATTTGTTTTGGGGGAGTCCCCGAAGAAAAATGGGTAATGATGGTTATTATATTGATATATACACTGATTATTTTTCTGAATTACTTCCCACGAGGTCATCGATAACGATCGAAAAACCATATGAATGGAAGCATCTCAAGCCAGTAAAAACAGAAAGAATTAAATATGCAGATTTCTTCCTGGTCTGTATTTTCTTTCTAAAGAGATTATACCCAGGCAAAAGTAAATTTAAAATTGATCCAGTCTTTAAAGAAATCGAAAAGGAAATATGCAACGAGTTTGGTGTTTCAATAAAAATTCAGAAGTTGGTAAGAGAAACCCGACTTTCCCGTATTGTATCATTATTTATATATAGAATTTACCTGCGAATGATAAAACCTGAATTGTTATTCCTTGTGGGCAGTTATGGTAAATCTAATTTGATCGAAGCAGCTAAGTTAGAAGACATAACAACTATCGAATTGCAACATGGTGTGTATGGGCCATTACACATGGGATATTCTTTCCCCGGAGAACTTAAGAAGAGAAGTTTCCCCGATTATTTATTTACTTTCGGTCAATACTGGTGTGAAAATGTGAGCTTTCCTGTTGGTAATGAGAAGGTTTTCCCGGTTGGATTTCCCCATCTTTCCTTAACAGTAAAGAATTACGATACTTTCAACAAAAAAGACCAGGTTATTTTTTTATCTCAGCCAACTACAGGTTTTAATATAGCTCAATATGCCCTTTCCATTGCTAAACAAAAAGACCGTCCCAAATCAATTCTATATAAATTACATTCAGATGAGTATAGATGGTGGAGAGAAGAATATCCAGATCTTTCGTGGGCTCACGATAAGGGTATCATTACTGTTATAGATTCTGATTCTCCTCTATTATATTCGCTACTTGCAGAATCAAAATACCAGGTGGGTGTTAACTCAACAGCATTATTCGAGGGAATTGCATTCAACTGCAGAACTGTGATTTTAAAAATAACAGGTCATGAATACATGGCTGACCTGGTCAATTCTGGAATGGTGTTGCTTGTGGATACAGGTACTTCCCTTGATTTTAACAGGGTACCGCGAATTGAGGAAAGTGTGGATTATTTATTCAATAAGGACTGGGAAAATGCTTTTAACAAAGCAATCAACAAAATAATAAAAAATTCAAACAGAGATAATAATCTCAATCAAGATAATAAGATGGGAAGAAGATAATAATTTATTGAGTGCTGATTGTTTGATGAATTTCCTTTATGACAGCGTCCAAATTTTTACCGTTATAATCAATATTAATAAATAATACATCCTTTATACTATTATTTACAAAATCAATATCTTCTCGAGTTCCGATAGTTGACTTGGAAATTTCATCGTAAATTTCATCGGCTGGTATATTGATTGCCCTGGTTCCTCGACTTTCTCTGAATTGGTGTATTATTTCCGGTGTTGTATTTATGTTGATGACAATATCTGAGATTATTGTATTGCCCTTGAATAACAATTTTCTAACATTATTATTAGTAACGGGTGAATAATGCCGTATTGCCCGTGCCCGATGAAAAGTTCCTTCATCTATTATAACAATTCGTTCATCAGATGAGGCTTCCCTGTACATAAACAACTGGGTAAAATACCAGAGTTTTAAATATTTAAAAAAATGTTTTGTAAATAGCAGTTTGCATTTGCTAATCTTAAATATTGAGTTAAGCAGTAAAACAGGATGTATCAACTGTGTTTTACTGTAATTGCATTTCTCAATAAAATGATATTTCTCATTATCAGAAAGCTTTTGTTTAAGTTTTTTAAAAATAAAAGATTTGCCAGAACCGGATATGCCTGATAACTCAATATAGCATGTTTTATTCATAGAGTTGTATGTCTTTTCCCTTTTGGATATCCATTTGATTAAAAAATAATTTATTATTCAACCCTTTTTCCTGGCAGATTTAAAGATGTTGTACCCAGGGTTAAATTATTGCTTTAAATAATGCCATAATGCCAAGCAGCATCACAACAACCCCAATAACCAGCCTGAGCCACCTGGTATCCATATTCCTGACCGTATATGCAGAAAGCGGTACAGAAAGCACCGCCCCGGTTACAAGATAGGGTGCCAGCATCCAGTTGATGTTATCCTTCAGTATGAAATATGATGCCACCCCCACCATACAGGTAAGACCTTCTGCCAGTGAGGTGATGCCGATAGCATTCTTCCCTTCCACCCCCGCGATGAGTTGCCCTCCGGTTACCACCGGCCCGTAGCCACCGCCGCTTGTCCCTTTGTTGAAAGAAGCAATAAGACCAAGTGCTACAACCCGCTTCCATGAGAAACTGAAAGTCCTGTTTATAGTGGTTAATATAACAATCCCTATTACAAAAATAAGGATACCTATGAACAACTTTAGATAAAACTTTGGAATGTTGATGGCAAAGATAACTGCCACTATGGTGCCCAGGATGCTGCAGGCGCCGATAACCATTGCAACCTTCAGGTTCGCCGGAAGCCCTTTTCTCATCGAATTAACGATGCCGATTGTCTTTAACGAATTGTAAATCTTCTTCACATTCATGGTTTTCGGCCTGAAGTCCACGTTGCCCATCATGTGATGGGTGAACCCTGCAAGAAGGCCCGTGATAAGCTCTGAAAGCAAAACCGCGGGGATTATTTGCATTGGCTGGTATCCCATGATAATGAGTACAGGGGTAAGGGTAGTGCCGTATCCCATGCCCAGGGTGGAATCCATGTATTCACCCAGGAATGCAATTACAATGATCATTATCCCGGCAGCCAGTGAAAGTTGGAAGATATCCATGTGTATGCTCCGTGATTATAGTATATAATGTCTACAGGAATAGTAGAGAAATTGTCAAGTTTATTATAGTGAATAGTGAGAGGTGAGGAGTGAGAAGTGAGAAGGATTGAGTGAACAGTGAAAAGTGAGGAGTGAACAGGGGGCAGAAAAACAGTTGACCACGTAATGTGTGTACCATAGATTATATGCATATTAATCATGGAAAGACTGTTGTAATGACGAGGAGACGTTATGCCGCTGAGCAAAGAAGACCTGGAACAGATTGATAAACATGTAAAATCGCAGATTGAGGATTGGTTACAAGAGTTAACTCAGTCCATGCCCAAATATGCCTACGAGATAGATATGAGAGAACGTATTGTCCGCGTGGAAGAAGAATTGAAAAACCAGCGTGAGTTGATGAAGCAGGGTTTTGATTACATGGAGAAACGGTTTGAAGAGGTAAATTCCAAATTCAAGATGATGCTTGCCTTCATGTCCCTGGGGTTTACCATACTCGCAGCGATGATGACGCTTTTCAAGTTTATGCAGTGATTTTGAGTGAACAGGGTTGACTAATGAAAAGCCTTAAACTGTTCACTCCTCACCTCTCACTCTTCACTATCATCTCACCAAATGTCGTTGATTCAAGCTTATCAGAAATATAATCCCTGATCTCCCTGAATATCTTTATAAAACGCTGGTCCTGTTCGAGTGGGGTATGCTCGTAAAAGTAGCGGCTTACCGATTCTACAGGTGCAAGCGGACCGTCAAACAGGCGTATTATTTCAGCCAGGGTAATTAAAGAAGGAGAAATTGCCAGTTTATACCCCCCATCAGCCCCCCTGCGGCTTTTCAGGTAACCTGCTCTTTTAAGTGATAAAAGAATTTGTTCCAGGAATTTTCTTGGAATTTTTTTATTTTCAGCAATATCACTTATCTTCAAAAAACCGGAATCGTATTGTTCCGAAAGAACTATCATGGCCAATAAAGCATATTCAGTTTTAGCAGACAGTTTCAATTTATAATATCTCCTTTACTTCTTATTAGAACCCTGTTCACTCTTCACTGAGCTCTGCTCACTCTTCATCTCTCACTCAACCCAATAACTCTTGACAGTATTATGAAAAAATTAGTAATTTGATCATTCTGGAAATATAATACAATAATTATGCTAATCTTTATCCCGGGGGAAGATCTTGTACATTGAAACGAGAAAGAGAGCAATTGTAAAGACTATTTCATGGAGAATACTGGCAACGCTTACTACCGCGGCTATCGTGTACGGGCTGGTAGGTAGGCTTGACATTGCCGCGGCGGCAGGTGGTATCGAGATGGTGCTGAAGATGATCTTTTATTATTTCCATGAAAGGGCATGGAACAAGTTTCATATAGGAAAACACCAGGTGACCCCCTTCGTATTGTGGTTTACCGGCCTGTCCGGGTCAGGGAAGAGCACCATTGCTGATCAGGTATACCGGAAATTAAAGAAAAAAGGCTACAAAGTGGAACGACTGGATGGAGATACGGTGCGTTCAATATTTCCCAGTACCGGTTTCACCAAGGATGCCCGCAATACTCATATCCGCCGGATCGGGTTTCTTGCGTCCATGCTGGAAAAGAACGGTATCATCGTGGTGGCGTCATTTGTGTCCCCCTATAAAGAATCAAGGGAGTTCGTGCGTGAACTATGCGACAATTTCGTTGAAGTGCACGTGGACGCCTCTGTTGAAGAATGTGAACGGCGTGACGTAAAGGGCCTCTATAAAAAGGCACGGGCAGGAGAGATAAAGAACTTTACCGGCATAGATGACCCATATGAAAAGCCGGAATCCCCCGGCCTGTACCTGAATACGGACGAGGAATCAGAGGAAAAATCATTGAAAAAAGTTTTTGCGCATATAGGGCAGTTTTTGGATTAGGATTGGTGGATAGTTGATGGTGGTTGGTTGATGGGGGTGAATAATAATACAGGTTAGAATTATCAGTTTTATCCAGGAAAAGAAAAGATATATTAAGAAAAGGATAATACCATGGATCATCTTGATCATTTGGAAAATATCGGAATCCACATCTTGCGCGAAGCGTATGCTAATTTTAAGAACCTGGGGATGCTCTGGTCTATCGGGAAGGACAGTACCGTGCTGCTGTGGCTTGCCAGGAAGGCGTTTTTTGGCCATGTGCCCATACCCCTTGTGCATATTGATACTAACTACAAGATACCTGAAATGATACAGTACCGTGACAGGCTTACCCGTGAATGGAAGCTGAACATGATATACGGTATGAACACCGAAGCCCTTGAAAACAAGCAGACCTTCCCCGATGGTAATGCTGACCGCCTGACCTGCTGCAGGCTTTTAAAATCGGAGGCTTTAAAGCATACCCTCAACGGTACATGGCCGCGGTATCGTTTCAATCATGAAAAGGACAATTACGAAGTGGACAAGAACACCGAGCCATACACCGGCATTATCGTTGGAGTACGTGCGGACGAAGAAGGTTCGCGGTCAAAAGAACGTTACTTCTCCCCAAGGGACCGTGAAAACATCTGGGACATCGGTGATCAGCCGCCTGAATTCTGGAACCAGTATAAGACAGATTTCGCACCCGGAACCCATGTGCGAATACACCCACTCCTTGACTGGACAGAGCTGAATATCTGGGAGTACATCAAGCGTGAGAATATACCCACAGTTTCACTGTACTATAACCAGGGGGACGGCAAGCGCTACCGATCGCTGGGCTGCTATCCCTGCACTTCTCCCATCGATTCGGAATCAGCGAATATAGACGAGATTATCGAAGAATTACAAAGCGGTAAATTGAAGAATATAGCAGAACGCTCCGGAAGAGAACAGGACAAGGATGACGGCGGAGGGCTGGAGACGTTGAGAAGGGATGGGTATATGTAGTTTGAGTGAGAAGTGAGAAGTGAAGAGTGAGCAGAGGAAGTGAAGAGTGAGCAGAGGAAGTGAAGAGTGAGAAGTGAGGAGTGAGCAGGGTTGAAGGAGGGGTGGTTTGGCTAATCATAAGGATTTGGATGTTTGGAAGAAGGCTATTGGGCTTGTGAAGGATGTGTATGAGGTTACGAATGGGTTTCCTGCTGATGAGAGGTTTGGGATTACGCAGCAGATGCGGCGGGCGGCTGTTTCGGTGCCTTCTAATATAGCAGAAGGGTCAGGCAGGCATGGGGATAAGGAATTATTGAAATATTTATATATTGCATTGGGCTCTTTAGCGGAACTTGAAACACAGTTTATAATTTCGCATGAATTAAAATTCTGTGGAAATAAGGAAATATTGGATAAAATTGAAGAAGTCAGGAAGATGACCATAGGGTTAATAAAATATATGAAATCAAAGAAAATTGAAAAGGCAAAAAATGAAACACGCTGAATCAACAGAAAACACTAATAATAAACCTGGTACAATTGCTCACCCTTCACCTCTCACTTCTCACTCAAAAGAACATATGAGCCTAGTAATAGTAGGCCATGTTGATCATGGGAAGAGTACGGTGATCGGGCGGATGCTGGCTGATACTGGTTCGCTGCCTGAAGGGAAGCTTGAGCAGGTGAAGGCTAATTGTGAGAGGAACTCCAAGCCCTTTGAGTATGCTTTTCTCCTGGACGCGTTGAAAGATGAACAGTCGCAGGGTATTACCATTGACGCGGCCCGGGTGTTCTTTAAGACTGAGGCGCGTAACTATATCATAATGGACGCGCCGGGGCACATCGAGTTTTTGAAAAACATGGTGACGGGGGCCTCCCATGCGGAGGCGGCATTGCTGGTGATCGATGCCAAGGAAGGGGTGCAGGAAAACTCACGGCGGCATGGGTACATGATATCCATGCTGGGTATCAAGCAGATGGCGGTTATCGTGAACAAGATGGACCTGGTTGATTACAGCAGGGAGGTGTTCGATGCCATCGTGGAAGAGTACTCGTGTTTTCTCAACGATATTGGCATACAGCCCTCATGCTTTATTCCCGTTAGCGGCATGAAAGGGGATACCGTGGCGGCCCACATGGACAACATGAAATGGTACAACGGCAGCACAGTTTTACAGGTGCTTGACAGTTTTATAAAAGAAAAGAGTCCCGTTGCCAAGCCCTTCCGTATGCCGGTGCAGGGGGTATACAAGTTTACCAATTTTAATGACAGCAGGCGTATAATTGCGGGAACCATCGATACCGGTTCCATTCACGTTGGTGATGAGATCGTATTTTACCCTTCCGGTAAGAAGAGCAGGGTGAAAAGTATTGAGGGGTTTAACCAGCCCGAGCGTTTGTCAATAGAGGCGGGGTACGCAACCGGCTTTACCACCGAGGAACAGATATACGTAAGCCGCGGAGAGATTGCGGCGAAAGGGGGCGAAGAACCTCCAAAGGTTACCACCAGGCTGCTGGTAAACCTTTTTTGGCTTGGAAAGAAGCCATTATCCACGAAGAAAGAATATATTCTGAAGGTTGGTACCGCTAAAATACCCATGCGAGTTGAGGAAGTTGTGCGGGTACTGGATGCTTCTGATCTGGAGGCAAGTGAACAAAAGGACAGGGTTGACCGTCATGACGTTGCCGAATGCATTTTGAAATGCAACAGGGCGGTTGCATTCGATTACGCGACCGACATGCCTACCACCGGCAGGTTTGTTATTGTTGATGATTACGAGATATGGGGTGGTGGTATCATCCGGGAGGCCCTTGATGACAGCCAGGCCTGGGTGCGGGACAAGGTATACCTGCGTAATTACAAGTGGGAGAAAAGTATTATTCCCTTTGATGAACGCGCTGAGAAGTATAACCAGAAATCAACAATGGTGCTAATTACTGGTAAACAGAATGCCGGGAAAAAACCCATAGCCAAGGGGCTTGAGGCCAGGCTTTTCCGTGACGGGAAAATCGTGTACTTTCTTGGTATCGGTAACGTACTCTACGGTGTTGATGCGGACATCAAGGGAGAGAACAATAGAAAAGAGCATATACGAAGGCTGTCAGAGGTGGCCAACATCATGCTGGACGCGGGGATGATACTCCTGGTTACCGCCATCGAACTGACACAGGATGACCTGGAGAATATTAAAACCATCATAAGTCCAGACAAGATAGAAGTTGTCTGGGTTGGCGACGAGGTTACCACCGACATAGGTGTTGATACGCATATACATGATGAACTGTCGATTGATGACGCGGTTGATAAGATCAAGAATTTACTACAGGAAAAGGGCGTGATTTTCAGGCCGTGGTGAGCGGGGCTGAGTGAAAAGTGAAGTGTGAGGGGTGAAGAGTGGGAACGGAGTTGGGTGAACAGTGAGAAGTGAGGAGTGAGTGGAGAAGAAAAATATAATGATTAAAGAGGCATTGTCTGTTGCTATAAGGGCATCCCTTCAGGCCGGTAGTGCAATAATTGATATATATGAGTCTGCCGATGACCTTGAAATACAGAAGAAGGATGATGATTCGCCACTTACAAGGGCGGATCGGGCAGCACATGAGGTTATATCGGATATTCTTATTGGTGCCTCTTCTTCCATTACACCACACCTGCTCAGTGAAGAGGGCAGGGACATTCCGTATGAAGAAAGAAAAAACTGGGAATACTTCTGGCTGGTCGATCCCCTTGACGGAACAAAGGAATTCATTAATCGCAACGGGGAATTCACTGTCAACATTGCACTGATACGTAAGGATAGACCGGTACTGGGTGTTGTGTACGTTCCGGTGAAACAGACCCTGTATTACGCTGCAGAGGGGATTGGGGCATACAGGTTTGGGAATAGTGGAAAAGTGAAAAGTGAAACAGTGATCAGAGAAAAAGTGAAGAGTGAAGAGTTTTCGATTGATGAAATATTAAGCTATTCTGAGAAACTATCGGTTTTATCAAAACACTCCACTGCTCACTCCTCACCCATCACTTCTCACTCAATAACCATCATCGCCAGCCGATCCCACATGAACGATGAGACGATGAAATTTGTTGATGACATGAAGAAAAAATATAAGCATGTTGTGCTGGTTTCTGCCGGAAGTTCTCTGAAACTCTGCATGGTTGCAGAGGGGTCTGCGGATATATATCCAAGGCTGGGACCTACCATGGAGTGGGACACCGCGGCAGCCCACGCGGTGGTGCAGTATGCTGGTGCGCGTATTGTTACCTATCCTGAAGAAAAACCGCTTGCCTATAACAAAATGAATCTTCTTAATCCATTTTTTGTAGTTTCTGGCAAGGAAATAAATTAAAAATATGAATGAGATAATAATTATGATCATGTAATTCTCTTTGTTCCCGGGTTAGCTGCCGTTAGGTCATTGGACTCCTCTCATGTCTTGTGTGATAACTTGCAAAAGAGGAGTCAGCCTGTTGGCAGTCAACCTTTCTTTCACAATGAAGAGATGTGCTTATTAGTTGAATTCAAGAATGACTTTAAATGGTGAAAAATATAAATATTTGTTGATGAAATGATACTGTATTTTATGGTGGCTGGTCACCGGCGCACATGGGATTACATCTATACTGGTTGAAACGCGAATATAAATTTAAAATGATATATATACTATATTGTAATAATTAAATAGATAGATATGCTATTTCAAAGTATTGATTTTTTAATATACCTGGTAATTACTTTTATCTTCTATTGGTCTTTACCATTTAAATACAAGAAAATATTTCTTGTTCTGGTTAGCTATTTCTTTTATAGCTATATACATCAATGGTTCTTTTTCCTGTTGTTTACACAAACGACAATATCTTTTTTTGTTGGAATTCTGTTAACAAAGACAAGTAATCAAAAGAAAAAAATATTTGTTGCTGGTATACTGTCAAATCTTGTATTTCTGCTTTTTTTTAAATATTTTAACTTCTTCATCGAAAATATAAATGCCGTTATCAAGATGTCAGGAATAAGTTTCCAATTACTTACGCTGGAAATTATCCTTCCTATTGGGATTTCGTTTTATACTTTTCAGAATATCGGATATCTCATTGATGTGTATCGTGGAGATTTCGAACCTACAAAAAACTTTATTGATTATAATCTATTTATCTCATTTTTCCCTAAATTGATAGCGGGGCCGATTGAAAGAGCCGGAAACTTTCTTAATCAGATCACCATTCCCAGGATACCCCAATTTGACAAATTTATTGCAGGATTTCAGCTTATACTGTGGGGCTTTTTTAAAAAAATAGTAATAGCTGATAATATAGCGGTAATCGTTAATAAAATATTTTTGTTGAAAGATCCGGATTTCTTTATTGTATCAGCGGGTGCATTCGCTTTTACAATACAAATTTTTGCTGATTTCTCGGGCTATACCGATATCGCGAGAGGGATAGCGAAATTATTTGGATTTGATTTGCTCAAAAATTTTGATAAGCCTTACCTGGCCAAAAGCCCATCAGATTTCTGGCGGAGGTGGCATATGTCACTATCTGAATGGATTCGTGATTATATATATATCCCCCTGGGTGGCTCAAGAGTTTCAACTTCCAGGTGGGTAGTAAATTTGTTTATTACATTCTTTATTGTAGGTCTATGGCATGGCGCGTCATGGAACTATATAATCTGGGGATTATACTACTGGGTGCTGTATCTGATATACAGGTTTTTTAAAACATTTTTTAATTATAAGATTTTTAAAACTAAATATAATTATCTGGTCAGTATCCCTTTCATGTTTCTTTTAACAAACATTGGCTGGTTGATGTTCAGGGAAGTGGACATCAATTACCTGTTGCAATATCTGTATTTAAATCCATTTAAATCATCTTTGAATAATATTAATGCATCAATTTACCTTTTTATATTTGTTTCAATGTATACCCTGCCCCTGGTTATTTTGCCTTATGTGAACAAAATAATTCAGAATATAAAAATAAATAATTATGCTACTTTCGTAAAATACGCTTCTATGCTGATTCTATTGATAAGTATACTATTACTTAAAAGTGACTCATCTGGCGATTTTATCTATTTCCAATTTTAGAATATGAAAATGATATTTAAAAGATTAAAAAACAGGAAACCTGTAATCGCATTTGTAGTTTTTATATGCGTTATGTTGATAATACCCATGCTTTACAGGTATGAAAAAATAAAACCTTTTAATACTGACCTTTTAAATGAATTAAAAAATTATGATCCTGAAGTAGTTTTTATAGGCAACTCAATGCTGTATACAAGGATTGACGCGGAATATTACAGTCAACTTTCAGGAAAAAGAAGTTTTTTGCTGAAAGTCCCGGGGCTGACATCTGCGGGTTGGTATTTATTATTTAAGAATTTTGTTACCGAAATGAATAATAAGCCGGATGTTGTGTATATATTCTTCAGGGATACATTATTAACTGACCCTTCATTCCGTACAACTGGTAAATACTTATTCCGATTACAAAGAATTAGCCACAGGGATGATGTAGTATTTCGTAACATCGTTTTTAAGAATAAAACAGGAATGGAAAGATTCGAGTTTTATATTGGGAAAATATATCCTTTTCTTTCATATAAAATTCAAATAGATAGAAGTATTAAAAATGCTAATGATGTAATAGCTAACAGTCTGATTGCCGGCGAATTCAGCAAGGATGAAATAAATCAATTATTTGATCTTAATAATTTTAGATCTGTTCAAAGTGACGGTGAAAATATTAATAGTTCGGATGATACCAAATTTAATAATTTCAGGGATCGTTTACCCGGTTCATTTTTACCCCTCATTGTTGATATGGCAAAAAAGAAAAATATTAAAGTAGTATTTGTTCGAGTTCAAAAGAGGCCGGTAGGTGGGATCCCGCCATATCAGTCTCCGGAATTAATAGAATATATTTCAGAACTGAAGAGTTACATAGAATCTAATAATTTAATCTTTTATGATTTTACCGGGGACAGTAGAATTACACTTGAGATGTATGGGTCAGGAGATCATATCAACGAAAAAAGCATGAAAAAATATACTAAATTATTTCATGATTCATTGAAAGATAAGATAAAAGTACTTCCAAAACCCCGGTAATAATTGACCTGATACATTAATAAGCTAAGCGTGTAATGATCCCAAAAGTCGGTTCGAAAAACAATTGACCTCAATAGCAACCTGTTGTACATTACATCTGTATAGATATTAAACGCAATTCCACGGTGATTTTATGACTAAAAGTGATAAGATAATCAACCAGGCATTAGAGTTGAGCCGGGATGAAAGAGTTCATGTAATAGATGCACTTCTTGCCAGTCTTGAAGCGATTGATGAACAGAATGAAACCCTCTGGGTTAATGAAGTAGAAGACAGGCTTGATGCCTTTGATAAAGGTGAGATGAAAGCCCTGTCTATTGAAGAAGTCCTCCGGAAATATCGTTAAAATAAATGAAAACCAGTTTTCTTGAAATGGCTCGGGTAGAGTTGAGTGAGCAGTGAGGATTGAACAGAGAGGATTGAACAGAGAGGATCTCAATTAACAAAAAAGATTTACACGGATAGATGCAGATAAATACAGACGAGTAATGATTATACGCTTAGAATATTATTTCATAGCTGAGTAGTTACAAAAATCTTGACAATGTCAAACTGTTTGGTTATTCTGTACATATGGGTACAGAAAAAGCAAACGCAACAAACGAGAGGTTTGCATTGCTTGCAAGAATGAATGAGAAGGTCTTTCATGCCAGCGACCTGGGCAACCTGTGGCAGATATATAATAAAAACACGCTCCATACAACACTAAAGAGATATACCAGGGCGGGACTGCTTTACCGCGTTTATAAAGGCCTATACTCACTGTACCCTGTTGATGAAATCGACCCTCTTCTGCTTGGAATCAAAGCTGTACATGGATATTCCTATATCAGTACCGAGACTGTGCTTGCAATTGAAGGGATAATTAACCAGAGACCACATTATATAACCCTTGTTGGTACTGAATCGAAGAGGTTTGAAGCCGGAAAACACAGTTACTATGTGAGGCAGCTGCGGGATGTGTTCCTTTTCAATGATGTCGGCATCGTCAATAAAAAAGGCATCAGGATGGCTGTTAAAGAGAGGGCGATTGCTGACTTGCTCTATTTCAATACCAAAGCCCATTTTGACGCTGATGCCCTGATTGACTGGGAGAAAGTTTATGAACTCCAAAAAAAAATCGGCTATAAAGAATAAAGCTCCATGATATTGCCGGATCAGAAAGACGCGATACACAAGGCATGGCTCTACAGGGTGCTAATAAATTTCTGTGACAGTCCATTGCTGTCTTCTTCTTTGTATTTTAAGGGCGGTACTTGCGCGGCCATGAGGGGACTCCTTGACCGGTTCTCTGTTGACCTTGATTTTGATTATGTGGCTGAAGATGACAGGTTGAGTGATGTCAGGTTGGAAATGGAGCGCATCTTTGATGAACTTGGCATGGAAATAAAAGACAGAAGTAAAATGGTACCACAGTATTTTCTGAGGTATAAAAACAACAGGGAAAACGAAAGAAACTCTCTTAAAATTGACGTTACCCTGCCCCCGCCGAGGTCTAACAGGTACGAACCTGTCCGCCTTGTTGATATTGACAGGATACTCTACTGCCAAACGGCCGATACGATGTTTTCAAACAAGATGGTGGCGCTGGTTGAACGGCATGAGAAAAACGGTTCAATCGCTGGACGGGACCTGTATGATCTGCATCATTTTTTTATAACGGGACAAGACTACAACAGGGATGTCATACTTGAGAGGCGAAATATTGAGAGGGTTGGGGACTATTTAAGATTGCTGTTGGAATTCATCACCAATCATTTTACAGAAAGAATTATATCACAGGACCTTAATATGCTTCTTCCATATAAAAAGTTCAGGTCAATCCGCAAAACACTGATCAATGAGACAATTTTCCTGCTGCGTGATGAAATCAAAAGGATATCCTGATTATAATAATGAGCTATGTGAATCAAAAGACTACCCTGTATCCATGCATCCGTGTATATTCACCATGTTGGGATCATGAAGAGTGCAAATAATGATATCACGCGGAGGTGCGGGGAACGCGGAGAGTGGTTTCAATACAGGGCAGTTATGTTTTTTATGTATAGTTTCTTCTTGTTGTAGATTTTTGTTAAAATGTGGATATTTACAGGCCAGGATAAAAGTGTCTCTGAATCAGGATAATACAATATCCTCTTTCTGGATATAATATAATAGATTGAATTCAGATGATTCCTGACGATATGGGAATGAGCGAATACCCCTCTGCGCCCCCGCGCCTCCGCGTGAACCAGTTGAGTATTGATGAATAGTATTAAACTATATGATCCAAGAGTGAACCCGAAAAACAATTGACCTCAATAGCAACCCTTTATACATTACATCCGTGTAGATGACATATGAAGAAAGGAGTATGAATATGCGAAATTTTAAATATGTTGTACATCGAGAAGGGAAATATTATGTATCACAATGTTTGAATGTAGATATCTCCAGTTTCGGAGTTACAATAGATGAGTCAGTCGAGAACCTGAAAGATGCTGTTGCTTTATATCTCAGGGATACAAATGAAGACGTAACATTTAATAATGTAGGTGATGCACTGGTAGGTGAGGCGACCATTAATGTCTAAATTATCAAGGGATTCCTTTGATTGATATGAAAAAAGCATTCATAACCGGCATAACCGGCCAGGACGGATCCTACCTGGCAGAACTACTCCTTGATAAAGGCTACGAGGTGCACGGCCTTGTGCGGAGAAGCTCATCTTTTAACCGTGAGCGAATAGAGCCCCTTTACCTGGGTACACTTATCCGTGACAGCCACCTGTACAACAGGCTGCAGCTGCATTACGGTGACCTCACCGATTCAAGCAACCTCATACGCCTGGTGCAGCAGATACAGCCCGACGAGATCTACAACCTGGCGGCACAGTCACACGTGCAGGTGTCCTTTGACGTGCCCGAGTACACCGCCGAAACAGACGGGGTGGGAGTATTACGCCTGCTTGAGGCGGTTCGGGTAACCGGCCTTGAGAAGAAGGTGCGCATCTACCAGGCATCCACATCGGAACTGTACGGGAAGGTGCAGGAGATCCCCCAGACAGAAAAGACCCCGTTTTATCCCCGAAGTCCCTACGGGGTGGCCAAGCTGTACGCCTACTGGATCGTGAAGAACTACCGTGAGGCTTACAACATGTTCGCCTGCAACGGGATACTTTTCAACCACGAGTCAGAACGACGGGGGGAGAACTTCGTTACCCGCAAGATAACCCTTGCCGCGGCACGCATATCCCTTGGACTGCAGGAGAAACTCTACCTGGGCAACATGGACGCCAAGCGTGACTGGGGACATGCCCGTGATTACGTGGAATGCATGTGGCTTATGCTGCAGCAGGACGCGCCGGGTGACTACGTTGTTGCCACAGGCGAGACCCACAGCGTACGTGAATTCACCACACTGGCATTCGGCGAGGCGGGCGTAAAGCTTGACTGGGAGGGAAGCGGCATTGAAGAAAAGGGGATCGATGCAACCACGGGTAAAGTGCTGGTAGAGGTGGACCCGAAGTACTTCAGGCCTGCCGAGGTAGACCTCCTGGTGGGGGACGCAACGAAAGCCCGTGAAAAGCTTGGCTGGCAACCGAAAATTTCGTTCCCGGAACTCTGCAAACTTATGGTACAGGAAGACCTGAAACGCTGCCGGGCCGAGAAACTTTGAATTTTATAATCACGCGAAGGCGCGGGGTACGCGGAGAGTGTTTTCAATGCAGTGTAGTTATGTTTTTTTTCTGTATAGTATCTTCTTGTTGTAGATATTTGTAAAAGAAAAAGATATTTATAGGGCAGGATAAAAGTATATCTGAATCAGGATAATACAATATCCTCTTTCTGAACATAATATAATAAATTGAATTCAGATTTATCCTGACGAGATGGAAATGAGGGAATACCCCTCTGCGCCCCCGCGTCTCCGCGTGAAATTGTTGAGTATTGATGAATACTATTGAGGTGTATGAATAATAAAGTACTCATAACAGGTATTGATGGGTTTACAGGACCCTATATAGAAACGGTACTGTTGGACAAAGGGTATGCCGTATACGGAACGGTGTATGGAGATGATGAATCTGAATATAGAAAAGCCTGCGATATGACAGACCCTTCACAGGTAGCTTCAGTCATAGAAGAGATACAACCTTGCTGTATAATTCACCTTGCGGCCGTGTCCTTTGTCCCCCATGGAAATCCCATTGATTTTTATAATGTAAACGTTATTGGTACAGAAAACCTGCTGAAGGCGGTTGACGCTTATTGTCCCGGTATACAGAAGCTGGTTATGGCAAGTTCAGCCAACGTGTATGGTAATGCGGGAGACAGGCCGATAGACGAAGAGCGATGCCCGGCACCGGTTAACCATTACGCGGCGAGCAAGCTTGCCATGGAACATCTGGTGAGGACGTATTTCGATGAATTACCGGTTATCATTACCCGTCCATTCAACTACACCGGCATTGGCCAGCCGGGTCATTTTTTGATCCCCAAGATAGTAGAGCACGTAAAAAATAAAAAACCGGTACTCGAACTGGGGAACATGGACGTGCGCCGTGACGTGTCCGACGTGCGTGACGTGGCAGACGCGTACGCGGCCCTCATGGAATCCGGTATGCGGTCAGAGACGGTGAATATATGTACCGGTAAAACCTGCGGCATTAATGAAATATTTGAACTGGCCTGCAGTATCGGGGGGCACCGACCCGAACTCCGGGTGAATCCTGATTTCCAGAGAAAAGCTGACATACCGGTACTCATGGGCGATGGAAGAAAACTGCAGCAGACCGGCTGGCGGCCGCGGTATTCGCTTGAAGATACCCTGGCATGGATGCTGGGTTGACCAACAAGTCTTTATCTTAATGAAATATTTTTTAATGATATCACGCGGAGGCGCGGGGAACGCGGAGAGTGGTTTTAATACAGGGTAATTATGTTTCTTAACTGTATAGTATCTTCTTGTTGTAGATTTAGTTAAATATGTGGATATGTACAGGCCAGGATAAAAGTGTCTCTGAATCAGGATAATACAATATCCTCTTTCTAAACATAATAAAATAGATTGAATTCAGATAATTCCTGACGAGATGGGAATGAAGGAATACCCCTCTGCGCCCCCGCGTCTCCGCGTGAACCAGTTGAGTATTGATGAATAGTATTAAGCTATATGATCCAGGAGTGAACCCGAAAAACAATTGACCTCTATAGTTATTCGGTATACATTACATCCGTGTAGATGAATCATGCAGGAAGGTACATGGCATTTTCGAAAGAACACCCGGAAGTGGACAAAATACGTGTACGAGATGGAAATGCGGGAACGAATAGTTCGCGTTAAGAAGAATTGAAGAACCAGCGCGAGTTGATGAAGCAGGCTTGGAGGATAATGAGTGATGGCACCACTGGCGAAGAATTTGAATGAAAAGTATACCTATGCCGATTACCTGACATGGGATGATGACACCCGATGGGAGCTTATTGAGGGTGTTCCTTATGATATGACGCCTGCACCGTCACCTGAGCATCAGGAACTTGTCTCGAGTTTTAACTGGATGATCGTTGATTTCATTCGAATGCACAAGGGGGAATGCAGAGTGTTTCCGGCCCCCTTCGATGTGCGTATCGATAATGGAACAGGTGAAGAAATCAATACTGTGGTACAGCCTGACATCAGTGTTGTCTGTGACAAAAAGAAAATTGACGAAAAGGGTTGCAATGGCCCACCCGATCTTGTAATTGAAATACTCTCCCCTTCAACCGCCTATAAAGATGAAGGTGAAAAGCTTAAACTATACGAAAAGCATGGCGTAAAGGAATACTGGATCGTTAACCCTGAAGCGCGGTATATCATGATTTACCGTCTTGAAAACAGTAAGTATGGAAAACCTGAATATCTCACCGAGAATGAAACCCTTGAAAGCCGCGTCCTGAAGGGACTGCGGATCGAATTAGCTGAAGTCTGGAGTAAAGAGTGAGCCGGCTTTAAAACCGGGTATGAATGAACAAAATGAACATACAGAATGTAAAAAAATTTCTTGTCGAAAAAGAAGAAAGGCGCAGGCGGGAAAGGGAAAAGACCTGCAACGCGGTGATTTCTATGCTGAAAAATGAGGCCGGTACTTTCAAGAAGTATAACGTACACCGGGCATACCTGTACGGTTCCATTCGTAATGGCAACATACATGCTGACTCAGATGTGGATATAGCCGTAGAGGGGGACATGGACTTTTCTGATATACTGAAAATGCATACTGATCTATCGAAAACCCTGGACAGGACCGTGGATGTGAGGCAGCTTGAAGAGTTGCCATTCTCTGCAAAAGTGAAAGAGAAAGGACTTGTAATATATGAAAGAGAAACTGCTTCTCCTCAAAAGTGAGATACTGGATGACAGGCAGAGACTGGTTCGCCTTATGGACAGGTTCCAAACTGTTTGGGATTTGTACAGTAAAGAAAAGGACTATTCACTGCTTGTAGAAGCCGCGTTTACAGTTAACCAGATATATACCGGATGTGAAAGGATATTCCGTAATATCGCATCAACTTTTGAGAACAGTATTGATGAAAACCTGTGGCACAGGGCACTTCTTGACAGGATGCGGCTTGAGATAGAAGATGTTCGGCCGGCATTACTGTCAGAAAACAGTTTTAATCACCTGAATGAACTACTTGCATTCAGGCATTACTTCAGGCATGCATATGATAGTGATATCAGGGAAGACAAATTCAAGATAGTGGCATCAAGTACCCTGGAGTTACGGGAATTACTGTTGGATGATATCGAAAATTTTATTGATTTCGTGGACAAGTTGATAACCGCCAGTTGAACCCACATCCCTCAACAACCTCATCACCATCAAACTAACCTCCCCGAATAATCTCCATAAACTCCGCCCCGTACTTGTCAAGCTTACGTCTGCCCACACCGGGAACATCTAAGAACTGCCCGTCATTCTCAGGCTTTCGCACGCACATCTCCCGCAGGGTGCTGTCAGAGAACACGATATAGGCGGGGACACCCTGGCTGTCGGCGATTTTTTTACGCAATGTACGCAGCTTTTCGAAAAGATCTATGTCGTATACCGAAGTATCAACCTCTCGTTTTCTTTTTCGCTCCTTTATGGCGGTAATGAAAAACGGGGTGTTGCCGGTGAGCACCTCTTTGCCCATGTTTGTTATCTGCAAAACGGGGTACTGGTCATCGGTTCTGTTGAGGCAGTTTTGTGCCAGCAGTTCGTTTGTCACCCGCCGCCAGTACTTCTTTTTCTGATGGGCACCTGCGCCGTAGGTTTTCAGGTTTTGATGGTCCCGTTCACGTATCTTTTCGGTATCTGAACCGGTTACTATGTCGATGATATGCTGCACGCCGAAACGCTGACCCGTGCGGGCGATGGCGGACATGACGATGCGGGCGTCGGTTGTGGCATCCGTGATGTGGGTGCTTCCCTCGCATACATCGCATGTGTCACAGTTCTCTTTGGGGTATTCCTCGCCGAAGTAGGCAAGAAGGGTACGCCTGCGGCAGACGTGGGTGGCGGCAAGGTTTACCATCTGCTGCAGTTTGTCTGAAGCCACCCGGCGGTCATTGTCGTCTTCCACCTGGTCTATAAAGTAGCGCATCTTGTTGATGTCGCCGTAGCTGAAATACAGCACGCACTCGGCGGGGCTGCCGTCACGGCCGGCGCGGCCGGTTTCCTGGTAATAGCCTTCGATGTTTTTGGGCAGGTCGCCGTGCAGTATGTAGCTGATGTTAGACTTGTCGATACCCATGCCGAAGGCGATGGTGGCAACTACAACCTGGGCGTCGTCCCTGATGAACTGCTCCTGGCTGGCGGTGCGCTCTGCAGGCTGCATGCCGGCGTGATAGGGGAGGGCGTTGATGTTGTGTGTTCGCAGAAAGGCTGTGGTTTCTTCTACGCTTTTGCGGGATGTGCGGTAGATGATGCCCGATTGTCCCGGGTGGTTCTGTATGAATGAAAGCAGCTGCTTCTTGATGTTGTCTTTGGGTATTACCCGGTAGAAGAGGTTGGGCCTGTCGAAGGAGGCACGCACCGTGTGGGGTGTCACCAGGGCAAGTTTCTTGAGTATATCATCCTGAACCTTCCGGGTAGCGGTGGCGGTGAAGGCGGAGACGGGCACGCCGGGAAAATTTTTCACGATGCCCGAGAGGGCCAGGTAGTCGGGCCTGAAGTCGTGTCCCCATTCTGATATGCAGTGTGCCTCGTCGATGGCAAAGTGTGTAACGGGGGCCCGTTCAAGTGTGGAAATAAACCCTTCCATGGCGAAACGTTCGGGTGAGACGTAAAGAAGGTCTAGCTGCCCATCCAGGAGTTTTTCACGCACCTCCATCACCTCGTCAAATGCCATGGAGCTGTTGATGAAGGCGGCATCAAGGCCCATGGACACGGCCCCGTCCACCTGGTCTTTCATCAATGAGATCAGGGGGCTGATCACCACGGTGGTGCCCTGCATGATACGGGCGGGCAGCTGGTAGCAGAGTGACTTGCCGCCGCCGGTGGGCATCACCGCGAAAACGTGGCGTCCCTCAAGGATGGCCCTTACGATCTGTTCCTGGTTGGGCCTGAATGTATCATAGCCGAATATCTCTTTCAGGGTGGCATGAACGTCAGTTCCCTGTGCCGGTTGGTGCTGTGCCTGCTGCATAGGTGGTATCCTTTAGTTGGTCTTACTTCTTTATACGATAAAATCTGCCGGTTCAATAAAAAAAATTGCCGAAAACCGTTAAACATTGATGTTTTTTTTCACCGCTTTTTCTGCTGTTTCTTTACGCCCTTCGCGTACTTTGAGACTTCGTGGTGATCCTTCATTTACGCTATCGATGAATAATGATATCCTTGACATGAGCCAGGTATACCCTTCATAATAGAAAAATATTTATGATAAAGCATATCCCGGTATGATGGAGAATGCCAATACCGGTTTCTGGAAAAGCGTGAAGGCCGGTATGGTTAGAGTAATTTGATATGTCATTTGGTAAACGGAATTAATGGAATATAGAATATCAAGACATGCGAAGCAGGAAATTGAAAGAAGAAATATCCCGGTGGACATAGTTGATGGTATACTGGTAAGTCCTGATCAAATTGTCGAAGAATATGATAATAAAAAAGCATACCAGTCTATTATACAAATGGAAGATGGAAAAAGTTACCTGGTACGTGTTATAGTAAATAATACAATCGAGCCTGCAGTAGTTGTAACAGTGTATAGAACGAGCAAAATCAGCAAATACTGGAGAGAACCATGAAAATACAATACGATCGCGAAGTGGATATAGTTCGTATAATCTTTAGCGAGGCAAAAATTGAAGAAAGCGATGAAGACAAACCGGGGGTGATTCTTGATTACGATAAAGACGGCAATATTGTTGGTATGGAAATAATCGATGCTTCGAAAAGAATGGACAAGCCGGGATCAATTGAATTTGATACAGCAGTGTGATTATAACTCATGAACATACCATTTCACAGGCCATACATAGTTGACGAAGAGATTGACGCTGTCATGGAATCGCTGAAAAGCGGGTGGACTACCATGGGGCGTAAAACCATAGAGTTTGAAGAGAAGTTTGCCGCCTACATCGGCATGCCACACGCGGTGGCGGTAAACTCGTGTACATCGGCACTGCACATGTGCCTGATGCTTGCAGAGGCGGGGCCTGGGGACGAGGTGATTATTCCAACAACTACCTTTGTGGCAACAGCCGAGGTGGTTGAATATTGCGGCGCCCGGCCGGTGCTTGTCGAGATAGAAAAGGATACTCACTGCCTGAACGTGTCTAACGTGGAAAGGCTTATCACCGACAGGACGAAGGCTGTCATTCCCGTCCACTTCTCGGGACAGCCCTGTGACTTGAGTTCACTGCATGACATGGCAAAACAGCACGGCATCTACGTATTCGAAGATGCTGCCCACGCCCTTCCTGCCTGGTACAGGGACAACAGGATCGGCACCCTGAGTGACGCCACCTGTTTCAGTTTCTACGCCACCAAGACCCTTGCCACCGGTGAAGGGGGGATGATCATCACGGGCAACGATGAGTGGACTAAAAAGCTTGAGACCATGCGGCTGCACGGCATGAACCGTGACGCATGGAAGCGCCACGAAGACGGTGCGGGGTGGGAGTATGATGTTACCATGCTGGGATACAAGTACAACACCACCGACCTCAACGCTTCACTGGGGCTTGCCCAGCTTGACCGGGTTGACTGGATGCATGAAGAGCGTGAAAAGATCGCCAAAAAGTATGCTGACGCTTTTGCAGGTAACGAGCTTCTTATCCCCTACGTGGTGAAAGAAGACCGCAGGTCTTCATGGCACCTGTACCCGTTGAAACTTAACCTTGAATCATTGAAGATAGATCGAAATGAGTGTATCAGGATGCTGCACGAGAAGGGAATTAACACCGGCGTGCACTTTAAGCCCATATACCGTTTTACCTATTATGACAACAAGTACAAATACAACCCCGCTGACTTCCCGGTGAGCGAATGGGTATTCGAACGTGAACTGTCCCTCCCAATCTTCCCCGGCATGACAGGTGAAGAGGTAGACTACGTCATCGATACCGTGCTGGATATAGTGAACACCGCCAGGCGGTAGATGTTTTTTTCACCGCAGAGGCGCGAAGTTAGCAAAGGGGTTTTTCGAAGTTGTTTAGATAGAGAGCACCCTCGAAAATATACTGTTTTTTCAATATTTATCATTAAGGGTTTGTTTTAATGTGAGTCGATACATATTTCTTTATATAAAAACCCTTTTCTTTTTCCTTCTTTGCGCCCTTCGAGTACTTTGCGCCTTTGCGGTAACCTTTACAAAATTATAAAAAATAACTGTTGAAAAATCAGAACAGTAACTGCACACTACCCCATGCTCTATTCTATAAAACCGAACAAGTTGAAATATCTTGCCGCTGATATCACCCTGGTGCTGTTTGGGGGGGTGACCTCGCTGGCGTTGTTTCGCCGTGAACTGCTTGCCGGGCCATACGGGTCGGGGCTTCTCTTCGTGCTGCTGACGGCGGCGTCCTTTGCCGTGGGAGTGTATGTTTCACAGGGGTATCGCATTATCTGGCGGTATTCCACGGTGCGTGACTTTTACAGGCTGCTGCAGGGATGCGTGATCGGGCTTACCGTGGCCAGCCTGGTGATGTTTTTCGCGGGCATCCCCGTCCCCCGCCAGGCCGTGCTGGTTGCGTTTATTCTTTCAACGGCCCTGCTGGTGCTCTACCGGGTGATTCTCAGGGACGTGGCCTACCGCAGGGAGGGGCGGGCTTCCTCTTCGGTTGGCAGGGGCAAAAAGCCAGGGAAACGGGTGCTGATTGCCGGTGCGGGTGAAGCGGGCAGGATAATTATTTCTGAATTTGAACGCCACGGAATGGGAAAAACCATTATCGGGCTGGTTGACGATGACAGCCGGAAGGTGGGCACCCTTCTGGGGGGTAAACCGGTGCTTGGCACCACCGGTGAGATGGCCATGCTGGTTAGCCAGTATGATATTAACGAGGTGATCATCGCCATGCCCTCGGCACCACAGCCGGTGCAGCGGAGAATTATCCGGGACGCCAGGAGTGAGAATCCCATGATGCCGGTGACTATTCTTCCACCCATCATGAAAACTTTCGAGGTGGCACTAACCCCCGAGCTTCGCAGTATAGGGATTGACGAACTGCTGGGACGGGACGAGGTGCCGGTTGATCTTGATGCCATTGCCCATCATTACCGGGGGCGGCATATACTGGTGACCGGGGCGGGGGGCAGCATCGGGCGTGAGCTCTGCCGCCAGCTGCTGAAGTTTGAACCTGCCTCTCTTACCGCGGTGGGACGGGGGGAGTTCTCCATGTACGGGCTGCAGAACGACCTGAAAGAGTACATGAAATATATTCCCTCGGGCACCTGTATACATTATTACATCGCCGACGTGAACGACCGGGTTCGGATGAAGGGCATCATGGAAGAGAGGTCTCCTGACATCGTGTTTCACGCGGCGGCCCATAAGTATGTTGATCTCATGGAGGAAAATCCCACGGAGGCTTTTCGCAACAATGTGCTGGGCACCCGGGCCATTCTTGAATGCGCGGGTGAGGGCGGCGTGGCGGAACTTGTGCTGGTGTCAACCGACAAGGCGGTGCGGCCGGTAAGCGTGATGGGGGCAACCAAGCGGGTGGCCGAGATGCTTACCGATAACTGGAACGGAAAAAACGGCATGCGCACGGCTGTGGTACGGTTTGGGAACGTGATCGGCAGCAGGGGGTCGGTGATTCCCCTGTTTCAGAAGCAGATCGAGACGGGCGGTCCCCTTACCGTGACCCATCCCGATATGACCCGTTATTTCATGAGTATCCCCGAGTCGGTGCTTTTGATCCTCAACGCCGGGGCCTATGCCAGCGGTGCCGACGTGTTCGTGCTGGACATGGGAGAGCAGTACAAGATCGACGAGGTGGCACGCAACCTGGTGCGTCTCTACGGGTATGAACCCGACCGGGACATTATGATCGAGTATACCGGCATTCGGCCCGGCGAGAAGCTTTACGAGGAATTGTGGTATGAGAACGAGTCGATGAAACCCACCGAAAACCCCCGCATCTTCAGGCTGGATCACGATAGCGGCACAGGAGAAGAGAGAACTGTACAGCGTGTGCTGAACATGACGGCTGAAGAGATACAGGAAATGACCCATGATGAACTGAAGGCCCTGTTGAAGGAGCTTGTTCCTGAGTATAAGCCGTATGAAGGGATGTGACTTAACAGCCCCCTAAATCCCCCGAAGGGGGACTTGAAATATTTTGCAAGAATATACCAATGTAATTTTATATTAAGAATTAGTAAGTAATATGCAAATATGCAGCTCTACATGAAGTAAGCAATTACAGGTTCCTGCTATAAGTAAAACAGTCCCCCGCGGGGGGATTTAGGGGGCTGTTGAGTTTCATGCCCCGTAAATATGTTGACAACATTCCCGCTGGCGTGGCAGATATGATACTGCCTTTGTAAAAAAGGAATTTTGTACAGTATCAGAGGTTTACCCATGAGAAACGTGGTTCGTTGTGGTCTTATCGGTTTTGGAACCGTTGGGAAGGGAGTGTATCAGCTTTTGCAGGAGAATGCGCACCTGATAAAGCTGCGTACCGGTATTGATGTGCAAATCGTTACCATATGTGACCTGCGTACAGACCTGGTCAGGAGGGAGGTCTCTGATATTCCCCTAACTGACAACTGGCGAGACCTGCTTGAAGATGACAGTATCGACACCATAATCGAACTTATCGGTGGTATTGAGCCGGCGAAAACCATGATAATCGAGTGCATGAAGAAGGGGAAGGACGTGGTGACCGCCAACAAGAAGCTGCTTGCCGAAGATGGTGACCAGGTGTTTGATCTTGCCAACAGCGGTTCGGCCAAGCTGGGGTTTGAGGCGTCCATCGGCGGGGGAATACCCTGCGTGGTATCGTTGAAAAGCGGCCTGGTGGGCAACCGGGTGCACACGGTTATGGGTATACTCAACGGCACAACCAATTATATATTGACTCAAATGTATGACAAGGCAATACCCTTCGACGACGCCCTGCGTGAAGCGCAGGAGCTTGGATTTGCCGAGGCAGACCCGACCTTTGACATTGAGGGGCATGACGCCGGGCATAAGATCGCCCTGCTTTCAATGATCGCCTATAACAGGAAAGTGCATTTCAGTAACGTGCAGGTACAGGGAATTACAAGGATCACCCTGCTTGATATCATGTACGCCTACGAGATGGGGTACGTGATAAAACTGCTGGGTATCAGCAGAAAGATCGGTGATGAGTATGACATCAGGGTGCAGCCTACCATGCTTCCCTTCAAGCATCCGCTGGCGTCGGTCAGGGATGAATTTAATGGTATAATGTATGATAACGACATGACCGGTCCGGTTACCCTGTACGGGAAAGGGGCGGGTGGACTGCCAACCGCTTCATCGGTGGTGAGTGACATCGTACAGATGGCGCAGAAGGATAATATCTACGAGAACGCTATTTCACTAGAAGGTGAGATCAACTACCTGGCCCCCGGAAAACGTAAGTGCCGCTACTACCTGCGGTTGTATTCTGAGGACAAGGCGGGTATCCTGGCTAGGGTGGCGGGAGTTCTTGGTGATTATGATATATCCATCGCCTCGGTTATGCAGCAGGAGGTTGAGGGTACCTATGTACCCATCGTAATAATGACACACGGGGCCAATGAAGAAGGGATGATGCGATCCATCAGTGAAATCAATAAATTTGAATTTATAAGCGGTGACGTGGTGGTGATTCCGGTTGAGGATTTTGAATAAGGAGTAACGCATGAGTGACAGGTACAGGGCAGTATTCAGGTGTATCGGGGGATGTGACGAAGAATATCCACTTGATGAAGTAGTATACCGGTGTAAAAAATGCGGTGAACTTCTTGAAGTGGTTCATGATATGGACAGGCTGCGGGAACGCACTGCCGGACAGTGGAAAGAACTATTTGACAGCAGGGTGGGCACTACCAGGTGGCCCTACGGAAGCGGTGTCTGGGGCAAGAAGGAATGGATAAACCCGGAGGTGGATAACGAGAACGTGGTGTCCATGTTTGAAGGGAATACCAACCTTTTCTGGGCAAAACGCTTTGGAAAGATGCTGGGAATGAACGATCTCTGGGTGAAGATGTGCGGCAACACCCATACCGGATCATTCAAAGACCTGGGGATGACGGTGCTGGTTTCGCAGGTAAACCAGATGCGTGAGCAGGGGAAGAACATCAAGGCGGTGGCATGTGCCTCAACCGGGGACACATCGGCGGCACTGGCCGCCTATTGCGCCTACGCGGGCATACCATCCATAGTGTTTCTGCCCAGCAACAAGATATCCACCGCCCAGCTGGTGCAGCCCATGTCAAATGGCTCCATAGTCATGTCACTTGACACCAACTTCGACGGCTGCATGAAGGTGGTGCAGGAAATCACGAAGGACAATACCATCTACCTTGCAAACTCCATGAATTCCCTTCGCATTGAAGGTCAGAAGACCATATCAGTTGAACTTCTGCAGCAGTTTGACTGGGAAGTACCCGACGTGGTGATTATTCCCGGCGGCAACCTTGGTAACGTGTCGGCACTTGGCAACGGTTTCCAGATGATGTTCGACCTGGGTCTTATTGACCGCAAACCCCGCCTGGTTCTGGCCCAGGCACAAAAGGCGAATCCACTATACCAGGCATACCTCAAGGGGTTTGACTCTTTTGAATCCATGTCACCTGGAAAAACACTGGCATCTGCCATTCAGATTGGTGATCCCGTATCGGTGAAAAAAGCGATAAAGGCCCTCAAAAGCTTTGACGGTATCGTTGAGCAGGCAAGCGAAGACGAGCTGGCAAACGCGGCGGCCCTTGCCGACCTTACCGGCATGTACAACTGCCCCCATACCGGTGTTGCCCTGGCGGTGCTCATGAAACTGGTTGAGAAACAGGTGATATCCAAAACTGACAGAACTATCGTAATATCCACGGCCCACGGCCTCAAGTTCAGCGAATTCAAGGTGGGATATCACGAATGTTCACTGCCCGAGGTGGATTGCAGGTATGCCAACAGGCCCGTTGAGATAGAACCTGATATCGATGCTGTTCGGGAAGCCCTTGAAAAAGAACTGAAGGACAGAAACACAGGGGGTTAATGTGCAGATTACACCACATGTGTTCCAGGTAGGGGGATCTGATATCTCCGCCCCGCCGGACGCCGCGGTATATCTCATAAAAAGCGGTAACTCGGCGGCCCTGGTTGACGGCGGTACCGGCGAAGGACATGATGAGATATTGATGAATATACGTGAATGCGGTGTTGAGCCATCCTCCATAACCTGCCTGTTTATTACACACTGTCATTATGATCACACCGGCGGCGTTGCCGCCCTTAAGGAAGCCACCGGTTGTACCCTGGTGGCCCACCAGCTGGACGCCATATACCTTGAAACCGGTGACTCCGATGTTACCGCTGCCTCGTGGTATGGCAGTTTCATGAAACCATTTCCTGTTGACATCAAGGTGCATGAAAAAGAACGATCGTTTACCCTGGGTGACCTTACCATCACCATGTACCATATTCCCGGCCACTCACCGGGATCGGCGGCCCTCACCCTGCGGTCTAATGGCAACCTTGTGCTTTTCGGCCAGGACGTGCACGGCCCTCTCAACGATATGCTGAAATCAAACAGGGACCAGTATGAGAAGTCACTGGAATTCATGATATCACTGGAAGCCGACATCCTCTGCGAAGGCCACTTCGGGGTGTACCAGGGAAAAGAAAGCGTAAAACGATTTATACAGTCGTTTCTGTGAAAATATTTACCACAGAGGGTAAATGAAAGATAAACTTATAACCTCTGCGCATGATACGGGAAGAAGCCGGGTGGGTGCTTTTGCGGGTTCGCTGTTTTTTACCGGACTCGGGCAGGTGTACGCGGGTGCTGCATCTAAGGGTATAGTTTTTCTGCTGCTGCGAATATCGGTGGCAGGCATATTCCCAGTGCTGCTGTTTTACAACAGGGAGTTTCCCCTGTTATATACCATGGCGGGTTGCGTACTTCTTGATATAATCATTCTCATCTCATGTGCCGTACATGCCGGGGTGATGGCGGGAAAGAGCGGCAGTATCGGGTTTAAGCAGTATATGCGTCCCTACGTCTACTTTGTATATGCCCTTGGGGTGTTGCTTGTACTGACGCTAATATATGGTATGCTGTTTTCAATGGTTTCTATTGCAACTATGCCATCCTCCCGGATGGAGCCGGTGATAATGAAAGATGACAGGGTACTGGTTATCCGCTTTCCGGGGCTTGTGCCCTCTGCAGGGGACACCGTGCTTATTGTTGAAGGAGAGGAAAAGATGATACGACGGGTAGTGGCCTCCGGGCCGGAGAACGTGATCATAAAGGGCACCGTCATCAGGGTGAACAACGTACCCCTGGAAAGAACAATAATGAATGACGATGTCGCCGCACGCCTGAAAATTGCCAACAGGGAGGAGTATTATCTTGAGCGTAACGATGATACCCTCTACCCCGTGATGATACCCGCAAAAGAAAGGCTAAAGGGTGGGAGTGCCAGCATGATATACCTGGCTAAAGAGAAATACCTGGCGGCTTCTGATAACAGGACAGGTGATGAATGGTTTATGAAGGTGGAGAGTGATCAAATTGCCGGCAGGGTGGCGGGAGTGCTGTATTCTCCCGAGCGGGGTACATGGTGTTTGGCGGTGCAGTAATTTCCATTCAATAATGCTTGACGTATTTGATTCACAGGGATTATACAATTAATATACATATCTTCAACTCTGACCCAGATTATTCCCAGGAGGAATGGCAATGATTCTTGTTACCGGATGCAACAGCCTGCTAGGCCGATACCTTGTAGAAGCACTTCTCAAAAAAGGAGAAACCGTGCGAGGACTGGACATGTGGAAGGACAGGCAGCTTCCCCAGGAGGTTGAGTTTTACGAGGGAACAGTTACTGATACCGAACTTCTGGACGAGGTCTGTGACGGGGTAAATGTGGTATTTCACCTGATGGATGTTGAAGATGCTTCATATTATGGAAGACGCTTCATGAAAAAAATAAATGTGAAAGGTACAGAAATCCTTCTGAACGCGTGCAGGGAAGCGGGGGTCGAAAAGGTAATATTTCAATCAACTGCCAGGGTGTATGGGTCTCCATCAATGCTTCCCGTAAGGGAAACAGATAAGTTAAAACCTGTAACCGCCTACGGAAAGGATAAAAAAAAGGCAGAGGCCATCTGCATGGAGCACATGGAAGAGGAGGGGATGAACATAACCATATTCAGGCCTACCATTGTAACAGGACCCGGAGTCGATGAACCAATGATCCTGGTTATACTGTACATGGCAATGGGAATGGGGGTTTCAAACAGGATGTATATTGCCGGTGACGGAGACACAAAATACCAGCTTGTGCACCCTGTCGATGTAGTAGATGCCCTTTTGAGAATGATAAATAATCCGGAAACCAGGGGAAAAATTTACAACCTGGGATCTGATAATGTCCCCACGCAGCTTGAACAGGTAATCAAGGTAAAAGAACAATCAAAACTTGACTGCACCATAAAGCATATTACACCTTTATTCACAAGGGTGCTGTCATTTCTGTTGAAACCGCTGAATATTCATTACCTTCGAAAAGACCATGTGCACTTCATACTTAACAATTTCATGCTGGACTGTGACAGGGCCAAGATTGAACTTGAATGGTATCCGCAAAAAAACAACGTGGATATTATGACAGAAACAATCAGGTGGTATGAGGACGAAAAGCTGTAAGTAGTATCGATTACTTGCGATTTTCTTTTTTCTTGAAAGGGGCGGTTGCTGTTTTTTTTACGAATTGCATAAGCTTGATGAAAAGCACTTTCAGAAATTGACCAAGATTTCCCTCACCGATGTCAGAGCTGAGCAGCAACTGTGCCTGTTTTATCTCTTCGGATGAAAGTTGTTTCTGTGTCATCTGCATCTCTTTGAGCTTCTTCTTTACTTCTTTTTTTGCCAGCTTCATGGATTTTTTATCTTCACCAGAACCTTTCGCGTCCATAACCATCTTAAATAGTGCCGGATCTGACAATATATCCTGCTTTATATTGTTCAGTTTAAATTCACATTTTTTAAGAATGGGATTCTGATCGTTTCCCTTTTTTGACATGAGCATCTCAATATACTGCGAAAGAAAGAAAGCCTGCTTGTAGAGCCGTTTTCGTTCTTCAAGTGTGCGGTTAGAGTAATCAATACGTGAGAACTCATCAACAGCTGTTTCGATGGAATCGATTTTATCATCGGTAAGCTCAAACAGTTCACCGGGGTCAAGATCGGGTATTTCAACGAAACGCTGGGATATGTCACGCAGATCCTGGAACATGTTTTCAGAATATTCCAGCAGATACCTGAAGGCGCGTTTTTCATAAGGATTCAAGGCCTCTTCACCTGAATCGGCATCGTCCATTTTTTGCTGGATTTCCTTTATATTCAGGGCGGTTGGATCAAACTGTAACCTGTTGGCATCGAAGGTTTTTTTCATGTCGAAAAAATCCGGGTCGGCAAGGTCTTTCCCTACTTTCAGTATATTAAGTTTAATATTTCCAAGCTTCTCTTTTAGCAGGTACTTGTCGATCTTGCTGATGCCGTCTGTAACTACAAGGATTTCGGCGTTGAGCAGGTCTTTGTCAAAATGTATATCATCGATGGCCTGTAATACGGCCTGCTGCAGGTTGGTGCTGGTTCCACCGGTGGTGGTGAGCATAACCCGCTCAATAAGAAATGGAAAATCGTCCCGGTGTTCGATCTTGAAAAGGTCACCCGGCTTTGAATCAAAGGGGCGGTAGAAAATCTTGGCGTTGCTTCCCAGTTTTCTTCTTAGAAACTCAGCCACCAGGCATTTTGAGAAAAAAGACCGCATTCGAATCTCCATTGACCGTGAGCGGTCAAGCAGCAGGTAGAATTTCTGATCGAACCTGTTTGCCTGTCGGCCGGATTCGTCCTGCAGGGTAGAGATGGCCTTGAACTTGTCCATCTTGGATTCGTAAAATCTTCTCACCAGCAGCTGATGTTTCAGAAGCTTGATGTCGAAAATTTCATCTTCCCATGCCAGCTCACGGGGGAGGGCCTTTTTTAATTCGAATATTGTTCTGTAATTATCGATCTCCATGTGATCGCTGACAGGTGATATCTTTTCCATCCTGTTATACAGTATGGACTCGTCGCGGTCGGGTGCCTCGATTTTCTCTTCATGTGAGATGTCTTCGATGGCGCTGAGTGCCTCGGATATCAATTCAGGGGTAAATACTACCCTGGCTATCTCAAAGATAACAAAAAATTGGGGGGGAAGAACCACCTGCAGTTCATCGAATAGTCCAAACGAGTCCCAGTACTCGAAGAAATCAAGGCTTGGCCGTTCTGGTCTGTTCAGTGGAGATAGGGTATTGCTCAAGACCATGCCTCCGAAATAATCAAATTAAACCCGCATAGTCTTTCATGATGCCTTCCTTGAGTTCACGAACCTCTTCAACAGCGGGGTTGAGATCTGATATGCTTTTTTTCAGTGTCTCGAGGGTGATCTCCTCGTCATCCCTTGTCTTGCCGGGGAAAATCTTTTTCAAAAGGCTTCGCAGCCCCTGAAACAGGCCCGATGATGCCATGAGCTTTTCTTTCTTCTCCGGGTTCTCATGAATTTCCTGGAATATCTTGCGTATATTCAATAAGAATTCTATCTGCTGAATGGCACCCGTGGCGTTGAAATGCACCATGGTCTGCTGGTAGGCATCAAGGTAGACATCTTTTTCTGACTTGTCCTTCGCTTTTACCGACACGAAGCTGTTCAGCGTGCACAATGCCAGGTACATGTCCTTCAGGTCATCCATGTTTACCTCGTACCTGCCGTTGAGCAGCGCGGATGCCCGAAGAAAGTCAGAAAGTTTTGCCTGCTTACGCGGGCTTATAAAAAACTTGTAATCACTCTTGCGCATGTCACTGACAAACTTGTTGGTGACGATATTTTTCATGAAATATATGAAATCGGGAATCTCTATCCTGGTTTCCCTGTTCTTGTTCCTGACGATATCAGAAATATAGATTATCTGTGTAAAGGGTATCTTCCTGTCCGGTTCAATGGCCTTTCCCCTGCTGAAGGCGTAGGTATGGTCGATGAGCAGCTGGGTGTAGACGTTTGAATCTTCGGGGATGATAGACTTGTAGGTAAACCTGTCAAGTACCGCCTCGGTTACCTCGTTCATGCGCATGTAGTTAGCGGTTGCGATGGCAGTATGAATTGCGGCGTCAATCTGTTCGGGACCGTTTACGAATTTGCGTTCATTGAGTACCGAGAGAAGCGACCTGAGTACCACGTCACTTGCGTCAAAAAACTCGTCGAGGAATACAAGGTTTGCCTCAATTATTGAGCCGTGAATGTTATGGCGTATGCGTCCTTTTTTGAATTCTTCAATGTTGTATGGTCCGAAATAATTATCAGGGGTCTGCTCCTTGCTTGCCTGTGAGGCGAATGTGCGCACGTTGTCGAAGGTGTTGAAAATATAATTGGCCAGGTATGACTTTGCCATACCTGTACGTGAAAGCAGGAGCATGTGTTCACGGGTAAGGATCGAATACATGGCCTGTCGGATTATCTCGTCACGGCCGATGACATTCTCTGAAATTCTTTTCATATGCCACTGAAGGTATTCCAGTATTGTGGGTATGTCATACTGTTGTTCAGGCTGTGCTGGTTTCACGGGTACCTGTGAGGAATCTGGTTCACGGCCGGGTTTTTTTTCTATCTGGTCGGTACGAACCGGCCCTGAGAATGTGTCGGCCCGCGGCTCCCGGGTTATATCGGCGGATATTTCATCCTGTTGTGAATCATCCGGTGATATGATAAAATACCCGTCCTTCTCGAGAATGGATTCGGCATCACTCAGGTATGTTTTCTGTGATGAATCAGGGTTGTGTCGTTTGCTCATAATCTTTGCGTCCCCCTTTACTCTGCAACTGCCGGTAATACTATTTTAAAGGATGTACCAACGCCGGGGGTGCTTTTTACGCCTATTGCCCCTCCTGCGTTTTCTATGATGGAATAGGTAACCATCAGGCCCAGGCCCGTGGATTTCTGGCCCTTCGTGGTGAAGAAAGGCTGAAATATTTTCTGCATGTTCTCTCTGGGTATGCCTATTCCGGAATCTTCTATGATGATAACGGCGAATGTTTCGTCGTTTTTCTTGTACGAATCTACGGAAACCTTAAGATCACCCCCGTCCGGCATGGCTTCTTCCGCGTTGGCGATTATGTGAAGCAGTGACTGGATAAGCTGGCTCTTGCGGACTCGGATACAGGGACTTTCTTCAGGATAAGAAGTTTCCACGTTGAAGCCGTCTTTCTGCAGCCTGTTCAGCATTATCTGGATTGGGTGACTGGTGATCAGCTTGTGAACCTCGCATTCTTCTTTCTCGTCTTCGCTTGGCTTGCCCAGGTTCAGTAATTGCTCGGTTATCTGGTTGATGCGTCCCAGTTCATCTTTCATGGACTGGAGATAATCTCTCATGGGGCTTGATTCATCGATATTGTTCTCTATAAAATTAAGATCTATGGTAAGCAGGTTAATGGGTACCTTCAGCTCGTATGAAACACCGGCAGCTAAAAGTCCCATGGCTGAAAGTTTCTCTGCGCGCTGCATCCTTTTCTGTATCTGTGCCTGCTCGGTGGCATCTTCTACGATTATAAGAATACTCTTTACCTGCTTGTCGTAATCAAGAATGGGGTTAGCCCGTATGTTCAGGGTAAGTGTTCTTTCCTGCTCAATGGGTTGATACTGCAGGTTCTTCAGAACTACAGGTTTTCGCTTTATGGTTACCTCGTCGAGGTATTTGCCCAGGTCTGTGCCAATGAAACCCGGCAGTTCAGTTACGTTCAACCCGGTACGGGATTCGTTACCGGGATAGCCGATTATCTTTTTCAACGCCGGATTCTCTGTCATTATAATGCCGGTTGGATCTATGGTGAATATACCTATGGGAGAATTGTTGATTATTTCGTCATTCAGGGAGGTGACCCGTTTCAGTTCTTCGGCCTGGCGCAACTGTTCTTTTACCTTTTCTTCAAGCCGCCGTGTGTTCTCCTTGAGTTTCTTTTCCATGAGATGCATCTCTGTGATGTTTCGCAGGATGCCGAACAGGCCTGTTATGGTGCCATCTGAAGAATGAATGGGGGACAGGTTTGCCATGAGGTAGACAACGCTGCCTTCCTGGTCGAAAGTTTTCATCTTCTCGTTCTGAATTTCTTCGCCTTCTTTTAGTATCTGGTTGAATACGGTTGTTGCCCTGTCAATTTCTATGGCAGGTAGGTACACCGAGTAGTGCATGCCGATGGCTTCTTCCCTGGTATAGGGAAATAATTCCTCCCAGGCCCTGTTTCGGTAGATAAGGTTTCCCTGGCTGTCCAACACAAATATAATGTCTGATGCCGCCTCAACAAGGTTCTTGAAGTCGACTTCCTCTTCGTCAACCCCCTTCTCCTGGAGATCGCACTTTAACTGCAGATCATGGATTATTTTAATAAGTTCATCTTTTGTAAGTGACTTTAATGTTTTTGTATCCATATTTTCCTGACTCACAGTTTAGTATTGTCCGGCGTACTGAGGGTAGTAAAAAACCACACTTCAAGGATAAGGCTGTAGAGAGTACCTACCAGGAATGCGATGGCAAAGGTGGGCAGGTCCATCTTGAACATGTACACACCTCCTGCCATAAACACACCCAGAAGAATGAGGCGAAGCATGAAGCCCCCCACGGTAATGGACAGAAGAACCAGCGTGTTAGACTGCATCCCCTTTCGGGCCCCCAGTATCCACAGCAGCGAAAGCAAAAAACTCAGCAATGTACCAATGCCGTATCCTTCAGCCTGCGGCTCTGTCATAAAGATATAAATAGCAAAAGTTATTATTATACTGATTACAAGGTATATAAAAATAAAGAGGAGAGCTCGTTTAAACGTGTTCATGACCAATCCTGAAGGCAGTAGAATTAAAGTCTATCATTATGACATTTCTGTTTTTTTAGCATACAGAATGTTGATATATAAGGTCAACAAATATTTTTTCTTACCACAGAGGTACAGAGAAAGGATTATTATTGTTTACCGCTAAGTCGCTAAGGACGCAAAGAAGCGCAATGGATAAAATAGAACAAGGGGCTTAAGCCCCTTGTTCTTCTTGTCTAAAAATTATTCCCTCTTTGCGAACTTAGCGCCCTTAGCGCCTTAGCGGTGATCCCCTAAACCTCTGTATCTCTGTGGTGAAAAAAAGTATTTACAGTTTATGGCCATGCTGCCCATGTATACGGTATAATTATTTATGAGGAAATGCAGGATATGGCACAACTTGCCGGTATACAACTGAGAAGCCCGGTGCTTCTGGCTCCCATGGCGGGGTTTACTGACGGACCTTACCGGCGGCTGGCTGCCGAGTTTGGGGCAGGTATGGTGTTTACCGAGCTGGTCAGTTCTGAAGGTATAATTCGACGTAACAAAAAGACTATTGACCTGCTTCGTTTTAATGACCAGGAGCGGCCCATCGGTATACAGGTGTTCGGCAGTGACCCGGCTGTGGTAGCCGAGGCTGCCGCCTTCGTGGAAACACTGGGGCCTGATTGTATCGATATAAACATGGGATGCTGCGCCCCCAAGGTGTGTTATAACGGCAAGGGTGCGGCCCTGCTGAAAGACCCGGAGCTGGTACACCGCATTGCAGTAACAGTGGGGCAGGCGGTTTCGCTGCCGGTATCGGCAAAGATCCGCCTTGGCTGGGATTCAGACTCAATCAATTACAACGAGGTGGTTTATGCGCTGGTAGAGGGGAATGTCTCTTTTATTTCCGTTCACGGCAGAACCAGGGCCCAGTTGTACCGTGGCGAGGCGGACTGGGAGAGCATCACTGAGATAGCCCGAAGCTGTCCGGTGCCTGTTGTGGGTAACGGAGACATCCTTTCATATGAAGACGCCATGGAAAAGTTGAATACCACGGGCTGCACGGCGGTTATGGTGGGACGGGGGGCCCAGGGTAATCCATGGATATTTTCTTCCAGCGAGCCAACCCTTCATGAGCGGCTGGACGTGATTCGCCGGCATTACCATCTCATGATAGAAGAGTACGGGGAGTATGGCATGGTGCTTATGAGAAAACACGTGGTCAGGTATATTCACGGTATCCGCAACGCCACAAAGATCCGTTCAAAACTGGTAGTGGCCGATACTATGGAAGAGATCGAATCCCTGCTGCAGCAGGTGATCCAATAAATTGCTTTACATTTATGCCCTGTTTTTTACTTTTGATAGGATACATTCACGGTATACATATAAAAGCCGTATACGTGTACTTACAAAAATAATTCAAGAGGTGATTTTTATGAACGTACTTATTTTTGGCCCTAACGGTAGTGGTAAAGGGACACAGGGAGCGATTGTCCAGAAAAAATACAATCTTCCCCATATCGAGTCGGGTGTTATTTTCAGGGAAAATATAAAGGGCGGTACCGAGCTTGGCATGAAGGCCAAGAAATTCATTGATAGCGGTGACCTGGTGCCGGATGATATTACCATTCCAATGATTCTTGACAGGCTTAAAAGGGATGACTGTAAAAACGGGTGGCTTCTTGACGGTTTTCCCCGCAACCTTGAGCAGGCGAAAGCTTTGAATAAAGCCCTGGATGAGGAGGGCATGAACCTGAATTACGTGATTGAGATCGTTCTTGACCGGGAGATCGCAAAGAAAAGGATCATGGGCCGCAGGCTTTGTGAAAACGATAACAATCATCCGAATAATATATACATAGACGCCATCAAACCTGAAGAGAAAGACGGTGAATTTGTGTGCCGTGTGTGCGGTGGAGCGCTTTCAGCACGGGCAGATGACCAGGATGAAACTGCCATCAACAAAAGACATGATATATATTATGATGCGAAAAACGGTACCCTCGCCGCTGTTGAATTCTTTAAAAACCTTTCCAAAGAGAACAATGGTTCACCAAAAGTTATTGAACTTGACGGAAGGCCGGGTGTTAAAGAGGTGAGTGAAGAACTCATGTCGAAGATAGACTGATTACAACATACATATCGCGAAATGAAACCCTCTTCGCTGATGAAGGGGGTTTTGTATAATCTTCTTGCAATTTTTCCGAACCTTCATAATATGATCTTCTGCCGTTTTATACAGCGGTTGTACTATCATTTTTGAAGGAAAACCAACATGAAAAAAATAGTTATTCTCTGTGCTGTTCTGTCTTTCGTTGTTACTTCGGTTCTTCAGGCAGAACCTAAAAAAATTACAATTCTACACACAAACGACCTGCATTCGCATTTGCTGGGCTTTTCTCCCAACGTGGATTATACATCGTATAAAACAGGTGATGATAACACCCTGGGAGGATGGGCAAGAATGTCCACCATTATCAAGGAAACCAGGGAAAGCAGGGAAAACGCCGTGCTGGTGCTTGATGCCGGTGATTTTCTGATGGGATCTCTCTTTCATATGCTTTGCAGGGAAGAGGCCTTTGAGCTGCAGCTGATGGACAGGATGGGGTTTGACGTGACTACGCTGGGCAACCATGAGTACGATCTTTTCCCGGCCGGGCTGGCCCGCATACTGAAGGCGGCAGATTCTGCTGGCCGGTTACCCAATATCGTGGCTTCCAATGTGGTATTTGATAAAGAAAGCGAGAAGGATGATTCGCTGGAAGAGGTCTTTAAAAAGGGTTTAGTGAAACCATACCTGGTTATGGAGAAAGAAGGCCTGAAGATTGGTTATTTCGGTCTCATGGGAAAAAATGCCGCCGAGGTGGCACCTTTCGCGTCGCCGGTTTCATTCGGAGATCCAATGGTAAGGGCCAGGGAAATGGTACGGATCCTTCGTGAAGAAGAGAAGGTTGATATTGTTATCTGCCTGTCTCATAGCGGTTTGTGGGTTGATGAATCAAAATCTGAGGATGAGCTGCTTGCCAGGGAAGTGGATGGCATTGATATAATTATAAGCGGACACACCCATACAAAGATAAACAAACCAATACAGTTGAACGACACTATCATTGTGCAGGCATGGGCATACGGCAGGCACATCGGTATAATGGATATCGAGTATGAAAATGGTAAAGTTGTTCTTTCAGATTACTTGCTTCGTGAGATAAACGATAGTATAAAAGGTGATCCTTCAATCACCAGTTATATTGATTCTTATATCACGAAGATTAACCAGCAGGTACTGCGGCAGCGTGGTATGCGTTTCTGGGATACCATCGCAACCACACAGTATAATCTTGTGATTGATGAAGATGAAACCAACCTGGGAAATCTCATCGCGGATTCAATTAGATGGTATGTTGACAAGTACGATGCTGACCCGGATAATCCGGATTCACGGGTGGATATCGGTGTTATCTCCAACGGTGTTATCAGGGATAATATCCTTGTGGGAGAAACAGGGAAAATTGGAGTATGTGACGCCTTCAGGGCAATTCCACTTGGAATTGGTATGGATGGATCCATGGGATATCCCCTTATCAGTATATACGTGTATGCTGCTGAAGTGAAGAAAGCCCTGGAAATTCTCACCAGTATTTATCCCCTCAAGGGTTCGGATTATTTTCTCCAGGTTTCCGGTGTGAAATTCACCTATAATCCCAACAGGGCCATCTTTGACAGGGTAACTAATATATGGCTTGGTGACGAGGAAAATGGGTATACTGAACTTGATTATTCGTCTTCTAACAAGAAGCTTTACAAGGTATCAGCCGACCTTTACAACGCCACATTTCTCAAGGTGGTTGGCGACTTCACCATGCAGATACTGAAAATAGTACCCAAGGATAAAGACGGTAACCCCATAGAGGATCTCAAAACCGCAAGGGTGGATATGGACAAAGGCAAGCCTGGAATCCAGGAGATCAAGGAATGGATGGGAGTGCTGGGTTATATTAAGAGTTTCCCCGATACCAATGGTGACGGCCTGGGTGAGGTTCCGCAAAAGTACAAGGACAAACTGGGCAGAAACGTGGTTGAAGCCAGCTGGAACCCATACAGCCTGCTGAAAAGGGGCACATGGATTACCTGGGTAAGCTTCCTGGTATTTCTCATCATAGTTGCCGTGGGATATGTCCTTGGCAAATTCCTGGTAAGAAAATTTCGAAAGTAGAAAAAAAACTAAAAAACCTTAAAAATTTTTTCGAATCACCCCCGTTTCTTCGTATGAGTAAGTAGAGACCTTACTCATACGGAGAAATGCCATGCTGTCAAAAGCTACCTCACTTGCTATACAGGGAATTGATGCCTACATCGTTGATGTGGAGGTTGATATTATACGGGGCCTTCCAAACTTTACCATAGTAGGCCTGCCCGATTCAATCATCCGTGAATCCAAAGACAGGATCAGGTCTGCCATCGAGAATTCAGGATATGATTTCCCCCCGAAGAATTTTATCGTAAACCTTGCCCCAGCGGGGTTCAAGAAGCAGGGGGCAAATTTTGATCTTCCCATAGCCCTGTCAATACTTCTTGCCACCGGGCAGCTTAAAACCGCCAGGATGCATATGCCCATGGTAGGGGAGCTCTCCCTTGACGGGGGAGTGAAACCGGTCAAGGGAGTGATATCCATGGCAATTGCCCTGTACCGGGCAGGCTATACCTCCATGATGGTCCCCTGGGACAACCGCTTTGAAGCGGCTGCCATAGATGAAGTGGACATTTACCCTGTACGTAATATCGGGGAGGCAATGGATGTGTGCGAGGGTAACGGGGAACCATTCAAAGACTATTCAAGCGCGCAGCAGGATGAAATGGTGTGGCCAGACCTCAGCCAGGTGCGGGGACAGGAATCAGCAAAGCGGGCCCTTGAAATTGCTGCCGCGGGCCGTCACAACGTGCTGCTCTACGGTCCTCCCGGATCGGGTAAAACCATGCTGGCAAAGCGTCTTCCCGGTATACTTCCTTCACTGAGCCGTGAGCAGGCCATCAACACTACCATGATCCACTCGGTAGGAGGTAAACTGCGTCCCAACCAGGGATTGCTGCAGGTTCCCCCCTTCAGGTCTCCTCATCATACCACCTCGGATGCAGCCCTCGTGGGGGGCGGCAGTGTTCCGGGTGTGGGTGAGATATCCCTGGCACATAACGGGGTTCTTTTCCTGGACGAGTTCGTGGAATTCAGAAATAACGTGATACAGTCACTTCGGCAGCCGCTGGAAGATTCAGAGATAACCGTGTCAAGGGTATCTGGTACGTATACTTTCCCGGCGGATTTCATGCTTATCGCGTCAAGTAATCCATGCCAGTGCGGGTATCTTTTTGACCGTGATGTCAGGTGTACCTGCTCTCCCGCCAGGGTTCGGCTGTATTTTCAGAAGATTTCAGGGCCTATACTTGACCGCATCGACCTGGAAGTTCTTGTGGGACGGGTTCCATATGGTGATTTACTGGGAAAAGGTGATGGAGAACCCTCTTCTGAAGTAAGGAAAAGGGTGATGCAGGCCAGGGAAAAACAGGAAAAACGTTTTAACGGAAATGGAACCGGTTACAATTCAGGAATGAGCAGCGACGAAGTGAAGGAATATTGCAAACTTGACGATGAAACCGAATCGCTGCTGGAGCTGGCCATCAACAGGATGAACCTCTCGGCACGGTCTTTTTTCCGTATACTCAAGGTGAGCAGAACCATTGCCGACCTTGATGACAGCACGGACATTCACAAGCGTCATGTTATGGAAGCCCTGTCATACAAGAACCTTCAGCGTCATTATGATGTGTGACGGGGTTTGCGCGGGGTTATACCTTTATGCAGCGGGCGTAATGACCGGTTTCTTTTTCTTCAAGGGTGACAGGCCTCCTGGTGCATTCTTCATCACCAAGGGGGCACCTTGGATGAAATACGCAGCCCCGCGGGGGCCCGGTAATGGTGGGAACTGTTCCCGGTATGGTGTAGAGCTTCTCGGCAGACATGCTCATTTTGGGAATGGCGTTGAAAAGCCCCAGGGTGTAGGGATGAAGCTGTGTTGCAAAAATAAGATCAACCGGGGCGTATTCAACAATTTCACCGGCATACATGATGGCGATATGGTCGGCAGTATTTGCAACAATGCCAAGGTCATGTGAAATAAGCAGCAGCGACATGTCAAGTGACGACTGCAGCGATAGCAAAAGGTCAAGGATCTGTGCCTGTATGGTCACATCCAGGGCGGTTGTGGGCTCGTCGGCAATCAGCATGGCTGGATTGGTGGCAAGTGCCATGGCGATCATTACCCTTTGCCGCAATCCACCTGAGAGTTCATGGGGGTATGAATTAAGTCTTCGGCCGGGTGAAGGTATGCCCACCTGGTCGAGCATGTCTTCGGCATATTCACGGGCCTCCTTTTTGTCCATCCCCCTGTGCAGTTGCAATACCTCTTCAACCTGGTAGCCGATGGTGAATACAGGGTTGAGTGAGGTCATTGGTTCCTGGAAGATCATGGAAATCCGGTTACCCCTGATCTTTCGCATGGATTCTTCATCCAGCGGCATGAGACTCTTCCCGTCGAAAATGATGTTGCCTGATTCTATGTATCCCGGGGGTGAGATGAGTTTCATTATGGAATAGGCGGTAACCGACTTACCGCACCCTGATTCACCTACCAGGCCCAGGGCCTTGCCTTTCTCAATGGTAAACGACACATCACGTACCGCCTGAACGGTATAGTCGTCCAGGTCAAATCGCACGTTAAGGTTGTCAACTTCAAGAAGGGTCTTCATCAGTATATTCTCAGATAATATTTCTACTTCGTCGAGTAGTTTCAAAACCTTTTTGTTCAAGGGTACTGCAGATCTCATCTGTATTCACGTCTTTCAGGGTGCATTTGTAGATGGTGGGACTTTTATAGGCCAGCAGATCAAGTATAACCACACCCTGAACTTCCAGCTTGTCCTCTTCAAGCTGCACCACCCTTTTTTCATTAACCTCGGCACAGGCAATTTTCTGTATGCCCCGGGTTTGCAGTTCCTGTATAAATGTGTCAAGGTTGTCAAATAAGATTTCCCGCTGCATTATGGGTGTCTCCGTGCTCAATAGATTGAATGTTCCGTAATATCGGTGTTTTTACCGGCGGCGTCAATAATATAATACTGGTTGTTTCTTCCATACCCTTTTTTTTCAGGAAAGACACAGGGAAGCTGATTATAGGTGACATTTTCATGGGAGAAGGACGACCTTCTTTTTCCGTCAGAAGAGAATACACTGGTGACCCCGTACAGGACAAACAGTTCATGTAGTTTTGCCCCATCCTGAAAAGCAGGCTCGGGGCGGGAATTACGTCCCCGGGGATTGTTCATGGGACAGTGGTAGATGAATACCATGATGGTGCAGCACAATGAGGATTCTTTCAGGTCTTCTGCCAACCAGCTGTATTGAGCGGGTGATATCCCGGCAGGTTTTTTCTCATTTGAATTCAAGACGACAAAGTGAGTATTCCCGTAATTAAAAGAATAATACGGTGCATGATCGGTATACCTGGAATACAGCGACGTGTCCCCGTCCAGCGTGTCAAGGGGGCCAACCGTGGTATATACCAGGGATGAAAGGTTTTTAGCATGCCTGAAAAATTGCTGGTATTGCTTTTCCATGTCCGCGATCCTGATTCCCATCCAGCTGAACCCCCCGTGAATTATATTCCCGGTATGCATTATGAATACCGGGTTCATCTGCTGTATTTGCGCCAGGGCAGCCGGTACTGATTCGGGGAAAACGGCATAGGGTGATTGCGGGGAGGTATTGTTCAGCACCGCGAAACGAATGGACTGCGCGGTGCCCTTTCCAGGGGTGGTGGTGCATGAAAGGTATAGTATCCCCGCCATGAGTGAGGCTGCCAGTATTAAAAAGTGTATTTTTTTTTCAGTTATCATGGATGTAATAGAATCCAGTTGTCCCTTATTGTCAAGAAAAAGCCATGCAGAGAAAAAACTACTATAAAAATGTTGACGTTTCGGGGTCACGTTTCTCTAATGTTACGGGAGAGAAACCCTCTGTTGTAAGGAGATAGATGATGAAAACCGCAACTATACCGGAAATAATTGAAGAATTTCGTAACGGTAGAATGATAATACTTGTTGATAACGAGGACCGCGAAAATGAAGGTGATCTCATTGTGGCGGCAGAATATTGCACACCCGAAGCAATAAATTTTATGGCAACCTATGGCAGGGGACTGATATGTATCGCCATGACCGATGAGCGGTTATCACAACTTGGTCTTCAACTCATGGTTCCCGAAAACACCGATAAATTTTGCACGGCTTTTACCGTGTCCGTGGATGCCAGTGAGGGTACCACAACCGGTATCTCGGCCCATGACCGTTCAAGAACGGTAAAGGTTTTGATTGACAAGCACAGCAGGCCTGAAGACCTGAATAAACCGGGACACATATTCCCACTTGCCGCCAAGAAGGGTGGGGTACTTGTGCGTGCCGGGCATACCGAGGGTTCGGTTGACCTTTCCAAGCTGGCAGGCTTATACCCATCGGCGGTGATGTGTGAAATATTGAATGATGACGGCACCATGGCCCGCAGGCCCGACCTTGATAAATTCGCCGAGAAACACAACCTGAAAATTGCTACTATTGAAGACCTGATTAAATACCGCCAGCACAAAGAGCGGCTTGTCCGCCGTGTGTCCGAAGCCAATCTTCCCACCGATCATGGTACCTTCAAGGCCATTGCCTACGAAAACGAGGTAGACGATGCCACCCACGTGGCGCTGGTAAAAGGAGATGTGGACGGACGCGAGAATGTCCTGGTGCGGGTGCATTCTGAATGCCTTACCGGTGACGTGTTCGCTTCCAGGCGTTGTGACTGCGGTTCGCAGCTGCACACCGCCATGGAGAAGATTGAGCAAGAAGGCGTGGGTGTCTTGCTGTACATGCGGCAGGAAGGACGTGGTATAGGCCTTGGCAACAAGATCAAGGCTTATCATCTGCAGGAGCAGGGATTTGATACGGTCGAGGCCAATATCAAGCTTGGGTTCCCCGCTGATCTGCGTGATTACGGCATCGGGGCACAGATACTGGTTGACCTGGGACTGCATACCATCAGGCTGATGACAAATAATCCAAAGAAGATTATTGGACTTGAAGGATATGGCCTCAGGATAGTTGAAAGGGTTCCCGTTGAAATAGCTCCCGGGGTGGATAATATGACATACCTGAGAACAAAAAAAGAGAAGATGGGTCATCTTATCATGGATGAACCGAAAAAGGGAATTGAGTCTTGAAAAACGGATCTTACGAACCGACAATCGTAGTTGTTGATGATGATGAGGTTATTCGCTATACACTCCAGCGGAAGTTGTCCCGCCTGGGGTATAATATCATCTCACTTGGCAAGGCCGAGGACGCGCTGTACCTGCTGAAGAACGAAGATCGGAAGATTGACCTTATCATTACCGATATAAAATTAAGAAAGATGGATGGTATTGACCTGTTGCGCTACATCAATGCCATTGACAATCCTATACCAACACTTATCATAACCGGGCAGGGTAATATTGAAGACGCCATTCGTGCCCTGCGCTATGGTGCCTATGATTTTATCCGTAAACCGTTTGACATGAACGAGGTTGCCTCAACCGTACGGGGCATACTGCGGCGGCGGCAGGACCAGCAGCTTGAGGACACCCTTGGTGAATTCATTGCTGGTGAGGTAAGAGATTTTATTCTGCCGGTTGACGCCCAGGTTGCCGATTCACTGTCATGCGTGCTAACCAGGTATCTTACCAACATGGGCATTTGCAACAAGACCACATCCGAGAATATCGGTATGGCTATCAGGGAAGCCCTCAGCAATGCCCTGTATCATGGCAACCTGGAGATACCTTCAGATATTCGCGAAGAACGGGGAATCAAGGGATTTAACGAGGAGATCGAAAAACGGATAATGGATGATAAGTACCGGCACCGGCTGGTTACAATTCATTACGAACTGAAAAAGGAATATGTAGAATATATAATCGAGGACGAGGGGAATGGGTTTGATTATGAATCGTTGTCTGATCCCCGTGACCCCGAAAATTTCATGAAAGACAGCGGCCGGGGGCTGCTTATTATCAGGATACACATGGACGAAGTAACCTGGAGCAACGGCGGCAGGTGTATACGGATGCGTAAATACAGAACTGAAGGACAACTGACACACTGAGGAGGATGTACATGTATTATACCATCAAGTGGGAGGATGACGTGGTATCCATGCTGGATCAGCGGTTACTCCCCGTGGAAGAAATATACAGGCATTATACACATTACACGGACGTGGCCCACGCCATCACCTCAATGGTGATCCGGGGTGCACCCGCCATTGGCATCGCTACCGCAATGGGTGTGGCCCTGGCCGCGGCGAACATACAGGCGAAATCTCTTGACCAGATGAAACAGGAATTGCACGAGGCCTGTGACCTGTTTTACGGCACCAGGCCTACGGCAGTCAACCTTTCATGGGCCATAAAACGGATGAAGTCCATCATTTCTGCCGCAGACAACGTGGATTCATTGAAAGAACAGCTGGTAGCCGAGGCCAGGAAAATTCACGAAGAAGATGTGCAGGTTAACAAAAAGATAGGTGAGAACGGCCATCACTTTTTAAAGGATGGGGACGTGGTGATGACCCATTGTAACGCGGGTGCCCTGGCAACTGGCGGCTATGGTACAGCCCTGGGGGTTATACGTAAAGCTGTTGAAGAGGGGAAGAACCTCAAGGTATATGCCTGTGAAACCAGGCCCTACCTGCAGGGGGCGCGGCTCACCGCGTGGGAGCTCATGCAGGACAATATCGAGGTGGTGCTCATTACCGATAACATGGCGGGGCACTTCATGAAATCAGGGGAGATACAGCGTGTGATCGTGGGGGCCGACAGGATCGCTGCCAACGGTGACACGGCAAACAAGATCGGCACCTATACCCATTCCCTTTTAGCAAAACATCACGGCATTCCCTTTTACGTGGCAGCCCCGGTATCCACACTTGATGTAGAAACGAAAAAGGGTGATGATATCGTGATCGAAGAACGAACTGTAGACGAGGTGGCATATATACAGGGTGTACAGATAGCCCCCGAGGGAATCATCGTGAGAAACCCTGCCTTCGATGTAACACCGGCGGAAAATATAACGGCAATCATCACAGAAAAAGGCGTGGTGGAAGAGCCCTCCAAGAAGGGAATCACCCATCTTTGCGGATGAGACTTTTACTGAGAAAGGATTAATATTTTTTGGCTCATTCCGGAATGTTGGGAAAAACCATATCATCTCACTGTCATTCCCGCCCCCGCCTGCGCGGGGATAAACTGCGGCGGGAATCCATCTTCACTTTCTTTCCTTTGCGATCTTCGCGTCCTTAGCGGCTTAGCGGTGATCCCCTAAAGCTCTGTACCCCTGTGGTGCATCTTTGCGAGGCCAGTTAAAACATCCCGTAGTATAGCAGCAGGATGTGTCTTCCCCAGAAAAGGGAGACCACAAGGCCAAGGGTGAGGAAGGGGGCGAAGGGGATCTTTATTCTCAGGTTGCTGCCCCTGATCAGGGCATATATCACACCGGTAAGTGAACCTGATACCAGGGAAACCTCAAGGGCCACGATGGAAAGTTCAAGCCCAAGTAGAAAGCCGATTATAACGGCGTATTTCATGTCCCCCCCGCCGAAACCGCCGGGAAACAACAGCATTACCACCAAAAAAAAACCGCCCATAAGCAGTGCCCCGTAGAGATGATCTTTCAGCGTCGATTCAACGATGACGGGGTACAGGGTTGCAAGCAATACCACGATGAGCAGTGAGGGGGGGATGGAAAGAGTTCGTATGTCTACCACCGATATGGCTATGGATGCGGCGATCACCAGGTACAGTGCCGCCCCCAGCCATGAAAGTTGAAAATGCAGGTATACCGAGAGGGCCGTAAGGCCGTAAAGGATTTCCATTACAGGATACCAGGGAGAGATGCTGCTGCCGCATTTTCTGCATCTGCCAAGCTGAAACAGGTATCCCAGGATGGGTAGAAGCTGCAGCGGGGATAACCTGTGATCACAACCGGGACACCGTGAAGACGAGAGAAGGGCCCGCAATGGTTCTTGTTTCATGAAACCGGAACTGTAGCGCAATGCAAGGGTGTAGAAAAAACTCCCCATGAATGTACCGAAGATAAATATTACCGTAAGTGTTATCCAGTCAGCCATGCGCCGATCACTATTACCTTAGAGCTATTCACTGTTTTACATGCTGATGTAGTAATTGATACCGAAAAGAAGAATGTCGCCTTTTACATTGATGGTGTACTTCGTGCCGCTGCCCTTATCATCCTCGATAGGTATTGACCTGCCTTCCTGGTGTATCCATTCACTTGAAATGGTGATGTCATCGGTGACTGGTACTTCGGCGCCAACCATGAAATGATAGCCGGCGATGGCGTCGGCAAACCGTGTTTCTCCACCGGGATCAGCTTTAATGTTCATATAGGCGTAATGATAGGTGAGCCCTCCCCCAAGAAAGAAGTATGTTCTTTTTCTCAGCGGCAGGATAAGCCCGATTGTGGCAGGGAGGGAGGCCTGGTAGGTGTCAATCGTGTACTTCACCCCTCCTCCTTCACCTTTAATGTCCTGCAGCGGGGTGGCATAGTGAAACCCGATACGGAACAAAAAATAATTGAACTGGTAGCGCATGCTGAAGCCTGCCACCGCGGCATAGGGGGTGTCCATCTGGCTTACGTCACCGCCGCCTGCTTTCCATTGACGGTTCTGGTAATCTATGTAAGGCCCGAGATGGTTGGGGTCGTAGGTAACCCCGCCGTTGATGCCGATGGAAAATTCGCCAATGGCGAAGGCACCGGTCATGCTGCCAGTGATAAAAAGGATAATGGCGGTAAAAATGATACATGTATGTGGCAGTGCTTTTTTCATATCCATATCTGTGTTATATTGGTTTGAAATAATACGATACTCCAAGATTATACCGGTATCCGGTAAAGTCTATGGAGGCGTAATCCTTGTTTGCCGCGTCATCATCCTGTTTTCTGTCAGCAAGCACGTTGGTGGAACCGTTGTAATACGAAAGGCTGGTAAACAGAGCCAGCTGCCGGGTAAGAAAGTACTCACCTTCAAGGTGGATAACCAGCGGCAGTGCCCAGCCCTTGAATTCCCCCTCGTACTCTGAAGGCACGTCGGTTTTGAACTTGTATGTGTAGACACCGTAGGCATATGCCAGGCCGGTGCTGAATGATATCTTCATGTCCTTCCAGAATGGTATGGTAAGGCCCACCGTTACCGGTATGTCATATCCCCACATGGAATATTCGCATTTCAACGATCTGTTAATGGCTCCATCATTATATACTGTTTTACCGGTGCCCCCGTAGACACTGCGAAAGTAGTTATATCCCACCCTCAGGTGAAAATATTCATAGAATGTTGTCTTGAAGGTAATTCCGGCACTGGCACCCAGAAGCCTCTCGACGGGTGATGTGTCAAATCCAGAGGCAGAGTTGTTGATGCCGTCGATACCGGTTGTGCTGCCGAAGGTATTACCCTGTTCGTATGACATGAGGTTGCCCCCCAGGGAGGGCATCATGCCGCCGTGAAGGGTGAGGGCACCGTTTACCGGCGCGGCGGTGAGTGCCGACGGGGTAAAGATGGCCAGGATAACCAGTGTTGTGAGTATACCGCGTTTCATCATAGATTCCATCATGGCGATTTATAACACAAAGTACATCAGGCCAAGCTGCAGCCTGTGTCCTGTATAATCTACGTAAAAATTTTCCATGTCATTCAAAGGGTCAGTATCTGTCTGCGCCACCGGCTTGGAACGCCCTTCCAGGTATTCCCATTCCATGTACAGTGATATCTTCCGGGTAAGATGCAGCTGCATGCCGCTGATGAACCCAAAGGCAAGTGCAGTTGCCGAGATGTCTTCAGCGGTTCCCGACGCGGCAGATTTTACCTCACCTGTTCCCAGGAAATAGGCAATACCCCCACCCAGGTAGAACACCCCCTTATCCTGAAGTGGAAACTGCAGGCCGGCAAATACCGGAATGGCGGTATAGCTCAGCTGATAGGTGTCCAATCCTTCACTTGTGTGTGAAAGAGATATTGACTGGTCTTCAAGCACGTTACCCTTGTTAATGGCAAAGCTGTTGTCAACGCCGGTTCTCAGGAAGGCGAAAGGTGCTGAAAACTTGAATGCTATGCCCACGAACATGCTGTTCTGCGGATCAGCCTGGGCGTACTGGTAAAATGAATCGATATTTCCGGTATTGTGCTGACCCCCAAGGTGGAGGCCAACACCAATGTTACGCTCGGCCATAAGTGGTGAGGCAAAAAGCAGCATGGCCAGCAGTATGAAGGCCGTTCTCACGCTCAGTTTCATGGAAGGATTGCCCGTCATCGGTCCTCTTGTCGCTTTCGTAAAGGTTAAGGGTGCTGCCAGGTAAACGGCTAATATTACCAGCGGTTGTCAGCAGCAGTCAAGAACATTATATGCCATTGAAAAGACTGTCAGCCTTTTTTCTTCCCGCCATTTTTTCGTAATCGTCGTAGTCTACGAAGATCATATCCGGAAGCTTTCTTCTTGTTCGCATCACGATCTCGAAGGCACGTGCCCCCTTTGCCTCCCTGGAGGTAACGTACTTGAATTCCCGGTCACATCCCGGGCACTTCTTCATTTCCCTGATGTCAATACCGGGGGTCTTACAGTTGGGACAAAACCCGAATTTATCATCCACGATCACGATGTGATCTTGCACGTCGTGGGGCTCAATTTCGGTCCATATTCGTATATAATTCATGGCGTTTTCCCTTGGGTTTAGTTAGTATCAAAGTGAGAATATATAAACAAGTTCTATTTGTAAAATGTTTTTTTTTCACCACAGAGGCGCGAAGGGCGCAGAGTTCGCAGAGAGCAGGGAACAAGTCATTCACGTATAGAATGAATGTATATTGTTAAAAGATGAAGTAGTGGATATTTCATAATTTATTTAATCTTCTTTGCGAACTTAGCGTCCTTAACGCCTTAGCGGTGATCCCCTCAGGCAAGAACAGAAGATTGTTTATTGACAGGATCCCCCTGCGGATAGCAGAATGGAATGAGAAAATACTTTATACTGGAATGACATAATGTTTACAATTGGAACTAGAGGAAGCGAGCTTGCCATGTGGCAGGCCAATTACGTCGCCGATCTGCTGGGACGTGACCGGGCCCGTATCGAGGTGATCAAGACCCAGGGTGACAAGATACAGAACGTCTCTTTTGACAAAATGGAGGGAAAGGGCTTTTTTACCAAGGAGATCGAGGATGCACTGCTTGACAACCGGATTGATATCGCCGTGCATTCCATGAAAGACCTGCCCACCGAAGAAGTTGAAGGTTTGGTGGTGGCCGCTATAACGGTTCGAGAAGACCCCTCCGACACATTGCTGGTAAAACAAAACTCGTTCAGGGAAGGACACGGGTTTCCCCTGCACGAGGGTGCCGTCGTGGGCACCAGCTCACTCAGAAGAATGGCGCAGCTGAAGCATGTTATGCCATCCCTGGTGGTGGAACCCATACGTGGCAACGTTACCACCAGGCTTCGAAAATTGCGGGAGGGAAAGTTTGATGCCATAGTGCTGGCCACCGCCGGCATAAAGAGAATAGAAGTTGACCTTTCACAACTGGTGAAATACGTGCTGCCCTACAGTTTCTTCATCCCCGCACCGGGCCAGGGTGCCCTTGCCATACAGGTGAGAAAGGGGGACGAAGATGTGATCGAGGCGGTTACCGGGTTTAATCACAGGGAAACGGTGCTCACCGTGTCCTCTGAACGGTATTTTCTGCAGCGTTTCGGGGGCGGGTGCCATATCCCGGTTGGGGCTTATGCCTACATGAACATGCAGAAAATCCATCTCACCGGGGTGGTTGCCGCGATTGACGGATCGAAACTTTTGAGAAAGACGGTTACCGGTGATGACCCCCGGCAGCTTGGCATAGAACTGGCTGAACAAATGAAACAGGAAGGAGCGGACGGGCTGATATGAAAAAAGGATTTGTATACCTGGCGGGTGCAGGCCCCGGAGACCCCGACCTGATTACCCGAAAAGCCCTGGACGCGATGGCGGGGGCCGACTGTATAATATATGATTACCTTGCCAGTCCTGAAATCGTGAACGCGTATAGCTGTGAAAAAATATACGTGGGCAAGCAGGGAAGTGACCATACCCTCACACAGGAAGAGATAAACAGGCTAATCGTTGAAAAAGCAAATGAAGGAAAGACGGTGGTTCGCCTCAAGGGCGGCGACCCGTATATATTCGGACGGGGCGGGGAAGAAGCAGAAGACCTTGTGAAAGCGGGGATCCCTTTCGCCGTGATACCCGGCATATCGTCATTCTACTCAGCACCCGCCTACGCGGGAATACCTCTCACCCATCGTGATTACGCCAACGCGGTAGAGGTGATCACCGGTCACCGGCGTGGTGACAGCGTAGACGAGGACGTGAACTTTCCCGCTTATGATCCCGAGCGAACTTATACATTCCTGATGGGCATGAAGAACCTTGCCCACATCAGCACACAGCTTATAGAGAAGAAAAACTTTCCGGCAGATACCCCCGTGGCCATCGTAACCTGGGGAACCACCCCCAGGCAGCAGGTGGCAACCGGCACACTGGCGGACATCGCCGCAAGGGTGGTTGAGATCGGCATGAAACCGCCCGCCATAATCGTGGTAGGGAAGGTTGTGCAATTGCGTGAGACCCTTCGCTGGTTTGACACCCTTCCCCTGTTTGGCAGGCGAATCGTGGTAACCCGCACCCGCACACAGGCGTCAAAGCTGTCCGGCGCACTTCGCAGGCTGGGTGCCGACGTAATAGAGTTTCCAACCATTATAATAGAGAAAATGCCCGACATGTCCCCCCTTCATGACGCCTTTACAAGGCTTAAGGATTTCAACTGGGTGGTGTTCACCTCGCAAAATGCGGTGCAGATATTCTTCGAAGAACTCAGGGCAACCGGACGTGACGCCAGGGCCCTGGGAGATATTAAAATCGCCGCCATCGGTCCCGCAACCGCCAAAGAGTGCGAGTCCTGCGCCATTGTCCCCGATCTTGTTCCTGATGAGTACGTGGCAGAGGCGCTGGTTGAAGCCTTCGCAGGCGAAAATCTTGAAGGACAGCAGGTGCTGCTTCCCTGTTCGCAATCGGCACGAATGGCCCTCACCGACGGCCTGCGCCGGCAGGGTGCCAGGGTGGAGCGGGTGCATATATACGACGCAACCCTCCCCCTGAAGATCGACGGGGAAACCATGGTGCACATCTCGGGTGCGGATATTATCACCTTTACCAGTTCGTCAACCGCCCGGAATTTCTTTTCCCTGGTGCCCGACACCGACGCGGTGCTGGCATGTATCGGCCCGGTTACCGCCGAAACCGTTCGTGAACACGGGTATGACCCTGAAATTGAAGCAGGCACCTATACCATTGACGGGCTTGTCGAGTCTATAGTAGAATACGAAAACAAACGATTGAAATCATAAATTACCCGAACCGGAGGAAACACATGGACATATTGCGGCGGCCAAGACGCCTGCGGTCAACGGCAACAATGCGTGACATGGTAGCCGAAACCAGGCCCGATTACAATAAGCTTATCATGCCGTACTTCGTGGTTGAAGCCGGGAATACACGTGAGGCTATCCCATCCATGCCCGGAATAGAGAGGGTGTCCCCCGATCTTTTAATGCAGGACGTGAAAGCCGACATGGAACTTGGCGTGCGAACCGTGCTGCTTTTCGGCATCCCCTCACAGAAAGACGACATCGCCACCGGCGCCTTCGACGAGCATGGTATCGTGCAGGAGACGGTGCGGTTACTGAAGAAGAACTTTCCCGGGCTGACGGTGATAACCGATGTCTGCCTGTGTGAATACATGGATCACGGGCATTGCGGGGTGGTGCAGGAGGGGAAGGTGCTCAATGACCCCTCGCTTGAACTGCTGGCAAAAACCGCCGTGTCCCATGCACATGCCGGTGCGGACATGGTTGCACCGTCGGACATGATGGACGGCAGGGTTGGTGCTATACGTGAGGCCCTGGATGAGCAGGGCTACCAGGACGTTCCCATAATGGCATATTCTGCCAAGTATGCCTCTGCCTTTTACGGGCCATTCAGGGACGCGGCCGGCAGCGCGCCGCAGTTCGGTGACCGGCGAAGTTACCAGATGGACTTTCGAAACGCCATTGAGGCCGAACGTGAGGTGCTGCTGGATATGGACGAGGGGGCGGACATCGTGATGGTGAAACCAGCCCTGTCCTACCTTGACGTGATTAACCGGGTGAAAAACATCGTTGACGTGCCCGTCTGCGCCTATAACGTCAGCGGCGAATATTCAATGGTCAAAGCCTCGGCAAAGATGGGGTATGGTGACGAACAGGCACTGGTAACGGAAATACTCACCTCAATCTTCAGGGCCGGCGCGGACATGATCATATCATACCACACCAGGGACATACTGAAAAACCGCTGGTGGGGATGAAAATAGAACCTCTGAGACTCTGTGGTGAATATTTTTACGACACAGGAGAGATATCCATGGGAATTATAAAAGAAAGATCTGAAGAATTGTATAAGGAAGCTGTTCAGTACATGCCGGGGGGGGTTAATTCTCCGGTGCGGGCGTTTCGGTCGGTGATGGGGCATCCGCTGTTCATGAAGAAGGGAGAAGGTGCCCATATTTTCGATGAGGACGGGAATGAATTTATCGACTACTGCATGTCATGGGGGCCACTTATTCTTGGTCATGCCGATGATGAAGTGATAAAAGCGGTGCGGGATGCCGCCACGCTGGGTACCAGCTTCGGCACACCCCATCGTTTCGAGGTTGAACTGGCGAAGATGGTCATCGACTCATATCCCGGCATGGAGAAGGTTCGTTTCGTAAATTCGGGAACCGAGGCCACCATGAGTGCCATACGTTTGGCCCGCGGGTATACCGGCCGCGAAAAGATAATCAAGTTTGACGGCTGTTACCATGGCCACGCCGATTACCTCCTCGTGGCGGCGGGATCGGGGCTTGCCACCTTTGGTACTCCCGACTCTGCGGGTGTGAATCGTGACAATGCCAGGGACACCATGGTGGTTCCCTATAATGATATAGCGCAGCTTGAAAAGGTGATGAAAGATTCCGGCGACCAGGTGGCGGCCTGCATCATGGAGCCCGTTCCGTGCAACCTTGGTCTCATTCTCCCCGATGAGGGCTACCTGCAAAAAGTGCGGGAACTCTGTGACAGCTACGGCGTTGTGCTCATCTTTGACGAGGTTATCACTGGATTTCGCCTGGCCAGGGGAGGGGTCCAGGAGTACATGGGGGTACAGGCGGATATTACCACCCTCGGTAAAATAATCGGAGGAGGTCTCCCGGTAGGGGCCTACGGCGGCAAAAAGGAGATCATGGCCAAGGTGGCACCTGATGGGCCGGTATACCAGGCGGGAACCCTTGCCGGTAACCCGCTGGCCATGGCGGCGGGTATGGCAACCCTGGGTAAGATCTTCAGGGATGACGCGTATATCGTTTTGGAGAAAAAAGCTGCCCGGTTTAAAGAGCTGCTGTCAGCTACCATTGAGACCTGTAAGGGCAGGGTGCTTTTTCAGCAGCTTGGGTCTATATTCGCAATTTATTTTAATTCCCTTGACCGGGTCAGCACCGTTGACCAGGTGAAGGAAAGCAACATGCAGCAATTCGCGGTATTTCATAACGAGATGCTTGAAAGGGGTGTATACCTTTCACCTTCGGGTTTTGAAGTGGGATTTCTTTCAATGAAACACTCTGATGAAGACCTTGAAAAAACCGCAACGGCCATTGCCCAGTCGCTGGAAGTGGTGTTCAGCTAAAACTGAAGGGGGGATTCATCCGTTACCCGTTACTCGTTACCCGTCACTGTCCTTCTATGCCTCCCGTGTTCGTTTTTCCCTGGGGATGGTGACTCTGAATGTAACGGTGTTTTCTGAAACCGTTGGATAGATGATTCCCCCGTGAAGGATGACTATTCTCTGGGCAACGGCCATGTCGAAGTTTGACGTGGCCGCGTTACCCGGATGAAATGGATCGAATATAAACTGCACCGAGTCTTCCCTGAAGTCGTCTGATTCGAAGCTGATGATGATGCTTGCCTCAAAGGAATTAAAGTGACGGGATATACTCACGCGTGATTCTTTTTCACAATTTACAGCGGCAAAATTCAGCAGGTTGGTAAGGGCGGTATTCATTTTTTTCTGATCGATAAAAAGTGAACATTCCGTTTCATGGTCAATATTATTTTCAATGGAAATATTTTTTCCAGCCGCGCTCAGGGTTAACAGCTCAATCAATTCATTGAGAAAAGAGTCAAGGTGTATTTCAGATAACCGCATATCCTTGATGTCTGAATATTCTTCTACCATTGAGGTGAGCTGGTTGAGACGCTCGGCGTCCTGTTTTATGTATTCCAGGTATTTTTTCGTTTCTTCTATGTCCACACCCTCTTCGTATTTTCTCAGCAGAAGGTTGGCATATCCTCCGATTGAAACCAGGGGGTTGCGAACCTCGTGGGCGACGTTGTCGGCGATCTGCTTCAACGATTCAAGGTGATCAGAATAATTTCTCTTTATCTGCCGTATCAGTTCCCTCTGTTCCCTGTGCATTTTCCACAGCCTGGTGGTATCATGCAGCAGTATCATTCGATAAGCTGATGGTGTGTCATCACTTGTTTCGGCGTGGATGATGGTAACCACCAGTTTGGCAGTTTTACCCGAACCATTGAAGGTTACCGGCTGCTCGTACACGTTCTCCATGATGTTGGATGTTTTTAATATGAGGTCTCTCAGCTTGCGGTTTCGACGGGGAATTCTATCCAGAAGTGACTCTCCCCGCTGTAATTCACCGTTGTTGCCCATCATTCTGCGGGCTGAAATGTTTGAATCTATGATACTGCTTTCATTATCAATAATGAGAACCCCTTCGTGCAGGTAATTCATCATCACCGAAAAGCAATCGGCAAGGTTCAGTATATTCTTCATCCTTCCCCGGACACGTACGAAGTTTCAAGTCGTCTTCATACGTGATACTACATTCAGCCTTTAAATAGATCAAGAATTTTCCTTTTAAGGATTCACCGCGAAGGCGCTAAGTACGCGAAGGGCGCAAAGGAAAGGATAAGGATAATATATTTAAAAAATAATCATTTATCTTTGCGTTTCTCTGCATACTTAGCGCCTTTGCGGTAATCCTTGTGGATAGTAAAACTGCGACTTTGCGGTGAAAAAAAACTTCAGTCCAGTCGGTGAAGGCCTATGGTGCGGGCGTAGTGTATGGCGTGATCGTATTCCTGTAGGGTGACGCGGCGGCGTATATCGGGGCATTCGCGGGCACGGTATTCGGGGCGGTACTGGTCCATGATGTTGACGTAGGTGTTGATGGATATCCCCGCGATCTCATCAAGCACCTTTTCGGTGCGGGCCAGGTCGTTTGGCAGCACCAGGTGGCGAACCAACAGGCCTTGTGTGGCAATTCCCCTTTCATCTATAACAAGGTCGCCTGCCTGGCGGTGCATCTCGCGGAGTGCTTCAACCGCAACTTCAGGATAATCGGCAACACCGCTCAATTCAGCTGCCGTCTCATGGTTCATGTACTTGAAATCGGGCATGTAGACGTCCACTACCTTTTTAAGGAGTTGCAGGGTCTCTACAGAGTCGTAACCGCCGGAATTGTACACTATGGGAAGGTGCAGCCCCAGGGGTATGGCATCGAGAAGAGCCCGGGTGATGGCGTATACCTGGTGGGTGGGAGAGACAAGATTGATGTTGTGACATCCCCTGTGCTGCAGGGTAAGCATCATGGCGGCCAGTTCTTCGCAGGTGACCTCTTCGCCACGGCCAAGATGGGATATATTGTAGTTCTGGCAGAATATGCAGTCAAGGTTACAGTTGGTAAAGAAGATGGTGCCCGAGCCGCCCCGTCCAACCAGTGAGGATTCTTCCCCGAAATGTGCCTGGAAGGCAGATACCATTGGCTTGTTGCCGGTATTGCATGAGCCCCTTTCTCCCTCCATGCGGTTTACTCCGCATTGATGGGGACACAGCCTGCATGATTTCATCAGCACTTCAAGCTGTTCTACCCGTTGTGACAGCACACCGCTTTCAAACAATTCTATGTAGGGAGGCTTGTAGTTCACCCTGTATCAGCATGTACCTGGTTTTTTTGTTCGCCAAGATCTATTACCATATCAGCACTTGTTATTCTTGATATCATAATATCTCCCGGCCGAAGATATCGGTTGTTCTTCCGAATCTCACGGTTAATAAATTTCTTTATCCTGGTTGATTGTGACATGCCGATGATGTCCGCCACCCGGTTTAAGAAAGGGGAAGGACGGGAAAGGGCGACCCCGCGGGGTGTACCTGTGGCGATTACGTCACCGGGCTGCAGGTCAAAGTGTGTGCGCAGGTTGTCAAGCAGCTGGTGCACGGGAAATATCATCATGGAGGTGTGCCCTTCCTGGTTCTTATGAGGATAGGGGGTGCCGTTCTCATCGTATACCTGCAGTTCAAGGCGCAGTTCACCCAGTCGCTGCCCGGTGTCACTGTCGCATGTCTGCACGTATGGTCCAAGGGGGGCGAAAGTGCGGTAGTTTTTTCCCATGAACCATTGCCCTCCTGACAGCTGCATGTCCCTTGCGGTGACATCGTTGAATATGGTGATACCCAGCAGGTAGTCACATAAATTGTCGGGGCGCACCTGGTCGTCCTTTCCGATACGCCTGCCCACGATGCAGGCCAGTTCAACCTCGTAATCAAGCAGTTGCACCTCTCCTGGCCAAAGTACCGGTGTTCCAGAAGCAGTGAGACAGCCGTCTGATTTTGTGAAAAACACGGGCTGCCGGGGAAGTGGCATGCCCATTTCTTTGGCGTGGTCGCGGTAGTTTAGCCCGGCACAGTATACGTGCACGTGATCGTCAGTTGGCGGCAGCGGAGTGATGGCATCAAGTTGCAATGGTTCATCGTATTCAAGGTTACCTGCCTGTATGGCGGTAAAAAGGTCTGAAACCCTGAAATGATTCTTCACGGGATGTATTACCTCACCATCAACCACCGCGAATTGGGGATATATAAAATTTTCGTTTCTAAATTTTATCAGTTTCATTTATTCTTCCATCGCCGGTATTAATTTCTTTCCAGGCTTCAGCCGGGTTTCGAAAAAAGTACTCGTTAATAATTTCCTGCATATGAGATATTTTGTCAACATTTCTGATACCGGTAAACAATTGATGGTGGAAGGTAACATTCTTTGAATAATAGAAACAGAACCGATGTGCCCTGCTTTTGTGAAGATGGCGGGGCAAAAAAGTACGGATCCCGGAAAGTACCTCCAGCCATATCTTATGAATATTATACACGCGCAATGATTTTCTGTCATTGAGTATATCACTGCTTACAGCAAATATCCATGGTTCTGTGACTGCAGCCCTGCCGATCATTATGGCGGCGCATGACCACTGCCGCAGTCGTGAGACAGCCTGCGACGCAGAAATAATATCCCCGTTACCCACAACGGGAATATTGACGGAGCCAGCAAGGGTTCGGGTTATATCCCAGTCGGCTTTTCTTCTGAAGGCCATTTTACCGTGACGGGGGTGCATGGTGATAAAATTTACTCCTTCATCTTCAAGCATGCGGGCAAAATCAATAATATAGTCTATGTCTGACCGGGCGAATCCCGATCGCATCTTCACCGAAAGCATGCACGTTGCCGCCTCTCTGCACCGGCGAACAATCTCCCGGGCATGCCGGATGTTTTTCAGCAGGGCGGTACCCGAGCCGGTTTTAACGATGTCAGGTGCAGAACACCCCATGTTGATGTCTATGGAGGCGCATCCAGTTTCGGTGAGTCTTCTGCATGCCCCGGCCATAATTCCCGGTTCATTTCCCAGTACCTGGTATACATAAGGATCATCGAAATGATACCGGTACTGCATGTGCCTGTTGCGGGCGGCATCGGTGGCAACTGCACCGGCACTCAACATCTCAGAACAAAGCACCACCCCCGGGCTGAGCCTCCGCACAACCTGCCGCAGGGCGGGTGTAGTTAACTCAGCCATCGGCGCAAGAAAAAACAACCCCGGGAGATTAGTGTTCATGTATCTTTCCTGTAAAAAAAATAGAACCACAGAGGCGCAGAGGTACAGAGGTACAGAGGTACGAAAAAAGGATTTTTATAGTTGTCTTTGTGTTACATCAAAGCAGTATGTCGACTGAGAAAACCTTTCAGCTCTCATGATATGCAACAGTAAAAAAAATATATACCCCCTCCGTGCCTCTGTACCTCTGTGGTTCTATTCAAAAAGGTATCTTCAGCTGGGATTGGGTCAATTATTTTTCTTGACGTAATGGTTATTCTGTTAGAAAAGAATTGAATCTGTGCTGGAGGTGTACACAGGATATGAAATATAAAATAATTCTGACAGGGTTGCTGCTGGGTTTTTGCTCATTAATGATAGCATGTTCGGGTAACCCGGTTGAGACAGGTGCCACTGAACTAACTGTTACTACAAAATTTGAGGAAAACAGGGCTATCTTCAATATGCGTATCAACGCCGGATTCATCAATAAAAGCACGGATGTGGTGGTGACCGGGTATGCCGGTTCGTTGCGCATAATAAATGATGAGTCGGAAAAGACGCTGTTCTCTTTTCCTGTTCGCGTTGAACGGCTGATGCCCATGGAATCGGTTGAAGTGGTTCTGAATGCAACCGGCAGTGAAAAAGAATTTCGACCCCTCTTTGACCTGATGGCTATTGACATGGACCAGGTAATAAAAAGCGGTGAAGCCGGCCCCATAATTTTAAATGAAGCATATGTGAAAATTGAAGATCAAACATATTCGAAAGTACCCGTTGTAACGTACCTGGAGGAAACGACGAATGAAGATAAATGACAAGAGATTGTATTTCTGGTTCGCACTGGTTACGATACTGGTGTCTGCCGTATTTGCTGCCGTTGCATGTTATTCTTGTTGCGTGGTGAATCCTGAAATAAAGAATCACCTCCAGGCGGAAAGTGATATTCCGCAGCATTACCGTGAAGCCTATATCTTGCTGCGATCTCCTCATATATTCGCCGGCTATGATCGATTTGACGGACGTTCGATGGGAACCAGGGCTATACTACGAGAATTTGACAGGCGTGTAGCAGAAAAAGAACCATTCAGTGAGGAACATGGTATTTACCTGAAGATGCTGTTTGAGCGAAGACAGCAGGGAACTGTTCTTGCTAGAAACACTGCCGTATACCTGTTACTGGTTTCACTTATGGGTTGGGGTTTTTATTTTCATGAGCGAAAAAAACCGCGTTAAGTGCGGTTGTCAGTGTCTTTTTCTTACCATCCTGGTGTTGCTGCTTCCCCTGCAGCTTTCTGCCACGGACGTATTTTCTGTATCATCACATGAAATAGTCTCTCTTGAAGGAGCCTGGAGTATCATCAAAGGTGACAATCCCCTCTACGCGGATCCCGCTTATGATGACAGTGGCTGGGAAAAAATTGGGGTGCCCGATAATGGTATGTGGCTTTTTCCCGGGCATACCGGTGTGGTGTGGTATAGAACCAGGCTTTTTTTCCCTTCTAATACGAAACTGCAAAGCATGTTCATCGAACTTGGTAAGATCAGCGATGTTGATGAATGCTATTTCAATGGGAATCTCATCGGCAAAACGGGTTCTATCGAGGATAAAAACAGTCATTCTTTTGACCGCTTGCGGTTCTACCATGTGCCGCCGGAGCTGGTTAGATATGGTGAAGAGAATGTTCTCGCCGTTCGAGTGCGGGGGTATCTTCCCGATTCACTGGGATTGATATGGGGGACATATAATATCGGTCCCGCGAGGGATTTTATCAGGCTGCTTTTTAAGCGGTACCTTGTTGACGTACTCGCCATTGGTATATACCTGTTTCTTGCCTTTTACTTCTTTTCATTTTCATTGATGAAAACCACCCTGTTCAGACATCAGCGGGCATTTGCACTCACCACATTAGCAGCGGCTGTATATCTTTTCTGCGTGGGACAGGTAAAGTATCTTTTCTGGGATAACTTTTACGTGTTTCATGTAGTTCAGTACGTGGTGGGCATGGCAGGTGTTGCAGCCCTCTTAATATATATGCGAAGGGTGATGTTTAAAAGGATTACAGTGCCCGACAGGGTGGTAGTCGCCGTGCTGCTGCTTTCTGCAATGGCAGTTGTTGTTATCGGTGAAATCAGGTATTTTACAATTCCCCGGGTATTGTGGCAGTTGTGTATTTTGTATATTGTATTCGTGGGAGCAGGCAGCTCAATTGAAATAATACGCAAGCGGTACCGGGAATATATTTTTATTGCTATCGCCTTCAGTATTATTGTTGCCAGCCTTTTATTTGAGGTGCTCAGGGCGTATTCGGTAGTCCCCGATTTTGATTATCTCAAGGTTGGATTGCTGGGCTTTATCATTACCGTTTCATTTCAGCTTGCCGAACAGTTTTCCGTAGTTCATCAAATAGAGCAGAATCTTCGTATACGGCTTGAGGATGAAATTCTTGAGAGTACCCGTGAGTTGAAAGACCGCAACGATACCATTGAAAACCAGCTGGAGATTGCAAGGCTTTTACAATCAAGGCTTCTTCCCGACAGCAACCCGGCGGTGGGTGGTCTGGATATTCACGCCCGATGTATTCCCATGGATAAGGTGGGAGGGGACTTTTACGATTACTGGCAAAATGATTCAGGTATGTTTACAGTTATAATTGCCGATGTTTCGGGACATGGTGTACCGGGTGCCTTCCTGGCCCTCATCACGAGAAACGCCTTTAGAAACGCGGTTCACATGAAACTTGACCCCAAGGCTATACTGTCACTTACTAATTCGGCAATCCTTGAGTCTACCGTGCAGTCACATTTCGTTACCGGCTGTATCTGCAGTGTTGACACACGAACAGGCCATATGCGTTTCGCCAATGCCGGTCATCCCCCGCCTGTTCTTCTTGAAAAAACAACAGGGGAGGTTGTTGAATTATGGTCAAGCGGGAAACCCCTGGGCTGGCTGGCTGATCCCGGACTCGACCTTGGGGAAATCACCCTTGGTGAAACCAACAGGGTTTTTCTGTATACTGACGGGGTTGTTGAATGCAGAAACCCAGGGGGTGAACTTTTTGGATATGAAAGAATACGGGATTTTCTGCTTGCAACAAAAAATAAAACACCCGGAGAATGCGTGGATATCCTGATGCGTGAACTTGAAAATTTCAGCGGTGAATCATCTTTTGAAGATGATGTCACCGTGTTTATAATGGACCCATTCCCCTCAGCTTAAAAGTCCCTGTATGATCAGCTCTACCGCGTCATCCTCTGACAGTCCGCGGGCCATGAGTGTTTCAAGCTGCTTATCATCCACGCTGCCTATGGCGGCCTCGTGGGTAACATGGGCTTTTGGGTGATTTACTTCAACGATGGGTACCGCAGTGGCCACGCCCTCGTCCTGCACTATCTCTTTACAGTCAACATGGCCCCTGGCGAATGGTGCGGATGCGGTAAGCTTGTTGTATACCTCGGCCCTTGCCCGGTCTCTTACCGCGATACGCGAGGTAAGAACACCCCGGGCCCCTTCTCCCTGCAGGTGGCCGATCTCACGTATGTTAATGCGGTCATCACCGGTTCCGTTGATCTTGGCGTTCATTTCCAGTACGCTGAAGTCGCTGCAGGTTGTTTCGTAATCGATATTTATTTCGCCAACCCTGCCGCTTAACAGTTCGAAATCTGTGGCGAACCTTGCATGTTTACCCAGGGTTACCCGGGCCTTCGGCAGCACGGTAATGCCGCTCTTCTTTCCATGCACGTGACGCTCCAGGTATGTGTAGGAAGCTCCATCCTGTATCTCTATGGAAGCGTCCATCTTGTGGACAACCTTTACCGCGTTGGGGAAGGTGCAATGTGCCAGTATGGATACTGAGGAATTTTTTTGAATTATGGTATTCATTTCAATTTCCTGCAGTCCCTCCTCGGGTAAAATGCCGAAGCACATGTGAACCGGTTTTTTTATAACGGCACCTTCCAGCACCCTCACCGTTACCCGCACCCCGTTTTGGGTTTCCGTCGGTTCCACTTCAAGTCCCGGAACCAGGTGTTCGCCAACCACCATGTTGCCGTTAATTACAAGGTGGGCAGTGTCAGTGTCACGGAGGGCGGCATCGGTCATTCCCATGGCCTCGTAGAGTTTTTTTGCGGTTTCCCTGTTTGATTCTGTTTTTGAGCTCATTGTATCATTTCTCCAGTATCAGGTTCATTCTTATGGGCGCAGGGTATACACTTGTTCTCGAAATAACCCCGTATCTTTTCGGTTACTCCCTTGTCTACCACTTCACCATGACACAGAAGAAACGCGTGTTCTGCCTGGTTCAGTACGGCAAGGCTGTGTGTTATGAGAATTATGGTTGACCCGCGTTCTTTTAACACCTTGATGGCATCAAAGATCCTTTCGAGTGCCTCCACGTCAATTCCTGAATCAGGCTCGTCCAGCAGAACCAGCCGTGGCTGCATTACTATCAGTGATGCGAGCTCTATTCGTTTGCGCTCACCCCCGCTCAGGGTCTTGTCAACTGAGCGGGACAGGTAATCAGCAGGTTCCAGTCCTACCATGTTCAATGCTTCATCCACGCTGCCGTTCTGGTTTTGCGCTGCAGATGCTTTCAGGTAGCTGCGGACACTCAGACCTTCAAAACGGGCGGGTTCCTGCCAGCCGAGGCTTATCCCCATCCGCGCCCGCTGGTCAACTGAAAGTTCCCGTATGGACTGGCCGTCCATGCGGATGTCGCCGTCGATGTGGCGGTAGCCCCCCAGTCCCATTATGGTAAAGGCCAGGGTAGATTTGCCGGCACCGTTGGGACCGACGATGGCATGAACATGTCCTTCCCAGAAGTCGATGGAAAGGTTGTTCAAAATGGGTTTTTCTCCCAGCGACAGGGAGAGGTTCTCAATATTCAGTATACTCATATGGTTCTCCATAAAATGGGCATGTTTCGTTTATAACTTTTATTCAGCTTACCTTTAGTATATCACATGAGTCAACAAAAAACGAGAGTGAAGGGTGAACAGTGGGCAGTGAGCAGTGAACAGTGAACAGTGAGGAGTGAGGAGTGAGAATGGAATGGTTAACTGCTGAAAAATTGGCTGAAGAGGAGCATTATGATTGGAATGGTTATTACCGACGCGAACATGCTGGTTACGAAGAACTGGTTGGCTACCGTGCGGTTGCCGCCGGTTCTGTCCATCATGATGGGGATGGCGGTGATTGGAGGGGTGGCGCTCTGCAGCATGATGATCAGGGCAACGGTGAATGGCGGGGATATGGCTACCAGCAACAGCAACGTGATCAGTGGAAAAAGGATATTCTTACAGACAATAAACTTTATGATGTCCTTGAGGAAAAAGTGTTCTGTTGTCTTCAGGTCAACGTAAATATTACCACCAATAATTATCATGATAAGGGGGACCGTCATACTGCCTATGCTGCGAAATATAGTAACCACGAATTGTGGAACAAGGGCATGTGTGCCTGTCAGCTTGAACACCACCGCCAGGATGGTGGCCACAAGGACAGGTGTGAATATCCTGCTCCACCTGATTCCTTCATCGATGCCGGATGTTTTACCTTTTCTTTTGTAAAAGAGATGAAAGGTGTTGAAGAAGAAGGCGGGATACAGCAGTGTGAAAAGAAAAAGATCAACCAGTCTTTCTGTATCAGCACCAAACATGCCGGTAAGAACGGCAAGGGGAATGAATATGGCATTCTGGTAAAAAAGGCTCATGGCGAATTCACGGGGGTATGCTGTCCGTGAAAGCAGGGTGAAAGTAATTGCAAGAATAAATGCTGCCACGGTAAAGCCCACCCACCACAGGGGCATGTGCCACCAGGAAGATGTTCCAGGGTTGAACCTGGAAATAATATTGGCAAAGATCATGCAGGGCAGTGCAATATCTATTACCAGTGGTGTGAGTACTGGCAAAATCGATTCAGGCATTTTTTCCCTGGCGATCACGACGAAACCCACCACCCCAATACCGATAAGCACCGCCACTGCCTCGAATGTAGTAACCAGGAGTTCCATCTGCAGATAATGAAGGGGTTTCATGAATGGTGTCAATTGATTTTCCATGGAGGTGAATGAGTATTTGCTGGTTGACATTGGTGAGTTTTGTCGTTATTACTATATATTGTTTATAAGAATACCGCAGAGGCGCAAAGTACGCTAAGTGCGCAAAGAGTTCTTAATTATAATCCTTCTTTGCGATCTTCGCGATCTTAGCGTCTTTGCGGTAAATTCTTTCAGAATTATAGCAAGGGGTACACCATGAAGGTATGGCTTGACGGAACATTCAGACCGGAAGAGGAAGTTCGGGTATCACCACTGTCGCACAGTTTCAGCAGGGGATCTGCAATATTTGAGGTGCTGGAGGTTATTGACAGCAAAATGGGTTCGGCGCTTTTCGGACTGCATGAACACCTTGACCGGTTTTTCAGGACTGCGGAGCTGGTGAAGATGGATATTCCCGTCAGCCGGGAAACCCTTGTAGAAGCGGTACTTGCAACCGCAAGAGAGAATAACGTGAAACGGGGGGTGTGCAAATTCTTTGCCTATTATACTTCGCCGGAACTTGGACTTATCCCCCGTGACTGGAGTGTGTCTATCGCGGTGTACTGCATGGATTATGAATCGGTTGGTTTCTCACCCGAAGAGTTTTACGGACCGGCCAGGGTGGGTATCTCTTCGTTCAAAAAGCTTCATCCTGATACGGTACCGGTGCATGCCAAGGTGACAGGGAATTATGTGAATGCCTTTCTTGCCGAAAGGGAAGTTATGGATAAAGGTTTCGATGATGTGATCATGGTGGACACCGATGGGTATATAGCCGAAGGGGCAACGGCAAATATCTTTTTCGTGAAGGACGGGGAAGTGCTGACCCCCCGTCTTCGCAATATAATGACAGGTATTACCCGCATGGTTGTACTGGAAATACTTGCTTCCCTTGATGTCCCCTGCCGGGAACTGGATATCTACCCGGAGGACGTGGCCTGGTTTGACGAGGCGTTTTACTCGGGCAGTATAAACAGCATACAGCCCGTGAAATCAATAGATGATATACTCCTGAGGGGCGAATGTCCCGGTGCAGTTACCCTGAAAGTGCAGGATGTTTTTCGGGATATATGTAACGGGAAGAATGATAGTTGTAATAAGTGGTTGTCGTATGTGGGGGGTGAGTGAGAAGTGAAGAGTGAAGTGTGATGGGGGAAGGATAAAGGATAAAGGATTGTGTGACGGGTGACGGGTGACGGGTGACGGGGAAAGGATTGTGTGACTGGGGACGAGTAACTGGGGAGAAAGGAGGTTAATTCATGGAGTATACTACAGCGCTAAGGCCGGGGACGGTGAAGCGGCTTGAGGAAATCAAGAAGGCTGATGTGCTTATAGGGATCCCGTGTTTTAACAACGAGGCGACCATTGTCAATGTTATCAACATGATCAGTGACGGGCTGAACCAGTTTTACCGTGACTGCAGGGCGGTGATCTTTGTGTCGGACGGCGGTTCAACAGATGATACCCGTGACATGGCACGGGAGGTGGAGCTGAAGCCCTGGCAGGAGAAGCTGGTGCAGATATACCGCGGTGTAGGTGGCAAGGGGTCTGCTTTTCGTGCCATCTTCGAGGCGGCGGTTATGCTGGATGTAGAAGCCTGCATGGTGGTGGATTCTGATCTCAGAAGTATCTCTCCATCGTGGGTAAAATGGCTGCTTGACCCGGTGCTCAATGATACGTTTCAGTTTGTGGCCCCGGTTTATACCCGTTATAAATATGACGGCACCATAACAAATAATATCGTGTACAACCTGACAAGGGCGGTATACGGAAAAAGGGTGCGGCAGCCTATCGGCGGCGACTTCACATTCTCTAAAGACCTTGCGAAGTTCTACCTGGAGAAACCGGTATGGAGTACCGACATTGCCAGGTTCGGGATAGACATCTTCATGACCACAAACGCCATCGCCAGCAATGTTCCCATATGTCAGTCTAATCTCGGGGTGAAAATTCATGACGCCAAAGACCCGGCATCTTCACTGGGGCCCATGTTCGTGCAGGTGATCGGCACACTTTTTAACCTGATGGAACATTACGAACCCTTCTGGAAAAACATAGAGGGCAGCAGGCAGATTCCGCTATTTGGTGAACCCACGCAGGGTGAGCCTGAACCCATACCCATTAACCTGAGCAGGCTGGTGCGTGAATACAAAACGGGATTTAACCAGTTTAAGCCGCTCTACCATGCCATGTTCAGCAGGGAGGTGTTTGGAGAACTTGAGGCGGCGGTGAAGTTTGACACAAACAAGTTTACATTCAACATCGACATGTGGGTGAAGACCCTCTACGAGCTTGCTTCTATCTACCATCACTGGAGCGCCAACAGGGTGCGTCTTATCAACCTGATGGTGCCCCTGTATTTCGGACGGGTGGCATCATTTGTGAACCACTCGTGGGACATGAATTCCTTCGAGGCCGAAGAGCTGGTTGAAGAGCAGGCAGAAGCCTTTGAGGCTGGCAAAGGATACCTCCTGGAAAAATGGAACCAGGAGGTAGAAGAACCGGAAGAGTTGAAGAAGGACATGGATATCTAAAAGTAGTATTGCAGTGACGCAAATACCAGGGGTTTTTTTTCGTACTCCTTGAAGTCCGATGTTTCAGGGGCCTCGTTTCCCACCAGCCCGTACATTACCGAGGTGCTGATGTCCATGTTCTGTAATATGTTGTACTTAAGTGTTGGCAGTACGAACACCCCCCGTCCTTCAATATCTGTGATAGTGAAGAAGTCTCCACGCAGTAGCGGCGTGATGTCGTAGCCAAGGGCAATGCCGCCGTAATGCCTGTTGTAGGTGAGGAACTGGTTGGCAAGCACCTGGTAGCGCTCCTCGTTCATGCCAAGAAGAACACTTTCGGTATATGCCTGCATAAGTTCACGGTTGTGATTGAGGGCGTTGCCGTTGTAGAAGTATTCAAGCATCAGTGACAGGCCGTTCTTGAAGGTGTATTCGTAACCCGTCCCCGCGGTGAAAAAATCGCCATACTCATCCGGATGTGAATAGAGCATGCTGCCCCGCAGCAGCCCGTCAAACAGCACGGTGGCAACGTCAAAGCCCCCGATATAGCGTCCGGGTACGGTGCCGCCAAGAAGTGCCACGTCCGTCCGCCCCAGTATGGCTTTTATCCTGGAAAGAAGTATGGAGTTGTCACCCCACAGGTACTCAGGTTCACATTCATCGTACCGGCGCTGGGGGGCGTATACCACGCTTATCTCGCCGGACCGTACCGGGAACCATTCAACACGCAGGGCGTCGGTGCCCTTTACCTCCTCGGCCCCTTCAATGAGGGTGGGGGAGACGGGGTTGACGATGTCCAGCGGGTTCCACAGTTTGCCGCTGCCGTAGCGGATAAGCTGCCGCCCGGCAGTCACGGTGAAATGCCGGGTGGTAAGTTTGGCGTAGGCCCGGTGCAGTTTGAACTGGTAATAGTATTTTGATGAATCGTCGTACTCGTAACGGGGATCGTAAAGATCGTTGTAGGTGGTGGGGCGCCACATGGTGTGGAATACTTGCGTGTTGTGGTAGTTGGAAACGATCACCTCGTTGTCGATGTCGGCATGCACCAGCAGCAGCCCCGGCACCTGGAATTCAGGGGACAGGCGCAGGCGGTTCAGGTCGCTGCTGAGGTCCTTTTCCCTGTACTGCATGGTGTCCTCGTCATAGAAGCTTTCGGTGCGGTACCACACGTAGAGGTTCTTGTACTCCCCCGAGAGCGTGAAGGGTTTACGGTCCTCCTCGAACATGAGGTTCTCGTCCATGTCCTCCTGCGCCAGCAGGCCCGCGGCTGATAACAGCAGCAGCAGAATAATTGAAACAGCTTTTCTCATACCTGTCCCCTGGTCATTTGGTTTTCTTCTGCGTTTTCTTTTTTGTTTTCCATTCGTCATCTGATACCTGGCCGTCTACCAGGTGCAGAAGTCTTTCGGCCCGTTCCATCACCATCTGGTCGTGTGTGGAGAAGAGAAAGGTGATGCCCTTTTCCCTGTTCAGGTCGTGCATCATGTCAAGCAGCATGGCGCCGGTCTCCTGGTCAAGGTTGGCTGTGGGCTCGTCGGCCAGCACGATATCAGGCTGTGACACGATGGCCCGTGCCACCGCAACCCGCTGCTGCTGACCGCCGGAGAGTTCCTGCGGCCGGCGGTTAAGCTCGTTGCCAAGGCCCACCTCCTTTAAAATTTCAGACGAGCGACTGTAGCGTTCCTCTTTCTCAACTCCCTGCAGGAGTAGTATGTACTCCACGTTCTCAAGTGCGGTGAGCACCGGGATGAGGTTGTAGGCCTGGAAGATAAACCCGATACGGTTAAGCCGTATACGGGCCAGTTCTTTCGCCGACTGGTCATTTAACAGTATATCGTTCACGGTCACCTGCCCGTTGGTGGGATGGTCAAGGCCGCCGATGATATTCAAGAGGGTGGTTTTCCCCGAGCCGGAAGGACCGGCCAGTGCGGAGAATTCACCCCTGTCTATGGTGAGGTCTATGCCTCTGAGCGCCTTCACGGTGACGCCGTTTGTTGCGTAATCCTTGTAAAGCTGGCTGGTCTGTATTATTGCCATTGTGTTCCTCCAGTAATGTTTACACGTAATGTAACGCGTCCAGTGGTTTTATGCGTGCCGCCTTCACGGCCGGGTATATGGCGGCGATAATTGTGTTTGCAAACACGATCAGTGCCGATACCACGAAGTCCATGGTCTTCAGTGACGGGTATATGACCGTCCCCGTTCCCCACATGCGCATGGATTCTGCGTAGAAACCCAGGTCGATCCCCGTGGCACCAAGCAGTGAAATAACCAGTATGGCCATCACAATGCCTGCAGCAAGCCCAACCAGGCCCAGGTTCACCGCCTCGAACATCACCATCCCCCCGATCCACGAGGGCCTGGTGCCAATGGATTTCATCACGCCGATCTCGTGGAACCGCTCCATGATGGCCATGATAAGGGTGTTGGCAATGGAGAAGATGACGGTGATGAATATGATGGCAAAGAAGACATACATCATGGTATCAAACAGGGCCACCGAACGAACCAGGCTTGGTGCCATGTCCTTCCAGGTGAGTATCTCAAGCTTTTTTCCTGAAAGTTCATTGCGCATCTGCCCGGCTGCCTTGTCTACCTCTTCCTTGTTGCCGGTAATAATGCTGATCTCTGATATTTTGTTCCCAATCCCCGCCATTTTTTGCAGGGTGTTGATGCCGGTATACACCACGTACTTGTCAAAGCTGCTTATGGGGGTCTCAAAGAGTCCCTTCACGGTAAAGGCGTTACCCACCAGTTCCTTGTTCATGTCCTGGAACATCACCACCAGCCGGTCGCCAACCAGCAGGTCAAGCTTATCGGCCATGGTTGCGGAGATGAGAATTTCATCGGAGTCGGGGCTTTCAAGGAAAGAACTCCCTTCCTTTTTCAGCGTGTACTGGTAAATGCTAGAGACCTTCTTCTCGTTTTCAGGCTCAATACCCATGATCATCACACCCTGGGAGGCTTCGCTGGACCGTATCATGGCCTCGAATTTTACCCTCTTCGTGAAATGCTTCACGTACTGGTTATCCTTCACCGCCTTCATGATCCCGGGTTTCGGCCTGAAAGAGTATTTGAGCTTCATGTCGTTGTGAAACCCGTCGTAATGTATGGCAACGTGCCCAAGTGAGGTCTTTATGGTGTTTTCAACCATCTGGTTGTTCATGCCGTTCATGATGCCCATGGCAAGCAGCATTGAAAAAATTCCCAGGGCAATGGCGGTTATAACCACAAGGGATCGCCGCTTGTTTCTCCAGAGATTTCTCCATCCTATCATTAAAAATATTTTCATGTTATACCTCTCTTCCTTTCACCTTACAGCGTCCGTATGGCTTCAACTGGGTCAAGTCTGGCCGCACGCCTTGCCGGGAATATGGAAAACAACACGGCAAGGACGAAGGTGATCAACCCGGTTACTACCACGTTTGCCACGGTTACGGTGGCCGGGAATATTGTTGTGTTTACCCCCCAGACGGCGATCTCTTCAGCATAAGCGGAGTAGTCGATGGGGTTGAAATGCAGGTATATTGACCCGCCGATACCGATGATGGAGCCGATCAGTATACCCACCAGGCTGATAAACATCGTTTCGGCAAGGACGATAGCCACCACCTGCGACGGCTGGGTGCCTATTGACAGCATCACCCCGAACTCCCGCGTACGTTCAAACACGGACATCTGTATGGTGTTCAGTATGCCGAATGCCACCACCATGAAAAGGATGAAATCGAATATCCATGCCCCCACGTTGTCCATAACGATGAACTGCACAAGCTCCGGCATCAGTGTTTCCCAGCCCATCACCTCAAGGGGATAGGGATATTCTTCGGTGACGTTTTTACATGCTGCTATCACCTCGTCCATCTGGCCGGGATCATCAAGGCGTATCACCAGTGAGTTGATGTATCCCATCATGGAAAATGTCTTCATGGCCTGTGACAGGGGTATCATCATGAGGGTGCGGTCGTACTCCGGGTTGCCGCTTTTGAATATCCCTACTATGGTGAGGTACTCGGCGGCGATGGATCCATCAAATCCCTGGGATATGATGGATATCCGGTCTCCCTCTTTTACCTTCAGGTTCTTTGCCAGTATCTCTCCCATCACCACGTGGGTGCTGTCATCATCTTTTAAGAATCGTCCGCCGGGGAGTATCTTCTGGTGCAGGTTTGTCACTGACCTTTCACGTCCGGGTTCAACACCCTCTACCATGGCACCCTTGGACACGTCCTCCAGTGACACCAGTACACCGGCGTGTACACGCCTGCTGAAACCGGCAACCGCCTCGTGGCCTTCAAGGGTGCTGATGAGTTCTTCATTGGGCTTAAAGGCATAATCAATGGTCTGGCTGTCCCAGAAGCCCTTTTCGTGAATTTGTATATGGCCGGTGTTCAAAGCCACCGCGTCCTCGATCATCTGGTCGTGTCCTCCCTTGGCAAGGGCGTTCATCAGTATTATCATGGCGCACCCCACCACGATGGTGAGCAGGGTGAGGATGGTTCGCCGCTTGTTTCGCCAGATGTTTCGCCAGGCAAGCTTTATAATGATCTTGTAGTTTTGCATCTTACTTCCTCTTCAGGTATTGTATGGTGAATATGTAGGACGGGATACTCACATTGAAGCGGATCTTGTTGATGTCCATGACGGTGTACTGGTCTTTCTTGCGCACCGTGTTCATCTTGTACCGGGTGGGTATGGTGCGGCCGTCCATCACCTGGAAATCGCTGCAGGTCATCACCTTCTTCATCACGCCATGTTCGTTGTAAAACTCCTGGCGCACGGGAAGGTAGTCCTTTGTGCGTGCATAATAGATGATCTTGCCCCATACCACCGCCGCGTTCTCTTTCGGTTTCAGCTGCACCTTGTAGCATTCGTGACCGTCAATGGTTTCTGTACCCAGCAGGGTGTGGTTATAGTCGTCCACGATGCTTGACATGTTCACGATGTCGTCGTTGGTGAAGTCAGACCCCATCCAGGACTGCAGCATCATGGAAGGAGCGATCTTTATGGTCTTCTGCAGCTTGGGGACGTAGTGCCACATGTTGTCACCCTTCAGCAGAAACTTGTTGCCGGCGTCCTTCTTCGGGGCGTATATCTCGGCCATGGACTTGTCGGCCGCCCGGCTTTCGTATGATTTCATCTTCATGGTTCGGGTCCACCTGCGTGACTTGACGGTGATCTCGTAGACGGCAATGGAGGTGTCGCCCCGGGTTGCTTCTTCGGCACGCTTGATTATCTCCTTTGCGGATATTGCAAATGCCGGTGCTGTCAGGGCCATTACCATGAGTGCTGCGATTATGGTTGTGATCTTTGCGTGTGTTAATCTGGTCATAACCGGTCTCCTTTTGTTAGAGTCTTTCCTTTCCCCTCCCCCTTTTCAAGGGGGAGGCCGGGAGGGGGTTCGTTAAGTGTGCTTATGGAGCAGGTACTTCTAAGCCCCCTAAATCCCTGTATAGACCGGGGACATAGGTAACACATGTTCGGACACATGGGTAACACTTTTTTGTATCATAGCGTTAACTTCTTAATGACTTGATTACAATAATACACTTCTCTTACATTATCATA
>Ga0272443_10000399_pt1 | contig 82864 bp, 68 predicted proteins | sample SSMAcet12_FD_193581 | JGI IMG/M metagenome (GOLD analysis project Ga0272443, IMG submission 193581) | Marine sediment archaeal communities from Little Sippewissett salt marsh, Falmouth, MA, United States - SSM-Acet-12 | ecosystem: Environmental > Aquatic > Marine > Wetlands > Sediment ...
AAACCATACAGTGATGATGCCGCTTGTTGAGTGATTGCCGGGATAAAAGGAATGGCAGCGCTACGGGGATTCGAACCCCGGTTTGATGACTGAGAATCACCCGTCCTAACCCCTAGACGATAGCGCCGCCCGGAAAGTCTATATATATGAATGCGGCCATCCTGTCAACCCTTTCAGGGATTTGGAAGGCCCATCGGTTTCAAGTGGCTGGGAAGCAGGGATTCGAACCCCAATTCTATGATCCAGAGTCATATGTCCTACCGTTAGACGACTTCCCAGCTCTGGATTTAATATTATACCAATTTACGCTTTTTTTTCAACCCGCTTGCGGTAATTTTTTCGGATTCGAATTCAAAAAAAAGGCCCTTCCCCGAAGGGAAGGGCCGTGTATTTTCTTTTGCAACAAACGGGATCAGTACATTCCACCCATTCCGCCGCCGGCGGGCATGGGAGGCGTCTTGTCGTCTTCGGGAATTTCAGACACAAGGCCTTCCGTAGTCAGCAACAGGCCACCAACGGAAGCTGCATTCTGGATGGCGGTACGCACCACCTTGGTGGGATCGATAATCCCGGCTTCCAGCATGTCCGCGTACTTTTCGTTCAGGGCATCGAAGCCGTAGTTGATGTTGCGAGAGCGGCGGACCTTCTCGATAATGGCGCTTGCCTCGTAACCGGCATTGGCCGCGATCTGGCGCAGGGGCTCTTCAATGGCCTTGAGCAGGATCATGATGCCGAACTGCATATCGCCTTCCAGCTTCATCTTTTTCAGGGTATCGGCACTCTTCAACAAGGCAATGCCGCCACCGGGAACGATTCCCTCTTCTACAGCCGCTTTGGTGGCGTGCATGGCATCTTCCACCCGGGCCTTCTTTTCCTTTAGCTCGGTCTCCGTGGCTGCACCGACGCGGATGACGCCGACACCGCCGGAAAGCTTGGCCAAGCGTTCCTGGAGTTTTTCACGATCGTAGTCTGAAGTCGTGTCTTCGATCTGGCGCTTGATCTGCTGGATCCGGCCCTTGATGTCCGCATCCGTACCGGAGCCTTCCACGATGGTGGTGTTGTCCTTGTCCACCGTAACCTTCTTGGCTGAACCAAGGTAATCAAGGTCAACGTTCTCCAGTTTCATGCCCAGTTCCTCGGAAATCACCTTGCCGCCGGTCAGGATGGCAATGTCTTCCAGCATTGCCTTGCGACGATCTCCGAATCCGGGAGCTTTTACGGCAACCACGTTGAGCATGCCGCGAACCTTGTTGAACACCAAGGTGGCCAGGGCTTCACCCTCTACGTCCTCGGCGATGATCACCAACGGACGTCCGGACTTGGCGATTTGTTCCAACAGCGGCAGCATTTCCCTTAAATTGGAAATTTTCTTTTCATGGAGCAGGATGTAGGGATTCTCCATGGCCACTTCCATGCGCTCAGCATCGGTCACGAAGTAAGCACTCAGGAAACCGCGGTCAAACTGCATTCCCTCAACGAAATCAAGAGTGGTTTCCAGGGATTTCCCTTCTTCCACAGTGATGACACCGTCTTTGCCCACTTTGTCCATGGCTTCGGCAATGATGCTGCCGATGGAAACGTCGTTGTTGGCGGAGATTGTCCCCACTTGGGCGATCATCTGACCAGAAACGTTCTTACTCATGTTTTCCAGGTCTTTTACCAGTTCGGACACGCCCACGTCGATACCTTTCTTGATCAAAGTGGGATTGGCGCCGGCGGCTACCATCTTGAGGCCTTCCTGGTAAATCCGCTGACCAAGTACGGTGGCGGTGGTTGTTCCATCTCCAGCTACATCTGAAGTTTTGGACGCCACTTCCTTGATCATCTGGGCACCCATGTTTTCCAGGGGATCTTCAAGTTCGATCTCCTTGGCGACGGTTACTCCGTCTTTTGTGACCGTCGGGGAACCGAATTTCTTTTCAATTACCACGTTGCGGCCACGAGGACCCATTGTGGCTTTAACGGTATCCGACAACTGGTTCACACCGCGCAGAATGGCCTGGCGTGCATCTTCACCCAGGATGATTTTCTTTGCCATTTCTTCCTCCTTTAGTCGAGTGTATCAGGTTTTCTTTAGGGTGGTATTATAATATAAAGGCTATGTGGTTGTCAAATCAAGGTCAAAAGCGATTTCAGGGATTATACGGGAATAGATAATTACTTTCTTTTAAATTCTTGTGTTTTCTTTGGTTTTCTACGTTTTTCCTTGATATTCAGTTTTTTCATTTTTTTTGTAATGGTATTTCGATGCAGTTTAACCACAGAAGATACCCTGCAAACGTTGAATTCGTTTTTCTCCAAGATTGCCGATAAAAGTGTTTTTTCGAACTCCTCCATGATTTCCCGGAAATACAATCGGGAATGCGCGGATTTCAATGCCAGGATTTTCATCTGACGTTTGATGGTCAGATTACTAAACTGATCGGCCAACTCTTGGGTTTTTTTGTCCATTGACTTTCCTGAAAAATTCATTGATCTGTTGACGGTATTCGTCGGGTACTGCCCTGAGCACGAGGTTGACAGTGCGCAATAGTATAGGCGACAACCGGGACTCTTGGGTGATCCGCTCGTTCACAGGGAAAACCACCAGCAGGAAAACAACTATGCCCGATATCAGCAATCCGCGTATACATCCGAAAGCACCGCCCAGTATGCGATCCATGGACCGCAGGGGGCCGACTGAAAAAATCTTGCGCGCCGCCCACGTAACCAATGCCCCGACTAGCAGTACACCCACAAAAATAGCCCCGAATGCGACCATATTGGCAATTTCCCGATTGTGAATTGAGCTGGAGAAACGCAGCCCCAAATCCCGAAAGTAAAGGAATGACAAAACCACGGCCAGTACGAAAAAGGCCAATGAAAGCAATTCCCTCACCAAACCCTTGACGACTCCCATTACCATGGAGACCAGGATAATTGCGATGAATACACCGTCCAGCCAATTCAGTGAGTAAAACGGCATTAAGCTCTTCCCGCCAGGATGTGGAAGATTTCGTGGTACTTGGCAACTGTCTGATCGACGACATCCTGAGGCAATTCCGGGGGCGGGCTGTTGCGGTCCCAACCGGATTGTAAAAGAAAATTGCGCACGAACTGCTTGTCAAAAGCCGGAGGTTCCTTTGCAACGGCATGACTGGCCCGATATTCATCGGACTTCCAGAATCTGGACGAATCAGGCGTAAAGATCTCGTCCACCAATACGATGGAACCGTCATCTGCGCGTCCGAATTCGAATTTCGTGTCTGCTATGATTATCCCGTTGTTCTCGGCGATTCGGCTCCCTTCCTGATACAGCTTCAGGGCCATTGACCGGATGCTTTCCGCTGCATCGCGGCCTACTCGGTCCGCCATTTCCTTAAAAGTGATGTTCTCATCATGACCGGACTCAGCCTTGGTCGATGGGGTGAATACAGGTTCCGGAAGTTGGTCGGCGAAATTAAGCCCCTTGGGCAGTTTTACACCACAAATTTCGCCGGAACTTGAATAGGTTTTCCAACCTGAACCCACGATGTAGCCCCTGACAATGGCTTCAATGGGAAAAACATCCAATTTTCGAGCCAGAATGGCCCGATCCCGCAACTGCTCGGCAAAGGGCCTGAAAATTTCCAATTCATGGGGAGCGTCACTGACCAAGTGGTTGGGCACCAGCTTGCTTGTTTGGTGAAACCAGAAAGCGGACAATCGATTCAACACCTTGCCCTTATCCGGAATCAGCGTGGGCAATACGTAGTCAAAAGCGGAAATCCGGTCCGTGGATACGATCAGCAGCTGGTCCCCAACTGAAAATACTTCCCGGACTTTACCGGACTTAAGTTTTGGAAAAGGCAGTTCCAGCGATGCCATACCGAAACTTTCTACTCTATGATCCATGTAACCATTCTCCCCTACCACACAACAATCCGACTCAGACTTTTGAAGTCATGCATACAGGGTAAAACATGGGCGAGTGGTTTTCAACCACCCGCCAATGTTTTTCCCTTCTAGAATCTATAATACGGAATAACCTACAATCAACCCGGCCACCACGATAGAGACCATACTCATCAGCTTGATCAGGATGTTTAAAGAAGGCCCGGAAGTGTCCTTTAGAGGATCCCCCACGGTATCTCCGACCACACCGGCTTTGTGTGCAGCCGATCCTTTTCCGCCCAAGTGACCCTCTTCAATGTACTTCTTGGCGTTGTCCCAAGAGCCACCGGCATTGGCCATGAATATGGCCAGCACAAAACCCGCACCCAACGCACCAACCAACAAGCCCATAACCCCGGGAACGCCAAAGACGATCCCGGTGACAATGGGAATCAAGATCGCCATCGAGGAAGGCAGGATCATCTCACGTTGGGCTCCCCGGGTGGAGATAAGGACGCATGATGCGTAATCCGGCTTTTCAGTACCTTTCAGAATCCCGGGCATGTCACGGAACTGGCGACGGACCTCGTCAACCATGGCTGAAGCGGCCCGGCCAACGGCCTTCATCGTCAATCCGGAAAAGAGAAAGGACATCATCGAACCCAAAAAGATGCCCACAATAACTTTGGGATTCATGAGATTGACTTCGAAAAGCGACATGAACTCCTTGATGCCGATACGCGCCACATCTTCAATATTGGAAAAGACCTTTCCCGCTCCCACGGCGATCTCACCGCTACGGTGAATAATATGGGTCATGCCGGCTTTGATCTCTTCGATATACGAAGCCAGCAAAGCCAAGGCGGTCAATGCCGCTGAACCAATGGCAAAGCCTTTGCCCGTGGCCGCAGTGGTGTTGCCCAGGGAATCCAGTGCATCTGTTCGTTGACGCACTTCCTTGGGCAATCCGGCCATCTCAGCATTGCCACCTGCATTGTCGGCAATGGGACCGTAGGCGTCCGTCGCAAGGGTAATACCAAGGGTGGAGAGCATGCCGACCGCAGCCACACCGATGCCGTACAAGCCGCGCATGGGATCCACAAACCCTCCGGCCAACGCAAAGGCGCCGATGATGCCCGCAGCAATCGCCGTTACGGGAATGGCCGTTGAGATCATGCCGGAAGCCAGACCGCCGATGATCACCGTAGCTTCGCCGGTCTTTGATTGTTCCGCTACACCGATGGTTGGACGGTAACTGGATGAGGTGTAATACTCCACGCTCTTACCCACGACAATCCCTACCAGCAAGCCGACCACAATGGAGCCGAAAACGCCTGTATAGCCGGGCAAAAGATAAGTTACCGCCCCCAGAGAACCGATTACGATCAGTACCGAACTGAAGTTGATGCCACGGCCCAAAGCGCCCAGCAATTGTTTCTGGGTAGCGCCTTCACGCGTACGTACCAGAAAAATACCCAGGATGGAAGCGATGATGCCGATCCCGGCGATTACCATGGGCAGAATCACCGCATTGAACGCCATATTTTTAATGGCGGCGAACGCGGATGCTCCCAAAGCGGCTGCAGATAAAATCGACCCGGCATAGGATTCGTAAAGATCCGCTCCCATCCCGGCCACGTCTCCGACGTTGTCGCCCACGTTATCCGCGATGGTGGCCGGGTTGCGGGGGTCATCTTCAGGGATTCCAGCCTCGACTTTTCCCACCAGATCGGCGCCCACATCAGCGGCCTTGGTGTAGATACCACCGCCAACCCGGGCGAACAGCGCCTGCAAGGAAGCGCCCATACCGAAGGAGAGCATGGTGACCGTGGTTACCCCAAGGCTGTATTTCAGCCAAATATGCAGAATGATAAACCAGAGCGAAACATCCAGGAGGCCAAGGCCGACAACCACCAGGCCCAGCACGGAGCCACTGCGGAAAGCCACTTTCAACGCCTTGTCAAGTGATTCCCGCGCCTGATTGGTTGTGCGTGCGGATGCAAGCGTTGCCGTTGTCATGCCGATGAATCCGGCAAGCGCGGAAAAGAAGCCCCCCGTGAGAAAAGCGAAGGGCGTCCATGGGGACTGCACTTTCAACCCATAAGAAAGGAAAGCCAGGAAAATGGCCGCAATCACAAAAAAGATGGCCACCACTTTGTATTGTTGTTTAAGGTAAGCCCGGGCGCCACGCCGCACGGCCTCGGCGATTTCAATCATCTTTTCGTTGCCCTCGGGCAGCTTCATGATCTGGCGGTAGAAAAACCAAGCAGCCAGAAGTGCAATGGCGGCTGAAACTGGAGCAATTCCGAACAGCAGGACATCTTGCATTTGAGTTCTCCTCCCCGGCGATGGGAATTGATGTGAAAGCGTTATTTTAGTGAAAAACCGCTCACATGTCAAGACAAGCGGGGGGTTTAGAGCCGTGAATCAATGCCGGAACAGGTAGAAATGTAGAATGGCGAAGTACTCCCGCACGATAAGGCGTAGATTTCGCATCAACTGGCGAATTCCCGAATCGCTGCGGATTTCGGATTCCCGCATGCGGGCTATGCGGAAATCCGGGTACCCGAGGTACCGCATGATCAGTTTCACCCTTGCTTGATGGTATGGAGAGGTGCAGGCAATCACCTGCCGAAATCCCCTGCGCTGCAAAATTTCAAGCCCGTTGGATAAGTTCTCCCAGGTGTTTTGACTGCGCCCCTCGAAAACAATGTGTTGCGGCAACACTCCCCGCCGGATGAGCCATTGCCGCAGCCTCGGAACAGCCGGGCTGCGGCGATAAAGAGAACCGTCTGTAACAAGCAAGTGACGTGGGGTCCGGCGATAAAGAGAGACGGCCAGTTTCAAACGTTCCTCTGTACTGTACCCAAGAGCCAGGTTGGGCCTGAGTCCTCCTCCCAACACCAAAATAACGTCTCCATACTCCGGGGAAATCTCTTCACCGACGTCCAAGGGGTTCAGCCATGCTTGAGTGCATCCGGTTGCGGTCATCAATGCAGCGATCATCACCCCGGCCCGGGCGAGTCGCGGAATCCTTTGGATGATATAAATCATGGGCAATCAGGAATTTTCCCGGAATATTTTTTCCGGGAGGTCATGGGGTCGACCGTCGCCTGAAACGTTGTATCAGGTAAGTGGCTCCTGTTCCGATTTCCAGCAGATTAAGCAACAGCAACACGATTGTCCCCGCCACTGGTATAAACTTCAACGCTCCGAACACCAAGGTTCCGGCCAGCAAGATCAGGGGCACGTTGGATCCGGCATATCCAATGCGACGCGCGAGTCGGCTTCCAATGGCATAGAAAACCACGGTTCTTCCCAGCACAAGCACAGCGAACCATATCAGAATCAGGCCGAACAGCAATGGGATGCCGATGATGACGAAACTAAGCAAAAGGGAGATAACCGTCAATGTGATAAATCCCAGCAAGGCTGCCAAGCCGGCGATGCCCATGCGCCAATTGCGGTTCACTAAAATCGTCTCAGCGCTTATCACGCTCCTGGGGAACAGCATGAAGGTCAGCAGCGTAATGACGAACCAGATTATGATCTTGGCCGCCCGAAAGAAACCAAGTGAACTGGAAGCGGAAAAAAACGGGTGAAGAGAACTTCGCAGGCGTTTCAAGTCATAGCGAAAGTGTAGATGCCCTCCGTCTATGCGCACCCCCTCGCCTTTTTGCAGGGAGCCGCCGATCATTAAAAGCTCTCCTTGAATGACAGCTCCCGGCTCCAGGGTGATGTCCGCGGAAAAGCCGATGACATCCTTTTTTACGGTTCCAGAGATCCTGGCATGACCGCCGACCACAAACAGGGATTCCTCAAGGGTGCCCCGCAGTTCCACATGGCCCTTCCAGGCCAGAACGTTTTCCTTCACGGTTTCATCCGCGGAGATTGACACATCGCGCTGAGCACGGAATCCCTGGGCAGGGATCAAGGCCGACGCAGCCATTAGAAGGATAAAGGGGATGACAAAGCGGCGCATGGTCATATAGCCCGGGATTGCTGGCTTTTGCGCCGTCGCGGCGTCAACATCCGATACGCGAGATATGCAGGTGCAAATGTCATGACCAACAATAGAAGTAACAGTATTTCACCGTGTATTTGAACATTGACCACCGCTGAGAGCAACTTGGACAACGCTTTGAAGCCTGTATAAGCACCGGAGAATACGGTGGATATTCCCTGCAGGATGCCACCGAAAAAGCGGAAAAGCCGGTGGGAAGTAACCTGCATTGCCTGAATAAGGCTGTTGTTGGCGAAGTCGAAATAAACATAAATCCAAGTGACAAGCAGAAAAAAACTGACCGCCAGGAATGCGAAGACGGACCCGTAAGTGGGCAGTATGGGAAACAGCCGTCGCATGACTGATTTCTCTATGATTGGCGGGGGAATGCGCATGGGCGGCTGAGACAGGCTCTCTTCCACTCCCTGGAATTGTCTCAACCGCAACCGACAACCGTCACAGTGGATCAGGTGGTCGCGGATTATGGCGGATTCTATCGGGCTGAGGTCGCCTTCAATATAGAGCGCGAGTTTTTCATTGTGCGGGCATTTCATCTTGCGCGATCTCCCTGCGAATCAATTCCTTGGCCTTGAAAATCCTGTTTTTCACCGTTCCTACCGGCAATTCAGCTACTTCGGCGATTTCTTCGTACTTTAAACCCTGCTGATACCGCAACAGGATGAGGTGACGATATTTTTCGGGTATGCGGTCCACTACACCCCAAACATAATCATGCATCTCTTTTTTTTCCAAGTGTGAGAACCCATCTTCACGGACCACTTGGTCGGTTCGAGCCAATTGTTTGCGAGACAATGGATTCCGGTCCAACGAGTCTACGTATGCCGGGTGTTTGCGTACGTGATCGATGACCAGGTTATAACAGATCCTGTAGGCCCAGGTTGAAAACTTGTATTGGAAGTTGTACTTGTGCAACACGGTATATATTTTGATAAAAAAATCCTGCGTTAATTCAATGGCCACTTCGTCGTCCCGCACCATGCGGTAGACAAAGTTAAACATGCGCTTGTTGTATTTCTGCATCAGCTTCTCAAATGACGAACGTTCGCCCTTTAAGATCCGTTGGATCAGCTTCTGATCGTCATCCAATATCATTTACGGACAGCCTGCGAAAAGGTTTCTGAATCGTGTTTCAAGGTGATTCAGCATCCATGTTTACCACTTCGGTTCCTGGAGGCGGATCAAGCGTGAACGCGTCAGACCCCACCTCTACCCTTGGTTGGTAATCACTTAACAAATACACGTGTCGTGCGCCGCCGGCATCCTGGTGTTCCACCCTTACGATGCGACGTTCGTCGTCAAGGCGAACCCTGAACCTCGTTCCGTCAACGGGATCGCGAAGGATCATTTCTTTTCCCGAGGGCGGACAAGCCTCAACAACATTCGGGTCTGAAGACACCAGAAGTTGCCATATCCAGCCGCCCCGGCGGCCTTTCAAGCTCCCCACCGTCATTTGCCGGGCTGCGGGCTCATAGAAACGGTACCCGTCTCCATCCAGCAAGAATACTTTGAGTTCAGGCTCACGGTATGTCCAGCGTATCATGCGCGGTTCGACGAACAAGAGATCGCCCCGTTCCTCCACGGCCAATTCCTCATCGTAGTAAACCTGTTGAACAAACTCCGCTCGAAACGGCTTCATTTTCTGCATTACGGACCGTGCTGCTTCCAAGGCGGCACATGAGAGCTGCTGCTCACGCGGGAAAAGGCGGGGTTGCGATACAGACACGGCCAGGAAAGCCATGATTGAAATAGCCAGGAAGCGATGCCGTCCCGATGAAAAAATATGCATCGATTCAGGAATCGTAATGTCCACAGACAATGCCCAGTGCCACCGAATTGATCTTGTCAGTTTCGGTTTCATTGCGGGAAGGAATAAGGATCGGCAGCCGGGCTCCCATTACGACATGGGCCACCGGAATCTTCAAGTAGTAGGTGAAGGCCTTGCCCAATAAATTGCCCGCTTCGACATTGGGAACCACCATCACCTGGACACGTCCGGCGACAGGATCCACGATCCCCTTGTGTTCCGCAGCGGCGCGGGATACGGCAATATCCAGGGCCAAGGGTCCGTATACCTTGCACCCCGAAATCTCGCCGCGCCGGTTCATTTCCGTCAGTTCTCGGGCATGTACCGTGGCGGGCATGGCTTCCTTGACCTTCTCAGAAGCCGTCATAATGCCTATTCGTGGCTCCTTGATCCCCAGGCGATGAAAAACCTCCACGGCGTTCTCTATGATCTGGCGCTTTTGTTCCAGGTCCGGCAGTATATTGAGGCCGCCGTCAGTCATGCCCAATAACCCCGAATCGCTTTGTGAATCAGGATTTTCCACTACCAGGATGTCACTCAACAAACGTCCGGTACGCAATCCGGTTTCCCGGTCAAGAATGGGTCCCATCAATTCGGCAGTGGACAGGAATCCCTTCAGGATGACGTTGACCTTATTTTCTCGGGCCATCTTCACCACTTTGGCCGCGGCTTCCACATTGGAGGCGGCTTGAATGATGGCGAATTCATCCGGATTCCCGCCGTTCTTCCGAATGCGCTCCGCAATGACTTGGCTTTGACCGCAAAGGATGAAATCACCGATTCCTTCACGGCGACACAACAGAATCGTGCGGATGGAATTGTCGTCCTCGGGAGCGGGAACCCCCACGACCACTCCACGCCTTGATGCGGCGGCGGTGCGCAACGCATTGAAATCCGCGATCATGTCTGCCTCCTTTTCCCCGCGCTTACGGAGTCTGGTGACCCCCTACATGCCTTGGGACATCATCTTGATAAAGTCCTGGTTCGTCTTGGTTTTTGAAAGCTTCTCTATAAGCAGCTCCATGGCTTCGACTTCGGACATCTGGGAAAGGACCTTGCGCAGAACCCAGATCTTGTTTAGATCCGCCGGATCGATGAGCAATTCTTCCTTGCGGGTTCCCGACCTGAAGATGTCGATGGCCGGAAAAATCCGCTTTTCAACCAGACGGCGGTCCAGATTGATTTCCATGTTGCCGGTCCCCTTGAATTCCTCGAAAATCACATCGTCCATGCGACTGCCCGTTTCCACAAGCGCCGTGGCCAAAATGGTCAGGCTGCCGCCTTCTTCGATATTGCGGGCGGCGCCGAAAAACTTTTTGGGCTTGTTCAATGCATTGGCGTCAATTCCGCCGGATAGGACTTTGCCGGATGAAGGCGTGATGGCGTTGTGGGCCCTGGCCAGGCGGGTAATGGAGTCCAGTAGAATAACCACGTCCTTGCCCATTTCCACCAGCCGCTTCGCTTTTTCCAGCACGATGTCGGCTACCTTGGTATGCCGCATGGGGATTTCGTCAAAAGTGGATGAGATGACCTCGCCGTTAACGTTGCGGGCCATGTCGGTCACTTCCTCGGGACGTTCGTCGATCAGCAGTACGATCAGGACCACTTCGGGGTGGTTGATCTCTATGGACTTGGCGATGCTTTGCAGGATCATTGTTTTGCCTGTCCGCGGTGCGGCCACGATCAGTCCGCGTTGCCCCTTTCCGATGGGTGTCAACAAGTCCATCACCCTGCCGGTAATCAGGTGAGGCTCAGTCTCCTGTCGAATGCACTCATCCGGATAAAGGGGGGTTAATTTCTCAAAACGCTTGTGACGCCGCGTTTTGAGAACAAATTCGGGTTCCTCTGAATTGATGGCCTCTACAGTCAGAAGGGCGAAGTACTTTTCCCCACCTTTTGGCGGACGTACGGAACCGGATACCGTGTCCCCGGTGCGCAAGTCGAATTTATTCACCTGAGATGGCGAAACGTAAATATCTTCAGGGCTGGACAGGTATGCAGCATCCTGGAAACGGAGGAAACCGTAGCCTTCATTGTGGATCTCGATAACCCCTTCCGCAAACAACTTGCCGTTGGCATTGGCCTGGGCGTTCAGGATATTGAAATACAATGCGTTGCGATCCTTGATTTCGGATTCATTGATCTTGTATTGCTGGGCAAGTTCTTTGAGTTGTTTCGGGGACATGTTTTTAAGGTCTTTTAAAGAGTTCATTCTCTCTCCTTTAAAGATGTTTCTACGATGGATTCCAGTTCCATTCGATATGTTTCGGATTTAATGGAAAACGGAATCGCTCTCACTCCGAAACGGTCACGTAAGCTTTGGATTTGGCGTTTGAGGGCGGAAGATTTTACTTTATCACTTTTGGTCAACACTGTCAATATGGGAAATTCCTCATGGATGATTTTCTGCAGGACTTCCAGATCACTTTCCATAAAGCCCCTGCGTGAGTCGATCAAATGCACCATCAGGTTCAAACGCGGGCGCCTCGCAAAAAAGGCATCCATTAATTGTCGAACCCGCTGAAGTTCGTGTTTCGGGGCCCGGGCATATCCGTATCCGGGTAAATCGATGAAGTAGAATTCCCGGTTGACCAGATAGTAGTTGATGCTGAGGGTTTTTCCTGGAGTTGAGCTCGTTCTTGCCAAGCCCCGACGTTTCAGCAAACGGTTGATGAGGGAGGATTTGCCGACGTTTGATCGGCCGATGAAGGCAATGGCCGGCCGCTCGTCACTGGGGATTTCCTTGGGAACAAAGGCCGTACGGAATAGTTCAACGTGACGAATATTCATGCTGCTTGGCATTTCCGCAGTATGTCCGTTACTGCAGGTTGGTGTCCAGAAACGGTTTGATCACTTTACTCGAGATGTTTTTTATCTTCAGCGGTTTTTCCAATACCAACTCGAGTACCTCATCGATTGAATGTACGAAGTAAAATTGAATATCGTTGCGTACATCCTCGGGGATGTCCTCGCGGAAATCCTTTTCGTTTTCTTTGGGCATTAAGACATTCCGGATACCGTACCGATGGGCGGCAAGCACTTTTTCCTTGATCCCTCCCACCTGGAGGATCTGTCCGCGCAGGGTGATCTCTCCAGTCATGGCGAAATCGGAACGGACGGGAATGCCTGTCATGAGGGAAATCAGGGCCACGGTTAGCGTAATTCCCGCCGAAGGTCCCTCTTTGGGTACGGATCCCTCGGGGATATGCAGGTGAATGTTGTACTTCTCCAATCCATCGGTATCGAAATCCAGCTCGAACAGCTTCAACTTGGCGCAACTGAAAGCGGTGGAGGAGGATTCCTTCATGATCTCGCCGAGTCTTCCCGTTAGGATCAAGTCGCCTTTGCCCTTGAGGAACCTGGCTTCAATGATCAGGATGTCTCCGCCGGTGACTGTCCAGGCCAGGCCCATGGCCACGCCGATTTCATTCTGCTCAAGCTTGCGTGTATTCGCGAAGCGGGGCACACCCAGAAAGTTCTCCAGTCTTGACCGGGAAATCTCCACGGCAGACTGGGTGTCCGCTTCAGAGTGGTTTTCCACGACTTCACGTACGACTTTGCGGATAATCATGGCCACTTGACGTTCAAGGTTGCGAACCCCGGCTTCCCGGGTGTATTCGTTGATGACGGCCATCAACAGTTCATCGGAGATCCTTAAGCGATCCGGATCCAATCCCGCTTTGCGGGCCTGTTTCGGAATCAGGTAGCGGCGGGCGATTTCGCTTTTTTCCCTTTCCGTATACCCCGGCAACTCAATGATCTCCATGCGATCCATCAAAGCCGGCGGAATCGGTTCCACGCTGTTTGCCGTGGTGATAAAGAAAACCTTTGAAAGGTCGATCTCAAGATCCAGGTAATGATCAATGAACTCATGGTTCTGTTCAGGATCCAGCACCTCGAGCAATGCGGATGCCGGATCTCCCCGGAAATCCGAGCTGAGTTTGTCGATTTCATCCAGCAGGAAAACAGGATTGCGAACGCCGGCTTTTTTCAAACCCTTGATGATCTGCCCCGGGTATGAGCCGATGTACGTACGGCGATGTCCGCGGATCTCCGCTTCGTCTTTAACCCCGCCCAAAGATATCCTGGTAAACTCACGGTTCAGGGCCCTGGCGATTGAACGGGATAAGGAACTCTTTCCCACTCCTGGCGGGCCTACGAAACAGAGTATTTCGCCGACAGAACGTCCAGACAACTGACGCACCGCCAGGTAATCAAGAATCCGGTCTTTGGGTTTTTCCAGGCCATAATGGTCTTCGTCGAGTACCTGAGCGGCGCTTTTAATGTCCTTGTTCTCGCGTTTCTCCTTTTTCCAGGGTATGGCGAGAATCCAGTCAAGAAAATACCTGGACACCGTGCCTTCAGCCGAAAAAGGCGGCATCATACTCAGGCGATCCACTTCCTCTTCGCCCCGTTTCAGTACATGGGGAGGTAGTTTTGCGGCCTGGAGTTTGCGTCGGTATTCCTCTATATCCGATTCCTGAGATTCATCCTTGACACGATGGGCTTCCGTTCGCGAGGAGGTTTTCAATTTAAAAACCTCTTTCTTGAGCAAGTTAAAAACTTTCACTCCGCGTTTGAATACATCCAGTTCTTCCAGAAGAGATTGCTTTAACTTAAGGGGAACTGAAATCACCGAAATGATGATGTCACTGATCTCGGACAACTTGTTGGCTTCCAGCTTGGCGATAATACCGTGAAGCTTCACTTTGCGTAGGCTGACGTATTCTTCAAAGGTAGCGATTAGGTTCTTGGAAAGTTCGAACACATCCCGTTCTTCTTCCAGGTATTCTTCCAACACCTCAACCTGAACCAGGTAATGGTTGGCCGAATCAATGAAATGCTTGATCCGGGCACGTTCCAGCCCCTGGATGATGACCCGGAAGCTGCCGTTGTTCTGTTCAACGGATTTCTCCACCCGGGCGATCACGCCCACATCGTATATTTCCGTGGGGGCCGGCACGTCGCTCAACTGGTTTTTCTGCACCGATAGAAATATGTATTGGTTGTATTCGTCCGCCGCCAAGCGCAGGGAGTTGATCGATTTTTCACGACCCACCAGGATGGGAATAATGGTGGATGGGAAAGTCACCAATTCCCGTAAAGGAATCAGCGGCAGGGTCAGTTCACGTTTTTCAGGAGACATCTCTGGTCAACCTGTCCATATGCCGTTCATCCATGATGATCTTGCGTTGGGCCCGTTTCTTGGACGGCAGTTCAAACATCAGGTCCAACATCACTTCCTCAAAAATAGCTCTTAATCCCCGTGCCCCTACCTCTCGGGCCACGGCTTCCCTGGTGATTTCCCGCAGGAATCCCGGAGTGAATTCCAGCTCCACTCCATCCAATTGGAACAGGGCTTGAAATTGTCTTGTTATGGCGTCTTTCGGCTGGGTTAAGATGGCCATCAGGTGGTCTTCCCCCAGATCGTCCAGCACTCCGGTGATGGGGAAACGGCCCACCAATTCGGGAATCAGGCCGAATTTGATCAAGTCTTCGGGCTGCACATGTCTGAGGACGTTGTCTTTATTTGCAGCGCTGCGCACTTCTGATTCATTGAAACCGATGACATTGTGTTTCAAGCGGCGCTGAATAAGCTTATCCATGCCCACGAACGCGCCCCCGGCGAGAAACAGAATGTTTCTTGTATCAATGTGAATGAATTCCTGGTGCGGGTGTTTGCGCCCACCAGTGGGCGGAACGTTCGCAACCGTACCCTCAATGATTTTCAACAGGGCCTGCTGAACGCCTTCACCGGATACATCCCGTGTGATTGATGGGTTCTCGCTTTTCCGGGAGATCTTGTCTATTTCGTCTATGTAGATGATGCCGTGTTCCGTACGCTGTCTGTCCTCTCCCGCTGCCTGATAGAGCTTGAGAAGAATGTTCTCCACATCTTCACCCACGTATCCCGCTTCCGTCAAGGTGGTGGCGTCAGCAATGGCAAAGGGGACATCAAGGATCCTGGCCAGGGTTTCCGCCAAGAGGGTTTTTCCCGTTCCAGTGGGTCCCATGAGCATCACGTTGCTCTTCTTGATCTCAACGGATCCCAGCTCTGATTGGTGACGGATGCGTTTGTAGTGGTTGTATACGGCAACGGCCAGTTTCTTTTTCGCCACCTCTTGGGAGATGACGTATTGGTCCAGCCGCTCCTTGATTTCTTTGGGCTTGGGAATCGGAGAGGTTTCCTGAGTCTCCGGGGTCTCCGATTCTGCTGAACGAAAAATCAGGTTATAAGCTGTTTTGGTGCATCGATCGCATATAAACACATCGGGGCCGGCGATGAGTTTGCCGACCCGGGATTGCGACACACCGCAAAAACTGCATCGGGCATCGCGGGGTTTCTTGTCCGTCATGATTCTTCCGTTTTCATTTTTTGGCGCTCACTGATGACGTTGTCCACCAGGCCGTAATCCTGCGCTTCCTTGGCCCCCAGTATAAAATCCCGTTCGATGTCCGCGGCTATGCTTTTCTTTGGTTTGCCGGTGTGTTCCGCCAGGATATCGATTGTTCGATCCTTGATGCGTTTGATTTCATCCGCATGGATCATAATGTCCGTGGCCTGCCCCTGGAATCCCCCCAAGGGCTGATGCAGCAGAATCCTGGAATTTGGCAGAGCAAAACGTTTGCCCGGCGTACCCGCCGCCAGAAGAATGGCGGCCATGGATGCGGCTTGGCCAATGCAAATGGTCACAATGTCATTTTTGACAAAACGCATGGTGTCGTAAACCGCCATACCCGCGGTAATCACTCCGCCTGGAGAGTTGATGTAGAGGGAGATATCTTTTTCGGGATCTTCCGCGGCCAGGAATAGCATCTGAGCGATCACCACATTGGCCACGTTATCGTCTATGGGCGATCCCAGGAAAATAATGCCATCTTTCAGCAGGCGGGAGTAAATGTCGTAGGCCCGCTCCACATTGCCGCTCTGTTCCACAACAATCGGAATCAACGCCATATTACACCTCTTTAATTGTAACCTTTTCACGCAGGATTTCCAATGCCTTGTCCCTTTCCAGTGAGTCCATCAACTGGTTGCGGCGTTCAGCCGGTGCATAGTACTTGCGAACTTCCTTTAAGGGCACTCCCGAAGATTCGGCCATCTCCCGCAAACGCTTTTCAAGCTCTTCGGCATCCACTTTGACACCGAATGCCGTTTTTACAGCTTCAACAAGCAAAGAAAAACGGATATTGCGTGCGGCCAGGGCTTCCAGTTCGGCGATGCGCCGCCCTTTTTCTTCTTCATTTTTGACATGCATGAGGCCCGGGTTTTGGCGTATGGCCTGCATCATCTCCTGGCGCAACAGGGTTTCCGGCACAGCGAAGGGCGCGGACTCAACCAGTTTTTCAGCAATGGCTCCCATCACTCGCTCTTCACGGGCCTTGCTGGACTGGCTTTCGTACTCCTGGCGCAAGCGGTCCAGAAACGCTTTTCGTGAATCAAAGCCCAATGACTTGAGGAATTCCTCATTCAGATCAGGTTTGACCAGGGTATTGACGGATTCAATGGTTACGTGGTGCTCCATCTCCTTACCCGCCCAAGCTTTACGCGCATGATCCTTGGGGTATTTCCGACGAAATACCACTTCAGCACCAATGGAACGACCGGTCAATTCTTTTTCAATCTCCGTTATCTCGTTTTGAGCATCCGCATCGATCAGTACCTGCATGGGCTTTCTTGGCGTCATGCGCTTGTTTTCAAGATTCATGGCTTGGTGTTTGACGGCCACCACGTCTCCGGATCCAACAGGTCGATCCGTCACTGGTTCACGGCGCTGGTTGTGTTCAAGGAAATGGTCGATCTGCTCCGACTCGTCAAAATCCTTGACCTTCAATTGATCAGCGGGAATTTCAACCGTGAATTGCTCCAGATCCGGAAGCTTCACCTCTGGCAACACCTCTACCCTTACGGATGCCTTCAGGTCTCCGCCCTCTTCGTATTTCACATCACGGAGCTCCGGACGGGACACCACTTGCAGGTTGTCTTTGCGAATACGGTCCTGAACAAAAGATTCGATCACCTCGGTCAAGGCCTCATCGACGATCAGTTTGCGGTAACGTTTTTTTACAACTTCCGCGGGAACCTTGCCCTTGCGGAATCCGGGTATGTTTGCCCGGGCGGCATAATTTTCCGCATGGGCGTCTATACGCCGCTCCACCTCGTCAGCTTTGGCCTGAATATCCAGATCAATCCACAGGCCAGAGCCCTCATCGCTTTTATCATCGACTTCGGCGGCGGCGGGGACATCCCCGGGCTTGGATTCCAAGTCTTTGCCGGAATCGGTTTGGGGTTTTTCGTTCATTGATTCTCTCCTGAGCAATTCGGCCGGGAAGGATCTATCGGCCTTGGCAATCGGAAACAGCGTGTGCTAAGTAAAACAAACCGGATTTATAACAGAAATATCAATTCTTGTCAATGTGGGCATTGCGCACGTCACGCCTGATCTGGGCCACCAGTTCGGATGCGTTTTCAAAACAAAATTCGTCCCTCAACTTGTAAATAAAGTGCAGTCGGACATGGTGGCGGTAAATCTGCTTGTCGAAGCCGATGATATGGGTTTCCACCTTCTGGAAACTGCGTGAAAACGTGGGAGAAGACCCGATGTTGGTTACTGCCGGCAACAATCGGTCTTTCCACTCAACCTGGGTGGCGAAAACACCTCTGGGCAAAACCTTGTTATCGGTTTTCAGGTTTATGGTGGGGAATCCCAGTTTACGCCCCCTGCCGGCGCCGCTGACCACGATTCCATCAATGAAATAATACCGGCCCAACAAGCGAGCCGCCTCATCTACGGATCCCTTATCCAGCAATCCGCGGATTCGCGAGGATGATACCCGTTCTCCATCGTAGGTGAAGGCAGGCACCACTTCCAGATCAAACCCGACTTCCGGGGCAAGGCGTTGCAAGAAATCGATACTGCCGGTACGACCGGCTCCGAATCGGAAGTTCTCGCCAACCACCAGGGCTTGCATGTGCTGTTTCCGGACAAGGATACGGCAAACGAATTCCTCTGCATCCAGTTGAGCCACCCCTGCAAACGGTTGGAAAACGACCTTGTCCACCTGCTGGCTTTTCAAAATCGCTTCTTTCTGCTTGTCCGTAAAAATCAATGGAATGGAACGTCCAAAATATACCTTCGGATTGGGCTTGAAGGTTAAAACACGTGTGCCCAAAGCTTTTTTTGCAGCCAGTACACGGAGCCTGCTGATAAGCTCTTGGTGGCCCAGGTGAAAACCATCGAAGTTGCCCACGGCAACGGCGTTCATTGCAGGTGACGGCATGGAATATTTCAGGGTAGCTCGGGAGATACGGTATTATGGTTGGCCAAGTCAGGAGTACGCAACGAGTCCATGGAATCCAAAGGGGTCCACAAACCGGTCAGGAAAAAGCCGATCACGATCAGGGTCAAAGCAGCCAGGACCACCTGCAAGAAGCGCCTCGTGACCCTGCGCCGCTCCTCGAGGATAGTCTCATCGATTTCATCGGGTTCGGCCGGCAGTTCGCGATGGCGGATAATGGATTTCTGTACCAGGCGGTAAAGACTCTTGTATACCCTGTATTCCGTGAAAATCCCCAAATCGACCAGATCCTGAACGGTGTTGCGGCCGTTGATGTACTTGAGAAGATTGGCTTCGGTTTCATTCAGGAATATCTTGTCACTCTGCGCAGGTTCATCTTCGTTTTCCTTGACGATCACGATTTCACTGTGTGCCATGTCCAGGGGCGCGGGCTCAAAAACCATCCGGTTGTTGGGCACTTCATTGCGGATGAGGGGCCATTCATCCATCATCTGCACCCCTTCCATGATAAGTCCGTCGGTTGGCATGGGGTTGATACTGTATAGATTCGGGTCCAGGTTCTCCATGACCTTGAAGTTGTATTCACCTTTTTTCCATTTGAAGAGGGATAGAACGATCTGGATGGCTTGGTTCTTCAGGGCCTCACGTATCTGGGACTCACCAATGAGCCCCATGCCTGAAAGGATTTCCCCGATCCGCTGGTTGGTCCTTTTCTGAATCGCCAGGGCTCTCTGGAGCATCTCTTCGCTGATGAGATCTTGCTTGACCAATACACTGCCCACCCGCATTCCCAGTTTCTTGGGAAAGGCGTCAACACCTACGAGCATGCCGTGTTCCAAAATCAGGGTGATAAATCCATCGGCACTGGTAAAGGTGAGAATACCCGTTTTTTTCTGCAAGGAAAACAACTGCAGGATATCCGGGACATTGAACTCCTTTAGAGTCCCTTTAAATGCCATCTTCCTCTCCCTTTAAAGCCACCAGGTTGATCAAGACATAGCTCAATACCGCCAGGGCGCCGATCAGTTGAAAAAACAACGGAATCACGGAGAGATTTTCACGAAACACATGCCGGGCCGTCCAGAAGAAGGCCATTAAGAAAAACATGGGAGTCGCAAGCAGGAAATACAGGGCATGACGGGATCGCACAAGCAGGTTGAGCCCTGGAGAAAACAGGGATATAAGCAGGATCCATGCTTTGCGGAAGCGTTGTTTACGCATCAGCTCCTTTTCTTTCAGCACTTTCGCCTCCAGAAACATGACATCCTTGATCATAAACAATTGGTAACACTCTCCGCACAACTTGTAGGAACGATGGATGGAGGCGCGATCGATGTGTTTGTCACATTTTGAGCAGCTGATACTCTTGCCGATGCCGCCAAGCAGTTTGGGAATCAACAGGAGATAGCCGAAGAAAATCACCAGAGCCCAAGCACCTGGGAAGCGCAGGACTTCGTGGGCCCAGCTACGGATAAAACCACTGACTGCGAAAGAATCACGTCCTCGGCTGAATAGGCGGCGCCACAAGAGGAAATGGTTCCGTTTGGGCTCTAGCAATTGCAGGTATTGACCTTTGAGTTTGCGGATCTGTGGATAACGCTGGATATAGGAATCCAGCAGCTTGTGGTTGCCGTTTTCCAACAGCGCCAAGGTAAAGTTGTTTAGTGAAACCGGATCCTTGTCGTCCACCCTCAGGGCGAGTCTCAGGTTTGCTATGCACTCGGTGATGTTGCCGAACCGGTATTGGATACCTGCCAACAGTTGATACTTCAATTTGCCACGATACGCCTCTCCGGTGGACTCCAGAAGATCCAAAGCGGTTTCCATATTGCCTGCTTCGTATTGGCTGAAAGCCCGGAGCACCACCAATTGAGAATCCAGATCTTTTAGCTCATCTTTTTCCAGGGGTTGTCCATGAAATACTTTCATGGTGGTCGAGAACGCTTTTGATTGGTATGAACGATCCAATACCTGTTGGAATCCGGCCAGCAGGATTACCACGAGGAAACCCGCCATCCCAAGCATGATACTGCGCCTTTCCGGCCGCTCTATGTACACCCATAGAAAGCCAAGTATCAGGAAGGGGACCATCCCCCACCCGATTCCAACAGCCAGCGGCCATAACAACAGCAGCAGCGTCATCACTAAATGTATCCACTTGATGCGCCATTCATCGTCCCTGAAAAGGTCTGTCTGGGCCAGGGGGAAATACCGCATCAGCATGACCAGTGCAAGCATCATGAACACCCAGAAAACGGCCACGGTAAGAGAGTGGAGAATGCGGTTCAACAAAAGAAAAGATGGCGTGAAATTGCGCAGCATCCGGGAAAACTGCTTGAACGTTGCCGGTAAATGCAATGGAATGCCATGGTCATCCCGGTAAAGCCCATTGAGTTTGTTGAACACTTTCCATTTCTGGGGATCCACTTCCACAACCTGGCGGTAAAACATTTCCGCCAAGGTGTTTTCTTTTCGGCGGCGATACTCATCGCCGTATCCCTCCAGCAAGTTGGCGATGAAATGCTTTCTGGCAAGGGTGTCACCTGAAGTGTCCAGCCGTTGCAATTGGGCAATCATCTTCTCGGACTGGTTCAAGGTGTGAAACAGGTTGACCTTGCGCATACAACTTAGGGAATCCTCAACCGCTGCGGGCAAGCTCATCGAAATGAGCATCAACAGAAACAGCCATCCCACCAAGGTTTTGTATCTCATTCCCCTTCCCCGTTCATATCGTTGCGCCTCAAAACCAAGCGCAGGTTTTCAACTGCTGATTTGAGAAAGTCATCCTCCTCCGCGGTAAGGTTGCCCCGGGTCTTTTCCTGCAAGACCTCCAGCAGGTCCAAGAATATCCGCGCTTTTTCGGGCTTTGAGTGGATCTCATGGGAAATCGGATCAGGAACGGCGCCGATATTGATCATTCCCTGTGTGGCGAGCAATACGGTGATGGCGTTGATGTCGCGATTCACGTCAGCCCCCTTAGGCCCTCATGCATGATAGCGTTATGGATGGCTTGCGCTACGGAGCTTTTCGTCATATTATCGTGTTGAAAATATACCACAATCATGGTGCGAAAAAAACAACATGAAAGAATTTGATCGCTTAATCCGTTTGATGAAGCGTCTCCGCAGCCCATTGAACGGGTGCCCTTGGGACAGACGCCAGACCCCCTTGAGCCTATCCAAACACATTATTGAGGAAGCCAATGAACTGGCCGCGGCCATCCGCTCAGGCTCGGTGGAATCCCAGCTGGATGAACTGGGAGACCTCTTGCTGCAAGTGGTTTTCCTGTCAAGGATTCATCAGGAACAAGGGAATTTCTCTCTCCGCGATGTGATCAAGAGGCTGAGACTAAAATTGATTCGCCGCCACCCGCATATCTTCGGATCCATTCAAGTGGAAACCGCTGAGGAGGTCAAACAACTATGGGAAAGGGTAAAACAGGGGGAAAAAGGCCGCGACAGCATCATCTCTGATTATCCCGACAGCATGCCCGCCTTGTCGGTGGCTGCACGTATAGGTGAACAGGCGGCCAGTGTGGGTTTCGACTGGCGCAACCTCCCCGAAGTGAAAGCATCCCCGAACCCACGCCGAAAAGCCGCGGAGTTCGCAATCGAAAAAATCCCGGAAGAAATCGGCGAATTGCAGGACGCCATCGGCAATGATGAACTTCAGGGAATCACTGAAGAGTTGGGAGATCTGTTGTTTTCAGTGGTAAACGTGGCTCGGATTCTCGGTGTGAACCCGGAATCCGCCCTTCAAGGCGCAAACAGGAAATTCGCCCGGCGCTTCCGCCACATGGAAACCCGGTTGCGCAGGGAATCCAGAACTCCTGAACAGTTGAACCTGGAGGAATTGGAGACCTTGTGGAACGCAGCCAAGGAAATTCACGAATCCCCTGACGAGGACATTTGAAGCCATAAAACCGAAAAGGCAGCGGGTGATCGATTTTGCCCAGCTTATGCGGAATTCACTCGGGTGTGCTCTGGGCTGCGCGACGCACCCGAGGTTATTGTTCAACCTTGCCGAAATCGTCGGGACATAGGGAATTAAACCATTCCTCCAGCTTCTCGTCACTGTGAATGAAGTTGCAGAAGAAGTCTGACAGTATAGACGTGCTGTAAACGTATTGGGATATGAAGATACGTGCATGGTTCTTTAAAGCGATGGCCACTGCGTCGGAAGGCCGGCAATCAACCACTTTAAGGTCTCCGTTGCGACGTATGTGGAGTTCCGCGTAATAAGTATTCTCCACGATATCGGTGACCACAACCTTTTCCAACTCGGCTTCAAATTGAAACAACATGTTTTTAAACAGGTCGTGGGTCATGGGGCGCGGAGCCGCGATATCCTCGAGTTCCATGGTGATGGCATTGGCTTCGAAACCGCCGATCCATATGGGAATGATTTTTTTGTCCTGCAAGGGTTTGAGAATCATTACCGGGCTCTTCGAAATGGGATCCATGATAAGGCCCATCAACTTGACTTCTATCAGCTGTTCCATAATCTCAACAAGTTCCTGTTATGATATCCGGTCACTCTATATAGTATGATTCATGGAATTTGTCAATTAATTTTTGTCATTGGCCGATTGCCGATCTATCGGATATACTTTCAATTTTTACTTTAACAAAGACGGTCCGTCACTGCGCAGATTCCTTGACACTCGCGCTTGGACTGTGCTACATTTCATTATGACCAATATGCTTTCGCATTCATTTTCAAACCATCCGCAGGTACGTTTCCGTTCCTGCCGGATAGATACTAAGGAGATGACATGAAACACAATCAAGCAACCATTGACGGCAATACCGCGGCTTCCCATGTGGCCTATGCATTCAGTGAAGTGGCGGCCATTTACCCCATTACGCCTTCTTCGGCCATGGGAGAGCTGGCTGATGCATGGGCGGCCCGCGACCGCCTAAATGTCTTTGGGCAGAAACTGGACGTAATTGAGATGCAATCCGAGGCCGGCGCCGCCGGGGCCGTCCACGGTTCTCTATCCGCCGGTTCAATGACCACCACGTTTACGGCCTCCCAGGGCCTGTTGCTGATGATTCCCAACATGCACAAGATAGCCGGGGAGATGTTGCCGGCGGTCTTTCATGTGTCCGCACGTTCACTGGCCGCGCAGTCCCTGTCTATTTTCGGCGACCACTCAGACGTTATGTCCGTGCGCAATACCGGTTGGGGACTCATGGCGGCCGCATCGGTTCAGGAAGTCATGGACTTGGCTGTTGTTTCCCACCTGGCCACCCTTGAGGCCCGGGTTCCCTTTGTTAACTTCTTTGACGGCTTCCGCACTTCCAATGAAATACAGAAAGTAGAGATGATCGACTACGATACCATGGCCGGCATGTTGGACATGCGCCACGTAGAGGCCTTCCGCCGCCTGGCCCTGAACCCGGATCACCCCTTCGCTAAAGTCGGCGCACAGAACCCTGATGTGTATTTCCAGGGTAGAGAAACGGTCAACAACCACTATCAACGCGTACCGGCTTTGGTTCAGAAGTACATGGATCAATTGGCAAAGGTGATTGGCCGACAATACCATCTTTTTGATTACGTAGGCGCTGCGGACGCCGAGAGGGTGATTGTTTCCATGGGGTCCAGTTGCGATACCATTGAGGAAACCATCAACTACCTCTGTGCACGGGGTGAAAAGATCGGCGCCGTAAAAGTTCGCCTGTACCGGCCCTTCAGTGTTGAAGCATTTCTTGCCGCTCTCCCGAAAAGCGTTCAATCAATTGCCGTACTGGATCGCACCAAGGAACCCGGCTCCATAGGTGAGCCGCTGTACCTGGACATCAAAACAGCTCTTTCCGGAAAAAACATTAAGGTTATCGGCGGCCGCTACGGTCTCAGTTCAAAAGAGTTCACTCCCACCATGGTAAAGGCCGTATTCGATCATCTGGACGGCGCTTCGTTCCATGGATTCACAGTCGGTATCCATGACGATGTATCCAATCTATCCATACCGCTGGATCAGGAAATCTCCACGGAACCAGAGGATGTCAAGCGCTGCATTTTCTGGGGACTCGGCTCAGATGGAACCGTGGGGGCCAACAAGAATTCCATCAAGATCATCGGCGACCATACAAACATGTATGCCCAGGGTTACTTTTCGTATGACTCCAAGAAATCGGGCGGCATCACAATCTCCCACCTGCGTTTCGGCAAAAGCCCGATTCAGTCCCCCTACCTAATCCGCCAGGCTGAATTCGTCGCCCTGCATAATCCGGCCTTCATTGGGCGCTACGATATCCTGAAAGGCATCACCGAAGGCGGCACTTTCCTTCTCAACTCCGACTGGTCCAACGAAGAAGTGTTCTCTCATCTCACTCGGGACATGCAGCAGACCATTATCCGCAAGAAGATCCGCTTCTACAATATCGACGCCCTGAGCATCGCACGGGAAGTTGGCCTGGGCAACCGCATCAACACCGTCATGCAAGCAGCCTTCTTCAAGGTTTCCGGAGTGCTTGCGGAAGACGAAGCCATCCGCCTGATCAAGGACAGCATTCAAAAATCTTACCAGAAAAAGGGCGAACACATCGTCAAGATGAACTGGGAAGCCGTGGACCGCACCAGTGCAGCCCTGCAACGGGTATCCGTTCCGGAGAACCTGGAGGATGTCAAGGTAAGCCACGAAGCCGCCCGCCTGATCCCCGAGGACGCACCTGATTTCGCCCGCAACGTCATCCGCCCCATTATGCATCTAAAAGGGGACGACATCCCGGTATCCAAGATGCCCCTGGACGGCAGCGTACCTACTGGAACCACGCGCTTGGAAAAACGCGGAGTTGCCCCGGAAGTTCCCCGTTGGATCGCAGAAAACTGCATCCAGTGCAACATGTGTTCACTGGTCTGCCCCCATGCGGCCATACGGGCCAAGCAGATCCCGCCGGACGAACTTCAATCCGCACCCGACACCTTCACCACGCTTAAGTCAACCAGCAAAAACGATCGTAACCTGGCCTTCAAGGTCCAGGTTTATATCGAAGATTGCACTGGATGCGGCAATTGCATCAACATCTGCCCGGCCAAGGAAAAAGCCCTCGTCTTCAGCCCCATTGAAACTGAGAGAAAGTCCGGCGAACGGCAGAACGAAACCTTTTTTGAAGACCTGCCCGACAACATTATTGAGGGTGTTCCTGAATCCGGTTTCAAGGCCTCCCAATTCCGCACCCCCCTGTTCGAGTTCTCAGGAGCCTGCGCCGGTTGTGGAGAGACCCCCTATGTCAAACTGCTGACCCAATTGTTCGGCGAACGCCTGGTCATCGCCAATGCCACTGGATGCTCCTCTATTTATGGAGGCACCTTCCCCACCATTCCCTATACAAAATCCAAACGCGGCAAAGGACCGGCCTGGGCCAATTCGTTGTTTGAAGACAACGCCGAGTACGGTTTCGGAATGCGACTGGCCGTGGATGCAAACCGGCGCCAATTGCGATCCAACCTGGAAAAACTCGCTCAGTCGACTTCCGACAAATCCATGCAGAACGCCATTGCGGATGTCCTGAACAACTGGACAGCCATTGATGAGGCCAGCCATGACCGGACCCAGGCGCTTAAGAACCTGCTTCAGGCAGCCCTGAAAAGTGCACAGCCCGATCACCAGGCTCTGCTCCGCAAGATCATAGAGTTGCAGGACTACATGGTCAACCGCTCCGTTTGGTGCCTTGGCGGTGACGGATGGGCTTACGATATCGGCTATGGCGGTCTGGACCATGTATTGGCATCCAACCGCAACATCAACATCCTGGTGCTTGATACCGAGGTATACTCCAACACCGGCGGGCAGGCCTCCAAGGCCACTCCCCTGGCTTCTACCGCCAAGTTTGCGGCCGCGGGCAAGCGCACGGCCAAGAAAGACCTCGGCCTGATCAGCATGAGTTACGGCTACATCTACGTGGCTTCGATTTCCCTGGGAGCCAATCCGAACCAGGCGGTCAAGGCATTCCAGGAGGCCGAAGCCTACAACGGTCCCTCCCTGATCATCGCCTACGCTCCGTGTATCGCCCATGGCATTGACATGAGCAAGACCTACCTTGAAGAGAAGAACGCCGTTCTCTCCGGATATTGGCCCCTTTATCGCTACAATCCTGAATTGTCCGCTGAAGGCAAGAACCCCTTCCTCTACGAAACCAGAGATCCCAAGATGGATATGATGGATTTCCTGATGAACGAAACCCGCTACAACGCCTTGCGCCGCCAATTCCCCGAAGTGGCCGATGATCTCTATCGCCGCGCTGTGGACGCCAAGCAGAACAAACACGAGTACTACAAGAAACTCAGCCAGATATGACCTCCGATGGGGATGGAAGCCCGGGCTTCCATCCCCGCCGGTATGGGAGACCACGTGATGGAACGAGCACCGAAAGCCTATAAGAACATCGATTTCTTGCAATCCCACAACGCCCGCGCCCTGCGCATTCTGGCTGAATACCTGGAGCCGGAATCGCGTTTCCGGGAGTTGGGGATTTTGCATTCGGTTGTATTTTTCGGCTCCGCCCGGGTGAAATCGAGCCAAGACAAAGGCGGCGTAACGGGCCGTTACTACGATGCCGCTGAAGAGTTGTCTTTCCGCATATCGAGTTGGGCCATGCAAAGGGGCAGCATCGGCCGCAGCCTGGCGGTATGTTCCGGCGGTGGTCCGGGAATCATGGAAGCAGCCAACCGCGGTGCTTCCCGGGCGGGCTTTCATTCCATCGGTCTCAACGTTTCACTCCCTCACGAACAGTATCCGAATCCATACATCTCTAAGGACCTCAATTTTGAATTCCACTACTTCTTTATGCGCAAGCTTTGGTTCCTCTACCATGCGAAGGCATTGATCTGCTTTCCCGGCGGTTTCGGCACCTTGGATGAATTGTTCGAGACCCTCACCCTGGTGCAAACACGCAAAGTCCACAAGCAGAACTTATCCATCATGCTCTACGACCGTGATTACTGGCGGGACCTGATAAATTTCGACAAGCTGGTAAAAATGGGTTTCATATCCCCTCAGGACCTGGACCTTTTCCATTTCTTCGACACTCCTGAAGAAGGAATGGCTTACCTGGAACCGCGCTTACTGCGCTGCATTGAAGTATTCAACCGCAGAGAGAACGGGGTTCACAGCCTGACCCTGCAATCCTCTCCCATCCTGCCCCCGGAAGAAGAATAAGGCCTCTGCGGGGCTTGACGCTGCGGGGGCGATCTGGTAATATTCGATTTCAATCGCATGGCCCCTTAGCTCAATTGGCAGAGCATCTGACTCTTAATCAGAGGGTTAAAGGTTCGATTCCTTTAGGGGTCATGTTTTCCTCAACTTTGCCCGCCGGGCTTCCTCTCGGCGTGTCTTTTAGGCACTTCCCCCTTTTTCTCCCACTGCGCGGGCTTGTTTCCCCATGGTTTTCCCAATCAGTTCACTGGAGCCGACACCGCAACTGATAATGGTGCGCATGGCGGTTTCAACTGAGGTGTCCAGACGCTGGATGTCCTTTTCCACCAAGTGGCAGAGAAGACCCGTCGTGGGGTTCAATGCCGACGGAAAAAACACGGTCACCCGCCCGGACCCGGCGTGCTCATCAGTGATGAAGCCGGTCATCAACGTTTCGCCGCCGAATACCCGCCCCAGTACAACTCCGGAAAAAGGTCTTTTTCCGCTCCCAAGGAGCTGCCGAAGGGTTTCCTTGAACAATGAATACCCCGGCGCCACCCGCAAGAGGTGCCGTTCCAAACCCCTGAGGATCCATCCTCCCATGCGGGTGCTGACGACCAGGCCGGTCAAGAAGCAGACGGCGACAACCAACACAACTGCCAGGGCCTGAGCCGCGAGTTCCTGAAGCGAGGCGGTTTCGATCAAGGTACGGGTGAGCGGCTGGATCAGGGACACGCCGGTGCGAAAAAGCCAGCGGAGAAGCAAGAACGACAAAAGGATCGGCAGGAGTACGCCCAGCCCCCCCAGCACGGTGGTCCGCAGAAAACGGGCCAGCCGCAACCAAATTGTAGACGATCGCTTTTTCATGACCCAATTCTGGTCACCCCATGCCGGATTGTCAAGCTTAAGCGCTAATCATTAGAGGTCTGCGGAAACTCCGGGAAGGAACGCATGCGACCTTCGGTCCTTGCGATTTCCGTGGCGTGGATCAGGTGGCGGATCCAGCGGTTGAGGGGCGCGTCCATTCCCATGGAAGCGGCCGCAGTCACAATGCCCCCGTTAATGAAATCCACTTCCGTCGGCCGTCCCTTGGCGATGTCCTGGTACATGGAAGTGTAGTTGTCGTTCTTGATGAAGCCGTTAACAAAAGCGGCATCCATTTTCAGCTGATACCCAGCCGCAGCGGCCACGGCCTGTCCTTCCTGCAGCAATGGTTGCTTTAAATCATCCAGGCGGGTTTCAGCGATCATGCGGTTGGATGTACGCAGCAGCACGGACAACGGGTTGACGATACTGTTGATTACAAGCTTGCGCCACATATCCTTTTTGATGTCTGGGGAAACCTTTCCCGTCACCGGTGTATCCTTGAATACATCCGCAAATCCGCTTTGCCTGAATCCGGGATCCAGGCGCACATTACCACCCCAGAAAAGGATATGTCCCGGCCCGGCGAAGGTCGCTCCCATGCCCACAATGCCGGTGAGTACGTTGACTGCGGGAACAATTCCTTGCAAAATCTCCAATGCCAGTTCGTGGATGCCATAGCCGTTCTGGATCAACAGCAGGACCGACGATTCGTCCAGGGCGGGACACATGGTCTTCAGGGTGGATTCCAGGTCGTAGGCTTTGACCGCCACGATAACCAGGGTACGTGAAAGTGAACGGGGGATATCCGATCTGGCGGCAAAGGATACGACCTCGTCGCGAATCCCGCTCACTTTCAGACCGGCGGAAAGAATTGCGTCGGCGTGTTTTTTTCTAGCCACCGCGGTGACTTCCAGGTCGTTGCGGTGCGAAAACGCCATGGCCAGGGCACTGCCTACTGCTCCCGCCCCCACTATGACTATCGATCTTTTTGGTTTCATCTCGTCTCTCCCCTATCCTGAAAACGCCAGACAACCGGGGCAATTGCCTTCGTAAGGTCCAAAGCATCTGCGGCAACGGTCCGGTGAATCCCGGCACTCGGAATTTCATACCGGATCGCCGCCATTATCGTTGCGGATACTTCATTCAGCCGCCGCATTGTTACGAATTCCGGGAAACTTTCCAGTCATTGAAGGGGTTCGGCGAATTTCATCCATCCCCTCATGGAAACATCCCTTTAAGCCGATACCGTTTCGTTGCCGGTCTCCTTGGTTTAACTCTCGGAGGTACCGGAAAATCCAGTATACTGTTCACCCATATTCTCGTCAACGCGGGCATTGATTTTGTTTCTCTCTACTGGCATATTGTATTCATCAAACAAAGGAGGAACCACATGACGGACATCAAAAAGATTGAGGGCATTGGCGACAAATTTAGATCCAAATTGAATGCAGTGGGAATCAACACCATGAACGAATTGCTGAATGAAGGCGCAACGCCGGCGGGCCGCCGCAACCTGGAAGAGAGCACGGGAATCAGCCCCAAGCTGATCCTGCGCTGGGTCAACATGGCTGACCTTTTCCGCATCAAAGGCATTGGTGAAGAGTATTCCGACCTGCTGGAAGCCGCCGGCGTGGACACGGTCCCAGAGCTAGCCCAACGCAACGCGGAAAACCTTTACGCCAAAATGGACGCAGTAAACAAGACGAAAAAACTGGTGCGCCAGCTTCCCGGAGCCGGGCAGGTGGCTGAATGGATCGCCCAGGCAAAGAACCTGGATCGAAAAATCAATTACTAGACCATTCTCCCATTCACTTCCCGGGCCGGTGGAACCTTAATGAGGATTCACCGCCCGGGAATTCCCGCCCATATTTGCATGGCTGATTCCTCATTTTCCACGCTGATGCATGAAGTATGCCCGTTTTTGTTGCGCTATCATGATGAATGATTCAGACTGCCACTTTGGGTGTGCAATCCAACACCATGCTTGATGCTTCAAGCTTCCATGCTCTTCCGGAAGCGCTTTTCAACAGAACCTGTGGAAATCCGCCTGCATCTTGTCTCATGAACGGTCATGGTTTACAATGATCCGTCAGCCCATGGATGCCATGTCTCCAGCCGAATCTTTTTCTTCCGACCGATACCAGCCGTGTACGATCCCCGCCGGCATATGGTCAATCCAATGGCTATCGCAACCTTTCCCCACACGCGGTGAAATGCTCGCTTTATGGCTGCGGCTTGAACAATGGCGCACCAACCTTTTTCCCCGGATAGAACGTGTAAAAGTGTTGATCGACCCGGATTGCTTACGCCCGGGCTATAAAGCCTCGGCTGATCAAGTACAGTTGGTGCTGAGGGATTCCGCGGGGACACTTCCCGGTCAGCCCTCGGCTATTCCGGACATTCGAACGCCGGAGCCTCCCATCCCCGCCGGCAGGCACGTTGCCCTGGTAGTGCCGGTGGCACCTGGGGACGGCCGTTGGGAAGGGATCGGCCTGACCGCATCCGACCTCTTTCTGGGTTCATCCCTTTCACGCAGTGGCTACAGGGTAACCTTATCTCATCCACGTTTCCCCAAAGGTCCTCCTCATGACCTGGTGACACGTTCAAATGTGATGGGAATTTCTCTATGTGAGGATCTCCTGCCTTCCGTGCGCACCTGGTTTACCGCCGCCGAGGCGATCATTCCCGACTGGATCGCCATGGGCGGCCCCATGGTGACGCTGTCCCCCCTACCCGCTGTGGCCCACTTACCCAGGGGAAACCTGTGGATCCGCGGGGATGGCGAGGGCGTCTTTCCCAAGGTATTGCAGGCTCTAGGCAACCATCATTTCCTGGACCTTCATGACGACAAAGGAATTCTTGTGGTGCGGCCCGGTCTGCTCATGGCCTGGAATTTCAACGCAGTGAACCGGCCGCCGCTGCCCGTTGAATCGGATTTCGATTTCTCCTTTGTTTCTGAGGAGAATTGGGCAAAAGGCGTTGAGATCAACATTTCCCGCGGCTGCCGCCGCACGTGCACATTTTGTTCCCGCGTGCAAGGGCGAAAACAGCGCCGCATGCCTGAATCAGCAGTGAACCGCCTTTTAAAACGCATGCGATCCGCAATGATCCTGATGAAAAATCCCCAATCCGGGGCCCTCAACATCAACGACGACGACATTCTGCAGGATCCGGATTACGCCGCCAGGATTTTGCCCCTCATCCACAATTCGGGATTCCGCCTATGGGGAATCCAAACTTCCATCTCTTCTGTTCTGGGAGTCAACGGACCCGCTGAAGACGTTCTGGACCTATTATCCCGAAGAGAATATTACGTGAAGGAGCCCTTGATCTGGCTCGGAACAGATGCCTTTGTTCAACCCAGGGGTAAACATCTGGCCAAGCAAGTGCCCGCCCGTGAAACCCTGGAACGCCTGCTCGCAGGTCTTGACTCCCGCGGAATCCGCCATTGGCATTACTGGATCTGCAGCGATCCTTACTCGGGCTGGAAAGAATTGGTTGACGAACTGGATCTGATCCGTCGCTGGTGGAATCGTTTTGCAAGTTTTCATATCCTGCCCCACTCTCCCTTTCTGGTTCCCTATCCCACCACGCCTCTGTACGCCCAGCTTATGAACTCCGCCCGCGGTCAACATATCCGCTACCGAGAATGGCTGCAATCACCAATCCCCTGCCTGAACTACCCCCTGGTCGAAAGGGTGGAAACCGACTTTGAAATGCTGAATCTTATGCTAAGGGGGCATCTGGACGGCCACCACCCGCCATTTTTGGAAAGCCTGCGCCGCAGGGACTCCCTGGCCAGCCTTGAAACAGCTCACTATTTCATTCGCCAAGAACGTCTGCGCCTTGAAAGCATATCTCCTGCGAGATCCGCCTGGTGGCAAGACCTCCAAGGAGCTCAGGAAAAGCTTGAAAAAGCGATAATGGAGGTCCGCTCACAAAGCCATGCGGGCGAATACTCTCACTCTATCCAAGAGGCGATACCACCATGGATGCAAAGTTAATCGTTTTCGAGGGCATCGACGGTTCAGGAAAAACCACGATTTCCCGACGTTTGTGTGCGGAGCTAAAAGAATTATTTCCCGTTGTATGGCTTCGTGAACCCGGCGACTCACTCTGGGGACAAAAAATCCGCCGCCTTGCCCAGACGGGCGGAGAAGTATCACCGCAGGAACAACTACACCTTTTCATTGAGGACCGCAAAGAAAACGTCAACCTGCGGATTCTTCCCGCATTGGCTGCAGGCCGTACGGTGATCCTGGACCGCTACTTCTATTCGACCGCTTGTTACCAGGGAGCCAGAGGACTGGATATGCAAGCCATCCTCGAGGAAAACCGCCGTTTCGCCCCGGAAGCGGACCTGGTGATTCTCGTTGACCTTGATGTGGACACGGCCCTGGCACGCATTCGAGCCGGCCGTAAAGCCACCGCCCCCTTGTTCGAAACCCGCAAGTTTCTACAAAAGGTTCGGGCCAACTATCTTTCCTTGCAAGGCGATCACATTCATGTCGTCGATGGTGGTAAAGATGAGGCGGGCGTATACAAAGAAGTTTTGCCATTGGTTCAGCGATTACTCGGTATTGCCCGCCCCGCGGGCCGCCGCGATTAAGCCGAGTCGGGCACTTCTGATTGCCGGCGGGAGGGTTAAATAGAGACTAACTTCAGTCGGTTTTCGAACAGACAAGAATTCAGGATTCCGTGGCAACTCGGGTTCAAAGGGTGAATTCACACCCCGCCAACACGGCGAAGGGTTTGGCACCCGCGTTCCAGGGCTCCCTTTCGCGGTCGTTCTCCAGCAAACCGGTAAAATAAAAACGCGCGTCCGGAACAAAGAGAAATGCCAGCCTTACTATGCCGCGCTTGATGGGCCGGTCATGCAAGATGTTTCCGATTGCCTGGGGATGGTATTCACCGTAATTCAGTTCGATCATCCACTTGCGTGAGCGGTATTGGATCTCTCCGTAGCCGCCTTTTCCCTTGATCGGTGTTTTGTAGGCCAAAAAAGTGTCCCGGTAGTAGAGACTACGCTGCCAGAAGATTTCATTTTCTGGAAATGGACGATGAAAACCGTACCGGTCCCAGATCCACTCGCCGGAAAAGCGTACCCGGCCGAGGCGAATCATGAAATCCAGGCCTGTATGGCCTTTGTATTGTTTTTGCCACTCCGATCCGGTACCGTCATGGACCTTGTGGGACGCACCGATACGCCAGTAACGCCCATGGATTCCCACCCTGAAAATCCCCGCTTTGCCGGAATTGGTATCCCGCTCCTCACCACCGTTCACGGCTGCGACATCCAGCTCCAAGAAGCGATTTTCCCAATGCAGGAATATCCCGGTTTCACGCCACAAAATGGCCTCTGAACGAACAAAGGGAGCCCCGAAATCAAGGTTGTTTGAATGGGGAATAAAACAAACCCGGCCAAAAGGGGTAGCGGCTTTGCCGATTGTGATGGAGAAGCGGCCGATATCAAAACGCAGGCTCAATTTGGATATTTCAACGGTGTCCACCTTGAAGTTGGCCGCGTAGTCTTTCCGGTATTCATCTATGAGAATATTTTCCCCAAACGGCTGGTTCAGAAAGAGTTCGGCATTGAATGTCAGAGAACTCCTTCTGTATTTTTTTTGTAGTGAAATGTCCAACGCCGATTCGGCTCCAAAAGAAAATTCCAACCCACTCCAATATATCCGCTGATCGTTAAGGCCATATGCGCGAAAATCCAGGTCCATATCCAGGGTGGTTCCTGGAGCCAGGGATATGGTATCAAGGCCGTAAATACAGTTCCCTACCGACACGGTAATCAGCAATATCAGCAAACCGATTGCCTGGCGGACCCGGTATAAACGTTTATCCATGATCAGCTCCCTAGTAGAGATTAAAAAATGAACGATATTCCCCACATCAGGTGATGGGTGGTAAACGCCATGGCCAGGTCTCCGTCACCGTTGAGAAAATGCATGTCATGCAGATGTGAAAAAGAAAGTTTGTACTCCAAGTAGGCACCAAAATGGGGAGTGAATTTATAGCGGATGCCGGCTCCGGCAGCAAAGCCGAAGTTGCCGGAACCCGCCTGATAAGCGTATTCGCTCCATTGTGAGCCATCCCCCGCCAATTTCAATTCCAGGTGAGGAAACGCCATGCCGAATCCGGCGGATACATAGGGTTGCCACCTGCCTTCAGGGATGGCGGGAGCGGGCTTGAGCAGCCAGCGGTAAGTTATGGTTAGGTTCAGGTTGTTTACGCCGTGAGACACGCTCAGGTAATCGATAAAGCTATTGACCGGCAGCGCCTGGTCCAAGGGTTTCCCCTGATAAGTTCCGGTGATCCGCACCCGTTGACCCGGTTGATTCAGAAACAGCTTGTGATGAGTAAATTCGATTCCGAAGCCGATATGGGGATTCTTGCGCAAGAAGTGAATGAAGCGATAGCCGTAGTAAGGCTCCGTAAAGGCCTTGAGGGCATCGGACAATCTCAATTTAAGCAGCGGTTTGATAAATGCATTCGGTATGATCGAGTCATCGGGAAAAAAAGAATCGTCCTCGAAACGAACCTGTTCGAAGTGCAGGGAATTGCCTTGCCAGTCCAATTGAATGTCTGAACGGGTGGGAAACGATTTGCCCCGGTTGTATTCAATGTAATTCAGGGTTATGCCGTGGGAGCCGCCATGTCCCGCGCACCCGGCGGCTGTGAATATTGCCAGGATAGCCAATAACCAACGGATAGCCGGATAAAAACGCATCCAGTATTGTACGGGCAATCCTTTTTCATTGCAACCTAAAGAGAGTGGATTAAAGACCTCGGCAGTTAGAAAGAGGACCGGGCTTGCCCGTTTAGGCCCCCAAGAACTCCCTGGCGGCTTTTTCAACCCCCGGGGCATCCAATTGGAATTGGGCCAGGAGTTCCGACCGACTGGCGGCTTCAATGGCTTCTTCAGGAACTCCCAAACACATTAGTCGGCAATCCTGGAGATGCTCCGCAACCATCAACTCACGGATCAGGGTAGAAAAACCGCCGTTGCGGATACCGTCTTCCAAGGTAATTACCCGGCGGGTGCCGCGGATATGTGTCATGATTGCATCTTTGTCCAATGGCTTAATAAAACGTACGTCCACAACGGTGGTTTCAATGCCGTGGTTGCGTGAGAGGCGGTGCGCAGCTTCGAGAGCGCGGTAGACCAGTGGTCCCACGGCCAGAATCAACAGGTCTTTGCCCTCCCTCAGGGTTTCACTGCTGCCCAGGGGAATATTGCGAAAATCCGCGTCCATTTCCACTCCCTGGCCGGGTTCTTTCGGATAGCGCACAAAAACGGGACGGGAATAGCCAAATGCCGAGTGGATCATGTGCTGCAATTCGTTCTCATCCCGGGGCGCGGCCAGTACCACGTGCGGCAATGGCCGCAGCAGAGCGATATCGTAAATCCCCTGGTGGGTCGGGCCATCTCCACCCACCAATCCGGCGCGGTCCAATCCCACAACAACCGGGATTTTCATCAAGGAAAGATCGTGGGTTACCTGGTCTACCGCTCGTTGCAAAAAAGTAGAATAGACGCTGATAAGGGGTTTAAGCCCGCCCAGGGAGAGGCCTCCGGCCAGATCGAACATGTACTGCTCGGCAATGCCCACATCGTAGACCCGGTCGGGAAATTCTTTTTGACACAGATCCAGGCCGGTCCCCTCCGGCATGGCCGCAGTGATGGCTACGACCTCGGGATCCCGGCGCATAATTTCACGTGCGGTGCGGCCGAAAACCGTGGAATAAGAGGGCGGAGCCTGGGCCTTGAGGAATTTTCCATTGGCCACTTCGAATGGGCCTGAGGAGTGAAAAGAGCTGGGGTTCTCTTCAGCAGGTTGGTATCCATGACCCTTTTCGGTGACCACGTGCAGCAGGACGGGAAAGTCATGTTTCCGGGCTTCCATGAGTTCTTTTTCCAACTCGGTTTGGTTGTGTCCGTTGACCGGGCCGATGTACTTAACCCCCAATTCATCAAACAGAGATCCCGGGACCATCATGGTACGGATCAACACCTCGATCTTGCGTGCCAGATCCACCATGGGTCTGCCGATACCGGGAATGTGTTTCAATATGGCCTGAACCAGTTCTTTCAGCCGGATGTAGGGCCGACCGGAAACCAGGTAGTTAAGATGTTTGGAGATCCCGCCCACGTTTGGAGAGATGGACATCTTGTTGTCGTTGAGCACGATGATCAGCCGTGGCTTTACCTGCCCGATATGATTCAAGGCCTCCAATGCAACCCCGCCGGTCAAGGCTCCGTCACCCAGTACGGCCACCACGTGGTGTGTTTCGCCACGGCGGTCACGGGCCAACGCCATTCCGCTGGCAAACGCCAGCGATGTGGAGGCGTGTCCGGTATTCAGCGCATCGTATTCGCTTTCAAAGATATCCGGATATCCGGCTATGCCGCCTTTCTTGCGGATGGAATAAATTCTATCCCGGCGTCCGGTAACGATTTTATGGGTATAGCATTGGTGACCCACATCCCAGATGATTCTGTCCTTTGCGGCGTCGAAAACCCGGTGCAGAGCCAATGTCAACTCGACGACCCCAAGGTTGGAGGCCAGGTGGCCGCCACTCCGGGATACTACGTCGATCAAAAGGTCGCGTATTTCTGCGGCCAGGGTTTCAAGTTCCAACGGTTTCAGATGTTTCAGATCAGCGGGACTGTTGATTTTTTCAAGCAATGCCATCAGGATTTCCTATATACCATCATGTGCATCAGGACCAGGAAGGGGGGAAAGGTTATGCCCGCGCGTTCCAATTCGTCCATGGTGATGTGGTAGGAGCGTTCGATTTCATTCTGCACGTATTCGACGCCGAAAAACAACGCCGCATTGGGGCTGCTGTTGTGACCATCCTTGTGGAGTTTCTTGCCCACCAAGGCTTCGTCGCCCTGGATATCCAGCAGGTCGTCCGCCAATTGAAAAGCCATGCCGATTTCACTTCCCGCCCGGCTGAGCGCATTGATGCGGTCCTGTTCCACGTTCATGAACTCAGCGGTACCGACCATGATGCCGCGGATCAATTCGCCTGTTTTCATGCGGTGAATCCTGGAGATGACTTCCCGATCTCCGGAAAACTCCAGATCCAAAGCCTGGCCGCCGGCCATGCCGCGCAAACCAATGCATTCGGTAATCAGTTGAATGAAACGGATGCGTGCCTGAGCGGATAAACCGGGCTGCCGGGAAATCATTTCAAATGCCATGGTCAGAAGCGTATCTCCGGCAAGCAAGGCGATGGCATCGTTGAAACGGCGGTGCACCGTGGGTTTCCCCCTGCGGAAATCGTCGTTGTCCATGGATGGGTGGTCATCATGAATCAACGAATAGGTGTGGATGTACTCCACAGCCGCCGCCAAATCAAGGTAGTCATCCGGTGAACCGCCCAGGGCTTCTACCAGGGTCAGCATGATCAGCGGACGAAGACGTTTGCCCCTGACTTCAAGGGCGTAGTGCATGGCAGCTTCAAGAGTGCCCTTTGACGGATCAAGATCTCGTGTCAGCGTAGACTGAACACGCTGTTCCAGGCCGGACAGATATTCTTGGCTGCGTTCCATTTCGTTCATTTCCGCTTCCCCGGTGATCCCGAATCCTCACTTCCGCTATCATTCGGTGTCATTTATCCGAATTGGCGTGGCGCCCGCTGACGAAAGATATCCGGTTCGATATAAATCCTGCGGATCTGGGGATATTTCGCCCGAATATCCCTTTCGAAACCGTTGATCAGGTTTGAGATCTCCCTGGCGGTCAGGCGCTCGTTGAACTCCAGTTTTGCCGCCAGCAGGATGTCCTCGGGCCCCAGATGGAGCGTACGCAAAGCAATGACGTGATTGATGCTGTCATCCTCTCCGAGTATGGCTTTTACTTCTTTCAGCACTTCAGGATCAGCACCCTCCCCCACCAGCAGGGATTTGGTTTCATTGGCCAGAAAAAACGCGACTACGGCCAGCAGTATGCCGATAAGGATCGATGCCAGAGCATCGAACATCAGAATACCGGTCAGCTGCTGGAGAACAAGACATACCGCGGCGATGCACAATCCGATCAAGGCGGCGAGATCTTCCATAAAAACCACGATCAGCTCGGATTTTTTTGAGCAACGCAGGTAGTTGTACACACTCATACCGCGGCGTTCCCGTTGAACCTTGCGCTTGGCCTTGAGGAACGCAGAGCCCTCGGCAATAAAGGCCACACCCAGAATGGCAAAGGCATAATGAATCTGCTGAACCGGATGAGGATTCATCCACTTATGGATTCCTTGCCATATGGAATACGCGGCCCCCGCACTGAACAGGAGCATGGCGACGATAAAAGACCAGAAGTACAATTCTCCCGAAAAACCGAAAGGATGGAGTTGATCCGGTTCGCGCCTGCCTTTGCGGATTCCCACCAGCAACAGTATCTGGTTCATGGTGTCCGCCGCTGAGTGCACGGTCTCAGCAAGGATTGCGGATGATCGTGTAAGCAGGAACACCGCAAACTTGACCAGGGCGATCAGGAAGTTCGCACCAAAGGCGAACAAGACAACGGGGATGGATGAGTCGCGGGACTTCATCCGTCCATTCTATAGCCTTGGGCCCGGTGTGTCAACCGGATGATCCTTTGACGACAAGCCTCTCCGAGTGCTATAATCCCCACAGTAACCTTGGGAAAACCATGCAAAAAAAGCTTCGATTGGTCAGTTTCGTGTTGTTTCTTCTGTTTGCGCTTCTGGTGGTACCCATCATGCGCTATCGCAAGGAAGCCAACTTGAATTCCCTTCCATCCCGTTTCCTGAAGGGCGTCTATGTGGTCGATTCAGATCTGGCCCCCGATATTGAGAGTGGGCATGCGATCTGTGAGACTGCGAAAGAACAGGCTTTGGACTTCGTGGTATTAACGCCCAAGAAAGAAACGGTTGATCCACCGGAAAACAGGGCATTCTGGTGCAACAACACCCTTATGGCCATTGCCTCCACCGGGCTGGCCGATCTGGAAATCTTCAACCTGCAATCCAGTTTAAGCGCATCCTCCTTGGCTGGCAAGATTATTCCCGCCTTGCGTTACCTGTTCAATCCCCGTTACGCCTTGCTGCAAACATTGTCCCCGCCAACGAAAGCCTTTTCAGAATGGGACCTTCGACTCTTGAAAGACAGGGTTACCGGGATCTATTCATTGGGAAAACCGGGCGGATTGCCTGGCCTGAATTTGTCAGGTACCCCACTACCCACTTACCGCGCTATGTGCGCAATCTTCACCGTGTACGTGCGCATTGAGCGCGAACTGGTCCGTGATCCGGGGGAATCAAGCGAAATCCTGACGCGGGCCATTCGCAGCGGCCATTTCTTTAACGCGGTTGAAGCCATGGCTTCCGCCAATGGTTTCGATGCCCGCTTCAATCCGCAAGACTCTCAGGACGAGGTGCAGATGGGTGACCGGGATCCCCGTTTCCAGGGAATCCTGCGTATCGACCTGCCCTTCACCTTTCCCACCCGCCTGAAGCTGATCCGCAACGGTTCTCAAGTAGTCGATCAACCCTCCGGGTTACGGCAGCAGGTTAATCTGAAAGTGAATAACCCCGGAGTATATCGCCTGGAAATCTATGTCCCGAATAATCGCTTCTCCGCCATTCCCTGGATCGTCACCAATCCCTTTTATCTGGGTTTTTCACAAAGCTAATCCGATATAGAAAGGCGGATCTTTATCGGGTCACACAATCCGCATACAACCGTTCAATACGGCTCAACATCCTCTCAAGAGAGTACTCCCTCATTACATGTTCCCGCAGGTCGGCGCCCAGAGTTTCCAGTACGGTTGAATCCTCCAGGATGCGCGTCAATTGACCGGCCAGGCTTTCGGGGTTGGTGTTGTGAAAAAGAATCCCGCGCCCATTTTCCAGGATCTCCCGATTTCCACAGGCATCAGAAGCCAGCACGGCACACCCGCGCATGCCTGCTTCCAGCACAGCGATTGGTAAGCCCTCCCAACGCGACGGCAGCACCACCAAGTCACAGGCCTGCATCATGCTCATGACCCCATCGTGTGAGCAATCCCCCAGAAACCGCAGATTGGCTTCTACGCCATATTGGCGGGCCATGCGCTGCATGTCCCGGCGCAAGGGTCCTTCGCCGGCCAGGGTGAAAACAATCCGCTCACGATTTCGCTCCAAAAGCGGATGTGCCAATGCGCGGATCAGGATATCGTGGCCTTTTTGAAAATCAAAACGTGCCGGGACCAAAGCCGCCAATCCGCCGGCGGGGCGTACCAAGCGGGGCACCTCGGCTGGCGGCTGCATCTCCATGTCAGACGGTACGGGAATGCCGTTGTAAATAGTGACCACGTTTCGCAAACGGTACCGTTCTTCAAGGAAGCTTTTATCTTCCCCGGACACGGCAACGACCCGGTGTACGCACCCAAGCAGACGCTTTTCAAGAATTCTGCGCGCTAGGGATTGCAGTCTGGACGTCGGTGTGTGAATGTATTTATATCTGCGCACATGCAGTCCGTGAACCGTTGCCACCACGGGAATACCAGTAGGGAAAGGGAAACGGCTGAACCATTGCAACAATGTCCGCATATGGTGGAAATGAATCAAGTCCGGGCCCAGGGCGCTTACTTGCCTCGGTGTGGCTTTGCCGATCCGGGCATCCACGTTTTCCTGGGCGGCGAAGCGTTTGCGTGCCGGACCGTCATGAGCAGCCATAACCACGAAGTCATGGGCTGGCAGCCCCTGACAAATGCGGTAAATATGCTCCTGCCCTCCGCCGGTGATCCAGCGGTCGGTCAGGTGCAGAATCTTCACGGCTGGTTTTCCCCTTTCACCCTCTGGCGCCACTCATTCAGCAGATCATTGAGGGTTTGTTCGAGCGAATACTCAGGAGCAAGCCCCATCTCCTGATGCAGGATACGGCATTCTCCACTGAGCTCGGGAATGTCCAGGGGGCGGAACCGCTTTGGATCCACCTCCACGCGAATCGGCACGTTGCTCAAAGACAAGAGGATGTCAAGTATCCGCTTAACCGGAATCACCCTGCCTGATCCCAAGCGCATCAGACGGCCTTTCGTTCCTTTGAAGCCAGCGGCCGCCACATAACGCGCCATGTCCCTGACATCGGAAAAATCCCGGCGGGCGGATAGGTTACCTACCCTGATCAACGCTGGCGCCAGGCCCGCCTCGATACGTGCCACTTGCATGGCGAAATCCGGGGCCACGAATTGCGGCTGCTGCCCGGGACCCGTGAAATTGAAAGCCCGTACGGGGATCACTTCAAGGGCATGGCGCGCGTTAAACAAAGACGCCAGCATCTCCATGGCGGCCTTGGACAATGCGTAAGGGCTGCGAATAGAGATCTGCGCGCCTTCAGGTGTCTCCTCAAGCCCCAATCCATCCATCTCGGCGGAGCTCATGACCAGAATCCGGCTTTGAGGAGCGTACTTCACCAATGCCTCCAGCAGGTTGAGGGATCCCATGAAATTAACTTCATAGGTCAGGCGCTGGCATTGCCATGAAAAGCCCACGTTGGTGATGGCCGCAAGATGGAACACCTGCGCCGGCTTCCATTCAGAGATGGCTTTACACAGACCGTCCCGGTCACGGATGTCCATGGTGTGCAGGTCTACTCCCGGTACGGTCACCCCGGTTTCGTCGGTCATGCCGATAAGCTGGTATTGCGGGTCGCGTTGCAGCCATGCAGCCAGGTGGCGCCCGAGAAAACCGCTGCAACCGGTTATCAAGACATTAGGCATGCATCACCCAACGGGATTGCCCATGAGTTCGGATACCATGCCAAGGTTTCCCAAGGAAAACCCGAATCGGAATTGATAATCGTTTTTTCCATTGCGCAAAAAAACCTTGAATTCACCCTGAAAACGGATGCATTGGTAATCGTAGAACAGCATGATCGAACCGTAGCGGAATTTTTTTTCAGTGAAATCGTAATCCAGGGCCGAACGCAGCTTGAGCGGAAAATCAGGAAAGTCTATGCCCAGGTTCCCCCTTACGAGGGTGCGGTTGAACACGTAATTGGAAGTCTGGTAAGGATTCTTGTAGTAGCTGAATGTGAAGGCCCCTTTGACGCGTTCATTTTTGTCATTGAAGGATAGGCTGACATCGAAGTTACGGAAATCGTGGATGTAGTAGTTGTATGCCGCCCGAAGGTCCAGGGCGAGTCCCTGGACGGGTCGGAATCTCAAGCGATTCTCCAACTCGGAAAAACTCGGATAGCTGCCGTCGATTTTTAAAAAGAGGTTGGCCTCGGCCGCGTCGATGTAATAACGCTGGGAAATCGTGTGGCGGAAAATTTCCCTGGCGGAATCATCGGAGTTGCGTTTTTTCAACAACATGGCGTTGGAGAGGGAAAAGGAGACGTATGAGAAAGGCGGATAATCGTAACGATCCACCCGTATGAGCCGCTCCAGGTCATCAGGGTCCACCTGATCCACGTAGCGGAACAACACTTCCGGCTCGATCAGATGCTTGAGGCGAAAAGTGGATGCGTCAAAGATACGGAAAAATGTCGGCCCCTTGAGGCTCACCTGGGCCTGATTGTAAAAAAGATGCAGGGGATCATCCACCACTTTCTTTTGAATCGGATCGATGCTCTTGGCGTAGAAGTTGTGCCGGGATTCCAGGTTCAGCGTTGTACTCAGCCAGGGGAGTTTCAACAGGTTCAGGGTATAACTGGGGACCACGTTGATGCGGCGTGAATTTACGTCGGTGGCGTAGACCGGTTCGCCGGTGTAAGAGATTCCGGACCGTTGCACCTTCTCCAGGGATAGTCGCAGCGACAGATATCCCGGCAAAGGGCCCAGTTTCTGTTGGTTGACGTTCAACTCAATGCTTGGCAGAGTCTTGATTATCCGCGAAGAGTTGTTGAAAGTGTAATAGGTCTCGTTGCGGGATGCCAGGGCCGAGAACGTGATGTTGCGGTAGGATGAGCTCCAATGCGCGGAAGAGCCGAAACGGGTCGTGAGTACGGTGTCGAAGTTGTTGTTGAACAGGCGCAGGAAATTCGGATCGCTGGGGTATTTGGCCTTGACCACCAGGCGGCTGTTCAGGAATCCCAGGTTGACCTGATTGTCCGCGTCAACGAAAATATCCGATTCGTTCTGGGGATTCAGGGCACTGTTTTCACGGTATTTCATCCAATAGACATGGACCCTGCCGGAAAGCGCGGGGAAAAGATAACGGATCTCCTGGCCCAAACCCAGACCAGCTTTGCTGTAATAATCCGCATTCAGGGTAAGATCCAGGTTGGAGCGGATATTCCAGAAGAAAGCGTTCTGGATAAAAAAGCCTCGCTGGCTGGATGATCCCAGACCTGGAAACAGGAAACCCGTTGAGCGCCCGTCCGGGTCAATGGGGTAACGCATGTACGGCAGATAAAGGACGGGAATCTTTTTTATTTTTATTGTGGCCGCTTTCATTTCGATGTAACGCTGTTTGATGATCTTTCCCCGGCGACAGCGGATCTCCCAGCGGGGTACACGTTGATTGCACGAAGTAAACTTCAGCTTGTTGAAACGAATGGTATCGCTATCCGCCATGCGCAAGCGATTTGAGGAATAGGTCACCGAGGGCGGCATCATGCCCACGGCGTCTTCGATCACGCCGGTTTGCTCTTTGAGGTTGAACGTCAGCTTTGATCCGCTGATTACGGATTCTCCCGACATCATTGTCACCCGCCCGTCCGCGGTCAGCGTCCGTTTCTTTGGCTGGTATTCCACCATGTCTGCGAAAATACGATATGTTTTCCATTGCACTTCCACATGTCCGAGATAGCGCATTCCCTGGTCGGTGAACTGAGTTTCGTCGGCGAGGATCCGCGGACTTGATTCGGTTTCTGTTGCCCCGGACTGCTCTTTCGCGGTGCCGGGTTCCTTTGGCCAGGCATGGAGCTGAACACAGAGAACAATGGCGATTAAAAGCAAAGCCGTGGATTTCATGAGACCTCAATGTACCACATGTCCGGAGACGGAATCAATATCGGCAGCCGATACATATGGGTTTGACACCGGGTTCTGAAGTGGACTAGAATACAATATGCTGAAAATTTCGCTTTCCGGCCTGCCTGGATCGGGAGTGAACGCCCTCCTGACTGAAACCCGAAAAATCCTGGGGTTGAAATACAATGTCGAAGTTGTGGAGCCGGTACGCGTGAAGAACCCCTTTGACAACTCTTCCCATTCCGGTTTCATAAGTTGCTTTTTCGATGTTTCCACCCAGATCAACGATGAGAGCACCCGCTCAATATCCAACCCGGACCTGCTGGCATGCAACCGTTCCGCCCTGGACCACTGGGTTTTCTGGAACCGGGAACTAAACAACAAAACCCGGACTCCCCAATTGGATGAAAAGCACGAATTGATCCGTCATATGGTTTCCTATTGGATGCCCTCCTACGATCGCTTTTTTTTGCTCCGCCTGGACCTGCGTGTACTGCGTGAACGGCTGGGCCCGGTTTCCGCAGGTGAATACTCATTGGATGAATTGAATACCCTAGAAGAGTTCTATCAACGGTCCATCAAGGAACTGGGGATCCAGGTAATCGAAATCTGGAACAACGGGTCTATTGATGAAACCGCACAGAAGATGGTCGCCGCCCTCAGCGACGCCATTCCCAAGAGTTAACCAAAAAAACCGGCCAAAACGCAATTTCTCTTTCCAAGGTTAAGATTTGTCAAAAATTCAATGAATTTCCTTAAATTTTGCTTGCATTTTTCTGCAAATAGTCCTACAATGGCATATCCCATGAATGACAACCTGGATATCCGATTGGCCGGTTTCAACGTGGACGTTGACGTGCTCCGCTCGATCACCAGAGATGCATCCCTTCCCCTGACTCCCGAAACCCTGAGCGCCGCTTATGCCCGCATCAGTCGCAGTGCCGATTCCATCCCCGAGTTGCGCATGCAGGCCCGGCAGGAAGTTTCAAAGGCAAGGGAATCGAATTCCCGGATCATCTTCGATATGGGACACCATTCCATAGCCGAACATGCGGTGTTCAACTTCGATATCATGGGCATTTCCAGGCTGGCCATGGAAGAGATCGAGGGCATGCGCCTGGTGTCTTTCACCGAGAAATCTCAACGCTATGTCAAGTTGAGTGGAGATACCCTGCTGCCCGGTGAATTGTCGGACAAGCATTTGGCAACTGCCTTCAGAAAGTCAGCGAAAGCCCAGAACAATTTCTACCTAGACGCTTTGACCGTTATCGAGAAGCACCTGATGGCAGCCCGCATTTCCGGCGCGGAAAAAATTCCGCGGCAGCAACTCCGCAACCTGGCCAAGGAAGATGCGCGTTACGCCTTATGTCTGGCCACCAGGGGGCAACTCGGCATGACCATCAACGCCCGCAACCTGGAACACCTGATGCGGCGCACATCACTGAGTCCGCTCCAGGAAGTACGCGAAGTGGGCAAACGCCTGTACGAGCTTGTCAAGCACGTAGCCCCATCGTTGATCCTGTTTCCGGAAGCATCCGTTTTTGACCGCCGCATGCGTGCCGGAACTCCCGTAGCTGCACCCGAAAGGCCATTGGACGCTTCCCCTGAACAGCAGGATGTTTACACCGTGATTGATGCGCCCCAACACGGCGATGAAATGTTGTTGACCGCAATGCTCGCCCGGACACAAGGCCTGGATTGGAAAACTTCACGCCAAGGGATCGCCAAACTCGATAGTGCACGCAAACGGACCCTTTTCCAGGATATGTTTGCGGACATGGAGTTTTTTGACTCCGTCCCAAGGGAATTTGAATTGCCGGTTTTTGTTTTTGACCTGGTGGTCAGCGCCAGTTGCTACGCCCAGTTGAAACGCCACCGTATGGCCACTCTACTCCCCGGAAGTTATCACCCGGATCTCGGGATTACCGTCCCGGAAGTATTCGCCGCAACAGGTCTTGAAAAAGGTTTTCTCGACCTCATCGACCAGACAAACGAACTGTATCAGAGAATGGTCCCGACTCTAGCCGAAGCGGCGGCATATGTCCTTACCAACGCCCACCGCCGCCGGGTTCTTGTCAAGATGAATCTGCGTGAGGTTTTTCATTTCATCCGCTTGCGCGCCGATCAACACGCCCAATGGGACATCCGCAACCTGGCGCTGTGGATGCAACGGGAAGTACAACGAACCATGCCCCTGGGGTCAATGCTCCTATGCGGCAAAAGCGAATTTACCAAAATGTATGAAAAGGTTTTCAATAAAAAACCGCAGCATCGAATATAAGGAGAGTATTTCATGGCTGACAAATCCTTTAACGCTTTTGAAATGGCGCAGAATCAATTCGACACGGTGGCTGAACAACTTGGGTTGGATCCTGGTACCCGTGAGCTGTTGCGCACCCCGCAACGGGAGTATCACTTCACCATTCCCGTACGCATGGATGACGGATCCACCCGGGTTTTTCAGGGTTTCCGGGTACAACACAACGACGCCCGCGGTCCCAGCAAGGGCGGCATCCGCTTCCACCCGCAAGAGACCATCGACACGGTCCGGGCGCTGGCTACCTGGATGACCTGGAAATGCGCCGTGGTGGACATCCCCCTGGGCGGAGGCAAGGGCGGAGTGATCTGTGACCCCCACAACCTGTCCATGCGTGAGCAGGAACAGATCTGCCGCGGATGGGTTCGCCAAGTGGTCCGCAACGTCGGCCCGGTTCAGGACGTTCCCGCACCGGATGTCATGACGAATGCCCAGCACATGATCTGGATGATGGACGAATATGAAAGGATCATGGGCGGGAAGTACCCCGGCTTTATCACCGGCAAGCCAGTCGGTGTCGGCGGTTCGCTGGGAAGGACCGAGGCCACCGGCTTCGGGCTGATCTACACCCTTCGGGAAGCATTGAAAGAATTGGGAATTGACATCACCAAAACAACCGCATCTTTTCAAGGCTTCGGCAATGTGTCCCAATACGCCATTCAGTTGTTTCATGAGTACGGCGGCAAGGCCATTTGCGTCTCTTGCTGGGACCAGCAGGATCAGGTTTCTTACGCATTCCGTAAATCCGACGGCATCGACCTGGATGAACTGCGGGGCATCACCAACAAATTCGGCGATATCGACAAGCAGAAAGCCAAACAGCTTGGATACGAAATTCTCGACGGCGATGCATGGATCGAACAGAATGTCGACATTCTGGTTCCCGCCGCCCTGGACAACCAGGTGAACAAGGGAAATGTCGACAAAATCTCCAAGCAAGTGGTGGTCATGGCCGAGGGCGCCAATGGACCGACCACTCCGGAAGCCGATGCCGTATTGAAAGAACGCGGCATTTACGTGATTCCCGATTTCCTGGCCAATGCCGGCGGCGTAACCTGCAGTTACTTTGAACAGGTCCAATGCAACATGAACTACTTCTGGACCAAAGAAGAAGTATTGAGCAAACTGGATCAGATTATGTCCAAAGCGTTTCATGAAGTTCACCGCCTGCACAAGCAGAAAAAAGTGTACACCCGCGACGCGGCTTATATGATCGCCATCCAGCGCGTGGCTGAATCCTGCCGGATTCGCGGCTGGGTTTGATTTGAACTTTCCGGGGCGGGGATCCTTTTCCCCGCCCCTTTCACCCCTGTTTTGGCTGGGAAGCCTCCCCTATTTCGTAGAAACCAAATTTTCGCCTCCCTTTTTTTTTTGATTTGACTATAATTGAATTCAAATGAACGTCAACAAGCCCGCCAGCACACCCGAAGCAGAAAAAGTCGGCGCAGCCAAACCGGAGTGGCGCATCGTCATCGAGATGCTCGAGAAAGTCGATGTGGTTCTGCTGAATCGGCTGCTGCGCCGCATGATCTACTATCTGTTCAAACGCAACGTCGCAGAGATCGCCTCGGTGTTGCAACTTCTGGAACCTTCTTATGCTTCTGGTGATTCATCGAATCTTCTGTACTCAAACGTCCCCAACCCCAAGGTGGATATCCAATCGTTGCGCCATTTTACCCATGAAATATTCAAAATCGCCGAGGAGCACATTCCTCAGGAAGAAATCACCCGTCAAATCCACTCCTGGATGGCCCAGGAACGCAGTCGTTTCCTGTCTATCGCTGTCGAAAACATCAACATATCCCTGATGGATATCCGTGAAACCATCAACCGTTTCATGAACATTCCCCGGGGCGAGAGTTACCTTTCACCCGATGAGTTCATGAACATCCGCGTGGCCCTGATCCGCCGCTTCTTCTCCAACAACCTCAGATTTATCAATGTGGCCAAGCACTACATCAAAGTTATTGATTTTCATCAAATACTGGGTAAAACCATTGGACCCGGCCGGGGCAGCGGCAAGTTGGGAGGCAAAAGCTCCGGCTTGGTCCTGGCCGCCCGCATCATTGAAGCCGAACGCGACGAGAATCCCGATTTAAAAAATGTCCACATTCCACGCAGTTGGTACATCACTTCAGATGCCATCATGGATTTCATTCACACGAATGCACTGGAAGAGGTCATCAGTATCAAGTACTTGGAGATCAATGAAGTCCGCGCCGGCTACTCCTACCTGCAACAGTTGTTCAAGCACTCTTTCTTCCCTCCCGAGATCGTCAGCCAGTTGGAAAACATGTTGAGCGATATCGGAGACAATCCCATCATCGTGCGTTCATCAAGCCTCCTGGAAGACAGTTTCGAGGCCGCCTTTTCGGGAAAATACAAGAGTCTTTTCCTTTCAAATACCGGTTCCCGCTCCGAGCGCATGACCAGGCTTCTGGACGCCATCTCGGAGATCTTCGCCAGCACCTTCGGTCCGGATCCCATAGAATACCGCAAGGAACGGGGTTTGCTGGATTTCCAGGAAGAAATGGGCATCTTGATTCAGGAAGTCGTCGGCACCCGGGTGGGAAATTATTTCGCCCCCACTTTCGCCGGCGTGGCCTTCAGCCGCAATGAGTTCCGGTGGTCGCCCCGTATCGACCGCCGCGATGGAATGGTGCGCATGGTGATGGGATTGGGAACGCGCGCGGTGGATCGCGTTGGTGACGATTACACTTTTCTGGCTTCACCGGGCAAGCCCGGTCTGAAGGTGAACATCAAGTACGAGGACCTGATCAAGTACTCCCAGTCCAAAATCGATGTATTGAACCTGGATACCAACCAATTTGAAACACTTCCCATATCCCGTTTCCTTTCCGCTCACGCCATTGAGTTCACCGGTGTTGAGAAAGTGGTGTCTCTTGACCGTCACGGCACTCTGGTACCTCCGGTTGGAACCCTATTGAATGTCAACGAGGATGACCTGGTGGTCACATTCCAGAATCTGACGGACAACTCCAGGTTTTTCAACCAGATTCACACCATTCTCCGCCTGCTCGAATCCGCCCTACAGACCCCGGTGGACGTTGAGTTCGCGTCAGACGGAAAACACCTCTACATCCTGCAATGCCGTCCGCAATCGCAGGTTCGCAGTCAAACGGAAATCCCCATTCCAAGAAACATTCCCGAAGCTTCTCTGCTTTTCCGGGCCACGCGGTTTATCTCACCAGGATCATTGCCGGAAATTCAATATGTTGTTTACGTAGATCCTGCGGGTTATTCATCCCTGGCGACTGCAGAAGAGATGAAACTGGTCGCTTCTCTGGTGTCCCGCCTCAACCGCCTTATTCCCAAACGGAGTTTTATCCTGATCGGCCCCGGACGCTGGGGATCGCGCGGGGACATCCGCCTGGGAGTTCCCGTATCCTACAGCGACATCAACAACACGGCCATGATTGCGGAGATGGCGATGGTCAAGAACGGGTACGTGCCGGAATTGTCTTTCGGCACCCATTTCTTTCAGGACCTGGTGGAAGCGGACATCAAGTACCTGCCACTCTATCCCCACGAAGAAGGTAACGCCTTCAACCACGACATGCTCATGAACGCTCCGAATCAACTTACCCGCTTCTTTCCAGGTGAGTCGGCCATGGAGAAAGTCATCCATGTGGTCCACAGCGAAGACCTGCAACCCGGATCCGTGTTCACCGTGGCCATGGACAGCGAACGCAGCTTGGCTGTCGGCTTTCTGAGTACCAAGGGTTAATCGATTACTCCCAATTCCCGCCCGGTGATGCGAAAAGCTTCAATGGCCTTGTCGATGTGTTCCGTCGTGTGAGCAGCCGAAATCTGCACGCGGATACGAGCCTGCCCCTGCGGGACCACGGGGAAAAAGAAGCCGACTGCGTAAATCCCGTTTTCGTAGAGTTTGCGGGCGAAATCCTGCGCAAGCGGGGCATCGTTTTCGAAACTGCGGAACATAATGGGTACGATTGGATGGATACCCGGGATGATATCAAAACCCATGTCCTCCATGGCGGTACGGAAACGAACCGTGTTGTCCATCAAGGATTTTCTTAGGCCCTGGCTGGATTCAATCAAGTCAAATGCGGCGATTCCGGCATTTACAATGGCCGGAGCCAAAGTGTTTGAAAACTGGTAAGGCCTGGATTTCTGGCGCAGCAAGGTGATGATCTCAGCATGACCCGTGGTAAAGCCTCCGGAAGCACCGCCCATGGCTTTGCCAAGGGTGGAGGTGATGATGTCGACATCCTGCAGCACTCCGCAGTGTTCGGCCGCACCCCGCCCGTTGGGGCCGAAAAACCCTGTGGCATGTGATTCATCCACCATGAGCATGGCTCCGTATTGGCGCGTCAGCGCCACGATGTCCTGCAGGTGGGCGATTTCGCCGTCCATGGAGAACACGCCGTCCGTTACGACCAGCACCCGCCTGGCGGCTGTTCCCGCTGCCGTTGAAGTAGCGCGACACAAGGCATTCTCCAGGGCTTTCATGTCGGAATGCGGATAGACGAATCGCCTGGCCTTGCACAAGCGTATACCGTCGATAATGCTGGCGTGGTTGAGCGAGTCGCTTATCACAGCGTCCTCAGGTCCCAGGATGGTCTCAAACAAGCCGCCGTTGGCGTCAAAACAAGATGAATAGAGGATGGCATCCGCTTTGTTGTGGAAATCGGATATCTTCCGCTCCAAACGCGCATGCAGATCCTGGGTACCACAGATAAAGCGCACTGACGCCAGTCCGAATCCATAGTGTTCCAGAGCGTTTTGAGCGGCTTCTACCATACGGGGATGGTTCGCCAATCCCAGGTAGTTGTTTGCGCAAAAATTCAGAACTTCCTTTGGCTCCGCCCCGGCGGGGTATTGCACTCGGATTCCCGCCTGCTGATCGGACAGGATGATCCTTTCTTCTTTAAAAAGTCCGGCTTCCCGGATCTTGACGATTTCCTTGCAATAGCTCTCTTTCAGGTGTTCAAACATGGTAAACCTCGCTGGATACAACCTTCCGTAGTATGCATCCCCACCCAATCATCCGCCAATCGGATGACTGAACAACTTGGCTCCACAACGACGCCAAGAAAGCCTAATTTCAGTGTCGGGGAATGCGATAGGTTCTTCCGGTATTCCTGTCAACGCCAGTCTCTATGTTGCGATGAGGTCATTGGGGAATATCTATTCGTGCTGGTTTTCCACCGGAAATACAAAGTATATTCATACACCATATCAGCTTGGATTGTCAAGGCTGGATGGCGCTTTCACATTTGACTTCTCGCTTTGCCGGGGCTATAATGGGCAGACTTTTCATCCGGATCAGCATGGAAGAACTTATCGCACCTGAAAGCTTCGATCCCGCAATTCTGAAGCTTATTGCAAAACACTCACCGGACCTTGAGTCGGCTTTCCAAATCCGTCTTTCCGCCCGCGGGCCGAAGTTCATGTTCGACGGTCCCCGCCCAAATCGTGAACGATTCCGCGAATACTTGGAGAAACTTTTTGCCACTTCTCTTGAATCCGGCGGGCTGAGTCGTCGTGATTTCGAGTTGTCCTTGCATATGGCTCAGAACGGGCGCCTGGATTCCCTTGAGAAAGAAATCCTGTCTCCGGTGACCATCCGCATCAACGGACGCGAAGTTTCACCCCGCACACTCAACCAGAAACGTTATCTGGAAGCCATAGAGGAAAGCACTCTCACCTTCGGCATCGGTCCCGCCGGCACAGGCAAGACCTACCTCGCCATTGCCGCCGCATTGAGCCGCCTGTATTCCCGTGATGTGGACCGTATTGTTTTGACCCGCCCCGTAGTGGAAGCCGGTGAAAAGCTCGGGTTTCTTCCCGGAGATATCCAGCAGAAGGTCAATCCCTATTTCCGCCCCCTCTACGACGCCTTATATGATCTTATTGGTTTTGAAAAAACTTCCGAACTGATCGAACGTGAAATCATTGAAATCGCTCCCCTGGCTTATATGCGCGGCAGGACGATCAACAACGCCTTTATTATTTTGGATGAAGGACAAAACACCTTGACCTCTCAGATGAAGATGTTCTTGACCCGTTTCGGGACCAACTCAAGAGTAGTCATTACTGCCGACATCTCGCAAATCGACTTGCCGGATCCACGTAAATCGGGAATTTTCAGGGCCATCAAGATCCTAAATCCCATCCAGGGGATATGCATTACCACCATGACCGCTCGCGACGTGGTGCGTCACCCCTTGGTCCGCAGCATTATCGATGCATACGACCAGGTGGACTCATGATGAAATTGCCAATAACCTTTTCCCCTTCTTCACGCAACACCGATCCCGCGGTACGCAGCCACGGCCGTTCATTCTGGATCACCTTTGCGGTGCTGTTGCTCATGATCGCCTACTTCCTTTACCTGCCAGAGACCACCACGAAGATTGAAAACGATTTGAATGTTGGCGACATAGCCAGACAGGACATCATCGTTTCCAAGGATATCACCCTTCAGGATGACTTCAGCACCAGGGAAAAAATCCGCGCGGCCAGAGAGGCTGTTCCCCCGGTTTATGAAGCGTATTCCGCGCCGGCATCAGCACCCCGTCCGCGGCTCAATGACTGGTTCGAATACATCCGCCAAGCACGCCGCCGCTATATCCGGGACAATCAGCAACTAGATGCCATACGCGCGGAGATGGAGAAACGCTTCGGTCTCGATTTTCCCCATGAAGAATCTGTGCGCTTACTCCGCACAACGGCCTTCAACCGCATAGACCTGAACCAATTATTGGACCTGCTTTCATCCATGCGCAAAACCGGCATTATCGCTTCCAAGCTGGGTGCCGTAAAGAGCCTTGATGGAAGGATTCAATTCTATCGTGAAGGCGCGGAACCCCGAATTATCATGGTGGATTCCTTATTCGACCTGAAGGACGTCCGCAACACTCTGGAACGCTTCCTGCGCAACCAGACCTTGACCTCCGCCGAAACCGACCTGGTGCTGCCGCTGCTGATGGAATTCCTGGACGTCAACCTTTCCTATTCCCCCAACCTCACCAACGCCTCCCGTGAAGCGGCTGCCAATGCCGTAAACCCCGTTATGATCCGCTTGAAATCCGGCAAGGTGATATTGCGCAAAGGCGACGAGGTCACCTCGGCTCACCTGCGCCTGATTCGCCTCATTTCCCTCGAAGCCCAAAGCCACAAGCAACGCCTGCCGGACTTCTTTCTTATCCTGGCGGTAATGGGCATACTGCTCTATTTCCTGGTGCGCCAGTCACTGATCCCCCGGACCGGCACTCTGAACGATGACAAACTGCCATTGGTCATGGTTGTCACCTTGGCGGTCAGTGCCGGAATTTACCGCATATCCGTTTTCCTGCTTCCCCTGGTGGCCAAGAATCTAAGCATTTTGTCCGGAATAGACGCCCAGGGAATCCTGCTGGCCATTCCCTTCGCTACAGGCGCCTTGATCATCGCCTTTACCTTCAATCTTCACAGTGCCATCGTATTTTCATTTGCCAACGCCCTGGCCGGAGCCATTGTGTCCGGTTGGAATTTCCTTTTCAGCCTTTACATCCTTTTGGGCAACCTGGCGGTTTGTTTCGGCATCGAATACTACCAGCGCTTGAAACGCTCTCCCATCCTCAAGGCCGCCATGTTCTGGCTGTTACCCGTCAACTTGGCCGTCATCCTGCTCATGGATCTGACCCGCTCAGACACATCGGATTCCGGACTGATCCTCGCGCACCTCGGTATGGGAGCTTTATCAGCCCTGTTGTCACCCATTCTGGCCAACTTCATCATTCCCCTGTGGGAAATCCTCTTTAAACTGGTCACGGATTTAAAACTCATAGAATTAACCAATCTCAACCTGCCCATATTCCGCCAAATGCTGGAGAACGCTCCCGGCACCTATCACCATTCCCAAATGGTGGCCTCCCTGGCGGAGTCAAGCGCATTGGAATTGAGACTTTCCCCCCTGCTGCTAACGGCAATGGCCTTGTACCACGATATCGGAAAAATCGGCAATCCCCAATTCTTTACCGAGAACCAGACCATCTACCCAGATCCACATGACAGGCTTTCACCCCGGGAGAGCGCCAAGATGATTATCGCCCACCTGACGGACGGACTCGAGGAGGCGCGAAAACTGAAATTACCTCAACCGGTCCGGGACGCCATCCTGCAACACCATGGCACGAAACTGGTGCGATTCTTTTACGACAAGGCACGCGAAACAGCCAACGTGGACACCGATGAAATCGATGTGGGTTTGTTTCGCTATCCGGGACGCAAACCGCAGAACATAGAAAACGCCATCATCATGCTCGCCGACCAGGTGGAAGCGGCCTCAAAAACCCTGGCGGCACCGACAGACGATGAGATCCGCAACGTCATCCGCCAGATCGTTACCTCCAACGTTGAAGAAAATCAATTCGACGAGTGCCGGGGTTTGACGTTTCGCGCCCTTAATACCATTGCCGGCAGTTTTTACAAGAAACTGTCTTCCATTTACCATATGCGGGTAACCTATCCCGGTTTTGATTTCAGCGAGAACGGCAAGAATGATTCAGATTGAAGACACAACCGGTTCCATTGCAGTCAATGCTTTGCAATCCGCCGCGGAAATCCTGGCAACCCGCCTGGGCTTACGGGGTCATGTTACCGTTCGCATCGGTTCGCAAGCCGAGTCCCGGGCACTTAATTCACGCTACCGGGAGATCGACTCCCCTACCGATGTGCTGAGTTTCCCTATCGATGAAGAGTTCCCAGACGGCTATTATTGCGGTGATATCCATATCTGCCTCCCCGTGGCCCGCGAACAGGCGATTCAGGCCGGTCACTCCCTGAATGAAGAATTGCGCACCCTGCTGGTTCACGGCCTTCTCCACTTGGCCGGCTATGACCATGAAAACGATGACGGCGAAATGCTTCGCCTCCAGAATGAAGTTCTGACCGAACTGCCGCCCCTCCCCCGGGAAAGACCTCCGGAAGAATGACTCCCGAACCCATCGATTTCCGCCTGGGCACCGCGGGCTGGAGTTACGAGGATTGGAAGGGTACGGTCTACCCCCGGCCGGAACCGCCAGGATTCTCAGCCCTGCGTTTCATGGCCGGCCAATTCGATTTCGTGGAAGTGAACACTACGTTCTACCGCATTCCCGCCCCCGGGCTGGCTGAAGGCTGGCTTCGTCAGGTCAGTGATTGCCCCGGTTTCAATTTCTGGATAAAGCTCAACCGAAGCTTTACCCACGGAGACGGTGGAGACGCCGCACTGGCGTCGGCCTTTTCTTTGGCCATAGCCCCTTTGCGCGAAGCCGGTAAACTGGCGGGTCTACTGGCCCAATTTCCCTATTCCTTTCATCACGGCGAAGAAAGCCTGGTCCGAATACAGCGGCTGCGAAAAAAATTTGCGGGAATCCCCCTGGCTGTCGAATTTCGTCACCGTTCTTGGAACCGGGACCACGTGCTTTCCTTTCTACATGAATTGAATATATGCTGGACCAATATAGACCAGCCGCGCATATCCCGCTCCCTGCCCTTGACCGACAATTCATCCCGCACCGGTGTAGAGTACCTGCGCCTGCACGGCCGCAATTCCAGGGAATGGTTCTCCGGTTCCGGACGGAACGCTCGCTACGATTATGACTATTCCACGGCTGAGTTAAAGGAAATTGCCGACAAAGCGGCCAGTATCGGAAAAAAAACCAGTGGCCCCGTATACGTGTCCGGCAACAACCACTACAAGGGTCAGGCGGTACGCAACCTGAAAACCTTAAAGGAAATCTTGGACGCCATGGCTCCGACTACCGGCAGCCGGGTTGGTGCGACGGTGAATGCCAAGGGAGTTCGTCCCCCTGCGGAGGGGGAATCGTAAGCGAAAATCAGGCGTGAATATCGGGGTGAGAGGATTCGAACCTCCGACCTCACGGTCCCGAACCGTGCGCGCTACCAGGCTGCGCTACACCCCGAAATAAGTCCAGATTGTACCACAATTGACTGCGCCGACAAAGGGCTAATCGACATAATCCCGCCGGACGGAGTACAGGTCACCTTGTCTTGAAAAGGTTCCAGCTCTCCAACCAATTTCTTGTCACCGCGGTTCGGTCCGCCAACAAGGGTTCCGGCGCGCTATGGCGGCGAAATATTTCGTCCAGATTCTTGCTTGCTCCACCGGTTTCTTTTCTCAAAGTCTCGAAAAGAGCTTCCTGATAACCGCGTGAGATAAAGAAAGCGGCCAGATCATAGAAATGAAAGAGTCTCACGATCAGGTCCATGGCCCGGTAGATCTCCAGAGCCGAATTCAACACCCCAGACGAGGTTATGTGACGCCAGAGCACTTTCTTGGTGACGTGCAGCCCGTACAAAACCTCGCAGAGAGGAAACCCCTCCATGTAGCGTGTGCGTCCGAGCAGGGTGTATTCCCGGCCAATTTCACTGTTGCCCGTATCCATATCCAACCAGTTGCCCAGGTTTTCATATACCCTGCGGCTGCGTTCGGTCAGCTCGGCATTGGACAACCGGCTGTATGTGGGAGTGAAGCGACTGGCGCGAATCTCGCGGGCCCATTTCCCGGCAATGGCTGTAGCGTGGGACTCGACCACTTTGATCAATTGTTCATCGATCATGCCCCCTCCCAGGAAAGCTGTTTCCATTACTAATATGCTGGGATGAATACGGGTTTTCAACTCCGAGATGGCTTATTAAATCGCGGATACGCGTGAAATAACCCGCAACAGCACATTGCGGGTCCGCGGCCCGTCGAATTCGCAGAGAAAAACTCCCTGCCAACGGCCCAGAAGGGGAACTCCGCCCTCAACCAGCAAGAGTAGACCGGGCCCCAGAAGGGAGGCCATGATATGCGCCGGCGAATTGCCTTCGGCGTGACGAAACGCGGGCATGGCCGGAACAGCTTTTTCAAGATAGTGAAGGATATCCTTCGGCACATCTGGATCGGCGTTTTCATTTACCGTGATCGCCGCCGTGGTGTGGGGGCACCACACCATGACAGTCCCCGAATCGAGGCGGGCGTTGTTGATGAAACGGCGTATCTCCGCGGTGATATCGATGAATTCACGTCGGGAACGGCTGGGGATGCACAAGGCCGCTTTTTGTCCGTTGGAAGATTGTGAATCCATTATTCCCTCTCTGGCGGAATCAGTGCCGGCGGATCCGGGCTAATCCAGTTGCTCCTCCAGGCGCCGCTGTTCCTGAATGCGTGCTTGCAATTCCCGCATGTAGCTGTAGGCTTTGCGATTGCCGAAACGCGTATACGCTTCTTGGGCGAGCTCCAAAGCTTTTTCCAGACGCCCCCGGATTTCGGCTCCAAAAGCCAAGTTGTACATGGCCTTGCCCGCCAAAGCCATATCTTCACCAGCGGCCACGTCACGCCACAGGCGTTCGGCGTCGTCCCAATTTCCGCTACGCACATACCGTTTGGCGGCTTCAAATTCAGGACACCCCTTGCTGTAGTAGGTACGCGTCAAGGTAATCCAAACTGGAGCAATGCGTTCTCCGTACCGCAGGCCGGAGTAATATCCTGCCTGGTTGATGGCCTCTCGCTTGTCCGGCAACCGGCGCATGGCCTCGCGCCGTGTCTTGCCACTGGCATTCCAATGCTTGCGGTCATGGTAGATTTCCGCGTCGATCACCCGCCGTGAATCCGGCACGTAGATGCGCCAGCCGGACCCCACGGTAATGGTCAGGCGCAAGTGATGGCGACGCGATTTGTTTGCTTTTTTCTTTTTGCTGATTCGGCTCCGCAGTTGGATGTCCGAGTCAAAATGCTCCAGCACGATCAAGGCGTCCAAGCGATACTTCCGGCAAATCTGATTCACCACTTCCCATGGCAGGTCCCTGGGCAGACCGCGCAGACTGAAGTCTCCGGTGTGCTCGCCGTAGATCACCACCGGGGTAAAGCGTGGGGATTGATTCAGGGTCTCCGCCAATCCCTTTAAACAAAACTCAGCCCCCAAGGCGTCCGCAAGAATCGATTCCCGTGTCAAGAAGCCCTCCACCAAGTCCGCCACGCGTCTTCGGTCACGACGGGAATGATCGATGATGCCTACATGTTCGATCCCGCGATCAATCGTTATTTCCGCGGGTACCAGAACCTTCATCGGAACCGATGACACCGAGCAGTGCGTCAACAACAACGCAGATAGCGCCAATACGCCTATACCCCAGACACGCTTGATTGGATTGCTCATATTTTCAGTATACAACCTTGAGAAACAGCGGACAAGGGAGCAAGGCTTTTATGAATGCCTTGCCGACTACAGGGGAAACCGCGATTCTCCACCGTCAACCACCAGGGCATGACCATGAATGAAGGATGCCGCTGGTGAAGCCAGCCAGGCCGCTATTCGTCCGAATTCCTCAGCGCATCCCATGCGCCCCAAGGGAATGGCCCGAATAACATGCTCCTTTTCCTCGGCCATGGAAGTTCCATTGGCCTCGCAGCGGCTCTTCAGCAATTGTTCTACCCGTTCGGTTTGCGTCCATCCCGGGTGAATGCTGTTGACGCGAATGCCTTTGGGCCCGAGCTCATCGGCCAGGGATTTCATTAATCCGACCACGGCCGGGCGCAGGGTGTTGGACAACGTGAGGTTTTCCACCGGCTGTTTTACCGATATGGATTGGGACGCTACGATAGAGCCACATTTCCGGCGAATCATAATCGGAACCACGGCACGACACAGGCGAACCGCGCTCATTATGGTCAGTTGGGTACCCGCCTGCCATTGTTGTTCGTCCAGATCAAGGAAATTGCCGGGATCAGGGCCGCCGGCGTTGATGAAGAGAACATCGATGCGCCCGTAGGTGTGCATGGTCTGCGATACCAGATTTTCGATATCGCCGGCTTGCATCAGATCCGCCTGGATTCCCAACGGCGGTTTTTCGCCATTTGGGTTGATGCGCGCAACCGCGTCAAAAATGGCCTCCGAACGCGAAGCCATGACCAAATAAGCCCCCTCACCTGCCAGGGCTTCCGCCACGGCAAAACCCAAACCCCGTGAGGCGGCCGTGACCAGGGCTACTTGCCCTTCAAGTTTCAGGTTCATGGGTTATTCGATTTCTTTTCCCCGAAAACCATGGCTTGAAATGTCTCGATTTCCACCCCCCGGTGCCAGGCATCACTGGGCAATCCCGCCTTCATGCAGCCGTAATCCAGGTATTGGTCATGACTCCAACCCTGCTCCACCGGCACCTGGGGCAAAAGCAAGCCGCGCCGGCCTCCCCGGGAGATGATAATACCGTCCCTACCCACTTCGACCTCCTCCGGACCTGCGACCCGGCGTGGCGGGGTCATCACGGAAATCTCGATATGGATTCGGGTCAATTCCGTTGCCTGCAGAGGAGGAAAACGCGGATCATGAAAAGCCGCTTCCACGGCATTTTCCCGGACTCCCTGGAAAAGGGGCTGTTGCGGCAAAGGCATACCGATACATCCACGCAGGTTGCCATCCATATGCAGCGTAACAAACACTCCGGAGCGTTCTTTTAGCACTTCACTCGGCGGCGGATCACTGGGAAGTGGATCGCCCGCCAGGTGCCTGGCAATACTTTCGCGGGCCTGGCGCAACAGCCAAGCCTGCTCCTCAGGCCGCAGTCTATTCATCTTCCCTCCGGTTGTCTATAATCCGGGTGAACGGCAGGGGCGTACTTCCACCACCTTCGGCCGCTTCGGTGCCAGCGGTTTTCACAAGCAACACCAGACCTCCGCGGGTGGCTGCCGCATTGGATACCTGCATGAAGGCAAAGAATTCTCCGATCAGGTATTCCCCCCATGCAGCCACGGCGGCGGCGATCTCCTCGTGGGACGGCGCTTCCAAAGAATTCCGGGATACAAGCCCGTTCACCAGCCAGGCATGCCCCAGGAACGTCCCGGTAATCCACCCGGTTACAGGCCGTTGATTCCCTTGGATTAGACTGAGCATACTCTTTGCCGCCGGAGTCATATGCACAATCATTCATCCTTCTCCGGGGCAGGCTTAGCAGCTGCCGGATTCAGCAACATGGCGGCCAGCAACGGTACCAGCAGGGAAACGGATCCGGAAATGCGCTTCCCCCATCCACCAGCCCGGCGGCAGCCCTCCATGAGTTCCCTCTCTGCCCTGCGCAGCGGAGTATCCTGAAGCAGGACTACATCCAAACATGGCGGCTCGAGCCGGTTGGCCGCGCATACACCAAAGACATCCGTCATCATGGCGGCCAGAAATGATGAATCCCCCGCCTGAATCCAGACACCCTGATCACCTTTCTGGCATATTATGGATGCCAGGAGATGAAAATCCCGCTCACCCATGAGTGCGAGTACGGCTCCGTCCTGATGTGGATTCAGGCGGGTGTAATCCCGCCCGTTCCCCGGATGAACGGTTACGGGGATGTTCAGCCTGTACGCGGAATAAAGGATACTGAAGCGGGAAAACGGGAAACTCGATTGCGTCATGAAGAATCCGATTGACTCACCACAACCGATATTTTTTTGTCTGCCTTCCTTGAGCGCCGCGTTCAGCAGCAAACCGGGCTCTTCGACCACGGTGCGCCCGCCGCTTTTTGGAGATTCACAGTGAATCCGGCCTGTCAATGCGATCTCGAAGTCAACGACGGCTGCGTTCCATGATAGCGCGAGGGCCGATATCCAGCCCCTTTCCATAAGGTCGATGATCAAGGGTTGCAGGCCGGATTCGGCCGCGACATCATCCATGCCCAAGATTACCGGCGCTTCCTGCTGACGTGCATTGCGCAAACGTGATATCAGGGCGTCCAGATCCGCAGCCGCGCCGGTTTCAGGCAGGGCGGAGAAAAACTCGGAGATGCTGCTGCCCGGCAAAGCCGGACGGGCGAAAGCATCGCTACCGATCCCGGAAGTGCGATCATGAATGGATTCAAGTTGAATACCCGATAAACGGATAAGGGGATATTTTTTGTAGGGCACTTACTTCCCCCGGGAGAACTTTGCGTACTTGGCAACATATTCAAAAGCACTGTAAACGGTTAAAACCACTGCCAGGTAGAGGATTATCGTGCCGATCCAGAAAAACACATTGGGGCGGGGCATCTTGGGGTGGATGATCAATACGGCGATGCCGATGATCTGCAACAAGGTCTTTTTCTTGGCGATCCATGATGCCGCAAATACCGCTTCCTGGACCAGGGAATAAAACCTCAGGGCGGTAATCAGAATCTCCCGCAGGATAATGACCGCGGCCACCCAGGTTTCCACGTACTGGTGATAGACCAATGCCAGCAAGGCGGCGGCCACGAGCAATTTGTCCGCCATGGGGTCGAGAAATTTACCCAGTGGAGTGATCTGGTTGAATCGCCGCGCAATATAGCCGTCCAGGGCATCAGAGACGGACGCAAGGATAAATACGGCGAAGGCAATGATCTCTTTGTTTTGCATCTCCGTCAACAAAATGACGAGAAAGATCGGAACCAGTACAATGCGTATAATGGTAATCAAGTTGGCGATGGTCATGTGGAAGTATTGTACCCCCAGCCATTGGGGTTTTCAATATTTTAAAAGTTGAAGCGTTAAAGAGTTGGAAAGTTGAAGAGACAAGAGGCACGGGCAGGCCCCTTTCCTCGTCCTCATTGAGGGACATGCCCGCGCTTTGTTCCGGATTGATGGGAGTATGCCCCATAATCCTGGATAATAAGGTTATCCCTCGGTTTTCATCAGGACCGCTTTTATGGCGTTTATTCCGGCGACCGCCCTGTCTGAAAAGAAATCGGGCCCGGGGTACAAGGCCCAGGGCCCCTTGTTTTCGCACAATCCGCCCTCCAACAGGATGAACGCGTTTCCGTCATTGCGGTTGAACACTTCGGAAGCGCCGAAAACCGCCCGGTAACCGTCCACAGACGTTACCACCAGGTAGCCTCTGGCTAGAAACTCCGGGGTTATGTTGATGGAGCGTTTCAGCACTGCGCCCAGATCCCAGCCGGAATAATTGTGAAAACCATGGAAACCCCGGCCGCGTCCGAAGAACACACTGCGCATCAGTCTCTTTCCCGGGAACGCTTCGGAATCGGACAACTCCGCAATCTGCTTACCGTGCATGGCGATCTTGATGCGTTCTGATGACACATATGCCATTCCCTTGTGAATGGGAATCTTTACTGTGACGGACCGGACCGTGATGCGTCGCGGAGAATCCAGGCTGCGTATGGCATAGAGGTCATCGGCACAGACGAGCAGAGAGTTTTTCGGCAGGGGTGGTACCGACCTGATTTTTGAGGGAACGATCGGTGATACACGGGTGGCCACGAGGATGCGGTGAGGGACCCGGGAGTAGAACACCTCCCCCCAGGAGACAAAAACCCGCTTGCCCTTTCCGTCAAGAATTTCCAGGAAGAGGTCCACTGGCGGAGGAAAGGAATCGTCTCTTTTGCGCACCGCCTTGTTGCGCAGGATATCGAACAGTGATACCCCTTCAAAGCGGTAAGCGCCCACGAACTCTCGCCCCCGCTGATGCCAGCGGGCTTGACGCACCGTTACGCTATGCAAGGCCAGGCCTTTCAGGTTGACCGGTCCGGGGTTCTCTACTTCACCGTCCACAATCAATGGGGCTGTGTCGAGTTCCCGCATGGGTGAGCGGGAATAGAAATCGTTGCTTTCCCGGTCGGTATCAGCGCCGCCACTCCAAAGGATGGCGGCACTCAATATCAGGATAACGGCTGCTGCTTTCATTTGTACTTCCTTATATCCAACTGCACCCCGAAGCGAATACCCAGCGCACGCATGGGGAAGCCGGGTTCAGTGATGTATTCGGCGTCAAACAGGTTTTCACCGATCAGGTAGACCATGAAGCCTTTGAGGCGCTTCTCCAGGCGGATATTCACCGTGGCGTAACCGGGAATGTCAATAACCTGGAAAGGCGGGGCTTTGCCCAATTGGGCCTGGGAGGAAGACGCCGCCAACGCCCAGACAGAGATGCCGAAACCACTGAAGGGGCCGATGGTTGCCATGACATTTAGCTGACTGGCCGGAATGTAATCCAGCGGTTGCCCTGAATCCCGGTCCTCAGAATGCATCCAGGTGTAGTTTAGGGAGAAGTGCACCTTTCTGAATTGCCGGGAGACTGCGGCTTCCACTCCACGGATCTCGGCGCGTCCCACGTTCATATCGGTCCGGTAGCCATCCAGCCCTCGGTATGACTGGATCATGTCCCGGATGTAATGCAAAAACACCGCGCCCTCAAAGCGCCATTTACTCTCAAGGGTAAAGCCCGCCTCAAAACTGTTGCCGTATTCCGAGCGCAGGTCTGGATTCCCGGAACCGGAGCTGTAGAGGGATTTCATGGAAGGAAATCGCGACTTATGGGCGAACGCGGCATGGAGAGAGAGTTTCTCGCTGGGCATGAAGCGCACTCCCAGGATGGGATTGAGCCTGGATTCATGCTCTCCTGAATCCTTGTACAAAGCGTCCAGGCTGACCCCGGCCACCACTGTCCAGTGATCACCCAGGTGCATATGGTCCTCCAGGCCGACGGAAAGCACGCCGCGGTTGAATTCTTCCCAGGCATCGCCGATATCACCCTGTTGACGAGCCGTATTGTCGTTGTAGGAGAGGTTGAATTTGAGGTCATGCCCATCCAGCAAGGGATACTCTCCAGAAACAATGGCACCGAGTGATTGATTCTTGTAGGTGGACTCCCATTGTGTCTGGGCAAAATCGAAATCCCGGTACTGGTCCAGGACGTTGAAATGACGGACGTAGTATGTACGCACCTTTAGGATACCCTTGTTCAGCAGGGGAACGGTGGCGCTGAGGTTCAATTGCAGACGTTGCCAGTCGGTAAAGCGCCATATCCTGGCCTTGAGGTATTCAGTGGCCGCAGGGATGCCGAATTCGGATTTGTTGAACATGACCTGGGCCATGATTTCCGCGTTCTCCCCAGGGGAGAAATAGATCTTCCCATTCAGGTTGAAGCGGTCGTGGTCGCTGTTCAGTCTCAGGCTCCGTTCACCCTCTTGCCGGATATCATATCCGTCCGAGCGGTCGAGGGTAGTGTCGAACTGCACGGCGAAACGCTTGAAAGCGGCCCCACCGGAGGCAGTGAGCAACAACGTTTTGTTTTCACCGAAACTGGTGTTCAGCGCCAGGTAGGGTTGATCCGGCCTGCGAGTCACCACATTGACAACACCTCCGAGGGTATTGGCACCGTATAAAACGGACCCGGCTCCCTTGATGATCTTGATGTTGTCCAGGTTGGCGGCGGGGATGGTCTTCAGATCAAATGAATTGAAATAAGGTTCATACACCGGGATTCCATCGAGCATGAGGGTGATCCGGCTGCTGCCCAAGCCGCGGATCATGAGCCTGGACTCGTTCTTGTTGCCGTCCGTGGCGTATACGCCGGTGGCGTAATTGATGACCTCGCCCATATGGGCTGGATTCAACGCCTCGATGGTGGCACGCGGAATCCTCGATACCCGGGATACCGGTTGCTGCGCCGGGGCGCGGCCGGTTACCACCACCTCTTCGATGATGGGTTTTTGTTTTTCCTTGGTGGAATCTTCTTTCCCATCCTCCTCGGTTGCATTTACGACCACGCACAACGCCAGCAGGGTGAGAAAAACTAGGGGGATTTTTTTTGGTTGCTCCATGGCAAACCTCCTTTTCAAGAATGGAAGGCGGTGCCGTTTCCAGCAGCACCCTGTCGGTCCAGCCGCATAGGTTCAACTTCAGAGGCAAAACCCGTAGCGGGAAGGACTCGGAGGAAAGCAGAATCCTATCACGAATCAGGCAGATTTGTAAAGGGTTCAGGGCGTGCGCGCCAAGGTGATGACCCGGACCGATTTGGCCCCCGCGCGTTTCAGCTCCCCGGCACATGCCCTCAAGGTGCAGCCGGTTGTGAACACATCATCCAACAGGATAACGTGTCGGTTCTTGACCAGATCGGAACGACATCGGAACATCCCCACCAGATTCCGTTGACGCGCTGAAAGACTCAATCCGGCCTGACGTGGAGTGGACCTTACCTTCACCAGCGCACGGGAACGATAGTGAAGGCCGTGAAGCCGAGCGTAACGACGGGCCATCTCCCCCAGCGGAGAAAAAGGGCGTCGTCGCCCGGGATCATCCGGAACCCTGACCAAAAGCAAGTCTTCAACGCAGTCTGCAGGTGGCGGCGGCGGCAAGCAACGCGAAAGGGGCCGGGACAAGCCCGACACCCCGCCGTACTTGTAGCAGAGGATCACTTCGCGGAATATGCCCGCATACGACGACACGCACCGGGTCGACGAAAACGGCGGTGGTGATTGCCAGCATTGTACGCAGATTCCGCCGCGCCTGGAAACCGGCCGTCCACACCTGGGGCAGGCGGGATCACCTGAAGGCTTGAGGTCGGCCCGGCAACGGCTGCACAACAGCTTCTCGTGTGGATAAACCAGTGGACGATGGCATACCGGGCAATCCGGCAACAACAGGAAGTTTCGTAGCAGATGAACACTGAATCGCGTCGCCCGACGCAGGTTCGTCAAGGGGTGCATATCGTGAACGGGGGCCGGGGCATTCGCCCCGGCCCCAGAATTACGTGTGGTTGTTATTTGCGGGTTCGGTCAACGGGATAAGCTTCATGTTCGGGCCATGAAAGCGGTTCGGCCGCGATCTTCTTCATCAGGTACTCAATCGCGGTCATCAACTGGTTGTCCCTGCCTTCCCGCATGGCGGCCGCTTCGATATCCACTTCGATATCGGGCTTGACGCCCACATTTTCCACTACCCATTTGCCTTCAGCATCGTAAATGCGGTAATCCGGTGCCGTCAAGCCCCCGCCGTCGATAAGGGCCAGGAACTGGGACACCCCCACCAGGCCGCCCCACGTACGGGTGCCGATGATGGGGCCCATTTTCATGAGGCGGAATTGCCGGGGCAGCATATCGCCGCCGGATCCGGCCTGGCGATTGGTCAACAAGGCCATGTGCGCCCGGGGAGCGAAAAATGGAGATGTCTGGTCATGGGACTGGCGTCGCGTCCAATAAGAATGGGGCGGATTGGCCAAACGACGCAGGAATACACCGGGATCCAGACCGCCGCCGTTGAAACGCCCATCCACCACGATTCCCTGTTTGCGTGTCTGGGTGTAGAAGTACTTGGGAAAGACCATGGCGGATCCGTTGTATGTGTCGGGCAGATGCAGGTAACCCAGCTTGCCGCCGGACATCTTCTCCACGGTGCGCCGGTTGCGTTCCACCCAGTCCACATACCTCATAAAACCGGTGTTGCGCACGGGAACCACCGTGATGATTCGCGCGCCCTGGGTTTCGGGCTTGGCGTTGATGGTCAGATCAACCGGTTTCCCCGCCATATCCACGAAATAACTGTGGATGTTTCGTTTCGTGGTCACTTCCTCACCGTTAACCGCAAGTACATAAGTGCCGTCCTCAACATTGAGGCCTGGCGTACTCAAGGGCGGAACCGCCGTGATGGTCCACTCAGGAACAGTCAGAACCCGGGCGATCCGCCAGCGTCCGTTCTGTTCATCCGCTTTCCAATCCACCCCCAGCAGGCCAACGCTGACCCTGGGAGGTGTGCGCATCCGGTCTCCGCCAAACACGTACGTGTGGGAGGTGTTCAACTCGCCGATCAATTCGCCGATGATAAACTGAATATCCTGTCTGCAAGTGGCACGATCAAGCAGGCGGGCGTACTTGTCCCGCATAGCCGGCCAGTCAATACCATGCATGTTGGGCTCATAGTAAAAATCGCGCTCGAGGCGCCAGGCTTCGTGAAAGATCTGCCGCCATTCCTTTTTGGGATCCATACGCAAGCGCAGTCCCGAAAGGTCCAGAGGCTTGCCCGCGGACTTGCGTGCCGAACTGGGCGCCACAAAAAGGCCGGGACCCTTGCGAAAGATAACCTGGCCGCCGTCATGAGAAAGTGAATAACCGCCGATACCTTGGGCTACCAGCTCGGATTTCCCTGTCTTGAATGAGAATGCACTCAGGTCCATGGGGCCGGTACCGCGGAACTCGAAGCGGTTGAAATCCCCTTTGTCGGCATTGAGGAAAAAGAGGTGCCCCTTGGCGGTGTGGAGATTCCGGTAATTGCCTGCCGGCAGGGGGAACGCCTCCACCCTCTCGGTGATGCCGGTGAACTCCACTTCACACCCGGGTTTTTGATTCTTGCCCGGAACGGGAACCAGGGGCTCAGCGGAAACTCCCTTGGCAGGGAACAGGGCGGTTAGCCCCTTTTTCAAGCTCAAGCTATAGATCCCGGCCACGTCCTTGTAGACCATTTCCCATTGAAAGTCACAATAGGTGGGCCGGAACCTGCGGTTTGAAATAAAAAACAAGCGTTTGCCGTCTTCAGAGAAAACCGGATTGAAATCGTTGTAACGTCCGTTGCTGACGCAGGTGGATTTGCCGCTCTGGGTGTCGTACAGATGCAATTGGTAGACCAGGTCGCTGTTCATCTTGGAGTAGGCCAAGTAGCGGCTGTCCGGAGACCAGGAAAAGTCGTAGATGGGTTTAACGTCCAGAGATACATCCACGTGCTCGTATTCAGCCTTGTCCACCGTGATGATTTTGCGGGTATTGACATCCAGGATGTGGCAACGCAAAGTGCTGTCTGCGAAAGCGATGTGCTTACTGTCGGGAGACCAGCGCAGTGTATGCCGGTAGCCGTCTTTGTGCCGGGTAAGGGTGCGTGGCTGTGAATATCCCTGGGCATCAGCCAACACCACCTCGTACTCTCCTGATGCGTCCGAAAAATAAGCCAGGTGCTTGCCGTCGGGGGACCAGACGGCATCCTTGTCCCTGGCGCCGCAATTGCGGCTGATATTGCGGGTGACACCGTCTTTGGCACGCAGGGCAAACACTTCTCCCCGAGCCGTCACCAGCGCGGATTCACCATCCGGAGAGAGGCCAAAATGGGTGATGCGGTCTTTGACGTTCCGATAGACCGGGCGGGTCTCCGGCGCATCGGCGCGGGTGGTTATGGCCAGCTTCCGGTTTTCGTTACGCTCCGTATCCAAGAGCCAGATATCCCCACCCACTTCATAGACGATGCGCTTGCCGCCCGCACTGGCCCGGCGGACATCGAATTCCCGGTGACGGGTGACCTGTTCGGTCGTACCGTCTTGGGTGTTGTAGCGAAAGATATTCAATACGCCGTCACGGTCGGATACGTAGTAGACGTTGTCCCCGATCCACATCGGCGAGCGGTCCGTGCCTTCAAAAGCGCTGATGTTCTTTTCCTGCAGGGTCTGCAGATTGAAAATGTATACATCCTGGGCCCTTCCGCCGCGGTAGCGTTTCCAGGTCCGGTCTTCCCGCCGGGTTTTGTTGTAGGCGATACGGATTTCATCCGGCGAGAAACTGCCGGCCCCGGCCTCGGGCATGGGCAACTCCTCAAGGCCCGTGCCGTCCGGCTTGATCAGGTAGAGACGCTGGTAACGGGAATAACTGTAGCGGCCTGATACGAAAAGGATTCTCCCACTGCCTTTATGCCACCCCAACACTTGGTCATAGGCCGGATGCCAGGTGACGCGGGTTATTTCCCCCCCATAAAGATTCATGACGTACACGTCTGCATTGCCGTCATATTCGCCGGTAAAAGCGACCCATTTGCCGCAGGGAGAAATGCGGGGATGACGCTCTTCTCCGTCATGTACGGTCAAGCGGACGGCTTCGCCGCCGGATACCGGGGCTTTCCAAATGTCTTCCCCGGATACGAACACAACGGTGTCGCCATGAATATGCGGAAAGCGTTTCAACATGTTTGGTCCGTCTGCGGCGGACAATGGTGCGGCGACCACGAACACGGCGGCCAGCATCACCATTGCCGCTGTCCAGACCGAGCGGGCCTGGCGGCATGTCTGAAAAAATCGCTTGGATCTCATCTTTTCCTCCTTGGTCCATTTGATTTATTAAGTTGTCGAACAGCGGAGGCAATGGATTCATTTCGCCAGTGCTGATTACCGCCGCTGATGCCAAATACAAGACATTCCGGTAACGCATGGATTTCTTGCGTCATACCTGGGAATACGTAGAAATAAACGCCAAGGTTCTATTCACCCTGAGTTTGTTTGGAATCAATCCTGATTGGCTTTTCCCCGCATGCGTCTCAACATGCGACTGATTCTGCCCAGCTTCGCGGGAGATGCCGGTGGATTGGGAGTTGATGTCGTCCGAGGGCTTTTTTTCTGTGGTTGCCTTTGCTGAGAGTTCCGGGTATTGACCCGCTGAATGGGCTTGCGGCTGCCGGTTGATACCCGTTCCTGCCGCTGCGGGCCTTTCCGGGATTCCGGCCTGATTTGCTTGTCATCACTTGCCTGAGAATTCTCTTCCCTGCGCGGCGGCCTTCCCTTGCGGGCGGACTGGGGAACCCGTTTCTTTTGTCCTTGAGCCCGGCTCGGTTCGGAGGCGCGTCGTTTTGCGGCAGATGTCCCTCGACGGGGATCGCGGCGTTGCCGCGCTTGCGATGCATTCCTTGAGCCCGGCCGTTGAGACGGCCGATTTCCGTCACGTCTCCTGTCGCGGTATTCGCGGTCTGAAACCTGGCTGGGAACCAATAGGCCCGGGTCGACCGGTTCGGTACGGATGCTCATACCGATAAACTCCTGGATGGCATCCAGGTTGAAAATAAAATCATCACATGCCAATGAGATCGCCTTACCGCTTTTTCCGGCCCTGGCTGTACGTCCGATGCGGTGGACATAATTCTCACAATCTCCCGGCAGGTCGTAATTGACCACCAAGTCCAAACCTTCAATGTGAAGACCCCGGGCAGCGACATCCGTCGCGACCAGGATGGGAATGCGGCCCGCTTTAAATTCCGAAATAATGCGCAAGCGCTTTTTTTGGGGGAGGTCCCCGATCAGGAATTGACTGGCGTATCCATTGGCCCGCAAATGGAAGTTGACCCTTTCCGCCATGTGCTTGGTATTTGTAAAGATCAACGTGTTGTCCGGGCGATCCCGCTTGAGCAATCCCAACAGCAAGGGTATTTTCTCGCGGTGCCCCACGTGGTACATCACCTGGGTGATCTTGTCCACCGTTACTTTTTCCGGCTGGATTTCGATCTTGATCGGGTGATTCATGAACTCCCTGGCGATGGTGCGTGCCTGGTAACCCAGGGTGGCGGAAAAAAGCATGGTCTGGCGATGCTGGGGAGGCATCATGCGTCGCATCATGCGCCGGATATCGGGCAGGAATCCCATATCAAACAAGCGATCAGCCTCGTCGATCACAAGAATCGCCACATCCTTGAAACTGAGCTTTCCGGAACCGTTCAAGTCAAGCAGCCGGCCGGGAGTCCCGATCATGACATCCACGTCTTGGCGGATCAACGTCTCCTGTTGATGGTACCCCACCCCCCCGTAAAAACATCCCATGACCAAAGATAGGCGCGAACCGATTTCCCGGGCATCCTTCTCGATCTGAACCGCCAGCTCCCGGGTGGGAACGACGATCAGCGCTTTTTTCCCCCGAGTGCGAGCGTCCCGTTTCAATCTCTCGAAAATGGTGATCAGAAAAGCAGCGGTTTTTCCCGTTCCCGTTTGGGATTGAACCGTAACGTCCTTTCCTTCAAGGGTGACAGGCAGAGTGGATTCCTGCACCGGCAAACATTCCTGGAAGCCTGTCTCCTCAATTCCTTTCAGCAGATCTGGATCCAGATTGAATTCAGTAAATTTCATTCCCGTTTCCCGTTGACAACCCGGATTGGAACCCCACATTCACTCTTAAATCCCGGGTTTTTGGGACCCGGCCGTTGGGCCGGGAAGAGGGATGGTGATACAGCAATTCCAGTTTCAACTACTTTAGTATACCATTCATCGCAAGGGAAAACAAATGGGTTTATTATGTTGCATAGTTGATAAGTTAAAGAGTTGAAGAGGTAAGAAGTTGAAAAAAGGGGTTCTTTTACAAATTGTATGGGGAATATTTGCCTTGAGTGAACAGATTAGAGTATATAAGGCCGCGCGGTGAGTCAACGCTCACCACTACGGCTATAATCCCTGGCACACTGCAAGAAAGTCAGTGGGGGACTGTTCCCGGCGCTTTGCAGAAGCAACGTTATTTTAAAAACCCTATTGCTCTATCTTTGCCTCTGGTGTTATTTACTGCCATTGCTCTCGCCGGGAGTCCAGACCCATTGCGATCTTCGGCGGATTAAAATGACCCCGGCGGTTGTTTGGGTTGTGACCGGGGCGGCATTTTGCCTTACGGCCATCCTGCCTCAGCCCATGGGTCCCCTGAGCCTGCGTTTAACGTTCGCTTATGCCTCATCCCCGCGGCCTTACTATTGGGATGCATCTATATCCACACGAAATGGAAGAGAACAAAAAAAGGTGACAGAGTCGGAAGTTTTTTGCTTTGAGTTTCGGATTTGGAAAAAGTAATCGGTTTCAAGTGGCAGGGAACCAGTAACCTCACCTACTTTCCAACTCTTCAACTTTTCAACTCTTCAACTTTTCAACTCTATTACACACAGGGAACGAAAGCCACGTCAATCAATTCCTCCAGGACATCCCGGCCATCCCGGCGCAGGATTCGAACGATCCGTTGATGGCCAAGGCCAACCGGTGCGACCAAGATGCCTGGATCCCCGAGTTGATCCATCCAGGCCGGCGGAATGTCCACCGGGGCGGCCGTGGCCAGGATACGGTCGAAAGGCGCTTCTTCCGGCCAACCTGAACGTCCGTCGCCTTCACGGAAGCGGATGTTTGTGTAATCCATGTCTTCGCACAATCGTTTTCGGGCCTGCCGTGCCAATCGGGTTATGCGCTCAACACTAAACACCCACCTGGCGATTTCAGCCAGAACAGCTGTCTGATATCCGGACCCGGTACCGATTTCCAAGACCCGCTCCACTCCGTTTAGTTCCAGAAGTTCCGTCATATACGCCACGATGTAGGGCTGAGAAATGGTCTGTCCATTGCCGATGGCAAGTGGACCGTCCCGGAAAGCGTTAACGCGATCGGCAATCGAAACGAAATGTTCCCGGGGGACCCGGGTCAGGGCATCCAATACACGGGAATCGCTGATTCCCCTGGCACGAATCTGCTGATCCACCATGCGTTGCCTAAAGCGGTTTTCTTTAGACTGCATGCAATGATTGTACACCGCATATGTAAGGAGTTCCAGAGCCCCGGGGCGTATGGTTCCACCCCGGGGCCTCCGGTTATCTCTTCGAATCAGGAAAAACCAGGGTAAACCAAAATCCTGGACGCAGGGCCTTTGCGGCCAGACTACGGAAATTTGGATACTGGCCTGTTTCAATGCGGGCTGGAACCGTGAGTGCCCAGGAAAAAAGTGAACCCCCTTCGGGCAGTGATTGCTGCGAACGTGAAAACGCGGCGCCCCCACTTTCCACCAGGGCATCTTTTCCTGATTGTTCCAAGCGGACTTTTTTGCCGGACACCACTTTGATCGCGATCTTTACCTGGAAAGGATGGGGCATCGCCAATACGGACAACCTGCGATCCAACGCGATCATATCTGAACCGAAATGCGGGATTTGCGGATTCCGGCAAGCCAGAACTCCGGGGGCCAGGCAGTCAAATTCAACCGATTCAAGGGTGAAACGCACGCGCAGGGAGGAAGGTGTTACTGCGCGGATGGACTCAACTTCCATTTTGCCCAGCGGCAGAAAGGGCTGGACGATTTTTTGCGCAGCTTTACCGGCGTTTTCCATTACTTCGGCGGTATTCAACCAAGCTCCGGTCAATTCCACTTCCAGCCAGCCCCCCACTTTATCGGGGCCGTCCACCCGCCATTCTCCACGCAAATCCACCAGATTCTGGTCGGCCCGGAAAACGGGCAGACGTTCAAACCGGTTCTGACCAACCCGGTAAGTCGCCGTCCCAGCCAGGTTGTGTGGCAGCAGTCCTTTCATGTTTCCCATTGGATCGAGGTACCATGACCGTTCATCATCCTCATGAACTTCAACCAGGAAACCCTCCACTTGAGGCAATACCGGACCTTCAGCATCCAGCCATCCCCTGTTGGAGTAAACCAGGATCCGCGAGGATAGCCCGGCCGATTTCAAAGCCGCATGGTAAAGCAGCGCTTTTTCCAAAGCGGTGCCGCTATGCAGCTTCCAGACCTGCTCTGGAGACCGGTACCGCCAGCCCGAAAGATTCAATGGAACTTCGCACAGATCCACCGCCTGATCCACCATTTTCCCCACTTTGACCACCCGGTCCGCAACAGCAATTGTGTCATGGGCCATTTCCTTAAGCCGTTCCTGCAGGGTGCCGGACAAAACGGCGGGGTCATCCAGCGGCTTCAGGATGGATTCCCATGACCGGCGTTCCCCAATCAGCAGAACTTTCGCCTGATCATTCGGCATATGCGGTTCCGCGCAGGCCGGAGGTAAATTCTCTATGACCCAGGTCCAGATCTTTTTTCCATCTTTTTCGGTAACCTTCGGTTCGATCTCAGTCGCTGCAGTGTACGCCAGTTGCCGGCCGGCATCCGCTTTGACTTTGATCACCAGCCGGTCCATGGGCAGCGCCTCAGCCAAGGATTCCGTAACGGCAAAACCCGGCTGGAAATTCGCATCGGTAATCAATCGGTATGTAAAATCCACCACGGCTCCCCGTTCCAGTCCGGTATGGGTCACCACCATCTCGCGCAGGTGGGAAAATCCCGGATGTTCATGCGCCGCCCGGGGAAGTACGGGATTCGTGGCATTTTCCGGCAGGACAACCCGGGTGCCGTCCTTCATGGTGGTAACAGACTGAATGGCCTCCAATTTTTGAAATTCCGGGTTGTAGAGGATAAACGTCTCGCCCATGCGTCTGGTGGCCGTGTGGGTATTGTAACGCATCAGTTGATGGAAATCGCGGATCCATGAACCGTCGGCATTCAGTGTATAGGTAACCTCGCGAAGCAGTAACCTGCCGTCGGTTTGCGTTCCAGTCGCGCCGATTACACCGGCAGCCAGGGTCAACAGTAAAACTAGAATTCCGAGCCGTTTCATACATCACCTCCATGACGGAATACCAATACATTGTGTTCCGGCTCACGGAATTGGCGCAGGCTATCGCGAAAACCGGGCCATTCCTCGGGTTGAAAAATGCGCTTTTTCAACTTGATCTCGCGGTACAATGTGATTCGTTTGCCTTTTTGTGTCGACCGGCCGGAAAAATCCGCGCCGCTGCTCTTGACGTCACGCCATTGCGGAAACGTCACCGGTGACATAACACGCGGCAAAACAATGGTCTCCCGCACACGCACCAACTGGGAACAACGGATACGGAAAGCGTGTTTGCGGGTTTTCAACCCCGTACTCATACGGCTGAAGGTCAACAAGCCATCCAAGGGCAATTGCGAAGAAAGCGGGGTCAACAAGCTGACCGCCTTTCCCTGATGCAAAGCTCCGGGTACTCGCAGTCGAAATGCAACGAACATGGGCTTGGAAAGGTCGCCGACGTCATGCACGGAAAGGCGGCTGATTTCAGCTCCGGGCAGGTTGCGACACAAAATGGCCCGTTGCATCTCCTCGCGGCGGTGGAGCGGGCCGAAGCCCAGGTAACGCCTCAGGCGGGAATCACTTTGTCCCTCCGCCTCTATACGCACATCCGCCACCAGGCTGCCATCCGCCTGAATGCGCGAGTCAATTGTATAGTAGAGGTAGTGCTTTTCCGGTGGACTGACCGGAGTGGACATGAGGTCGGCGCCTTCGGGAACCCCCATCAGGTATTCCTGTTGCTGTTCCGCGGAAGACCACAACTCACGGACTCCCGGAACCCAGGTCGGATCGAGGAGGTGGTATTTTCCATCCAACTTGACCAAGGTGACGCTGTGATTGAACTGGTCGGCCGGAATACGGTCGATTCGGGATCCAGCCATGGTCATGGCCGGATAAGAAACGAATCCCGCGGCCCGCAGCATGGTCACCAGCATACCCGCCTTGTCTTTGCATACCCCGCAGCGGTCACGGAACGTCATGCTGCCGGGATGGAGGGTGAATCCCTCGCCTTCTCCCATGGAAATTCCTGAATAGCGGATTTCTTCCGCCACCCAGTGGGTAAGGCGGGAAATCTTTTCCCAGGGGTCCTTTGCCCCGGCAATGATTTCATCCACCTTGGCCTTGATCTCGGCGTTGAATTCAAACGAGCCGAAGTCCTCGTTGACCCGATGAAACCACAAGGATTTCGCCTGCCAGTCGGGCGAAGTCGAAAGGAGCAGCTTGGGTGCCACGTCGGAGGGAGCCACCTGGTTGGGTTCACGCTTGAGGGGTTTGATATCTAATTTTTCCCATAAGTAATGAACTCTATCGTTCTCGATACGTGCAAAATGCCGCGCCTGGCCGTTGTAGAATTCGAATTGCAGCTCTTTGTCCCGGGGAATGCTGACTTCATAGCGCTTTTCCTTGATGGGACGACGGGAATAAAACGGCACGATATCGTAGAAATGGCCTTTCATGGGCGGGATATAACGACTGTCGTCCGCGGCAGGATCCTGTCCGAGCAGGGCGTAGGTGTATCCCTTGCGGTAAAATTCAACCTCCAGACCATCTCCCACTTCAAGGCGCCCCACAGGGAGCATCTTTTCACGGGCCCCCCAGTAAATGGCCCGCGCAGGCGCCGGGTAATCCTTAACATTCGCCAGGTCAAGTTCCTCAACGTTTCCGTCCCGGTGCACGATCCGGGCGGAACGGATTTCAATGAAAGCGGACTGGGGATCGTATCCAAAAATCAACACCTTCAGTTCAGACGCCCCGGCGGGTTTCAAAACCTTGTACAATGTTTGTTGATTGACATGGCTCAATCCGGTGTCCATGACTTTCACCTTGGTGTGGTCCATCACCACCAGGGTGGATGCGCCTGGATATTGATCGCTGTCTCCGGCTTCCCTGAGTCGGCGCACGCAATCCGGTTCGCCGGCGGCCAGGGTCAGGGACAGGATCACTGCCAGCGTTACGCTGATCAGCAATTTTTGCATGGTTGTCTCCTATTGTTGTCAGTGGATATGATAAAACATTGATACGCATTTATAAAGGGTAATGGTTTCGGCGCGAATGGATAGTCTTCAATTTCGCCTTGAGCCCTGCTATAATGCAGAATATGAAAACAGGCATCCCGTTGACCGTCCTGTTGGTGGTGCTATGCTTTCCCCCGGGGTTGCAGAACAAAGGCCTCGCTCAGGATATCACCTTGGCCCAGACAGGCCCCCAGGCAATGTCCCTGGATACGGACCAGGTAATCGATCCATCCAGTGTGGAGGATGATGATTTCTATTACGACCCGGAAATCATTTCCCGGAAGCTGTTTCAAAAGAAACTGCCGGCCATGACAAACCGCCAGAAAATCCTCTGGTCTTTCCGTATGGCGGACAGCGACCTGTTCCTATGATCCGCAAGTACCCCTGGCACTTCGTTTACTTGATCTTCGTAATCATCTGCCTTTCCAACATCTTTCAAAAACTCAAGTGGTCCAGTCCAACGGACATGATCAATTGGCAGGTGACCGATAAGGGACTGCAATGCGTTTCCGCGCCGGATTCAGGCCCAATCCGCCCCGGCGATATCCTCCTCACGGTCAACAAATACGTGGTGCAGAACCGCATCGACCTGCAAAGAATCATCCAGGACCGTCATTACTGCCGTTACGAAATCGAACGGGAAGGGCTGCTCAAAGTAGTGGGCATTGACATCGTTCGACGTTATACCCCCATTTCTTACTACATCCTGGTGTTTTCAGCGATTATCTTCATCCTGCTGACCCTGAACCTTCTCAATGCACGGCTGGTACGAAAAAAAGAGTCTCAGACGCCTTCCAGTTTCTTTTTGGTCAGCCTTTCATTTTCCGGCCTGCTTATCTTCTCCCCAACCGGGGCGTACCACATGCTGGACTTCGGCTTCCTGGCGCTGGATCGCTTGAGCATGCTGCTTTTCCCTGCATTCCTGCTGCATTTTACCCTGATCCACCCGCTAAAGGCATGGGTGTTCCGCCGCTTCGGACGCCGAGTCCTGCTGGGGGTGTACACGGTCCCCGCGGCTATCTTTGCGCTTTACCTTTTCTTTCTGTTGCGTCACCTATTCTTCCCCATCACCGGCGTGTTGTCCGGCATCATCGGGTATTTTCACCACATCATGCAGATATACCTGGTGGTTTTCCTGCTGATCTCCATTGGTTTGTTAACGAGATCTTGCCTGGTACTGGCCTTCAAACGCCGCCAGCGCCGCTTTCTGGCCGCCCTGGTATTGACCGGCATCGGCCTGATGCCGCTGGTCCTCTCTCCGTTTATCAAATCCATGGCAGCCCATCCTTCCTCACTGCCCACGGTGATGCTCCTCTTCCTCACCGTTGCCACTCCGGTGGGCTTGATCATCAACCTTAGCCAGCGCCGGTTTACCGACATCCAGGCCATTGTCCGCAAAACCCTGACCATTTCTTCGGTGTTCCTGTTTATTTTCGGCATATTCTTTTTCCTGGGCATCAACATCGAGCAGAACCGCCTGATGGGGATCTTCTGGTCGATAACGGCCATTTTGACTGCGGGCTACCTGTTCAAGCCCATTGAATCAACGGTCCAGGAGTACTTCGAACGCTTTTTCCTCAAGCGTTCATTCAACTTCAAGCGGCGGCTGCGTCATTTAATTCAATCCTTGCAGGGAGAACGGAACCTCTCACAATTGGCGGCCAATTTCCTCGAAACCATCAACAGCGGTTTTTCTTTGCGCAGCTCCGCGATGCTGATCCACTCGCGCAAAAACGTGTTCTACTCCCTGCCCGGGAAAACCAAGCTGGTGCTGTCCAAAATTTTCCAGGAGGAGCTGTTCAAGCGTGATCACTTGGTGATCCCGTCAGGACAGGAATACGCCGGCCGTTTCCCCAAGGAATCCAAGAACCTCAAACCCATGGGTTTCTACCAATTCCTGCCCCTGAAATCATCTGAAAAGCTCGCCGGTGTAGTGGCCTTCAGCTTGAAAGAGGACGGCACTTACCTGTCCATCGAGGATTGGGAACTCCTGCTCAATATCGCGTCTTCGCTTTCTCTTTCCGTCGAGAACGCCTTTCTCTATTCTGAATTGGAAAACCAGCTGGAAGAGATCAATTGGCTGAAAGAATTCAACGAAACCATTATTGAAAACCTGAGTTTCGGTATTGTCGTGCTTTCCCGGCTCAACATCATCATGAGCTGGAACCAGTTTATGGAAGACCGCTTCGGCATTCCCCGCCACAATGCCATCAACCGCAAGGCCTACCGCGTATTGGGCAACACCCTTTGGAAAGAGATCCTGCCCCGTAAATCCCGCGAGATCGTTACGTTCCAGACACGCCTGCCCTTGCGGGGTGAGGAAAAGATATTCGATATCCGTATCTCCCCATTGGAGGAAAACAGCGGCAAAACCACGGGCACCATTCTGCTGTTCGAGGACGTTACTGAAAAAGTTCTCATGATGAAGCAGTTGATCACCACGGAGAAAATGGCTTCCCTGGGCATGTTGTCCGCGGGCATCGCCCACGAAGTCAATACCCCGTTGACGGGGATCTCTTCCTATTGTCAGTTCATCCTGGACAACCCCGATGATCCGGAGAACCGGGACTTCCTTTCCCGCATCCAGGAGCAGATCCAGCGCGCCAACAAGATCATCCGCACCCTGCTGGATTTCTCCCGCCAGAAAGGCGAAGCCCCCCAGGAGGTAAACCTGGACAAAGTCATAATGGAAAGCCTTTCCCTGATGGAGCACAAACTGAAGCGCAAAAATATCCGGGTAGACAAAAACCTGCTTATTTCAAAACGCCTGATGGGCTTCGTAACCCGGCTGCAGCAATTGTTCATAAACCTGTTGATCAACGCGACGGACGCCATTGAACATGACCACGGAGTGATCCGCCTTGAAGGAAAAGACAATGATGAGAAAATCACCGTTTCGGTAAGCGATAACGGCGGCGGCATCCGCCAGAATGACATTCCACATATCTTCGACCCGTTCTTCACCACCAAAGGCCCTGGAGAGGGTACAGGACTGGGTCTTTCCATCGCTTTCAACATCGTGCGTGAGCACTACGGCGAGATAGATGTTCAAAGCCGAGAAGGCGAAGGCACCACGTTCACCATCGAATTTCCCCTGATCACCCCCCTGCGGAGCATCAAACTATGACAAAGAAAATCATTCACCTTATCGACGACGAAAGCATCATCCATGACATTTTCCGGCGGATTTTCAAAAGCGACGAATACGAGCTGATTATTTCAGAGAACATGAGTCAGGCCCTGACGAATCATCACCCCGAAGTGGACGTGGTGATCATGGACCTGATGATTCCCGGCACATCGGGCATCGAAATTTTCAAACAATTGGCCAGCGAGGATCCCGCCATCCGCGTGATATTCCTGACCGCCTTCGGAACCATTGAATCCGCCATTGAGGCCATCAAGCTGGGCGCTGTCGATTACCTGCAAAAACCCTTCAACAACATGGAATTGCAGCACCGAATCGACCGGGTCATCAGGGAACGCAAGGTCAACCAGGAAAACATCCGGCTTAAGAAAACATTGAATCAGCGTTTCTCTTTCTCCAACATTATCGGCAACAGCCATGCCTTGAAGCAGACCCTCAATCTGGTGGAAAGCGTTGCCGCCACCAATTCAACAATCCTGATCACCGGTGAAAGCGGTACCGGCAAGGAGCTGATCGCCAAAGCGGTTTTCATTAACTCCAATCGCCGCAACCGGCCGTTTCTCTCTTTTAACTCAAGCAACATTCCCGCCCCCCTGTTTGAAAGCATCCTCTTCGGCCACCGCAAGGGATCCTTCACCGGGGCCCATACCGATCGAAAAGGCATTTTCGACGAAGCAGACGGCGGAACCATTTTCCTGGATGAGATCGCCAACCTGGATATGGAAACCCAGGCCAAGATCCTCCGTGTACTGCAGGAAAAAGAAATCCAGCCCCTGGGAGCAAACCGCTCCCACAAAGTCGATGTGCGGGTTATTGCAGCCACCAATGTAAACCTGCTGGATAAAGTCAAGCTGGGAGATTTTCGCGAGGACCTTTTCTACCGCATCAACATCATCGACATTCACCTTCCGCCCCTGCGGGAACGCATGGAAGACATTCCTCTGCTGGCGGAGCATTTCATTGCAAAATACGCTGCAGAAAACCAGCGCGAAGCACCCGGCATCGCCCCTGAATTTCTGCAGAAACTCATGCAGTACAATTGGCCGGGGAATATCCGTGAGCTGGAAAACGCTATGCAACGATCCGTGATCCTGGCACCGGGAAACATGCTTATACCGGAACTCCTGCCCGGAGAGATCCAGTCTCCGGACGCGGGATATGCCGAAAGCCAAAGCGGCGATTTCAACGAACTTGTCAACCAATACAAACGCCGCCTCATCCTGGATGCCCTCAAACGCAATGATTGGGTACAGAAACGCGCCGCCGACAGCCTGAGCATCAAGCCAACCACCCTGTCGGAGTTGATTAAGCGCCTGGAAATCCGCAAATGAACACACTTACTTTACACCGACTCCTGCAATCCGCCGGATTCGACAGCCGCCGCCGTATCCGTCGCGGAATAGCGGATGGAGAATATGAGGTCAACGGCAAAGTTGTGACGGATCCCAATCACCCGGTAAACCCGGATAGTGACGAGATCCGTTTCCAGGGAAGACGTTTGAAGCTTGCCGTGGCCCCCCTGGCCTACTTCCTGCTCAACAAGCCCAGAGCAGTGGTTTCCACTTTGGCGGATCCCGGAGGCCGGGCCACCATCAAAGACCTGATCAGCGGCATCAAGGAGCGCGTCTACCCTGTGGGTCGATTGGATTTCAACTCCGAGGGATTGATCTTGCTTACAAATGACGGCGCGCTGATGAAACGGGTCATTACCCCGGCCAACCGGGTACCCAAGCAGTATCTGGTCAAGATCCGCGGCAACCTTTCCGAAGCGGATCGCAGCCGCCTGCTAAACAAAGGCATCCATATCGAGGGGATCCGCGTGCGCCCATTGGAGATCACCCATGTGCGCCGTACGGCCGGCGGGCATTCATGGCTGACATTAACGGTTACGGAAGGACGGAAACACGTGGTCCGCAAACTGCTTCGTTACACCGGCCACCCGGTGGAACGCTTGCGACGCCTTTCCATCGGCAGCCTGCGCCTGAGAGGGATTCCACCGGGTCACTGGAGAGAAGTCAGCGCCGCTGAGTTGAAGGAATTCTTGAACGGATTGGCATCAACCCAATCGGTTAAAGCGCAACGAAAGCCGGCTAAAAAAGTTGACAGAGTTGAGGAAGTTGCGGGCGGGAAACCCAGTAAATAGCCGAAAAATAAAAACAATTGATGCTTCTTTCTGCATTCTACGTTCATCTTCTACAAGTAGAGACAGGGACAGGTCGCTTTTTTTTCTGTCATTTGAATTTGGAAAAAGGGGTTCTCTTCCATTTTGTATGGGTAAGGTTTGTAATGGTAGAGAAAGCCGCGGGCAAAGCCAACGCTCAACACTCCGGTTTTTAATCCCCGGCACACTGCACGTAAGTCAGTGGGGGACTGTTCCCGGCTCTTTTATTCTCCCGGAATCATAACGTGTTGATCAAAATACCTCTTGATAACAGCTTTTTTCAAAAAATCAATTACTGACAGAGCCGGGAGTCCAGACCCATTACGGTCTTCGGCGGACTAAAACGACCCCGGTGGATGTTTGGGATGTAATCCGGGGCATCATTTTACCTTCGGCCGTCC